>Ga0137375_10004455_pt1 | contig 16708 bp, 16 predicted proteins | sample SagtaG_24_FD_104936 | JGI IMG/M metagenome (GOLD analysis project Ga0137375, IMG submission 104936) | Vadose zone soil microbial communities from Sagehorn Ranch, Mendocino, California, USA - Sage1_R_113_16 metaG | ecosystem: Environmental > Terrestrial > Soil > Vadose zone | place: USA...
AACTCCTCGCGCCATCACAGGCCGGAGAGAATAACACACGCGTATAATGGAATGAGCGCAAACTACGACGCGGTCGCGCTCGCTGGAATGAAATTTTCCGGTTCGTCGAATCTAAGTCGCTTTCGCAGCTCGTGCCGAAGCAGCAGAAGATTGACGCACATCTGAAAAACAATCGACCCGACGGACAGATACCATAGCTCTCTGATCTCAAAGCCGGGCATCCGCGAGATTAATGTTGCAGGCAGGGCGAACAAGATCAGCCGCGTCATCGAGCTAAACAGCGGCGGCAGTGTGTTGCCGATTCCCTGGAAGATACTGGAAGTGACAAAAACAATTCCCGCCGAGATGAAATTCAAAGAAACGATCCGAAGATATTCGCTGCCGAAGGCAATCACTCGCGGGTCGCGCGAGAAAATGCGAATCAATGTCCCCGGCACCAGGAACGCGATCAACGTAAGCACCAGCATCATCAACGATGCGATGCCAATTGCAGAATAAACGGAATGCCGGACTCGGTCCGCACGGCGGCCGCCGAAATTTTGGCCGACCACGGGCGAAACGGCAAAACTGAGCGCTACCACCGGCAGGAAAAGGGCCTGCATCACGCGTGCGCCGATTCCGAAACCAGCCTGTGCCGCCGGACCAAAACCTCGGATGATCGCGTAAACAATCATGATGTAGACAAAGAGCAGCAAAAACTCCGCGCCCGCTGGGACACCGATCCGCAGCATGCCTCTCCAAATTTTGGTTTGTGGGCGAAACAGCGGAAAACGAAAACGCAGATAATGATATTTCTTTTCGAAATAAATCACCATCAAAACGTCGGCAACGAGAATGGAAACGAACGTGGCCAGCGCAGCGCCGGTCACCCCGAGTTTTGGCCACGGACCGATTCCGAAAATCAATAGTGGGGCGAGCACAATGTTGAGCAGGACACTGATCACCTGGAATCCCACCGCTGGTTTGATGATGCCTGTCGCGCGCAGAGCCGAGCCCAGCGCCACCAAAGGAAACTGAAGCAACAGTCCGGGAAGAAACCAGAGCAGATACGCCTTTGCCAGTGTTGCGGTCTCTGCGTCCGCGCTCAACCAATCACAATAGACAGGACGCAGAATGAATCCCACAACGCCTAATGCAAGCGCGATCACGATCGACATGACAAAAGACTGATTGAAGGCCACCTCTGCGTGTGGCTGATCTTTTCTGCCGGCGGCTTGCGAGATCAACGTGGTTGTTCCCACGCCCAGCATCTGGGTGAGCGCCAGCACAATCATCGTGACGTTGCCTGCGACCCCAACGGCAGCAACCGCTTCTTTGCCGAGGTGCCCTACCCAGTAGAGATCGGCCAGCAAATAAAGGGTCTGCACCACCATGCTCACGGCCAGGAATGCCGACATATGCAGCAAATGCCTGGTCACTGAGCCTTGGGTAAGATCTTTCATTGGTGCGAATCTTCGCGCGTAGCGGCGGCTGTGTCAGCCGCAAAAACTGTAGCCGCTGCCGTTGGCTGCGGCGTTTATGTTAAACCGGTTGTCGGCAAGCGAATCTGGAACCTGTCGTGGCAACTGCAATTGTATCGCTCATGCAACCGCAGGCGGCGGGGGAATTGGAGGAGGAACTCCGACGCCGAACCGCTTCCGCCAGCTTGCGCGATGAAGAATCAGGACGATCAACCAGGTGACGAACGCGAATAAGCCACCGGGAATGGTAACAAGCATCAGCCAACCTAACACCCCGAGAGTATAAAGGAGGTGACCATAATCCTGCCCATTGATGATGCAGGGATGCACCGAGCCCTCGTCTACTTTGCAGCCGTGCGCATTAGCGATCCACGCGCATGTCACGACCGATCCTATGGGCGCAAGCGCAACAAGAACAATGAGCGCTAGAACGATCCAGTAAAGGATCCACGGGAAACGTTTTCGAACTGGTAAAGGCGGCGGATTCAAAATAGCAAGCTCAGATGTTTACGCTGGTCCTGCAGCCACGGCACTGCCTGCCACGCCGAAGCGCGGCGGAGGCGGGTGCGCCGTGAACGACATGCAAAGCAATCTTAACGCCCCACGGGGCGTGGCTACAACATTTATCGAGAACTCGACTTACGATTACGCCTTTCTCGAAGGCCCATGCTAACTTGTACGCGGAACGCGCCGAGATTGCCCTCGGCGCGATGTGTGGATCTGATTGGTATTCCGCGATCAGGTCTGCGTATTATCTTTCTCGCCCTTTTTGCATTCGGCTTTGAACTTCGCGTACTGGTCCTTGGTCAGGATCCCTTTTGCCTCCTGCTTATATTTTTTCTCGCTGGCTTCGGAACAACCGGCCTTCTGATGCTCCGCCATGGCTGCATCCATCTTTGTCTTTTGTTCCGGTGTCAGATCGAGGCTGGCCAACGAGACCTGACACGCCATTTTCGCTTCGTTTCCGACTTGCTTTGTGCAGTTGCCATGTTCGCCCGCGAACATCGTGCCTGCCGCAAAGAGTCCCGCCGTTACTAACGCAATGAGTTTCGTCATGATGGCGGAGTTAGACATTGCTGATGTGATTTTCATTCAAAATCCTTTGTGATTGAAGCGAAGTGCCGAAAATGCGGCGCCCAGTGCAGACAATGCAAATGCCCCCAACAGAGACCTGCCTGCAACATTCGGTTCAGCGGCCGTGTGTCTTCTTGAACCCGTCCGTGTAACCGTTTTCGAACGCGAGGTCCCAAGCCTGCAGCTCAGCTGCTCGCGAAGAATTTCGGAGCTGGTCGCCGGACCCCTGCTGCTTGAAATTCTTTTGAGCCATCATGTTCAACTCAGCGTCGGTCGGCAAAATTGCGTCCGCCGGCGTTTGCTCTCCCGCTTTCAACCCGATCGCATAAGCTGACCGCTCCTGCGCAGTTCTACCGTGAGCCGCGCGATGAGTATAGAACGCAGTTACCCCACACACGACAAACGCGGCCAGCGCCATCATCACGAAAAAACGCACAGGTTTGAATTCCCTGGCCATCACTAGCAGAGACAACCACAGGCAATGCCTTGATGGCAATATTTAATGGGAGTCTCGTCCGAGATCAGAACGGTCGCCTGTTGGTAACAACTTCGTTACCATCTAAAGCCGCTGCGGGCCTAACGAGTCTCGAACGACAAGTTTAGGACGCGTGTCTAATGGACGTAAAGTGAGCAACAAAAAAGGAGGCCACTATGTTCAAGAAGACAATTGTTATTCTCGCCTGCGGTGCACTTATTGCGCCGGTGGCGTTTGCCCAGACGCGTTCGACACATAAGAAACAAACAACCGCTGCTACCGAACAACCGATAACGGTAACCGGAACGATCATCAAAATGACAACCGGGGAAGGATCGGCGGCGAATTACCAGCCGTTCAAAACTCTCGTTGTTCGCGAGGATCGTTCGAATACTCCAGGCAGCTATGTTCTTAACGGACCTGGTCACGTTGTGAACAAGAACGGCCAGGTGATCCAAACCGCGATCAAACCCGGCGCGCACGTGCGTGTTTATTACGTGAACACAGGCGATTCCCGCCTGGTTGATCATGTCGTTGTGGATTAAGTCCGCGCAACCTGAGATGTGACCAATAAAAGGCCGCACGATTTCCATGAATCGTGCGGCTTTTTGGTGGGCATCGCACTTGTCTGTGGAAACCGCAGTCAGCGACAGCGGCTACAATCTTCAACCTTCCGTTGTTTCTTGCTTATAAATCACCATGCCGCGGGCCTGGTAATTGCCTAACGCCCCGGGATGATCAAGCGTGCAGGTATGCACCCAAACGCGGGAGACTGAAGCGGACGTTCGCCACGCTTCTTCGATTGCGCTGGTTAGTAATACTCCGCCCAGCCCGCGACCGATAAACTCCGGTAACAAACCAAAGTAGGCGATCTCAACGCCGCCTTCATCGTCGCGACGCAGTTCGTAATAACCTGCCAGCGAGTTGTCGTAATACGCACCAAACGTTCGTAGCTCCGGTGCAAGCCCGTACTCCTTCCATTGCTCGTCGCTCCATACGCGTTTGTCGTTCCACGACCACATCTGCCCGACAGCAAGATAGAGGTCCCGATTGAACCGCCAGTCGTGTTCTATTTTCTCCTGGATAAGAAACCGTCCATCTGCGCACCGCTTTGGACGAAGCTGGTGCGGCGAACGCATCTCGAGATAGATTGTAACGATCGACATGTCACCTCGCTGATCAGAGAGCTGAACTACTCCGCCTTACGCCAATCTACTGATCTTTTTCTAATCCGCTGCATCGAGAGCTAGTCAGGGCAGCTACGCCTTCGCCGTCGCCCTGCAGCCTGATGGCAAGATCATCGGTACCAGCGGGATCACGCAAATCGATTTCGGTAGCTGCTGCCACAGCGCCAACAAAGTCCTCCTGCAACCCGGAGGTAAAATTATCACAGTTGGTTACGCAAACACTGAATCATCCGATTCCGATTTCCTGCTGGCGCGTCTGACTCAGACCGGCGCGCTCGATCCCACCTTTGGCGCTGGTGGCAAAGTGCGCACGTCATTTGGTGATCTAAACGGCGGAGCAAACGGCGCCGCGTTTCAGGGCGGAAAAATTGTGGCGGTAGGATTTCAAGCCACATTCGGCGATCGCTGGTCCGAGTTTGCCCTGGCGCGTTACCTTAATTCTAAATGAATTAACCCATAGGGACCGCTGTAGTGGCGGCTGTGTCAGCCGCAAACGCTGTAGCCACGGCAGAGCCTTCCAGCCGTCTACGATCTCGGCTGCCAGAAGCATTTCGAACGGCTACAAGGCGTGGCTACAACCAAAAATGAAGATCGGACTCCTGTTCCGTCTTGACGGACGCGTCTAATCTTTGATTCAATTACATTGATTTCGATCTGATGTACGGGGGCCGAATTTCTAGCGAAGAAAGGTCGATGATCAGCACGTACGCTGGTGTCGGCATCGCGGTCGTGCTCATTGTCGGCGGCCTCTACTTCTTCTTTCTCGCGCAGAAAGAGAAAAAGGAGACCACAACTTTCGATCCGAACCGTCCGATCCCCACCGATACCGTCTTGAAACAACGACTGAAGGCCGAGGAATATTCCGTCGTGCGCGAGGGTGGCAGCCAAAGGGCTTTCCAAAATCAGTTCTGGAATAACGAGAAGGTTGGCATCTACGTCGACGTCATTACCGGTGAACCGCTCTTCACTTCGATCGACAAATTCGACGCCGGCGTCGGCTTCCCTACGTTTGCCAAGCCGATCTCAAAAGATCTCCTCGCCGAGAGCCTGGACACTTCGCACGACATGCAGCGCACCGAGGTGCACGCCAAGCGAAGTAACGCCCACCTTGGCTATGTGTTTCCCGACCCGAAATCGCCGACGGGACAACGTTACGTCGTTTACTCGGCCGCCTTCCATTTCGTGCCGGTCGAAGAAATGAAAGACAGAGGTTACGAAGCGTACGTGTCGCTTTTCGACAAAAAGATCGCCACGCCGTAGCGAGCCGCACCTGTAGCCGCTGCCGTTGGCTGCGGCCTTATCACTCAACGTCCGTTTTGATTTCTGGAAATCCCGCTTGTTTCAACTGCTGATTCAGCGCGGGAAGATCGGATTCGAGCAATTGGCCCCACGCGTCCATCGTCGGTCCGATTTTTGTATCGAGGTCCGTGACGGCGGCCTTGACCACGGCTGTCGGCGCAGCATCTGAGCCTTCGATCTCGGTGAACAGTCGCGTCGTCGATTCCAAAACGAAAAGCGAAGGTGGAGCGCCTGGCCGCGGATGCGGCGGGCCGAACTTCATGAGTGTTTGAGCAAAGGCCTCCAGTTTTTGCGTGACGTCAGGCCGCTCCGCGGCCTTTGCTCTGAGTTTCGTTAGTTGCTCGGCGATGGTGCCGAACTTCTTGCCGATCGGCGCCAGCTTGAGGCGCAGTTGATACAACTTCCACGAAAGATCGAACTGTTCCTGAAGATCGGCAGCCGAGGTTTTCACGCGCGGATCCATTGTGACGGTCAACGGTTGGCTGAAAGTTTTGCCGTCAACGGTCAACGTAATCGTGTAATCCCCCGGCGATACCCATGGCGATGTCGCCGTTGGCGCCGTGTTGCGATACGTCGCTTGCATCGGAAACTCCGGTTCCACACCGGGAACGGGCGTGTAATGCATGTCCCACAGAAAGCGATGCATGCCTGATTTCGTGGCAACCGATTGCAGAGGACGAATCCAGTAGCTTGGAATTCTAAGGCGCTTGGGATTCGCCTCTACAAGCGCATCCCTGCTCGAATATTTTCTAACTGACTGGCCTTTGCCGTCTTTGATTTCGATCGTTACCGGATCACTCGCATCTTTCAAAAGCAAATAATCGATCATCGCGCCGTCCGGCGGATTTTCGCCGGCCGGTTCGTCCGGCGGCAACGGCGTGTCGGGGTTCAGGTTCGCGCGAACGCGCAAAGCAGTCTGCGGTTTAAATAGCAAATCCTCGCTGTAACCGCGGGCGTTGACGGCAACTGTGCTTGAGGTGGCATGCGCACCGAGGCCCGCGACCCCGGCTACAGCTGCGAGTTGCCGCAGCGGCGTGATGTTGTCGAGAATCCAGAACCCGCGGCCATGCGTCGCCACGATCAGATCGTCGTTCTTAATAATTAGATCGCGCACGGAACTCGCTGGCAGATTCAATCGCAACGATTCCCAGTTCGCGCCGTCATCGAACGAGACGTAAACGCCTTTTTCCGTTCCGGCGAACAGGAGACCTTTCCGTCCCGAATCTTCGCGGACCGCGTTGACGATTTGGCCAGCCGGTATTCCGTTCGCAATCTCCGTCCACGTTTTGCCGCTGTCGTGCGTCGCAAGAATATGCGGCCGCAGATCGTCGATTCGCATTGTGTTGACCGCGGCGTAAGCGGTGTTGGAATCGAAATGTCCGGCTTCGATCAGCGAAATCTTCTGCCACGCCGAAACACCTGCCGGCGTCACGTTGGTCCAGGTTTTTCCGCCGTCGGTTGTGAGATGAATCAAACCGTCGTCGGTCCCGCACCAGATCCTGTTCGCGTCGAGCAGTGACGGTGCAACCGCGTAAATCACGCCCCGCCGATTAGCCTGCTTTGTTGCGTCCTCTTTGTATTTTCCAATGCTCGCCGGCAGCTCGTAATTCGGTCGCGACAAATCCGGGCTGATCTTTTCCCAGTGATCGCCATGATCGCGTGTTTGCCAAAGCGTGTTTCCAGCGAAGAAGAGCAAATGCGGATCGCGCAGTGAAAAGACAACCGGCTCGGTCCGCAACATCCGGAAGCCTTCTGTTTGGACCGGCACCGGAAGTATATTTTGGGCCTGACCGGTGCGTCGATCGAATCGCGTCAGCTTACCGCCAATGATAATGTCCGGATCGAGCGGATCGGCAACGACGTAACCATATTCCTCTGCCGCGACCGGCTGCCAATCGCGGAACGTGATCTCGCCCTGATCGCCGCGGCTTTTGATTCCGACAGAACCGCTTTCCTGTTGGCCGCTGTAAAGCCGATACGGAAACGAGTTGTCCGCGCTGACGTGATACAACTGCGCCGTCGGCTGGTTATACCATGAGCTCCAGCTCTTGCCGCCGTTCACAGTGACGATCGCGCCCTGATCCGAACCGAGAAGAATGATCTCGGGATTATTTGGATTGATCCAAACGTTTTGATAGTCGTCGCCACCGGGCGCTCCGCGCCAGCCTTCCCATGTTTTGCCGCCGTCCGTCGATTTCCAACAAACCACGCTCGCCGAGTAAACAATCTGTGGATTTTTCGGATCAAACCGCACCACCGGGAGATCGCCACCGCCGATTCCAAGTCCTGGCCGCGAATCGTCGGTCGTGCCGTTCCAGGTTTCGCCGCCGTCGTCCGAGCGATAAAGCTTGGAGATTGTCTTTGTCCGGACCGCGGCGAACAATGTTTTCGGCGCGCTCGGCGCAATCGCGATGTTCGCCTGGACGATGTTGCCCGGCAGTCCTTTGGTTAATTGTCGCCACGTCTTGCCGCCGTCGGTGGATTTAAAAATGCCGCCGCCGTCTCCGTTGAACACTCCGTTTTCCCATGGGGCTTCGCGCGATTCCCACAGCGCAGCGTAAACAACCTGCGGGTTACTCGGATCGATCTGCACATCGCTCGCGCCGACGTTCTCATCGCGATAAAGAACTTTTTCGAATGTTTTGCCGCCATCGAGCGATCGATAAACGCCACGCTCTTCGTTAGGCCCGTAGGGATGACCGGCAACTGCCGCGAAAACTCGGTCGGGATTTTTTGGATCGACAGCTAACTGCGGGATCTGCTGGCCGTCGCGCAATCCGAGATGCGTCCAGGTCTTACCAGCGTCAGTCGATTTATAAATGCCGTCGCCGACTGAAAGATCCGGCCGATGCAATCCTTCACCGCTGCCGACATAAACGACGTTCGGATTTGAAATCGCAACCGCGATCGCGCCGACTGACGCCGTCGGCTGATCGTCGAAGATCGGCTGCCACGTTCCACCGTAATCAATCGATTTGAAAACGCCGCCGTTCACGGGCGCCATGTAAAAAACATTCGGTTGCGACGGGACACCACAGATCGCGCGCGTTCGCCCGCCGCGGTAAGGTCCAACATTCCGCCAGCGCAAGATCGAATCGAACTCCCCGGCGCGTGCCTGCCCAATCCCCAAAATGATCGCCACGCCGATTACGATGGTATTGCGAGCCAACCGCATAAGCCGCCACTGTCTTCTGCGAATCCGAAAGGCGCAATCCTGTAGCCGCTGTCGCTGTCTGCGGCAATTACGTTGCTTGACGGCTGCGTCCAATCTTCTATCTCCCTGCGATGCTATCTGCCATAATCTTCGATCTCGACGGTGTGCTCGCCGACTCCGAGCCGTGGTGGAACCAGATCGACGCGAAATTGCTCGCCGAGTACGGCGTCACGTATCGCGGCGAATATCACCAGAACGTGGTCGGCGTGAGCTATCAGCTCGCGGTCGAGTTTTACAAGAAAGCATTTGGCCTATCCGCGCCCACTGAGGAAATGATGCGGCGCCGTGGTGAGATCGCGACGGAGTTCTTTGCTGATCGGGTCGGCCTGTTTACTCACGTCAGAGAAGTGTTGGAAGAACTGCGGCAGATGAAACTGCATCTCGCAGTTGCCACGAGTTCGGTGAGCGCGTCTGCGCGCCCCTTTTTAGATCGACATCAACTGACCGGATTCTTCGATGTGATTGTAACTGGCGAAGAAGTCGAACACGGCAAACCCGCTCCCGACATCTACCTGCGCGCGGCGAAGCAACTTGGAATCCCTGCCGACGCATGCCTTGTGGTTGAGGACGCGCTTCCCGGCGTCGCCGCGGCCAAGGCGGCGAACATGCGCGTTGCTGCGATTCCCGACCGCCGCTTCGTCGATCCCGCTGAGTATGAAAAAGAAGCGGACTACGTCCTCGGCAGTTTGAAAGAATTACCCCAGCTTGTTCGCAAGGAGCTGTAGCCGCGGGCGCTGACCGCGGCCGAGCAACTCGTAATTTCCTCAAGTTCCGCCGCAAACCGCGTAGCCTTGAGCGCGCAGGTCGTCGGCCAGGTCTTTCTCCATTTGAACTGCATGTTCGTACGGCATTGGGTTCAGATGCTCGAACAGCTCCGGCAACAATCGAACACCATGTTTCCTGACCAGCCGGGCCGATTTGTAACCGTTCTTGTGATTTTCAAATCGGTGGTCCACCGGCAATCCGGTCATTCCAACGTAGACGGCCGGTTTGGATGGATCGCGCTTAAGATTATGCCGCAAGATCGACAAATCTTTCAGCGCAGCTTTGGAGAGTAGAACGACGTAAACGCTATGGTGAAATTCCGGTTCGCTTAATCGGTGCCGGTGCCGCTTACGACGCACCTGACCTTCCAACTGCGGGCTTAATCTAGCCAAAGCCCTTGTCACGCCTTCTGCCAACGTGCCAGCTTCGGAATCTTGCGCACAAAAATTCCGGCGACAAAGCCGGGCATCCCGAACTCGGCAATCTTTTCGCGCACCCGCGCCTGCATCTCGGTCACAGAAATATCCGGCAGAACAAATTGTCCGTTCTGATAACAATGACTGCAGTACATTGTGCTCCGCGTTCCGTCAGCGTCAGTGCCACCGCCCTTTTCGTCCCGTTTCAACGGCATCCCACAGCTCTGGCAATTCTTATACGCTTGGTTCATGCGTTGAACACCGAGTGAATCAGCTTGTGCTATTGTTGTCGAGCTTCGCGTTTACCAACACGGCAAACTGATGAAGATGCGCAACAAGAAGCTGAAGCCGCGGCGCGTTATTTTCCCGCGTTCTTCTTCTTTGCGAGCGCGAGGCGCTCAGTCTTTTTTCGTCGTCTTGCGCGTTTCTTAGCGTTGTCTCTGCCTTTGCTGTTTCCCATAAGCCTTAAGACTGACCCACTCGCGCCGTCTCGTCACGTCGTAGTTTCAACGAACCGGAAACAAACTCGAAGCTTACGAACGTCACATTGAGCGAAACCGAGGCTGGCGTTTGCGTCCGCCTGCGGAGGACTGCGTTCCACGTTGAGTCTGCGCCGGGGCGTCCTGAACTTTTATCATCTCGAACGTCCGAAACAACGGAGCGAGATCGATCACGTCGTTGGCGGCTGATCTCAAGATGTTCCCGAGATTTGCGGCGACTGATGCGACTTCCACGCGGATCCCGTGTCGGCGCAGCTTGATGGCGAGATAAGCGAAATCAGCGTCGCCAGTCACGAGAATCACAACATCGGGCCGCATCTCCATGGAAAGCTCGAGCGCGTCGATCGCCATCATCACGTCCACGTTCGCCTTGTAATGACCTTCATCCGCGGGCGACCCATCTTTGGTCACGACCAAGAATCCGTTGGAGCGGAGCCAATGGACGAACTTGTTTTTCTTGTCCCGCTCGTCCTGCCACGTCGGAATGGCCGGCGGCAATCCGGCATAGACCACCATCTCGATCAGATCGCGTTCAGTGTCTGGCCCGGCCAGAAAATTACGGAGCTGTAACCAGTCCAGTCCGCGCCCCGCGGTCCGCACAGAACTGCCGACGTTCGATTCGTCCACCAGTATCAACACTCGGGAGCGAACGTGAGCGTCTGAATTTTTCTTTCGCATCGCCGCCATTTTCTATCGCGCTGTGAACTAGACCCGCCGGAATGCGTTTCCCCCGAAAATGATCGCCAACCCCAGCAGGATGACTGCGACCGGCACGAGCGGTGCGCCGGTGACATAAGTGAGTAGGACGAAGAGAATCGCGATGATGGCGAGGATTGTTGCGATGTTATAGTTCATAGTTTTCCTGTCGTGAGTTTGGCCGATGCTATCGTGCGAGCTTATTCGGAGCAAGAACGTTGAACAGCCGCAAAAACCTGTAGCCGCGTGTCGTTGACCGCGGCCTCAATCTGTAGTGGCGGCTGCCTGCTCGCGAACGCTTTCGGAGTGTCAGCCGCAAAGCTGTAGTCGTTGCCGTTGGCTGCGGCTCCCAAACTGGGAGGCGTGCAACATTAGCGGCGGCTTTCTTTGGAGCCGATTTCGATCAGACGCTTGGTGAGGAAGACGAGGCCGGCCATCTGCACCCATTCGGAGACGATGTTTCCGACCACCTGGCCCCATTTGCTCTCAGGATTCATCAAAAAGAACAGGAAGGCCCAGCCAATCCCGGTGATCACGATGAATATCAGAAGCGAATGCCGATGCAGAAAATCGATCCACGCGGAACGCTGTTTTCCTTTGACCGGCCGGCTCTCGGCCGATCCGACCTCATACAAAAATTTTGTTCCCAGAATGATGACGACCGAACCGCTCCAATCCGCAATGGCATTACCAAAAAATGCGCCGAGATGAGTTTTTGGATCGAGCATTCGATATCCGACGATCCAAACGATGAGGAGGCCGACCGCAACCATGCTCAGCGAATGGCGGTAAAGAAACGAGTGACGATGTCTGGACATGAGGACGTATTAGCCTTGTGCTACTTGTCGCTTGTTAATCATCATGGCGCGGGCTTCTCAATTAGCCAGAGCACTTCCTTCGGTTGCTCGCCCGCCCAGACACGTTTGTCGTTCCACGACCATATTTCTCCGACTGCAAAATAGAAATCAACTTTGCGATCCGCGAAATGAATACCAAGGCCAGAAGTAGAAAAGCTCAGCTGATTCTCAACGGCAAAGTGGCCGGCAATCCTGCGCTCCTAAATGCAGTTGTGCAGCAACGAGCAGCCGGACATCGGATCAAGGTACGAGTAACTAAGAAAAAAGGGGACGCGCGGCGGTTTGCGGCAGAAGCAGGCGAAGCGGATTTGCTGATTGCCGCCGGCGGGGACGGTACACTGAACGAGGTGGTTCACGGTTTGATGGATCTCGCCAAGGCCGCGCGGCCTGTTTTGGGAATAGTCCCGCTGGGCACCGCGAATGACTTCGCTACCGGGTGCGGCATTCCGCATGACGCAGAGGAGGCTCTGGCGCTTTGTCTGGAAGGCGAAGCGTTACCAATCGACATCGGTAAGGCCAATGAGCACTGGTTCATAAATGCTGCCAGCGTCGGGTTCGGCGCCGAGGTGACAGCGACCACTCCGCCTGAACTCAAACGCCTGCTGGGCCACGCCGCGTACACCGTGATGGGCGCAATTCTGGCGATGAACGTTCATCATTATCACGGAAGGCTCAATTTGCCGGATCGCGAAATCACGGGCAGCGGCCCGGTGGCGATCGTAGGTAATGGGCGTCAGACCGGCGGCGGCGTCCAGGTCGCGCCGCGCGCGCGCATTGATGACGGCTTACTCGATGTGCTTGTCGTTCGTCAGATACCGGCGATCGCCCTACTCACTGCCGCGCGAGAGTTGCAAGAGCTGTCACCAGATGGCGAGTACATCTCCTACTGGCAAACCCCCTGGGTCGAGGTCTACCCCGAGGAAGCGATTCCGGTCAATCTCGATGGCGAGCCAGTACGCTTTTCAAGCGTTCGATACGAAGCGGTACCGAGAGCGATTCGGCTGATTGTTCCGCCGAACTGTCCATTACTATCAGCGACGGTGGTGTAGTGGCGGTTGTGTCAGCCGCAATCGTAGTTTCCAAATGCTCGCTGACTGCGCGAGCTTCCCGATTTACATCGCTTGTTCCGGACCGGAAGAGCTTGACATGATGCTGCGGATCACGTAAAAAACTTTTGATTACGTGATCCGGCGTCTCAACGCACTTTCGGCCGGATTAGAAAGCTGGTTGAGACAGCCTTAACCGTCGCTGAGACACCGCTTGGCGCGATCTCCAGATTCACCTGGAGCCGCAGAGGCATCTGGAGCGAGGCTATTCTAAAGCGCCCCGTGAAGATGGCTCCTTGTTCCGCGCGAATTTGGACCGGTCAACTCCAAATAGAAAGGCGCTTATGAAATTCGTTACTCTCAGACCAAAGCGCGCTCACCGACAAGGCAGATCGCACAAACCTTCCCGCGCTACACCTGAATCTGTCACCAAGCCAGCCTCCGGACCTCATCAAATCCACACCTACACCGAGCTTCGGCAACAGATTCACGACGACCTCCGGATCCAACATCCCGAATGGGTTCAGCCAAATGGCGACTGTCCCATGTGTGATGCGTACGAGGCGCGTCTCATGGAACTGCTCGATACGGTTGGACGAAGGAGATCCCACGAGTGGGTCGTTGGTCTTCATCGGGCCCTCGAACAGGGACTCAACTGACTCGGCACCGCGGCTGTGTAATAGCTCAAGCTACGTTTGTGGCGTATGTCAGAGGCTTGAATGCGACCCCGTTCTTTTTCTGTAGCCGCTGTCGCTGACTGCGGCCTGCGCAGCTTGTAACTAGCCCCTCTGCGCAATCAGGGCGTGAACTTGTAGACGGCTCCGTCGTTTTCATCGCCCCCGTGAACGGTGGCTCCATAAAAATTTCCGAACCGATCAACTACCATCCCGTTATAGGCAAACGCGCCATCTGGAGGACCTTCGAAGGCATGAACTACAGTTTCCATCCACTGACCGCCGCCAATGGGACTTAGCTTAAATATAGTACCGCTTCCCAAGCCACCCTCACTTGTTGTCCCATACAAATTACCGACGCCGTCAGCAACAAGATTGCTGATGGGGCTATTGCCGTCGCTTCCTTCTTGGAAGCTATAGAGCACGCTCTCGTTCCATTCGCCGATAGCTCGGGGAGATAGCTGATAAACAGAGCCGATACCATTAGCTCCGCCGTAATAAGTCGTTCCGTAGATATTGCCCACACGATCGAACAGCAGCGCACCATAGGGAAAACTCCCGTCCGGCTGTCCTCTGAACGAATAAATCGTCCTGAAATTCCACTCTCTGCCACCCGTGGGCCTAAGCTCGAAAACAACTCCGCTTCCATAAGTGCCGCCGGCGGTAGCTGCGCCAAAGAGACGGCCATGGCGCAGAATCATCCTTCCAGCTGAGCCTGTGGCTCCGTCCGCGCCACCCGTCGGCGCCATCCCATAGACATTGCCGCTCCGATCCAATGTCACCCTTGCGCCGGGGCCAGACCCATCGTCTCCGCCGGTGAAAGCATGAATTACCGTCTGGGTCCAGGTTCCACCCGAGTTCGTTAGCTTGTAAACCACCCCACAGCCGCCTTCACAGCTACCTGACCCGCCCGTAACTGCCGCACCGTATAAGTTGCCTTCGCGATCGACTGTAACTCCTTTGTAAGGCTCACCTCCATCGGCCCCACTGGTAAAGCTATAAAGCACCGTATGGACCCAGCCAGTAGGTGTAGGGCTGAGCTTAAAAACTGTGCCACTTCCAAAATCTCCGCCGAGCACTGTCGTTCCGTAAATGTTACCGGCGCTGTCCGTTTCCAAATCGGAATCGGCGTATTCGCCTTCATCCTCTTCGCAGCTAAAGATGACGTCCGTCGTTGTTGCGTTGGCCGCTGCCAGGGAAAGGACAAAAACCGCACTTGCTGCAACGGCTCTGATCCGGAAATAAGTCTGGGAGTTCATGGAGATTATTCCACCTGGCGCCGGTCGCTGAGTCAAGAACATTCGGATTACATCAGATCATCAAAACCTGTAGCCGCTGTCGCTGACTGCGGCTTTGATCTCTCAACTCTCAACAAACGACCATCAACTGGTTGCACTCACCGTTGCAGAAAAATCTGCATGTTCTGAAAGTCGAACGTCACCGCATAAGGCTTGAGGAAATCGTGACCGACCATGCCAGCGAGATGAAACCCAAACATGTTTTCCCACGGGAACGGCCCATCGTACAGACCCGGGACGTTCTCTTCCTTTATGTCTCCGAAGGAAAGGTGATGCACGGTGTACGGCACGATCTTCAACTTCCCGCCGCCGCCGGCGCCTTCTTCAGCTTTGTTTTCCTCCAGCTTGATCCCGGCTTCCTTGATAACTGACTCCGCGAGTTTAACACCGGCGCCCATCAGTCCAGAGTCAACGAAGAGAAGCGTGGGCGGCAATGTCTCTACACGACCCCAGCCCACCATGAAATGATCGCTCGCCATCCAGATAGGAACCGCGACCCTTTTGCCTGGCGACTTTTCAAATTCCTTCAGGCTTTCAGCAGTCTTCCAGCGCAGCACAAGCTCGCCGTGTGGGTAATCCATTGTCGCCAGGAAGTGGTAAAACAGAGTGGTCCCGATGATTCCGTCGATTTGTTTCACGCCGAATCCTTTCGAAAGTTGACGCAAAGGAAGCATTGCTGTGGGCAGATTTTTGATGGTCCAATCGCCGACGGTCAGTGAATCGATCCGCCCAAGCTGGACCTGAGCGTGCTGGCCGCCGGAAAACGTGCCTTGCATCGACCCGAATTGCGGGACGCCAAGCTCTTTGGCGAAGTCCGTGTCGAGCGTGACCTCTGAACCTCCGGTATCGATGAAGAAGGTGACTTCCTTGCCGCCGTTTACGCGCACGTTGACCACCGGCAGCGGATCGGTCCTTACGAACTTCACACGCGTACTTGTCCCGTTGCCGTGCAATTCATACGGCGTCTGGCCCTTGAAACTCTCGAACATCGCAACGTTCAGTGTTGGATACTGCTCAATAACCAGCTTGTTACTGCTCACGTCGACGCCGTTCAGCGCAGTTGCTCCCTTTTGGAAATCGTCCCGACGATAAAAAGCCTCGGCCAGCATGATCTTAGCGTCGGTGCCATCCGGCTTCATGGTTATGGCCTTTTCCAGCCACTTCTGTGCGTCGTCGAGCCGGTTGGAAAGCAACGCGATCCGACCCAACTGGAGCGTTGTCGAATAGTCCTTGGGATTTTGAGCGACGATTTGCGAGTAAAGTTTTCCAGCGTCGGCAAACTTCCCCGCCTGAAAAAGTCGATCGGCAGAATCGATTTCTGATTGCTTCGGCTGCAGTGTCGCTTCAGCTGTAGCCGCTGTCGCTGACTGCAGCCTCATAGCGCTATTAGTCGCGATTATGATCGCGACGAGAGCCATGCAACTTGTGACAAATTTCATAGGGGCTTTTGCGATCATGATTAGGGTGCGCACCCTAAACATTCCCGGAGAGTTTGTCGCACATAATCTGACGCCTGCGAAAAACTGTAGCCGCGTGTCGTCGACCGCGGCCTCACGTCACCGAAGGTGTAACTTTCTCTCGCTCTCGCTCAACCTCTGGTGTAAGCCGTTCCCCATTCGCCATGTCTCCTTTGTTCATCAAGATTAGCAAAGATTTCGCCACGATTTGGACGACCATTGACCCGATCGGTAACGTGGCAATTTTTGCCGGGTTGACGGCATCGCTTACCCGCGCGGAGCGGCGTCGC
>Ga0137375_10004457_pt1 | contig 16705 bp, 17 predicted proteins | sample SagtaG_24_FD_104936 | JGI IMG/M metagenome (GOLD analysis project Ga0137375, IMG submission 104936) | Vadose zone soil microbial communities from Sagehorn Ranch, Mendocino, California, USA - Sage1_R_113_16 metaG | ecosystem: Environmental > Terrestrial > Soil > Vadose zone | place: USA...
GAGGGGGCATAGATGACCACGATCGAACCTACTGCTCCCGGAATTGCTCCCGGTGTGCAGGTACTATCAGAAGCTAGCGCAGCACAATACGCGCGTACAGAGGATAGAGCAGTTTCTTGTGCATGAATGGCTCGCGGCGATCGAAATGCACTGCAATGCCGGCGCGCTGTAGCCGGCCAGTCTGCTCGGACACCTCAGGCGTGTCCAGATTCTCGCTATCCACCACCAGCCGCACCACCACGCCGCGCGCAGCCGCGCGCAGCAGTGCATCGGTGATGGCCGGGATATCGAAGTCGAATGCGGCCAGATCCACGCTGGTGCGCGCCGCATCGAGATCGGCCAGCACTGCCCCAAGTAAAGGCGATGCAGGGCGCTGCTGGGGTGCATCGGGGTAGACTAGCGCGGGGGTCGTAAAGAAGGCCCGGATCGCGCCTGGCTGAGGTTCGGGCTGAGCCAGCCCGACCTGCGCCGCTGCGTGCGCGGCCAGCTGCGTGAGCCGGCCAGATTGATACAGATAGATCGCGAGCAGCAGCAGCAGCGCCAGCATGACCAGGCGCAGTGTGGCGCCACGCCGCGATGCATGCTGCGCGACCGCCATCAGCGCCCACCCAGCACGCGCTTAAAAAAGCGCGCCAGCCGGCTGCGCTTGCGCCGCGGCCGATTGCCGGCCGAACTAGCCGGCCTCGACGCCGACACGGGCGCTTCACCCGCCAACGGTACATTCGATGGCGGCGCGGCGTTCTCGGCAGCCGAAACGTCCGTCAGCACGGCCGGCCCTGCCCGATCGGTTGCGTCCGTCGACGCGGCTGGCGGCTCCACATGGGCTGTGTCGTGGCTTGGCGCAAGCCTGGCTGCGGCCAGCGCGATCAGCCGCTGCGGCTCGGTTTCGCCGGAGCGCGCAGCGGCGCTCGCCGCCTGGCGGATCGCCTGCACCTGCGCCTCGACGTCCGCATCGGTGCGAGCCGGGTCGGCGGCGGCGGCGGCGGCGCGCTTGCTAGCCCAATCGACCAGGGCAGTCGCCGCATCGTCCTCCAGATCGCCGCGCAGATTTTCATCCTCCAGGATACGCTCGGCCATGCGCTGCTGTCGCTCATTCGTCGTCATCATATGGTACTTTCCTTCTTCATGTATGTCGTTTTTTCGCCCCATAGGGCGAAAAAACGACATACATAAGGTGAGAAATCCAGATCCGCATAAGTCCTAAAAAAAGAGAAAACTATACCAGCGCCAGTATAGCATGCCGGAATTACTACCGTGTATAACAACCCTACGCACCAACAATTTCCTGATACAGCGCCTCTAGCTGGGGCACGATCACCGACCAATCGTAGCGCTGGCACGCCAGTATGCGGCCGGCTGCGCCAAGCCGCCGGCCCAGCGCCGGGTCGTCCAGCAAGCGCAGCGTCGCCTCGGCAAAGCCGGCCGCGTCGTCGGACATCAGGCAGTGCTCACCGGCGCGCAGCCCGGCCAGGCCCTCGGCGCCCATTCTGGTGCTCACGACCGGCAGCTCAAGCGCCAGCGCCTCCAGCAGCTTAAGTCGCACCCCGCCGCCGATCCGCATAGGTACGACATACACCGCCGCGCCGGCGAGGTACGGCCGCACATCGGAAACCTCGCCGGTGAGCAGCAGCGCGCCCTCGCCGGCCAGCCGTCGTAGCGCGGATGCCGGCCGCTTGCCGACCACCAGCAGCCGCGCATCGGGCCGGCGCGCGCGCACGCGTGGCAGCACCTCGCGCACAAACCAGGTCACGGCATCGACATTCGGCCGGAAGTCAAGAGTCCCGCTGAACACCAGCGTCGGCGCGCTAAAGGCCAGCGCGCCGACACGATCGCTCGCCATCGCCATGCCGCTGAAGTAGGCGGTATCGACGCCATTCGGCACAACTCCAATCGTCGCTGCTGGCGCGAGGCCCAGCAGCGTACTGCGATCCGCTTCGGCCACCGCCACCACCGCATCACACTGGCGCATAACCAGCGCCTCATAGCGCTTGAGCTTGCGCCACTGGGCCAGCGAATAGGCACCACCCGCGATGCCCGCAGTGTTCGATTTCAAATCATGCGCATGCTTGGGCAGCCGCATCCCGGCGCGCAAACTGGTCAGCGCGGCACGCTTCTGAAGCACATACTCAGTGTTGAACTGATCCAGCACCAGTTTTGAGTTTTGAGTTTTGAGTTTTGAGTTATCTACGGTCTGCTTATTTTTAACTCTTAACTCATCATTCTTAGCTCGCAAAAGGTAGCCCGCCATCTCAATGCTCTCGGCCTGAACGATATCGAACTGCTCGGTCGCCAGCAGCGCGCGCAGCGCAGAGGCATACGCCGGCGCCGTATTGCGCAACGCCATATCCGGCAGGGGCGATACCAGCGTTGTCCAGGCGCGGCGCGACAGGCTGCGAGCGATCGGGCCGCGCACCGTCACTACCCGGCAGACGCGCTGAAGCGGCGCGAGCGCTTGTTCGGCCGCGGCATCCGACGCGAACGAGAGGCAGGTCAGATCGTGGCGCGCCGCCAACCCGCGCACCAGCTGGTAGATTCGCATCGTACCGCCACCGTGCGGCGGGTAGGGTGGGTAGGGAGAGAGGATGAGGATTTTCACAGCGCATTCCGAATTGCAAATTGCAAATTGCACATTGCAGCTTGCGCACGAAAAATCAATGTGCAATTTACAATATGCAATTTATAGCCATCTCAATACAAAGGAAAGCAGGTGCGGCAAGAACAACAGCATTCCCACGATCACGGCGGCGACCGCTGTCAGCAGCACTGTGCCGGCGCCGACATCCTTGGCGATCTTGGCCAATGGGTGATAGGTAGGCGAGGCCAGGTCAACCACGGCCTCGATCGCGGTGTTGACTCCTTCGGCGGCCAGAACGATCGCGATCGTCAGCGTCAGTGTCAGCCACTCGTAGCGATCGATGCCCAGCACGAAGCCAAGCGCAACCGCTGCAAGGCCGATCGCCGTGTGGATCTTGGCGTTGCGCTGGGTCCAGAGCAGGTAGCGCAGCCCAGCAATAGCATAGCGAAATGAGTTGGCCACGCTCGCGGCGCGCATGTGGGCCTGACCCGACTCAGCGGCGCGCGGCTGCGAAGGCTTCGGTGGTGGCGCGATCATTGATTTACTCTCGGGGTAGACCAATCTGCTGCATTATCACTTCTTCGTGGGCGCGCATAACCGCCTGCTCTGCGGCGCCACGCTCGTGATCGTAGCCCAGCAAGTGCAGCACCCCGTGAACCGTCAGAAATGCCAGCTCGCGCGCGCGTGAGTGCCCGTACTCGGCCGCCTGCGCGACGACTCGCTCATACGAGATCGCCAGATCGCCCAGATAGCGCGGCGCATCCGGCGGGCGCACGAACGCCGTCGGCGCAGCGTCGCTCTCCTCGTCGTCGGCGAACGAGAGCACGTCGGTGGGCGCGTCCACATTGCGATAGTCGCGATTCAGCTGGTGCAGCGTGGTATCGTCGGTCACCAGCACGCTCACCTCGATTGCGCCGGCCACGCCCTCGGCCACCAGCGCCGCAGCGATCGCCCGCTCGATCAGCGTGGCGTCGATGTCGTTCTGGAACCGCTCGTCGATCTGGATGTCGGTCTCGATCATTGCTCTACTCTGACAAGCTTGGACTTATGAAATAAAGCAGTTTCAGCCGGCGCCGCTCCCTCACCCCGCCGCTGCCGCGGCACCCCTCTCCCGTTGCGACAGGCGTGGGGAAGATTCAGCTCCCCTCGCCTGTCGCAACGGGAGAGGGGTTGGGGGTGAGGGCCGCCGGGCTACGGTTTTACCACCTGCGGCGCATAATCCACACGCGGATGATAGATCCCCTGGAGCGTATTGACAAACGCCTGGCGGATGCGCGCGATATCCTGAAGGGTCAGGTCGCTCTCGTCGAGCTGGCCGCTGCGGATGCGCTCGTCGATGATCATGTTCACCAGCTCCTCAAGCGTCTGTTGCCCGCCTTGCCCACGCCCATTGCCATTCGGGGTGGCCTCGCGCGCCGAGGCGATCTTACCAGCCTGGAACTTTGATCGCACCGTCGCCTCAACTGAGTCGGACAGCATCATGATCGCTTGCTCGCGCGTGCTTGGCTTCGGGCCAGGATAGCGGTAGTCTTCTTCATCGACGGTATCCTGCTGCTGGAGCGCGATCTGGTAGAAATGCCTAATCACGCTCGTGCCATGATGCGCGGGGATGAAATCGACCACCTGGCGTGGCAGGCCGGCCGCGCGCGCCATCCTGGCCCCCTCGATCACATGCTCGCAGATAATTTCGGCGCTGGTCTTCGGATCGAGATCGTTATGGACGTTCTCGCGATCGCTCTGGTTATCGGTGAAAAAGTAAGGCCGGATGGTTTTGCCGATGTCGTGATAGTATGATGCTACCCGCAGCAGCAGCGCATCTGCGCCGATCGCCTCGGCGGCGCTTTCGGCCAGGTTGCCGACCGATACGCTGTGATAATATGTGCCGGGCGCCTCACGAATCAGCTTGCGGAGCAGCGGATGATTCGGGTGCGCCAGCTCCATCAGCTGCTGCGGGGTCGCGACATCCGCTAGGTGACCAACCAGATTATACAGGCCAAGCGCGAAGATCGCCGAGGCGCCACCGTTCATGCTACTGTAGATCAAAATTGGCAGCCACAATTCGAGCGCCGGCCCACCCGGCGTCGTCAGCCAGAAGCCGACCTGCACCAGCGCGGTGACAACCGCCACGATCAGGCCGCCGATCACGAAGTGCAGCGCTCGCTCGCCGCGGCCAATCGTCAGAATGCCGGCCAGGCTCCCGAGCAACAGCGCTGTCGCCAGCGCCGCCTGCCCAGCATCCATAAATGCGATCAGCAAACTAATCAGCGTGACAACCATCATCGCCAGGCCACGCGGAAACAATGTCGCAAGCAGGAGCCCAACCACCGCCAGCGGAAAAGCATATGGCCAGCGGTCGCCCAGCTGGAGCGTCAGCCGCGCCGCCAGTGTAGTCAGCGCGAACAGGCCGGCGACAACCAGCAGCGGCCGCGTTACCTGCCAGACATTGCGCTGCATCTTGAACACATAGCGCCCGAACAGCCCGGCAATCAACATAGCCAGCACGCCATTGCCGACGATATTCATCCAGTTGCTATCCGCCTGAAGCACACCAATCGCCTCAAGCTTCTCCTGGATTGCGGGCGTAACAATATCGCCAGCGTGGACGATATTCTCGCCCTGCAATACCGTCACCTTCACCGGCTTGACTGCGTCGCTCAGCGTATGCTTGCGCTGCTGCGTCGCCGGCTCATCTACGATCTGATTCGGCCGGATGAATGCGCTCGAAAACAGCAGAATAAGATCGCGCTGCTCGCCGCGCACTGCCAGCGAAGCCCAATAGGGCATCGACCGCTCGCGCAGCTCGGCCAGGCCCTGATCATTCAGCTCGTAGTTGTACTCGCTCATCGCGCGATCATACAGATCGAGCGTTTCTTGACGCACCTGCTTCCACGCCTCGGGGGTCAGCTGCATCAGCTGCGCCGCCAGCGTGGGTGATATCACCAGCGTGCTGTTAGGGAGCGGCAAGCTGACCAGTTTCTCGCGCCGCGCGGATGTGCCAAGGCTCGGATCATCGCGAATCTGGTCGATCGTCTGGAGCAGATCCGATAGCTGGTCGCGCTGCTGAACCGGTATGTTCGAGTCACGCGTATAGACCACCGCATCGGGTGAGCTCTCGGCGTGAATACGCTCCTGCGCCGTCAGCAGATCGCTGACAAATGTCAAGGTGCGCGGCGCGCGGATATCGATTGGGCTAGGGCTGCCGGGCACAATCCCGCTATATGTCGGCACCTGAACGGCCAGGATCGCCCAGAGCGCCAGCGCCAGCAGAACGCAGACCAACAACAGCATGCGCTTCTGGCCGCGTAGCTGGTCGGCCGGCGTGCGTTGTCCGCGCGGCTCACGCCAGGCGCGGCTCGATCGATTGAACCATCTGCGTCGCATCATTCGTTCCGCCGAAGTTTTAAGTTCTGAGTTTTGAATGTTGAATCGAAGTATCCCAACTCAAAACTCAGAACTCAGAACTCAGAACTCGTCACTTGGTCTGGCTGAGAATCTCGCGCGCGAGCTGGCTAATCATCCGGCCATCGGCGCTGCCCTTGAATTGTTGTATCAGCGCGGGCATAATCTTTCCCATATCCGCCACGCTGCTGGCGCCCAGCTCGCTGATCGCCGCTTCCATCTGTGGTCGCAGCTCATCGGCGGTCAGCTGGCGCGGCAGGTAAGTCTCCAGAATCGCCGCCTCGGCCTGCTCCTGCTCAGCCAGGTCTTCCCGGCCACCCTTCCGGTACAGCTCGATCGCATCGCGCCGGCGCTTGAGCTCTTTGGCAAGTGTTTCCTGCATGGCCGTCTCACTCAGCGGCATATTGCGGTCGATCGAGATCTCGGGCACGATCGGCTGCCCATCGGCACCCAGCTGCTTTGGCGCTGCCGCCAAGGCCTGATCGTAGGCGGATTCGACAAGCGCCATCTGCGCGTTCTTGAGCGCCGCCAGCGCCCCGCGGATGACCAGCAGGCGCAGCTTTTCGCCGCCGCGCATGGCTGCCTTTAAGTCTTCCCGAAGCTGTTCTTCGATATTCATACATCGTTCCTAACTGAAGCGGTTGATCACAAATTACACGCTGATGGGGTTTGGGGAGGCTTGCCTCCCCAAGATATCCACTTTCCCGCTCTGAAGCGGTTGATCACCTATTACACGCTGGTGGGGTTTGGGGAGGCTTGCCTCCCCAAGATATCCACTTTCCCGCTGGCGGCGGTGGCCCTGCCACCGCCGCCAGCGGGAAAATAAATGACTTTGGAGGGCTGTAAGCCCTCCAAACCTCCCGTTGGAAGGCGACCGCGCTGCCTGCTGCAGGCGAAGCTGCTATGTGCGTCATCCGACGCATAAAAGCTGTGCCCGATATTGTAGCAGACCATGCGCCAAAAAGCGTCAGAGCACTACTCGGCGTGGGCGCACACGCTGCTTCTCAGCCGACATGATATTTCGAATCTGTCCCACTGCGTCGTCCAGATGATCTTCACGATTAATCACCACATAGTCAAAGGTATCAAGCGCCTCCATCTCGCGCCGGGCCATCGCCAGCCGCTGCTCCATCTGATCGGGCGACTCAGTGCGACGCCACTGCAAACGGTTGTGCAGCTCATCGAAGCTGCCCGGCGCCAGAAAGATAAAAACGGCATCCGGTGCCAGCCGCTTGATCGTCGCGGCGCCCTGCACGTCGATGCGCAGAATCACATCACGACCGCTCTGGAGCGCTTGGACCACTTCACTTTTGGGGATGCCTTTGTAATGCCCATAAACTTCGGCCCACTCCAGCAGCTCGCCACGCGCGATCATCTCTTCGAAGCGCGCCTTGCTGACGAAATGGTAATCGTAGCCGTCGCGCTCACCAGGCCGCTGTGCCCGGCTCGTGGCTGTGACGACGAAATGGAACGGAAACCCGATATCGCGCATGCGCATCAGGATCGAATCCTTGCCAACCCCCGATGGGCCGGAAAGTACCACCAGCAGCGGCTGTGCGGGCCGGCCATCGAGTAGGGGATTGCGATTCTCGTCCTTCATCACCTTTATCCTGTGTACGTGCTATAATCACATTTTGCCACAGGCGATATACAATGTACTTCGATGCCTTGACGCTCGCCGCTGTCGCGGATGAGCTGGAAGATACAATCCTGGGGGGCCGGATCCAGCGTGTGCTGCTGACCACCCCGCTCAGCGTCGCGCTCGAAATCTATGCGCGCGGCCGGCGGAGCCACCTGCTGCTCTCGGCCCACCCGCAGTTCACACGCGTCCATCTCAGCGCCACCAAGCCCTCGCGCGGGGTCGAGCGAGATACGCCACTGCTGCTGCTGCTGCGAAAATACGTGGTCGGCGGCCGGGTCGCCGAGATCGAGCAGCCCGAACTTGAGCGCGTGCTGGTGCTAAGTATAGTCAAAGGACGGCAAGCGCGCAACATTGCCGATCACCAGGCAGCTGATGACCCAGGCAGCGCGCTGGATGATCGCTCTTCCGGCCTGACCAATGCCGAGATCGACGAGTTGGAGCCCGCGCCAGCGGATGAAGCGGACGACGGCGAGACGTGGCGCTGCGAACTGATTGTCGAGGCGATGGAGCGGCGCGGCAACATCATTCTGGTCGGCGACGACAACCTGATCATGGAAAGCGCGCGCCACATCACGCCGCGCATGAGTCATCGGCCGGTGCAGCCCCGCGCGCCCTACGAGCTGCCGCCACGCCAGGAAAAACGCGACCCGCGCCACGCCACACCCGAAGGTATACGCGCCCTGCTCGATCGCCCAGCGCCTGAATCAACGGTAGCACCCGCGCGCGCAAAAAAATCCCCCCAGCCAACGCTGGCCCGCGCGCTGGTGGCCGATTACCTCGGGCTATCGCCGCTGGCCGCGCGCGAGGCGGTCTTCCGCGCCACCGGCCAGGCCGACACGCCGCTAATGCCGGATCTGCCATGGGCCAAGCTGGCGCTGGCGGTGCGCGGCCTCTGGAACGACGACTGGCAGCCCTGCCTGGCCGGCGATGAGGCCAGCCCACACGCCTACGCGCCCTACCTGCTCACACAGCTGCCCGACGCCACGCCAGTCAAATCGATCAGCGCCGCACTCGAGGCCTTCTACAGCGCACACGAGCAGCTGACAGCGCATAATCAGCGGCGTGATAGCCTGCGCCAGCAGCTGCTTGAACGGCGCGAGCGGATCGACCATCAGCGCCAGGGGCTGAGCAGCGAGCTGAAGCGCGCCAGCGAGCTGGATCGGCTGCGCTGGGAGGGCGAGATGATCTACGCCTTTTTGCACACACTCGCGCCAGGCCAGGCATCGCTGGTGGTCGAAGAGCGCACTATCGCGCTGGATCCCACCAGAACGCCGGTCGAGAACGCGCAGGATCGCTTTCACGCCTACGACAAGGCCAAGAGCGCAATGGCTGGCGTGCCCGAGCGGCTCCAGGCGGTCGAGGCGCGCCTGGCTGGCCTGGACGAGACACTGGCGCTGCTCGACCTGGCCGAAGGCTATGATCAGATCGAGGGGATCGCGCGTGAGGCAGCCGAACATGAATACATTCGCGCTCCAGCGCGCGGGCGCACGCCCAAGCCTAGCAAGCGCCTGGCCCCACTGCGCGTCGAGTCCCGCGATGGCTTCGCGATCTACATCGGGCGCAGCGCCGGCCAGAACGAGCAGGTCACATTTAAGATCGGCGCATCCGACGACCTATGGCTGCACGCGCGCGGAATCCCCGGCGCGCATGTGATTATCAAAAGCGGCGGGCGCGAGGTGCCCGAGACGACGCTGCACGAGGCGGCCGCACTGGCGGCCTACTATTGCCAGGCGCGCGCCGAGCCGGCGGTCGAGATCGACATTGCCCGGCGCGGCCTGGTGCGACGCATCCCCAACGGCCCGACTGGCCTGGTCAGCTACCAGGCCGAGCGCACGATCCGCGCCGCGCCACACGCGCCGATTGTGTAATTATCCTACTTCCTGCAGCCCAATAACAGAACTTACGCGGTCGCGCTTTCAAACGCCGCTTTGCCTGCCCTTCGTCAGGCTCAGGACGAACGGCAGCATGGTACCTCCCATTTCATCTTCATCTGTTGTTCGTTTTTTCGCTCTGCGAGCGAAAAAACGAACAACAAAAAGAAAATAAAGTACCGCTGTGCATGCCCACATCTGGGCACCGCGCAAGTCGTGTCAATAAAGAACGCGGCGCCCGCTGATTGGCGGACGCCGCGTCAAAATAACAATTTCAGTACGGAATACCGTGGGATCGCTCACCATGCCCCGTTATTGATCAGCTTATTATAAAAGACATTGCTTACCTTCGAGCCAACCGCGCCCAGGATCGCAACGCAGACAACCATGATCAGCACCAGGATCAGGCCATACTCAACCAGACCCTGGCCGGCACGGCGAGCCGAGAGCAGGTTGCTACCCCAGATCATCGCGCGCAGCGCCGCCGTGGAAAACGCGGAAGAGAATGTTGACAGCCGCCGCATACTACTATCACCCCCTTTTTCCTCAGACTACCGACCCCAATGCGATCGGTTATAGACAGTTGCGCCAATTGTTAATATGTCGTAATAAGTATAGCAGCCCACGCAATAGGCCAGCGGTCATAGCTCACGCTAGTGCTATTGATAGTACCATATATAAACAGATTGTCAGCGCCATGCGGTTGACATCCCTTCTGCGGATCAAGTACAATCGCGAGCAGTCAACTGGCTCAGAGGAGGTATGTAGTAATGGTAGCGATCGAACATGCGATTGTAGAATTTCTCTCAAATCTGTTTACAAGCGTCGGATGGGCCGGCGTGGTGATCGCCATGGCGATCGAGAGCGCTTGCATCCCTTTGCCAAGCGAAGTCACGCTGCCGTTGGCTGGCTGGCTGCTTGTGCAAGACAAAGGCCTCGCGCCGTTTTACTCTATTCTTGTCGGCTTCTGGGGTGCGGTCGGCTGCACGATTGGTTCGCTATTCATCTACTGGGTTGGGGCTGTCGGTGGGCGACCACTCCTCTTCAAATATGGCAAATATGTATTGATACAAGAGCATCATGTCCACATCGCCGATCGCTGGTTTGCCCGATGGGGCAACACGGCGACGTTCGTAGCACGTATGTTACCCGTGGTGCGAACGTTTATCTCGCTACCGGCTGGTGTGGCGCGGGTTCCAATCATCCCCTTTACAATCTACGCGTTTGTCGGCTCCTTTATTTGGTCATGGATCCTGGGTTATCTGGGATATATGTTCGGCGCGAATTGGGAGGAGATCCGCAACACCATGCGGCCATTTGATATACCGATCGTGGCGGTCATCCTCATTGCGGCTGGAATGTTCTTCTACAGAAGTTGGCGCTCCAGCCGTAAGCCCCCGGCGATGCAGGAAGGTGTCTGATGATGCTACATAAGCTGATATCTGAAGGCGTATCCCGCCTGCCGCAGACTGTATCCAGCCCACGCGCAGCGATCGATCAGGCGATCGCCGCCTCGCCGCTTGCGCCGGCGCGCGCCTTCTGGGATGCGCTGATCGAGCTGGAAGGCTGGTGGCCGCTGCTGATCCCGCTGCTGCTGTGGATCTTCTGGCGAACCTACCAGCGCGAGCGCGCCGCGCTTGGCGCGCCGCGCGAGAAATCCTGAGCGAACGAACTATGCAACACGCGCAGCCTGCGCGCACGCTCGACCTCGGCTCGGCCCGACTGGAGTGGGGCGCGCGCACCTATGTTATGGCGATTATCAACGTCACGCCAGATTCGTTCAGCGCCGACGGCCTGGCCCAGCCCGGCGCAGATATCGCCGTGGCAGCGCTCGAGCAGGCGCGCCGTGCTGCCGCTGAAGGCGCCGACCTGCTTGATATTGGCGGCGAATCGACTCGGCCGGGCGCGCAGCCGATCGGCGTGGCCGAGGAGCTGCGGCGCGTACTGCCGGCGCTCACCGCGATCGCGGGCGAAGTGGCGCTACCTATCTCGATTGATACCTACCATGCCGAGGTGGCCGCTGCCGCGCTAGACGCCGGCGCCCAGCTGATCAACGACATCTGGGGCCTGCGCACGCCCGATGGCGGCTGGAACGAGCCGCTGGCTGCGCTCGCCGCTCAGCGCGGCGCACCGATCGTGCTGATGCACAATCGCAGGGCGCAAGCGACGGTCGGCGCGCTGGGCGGGCATTACCAGGCGGTCGAGTATGTCGATCTGCTTGGCGAGATCATTACCGAGCTGCGCGAGCGCGTGGCGTTCGCTGAATCGCGCGGCATTCCACACGAGCGGATCATCATCGACCCAGGGCTGGGCTTCGGCAAAACACCTACGCAGAACCTTGAGTTGATGCGCCGGCTTAGCGACCTGAGCAGTCTGAGCCTGCCGCTGCTGGTTGGCGCTTCGCGCAAATCGTTTATCGGGCTGCCACTGGGGCTACCGCCGAGCGAGCGCGACGAAGGCACCGCCGCTACTACCGCGCTCGCAATCGCCGCCGGCGCCGACATCGTGCGCGTCCACAATGTCAAGATCAACTTCCGCGCCGCCCGCACCGCCGACGCGATTGTACGGGTTAGGGGTTAGCGGTTAGGATCAAAGAAATCATTGAAATCGCCGACAGCACTGCAATCAGCGATCTTTAACCCTTATCCGCTAACCCTTAACCCCTCAACCCATCCGCACAACTTGCATGTACGCTCCCTCTATGGTAAACTGCGCGACTCGGAGCTACTGGGCAATGCCCCTAGCTAATAGCGAAGGTATTTGCAAGGACGAGGAGCGCATTTTCATGGCAGACAAGATCAGACTGGAACTCGAAAACCGCACCGTGGTGGGCAAAAAGGTCAAACGCCTGCGCCGCGCCGGCGTTCTCCCGGCCACTGTGTATGGCAAAGGCATCGGGCCATTCACCGTTCAGATCAGCGCGCGCGGCTTCAACGAAGCGTATCGTCGCGCCGGCAAGACCGCGCTGGTCGATTTGACCATCCCCGGCCAGCCGGTGCAGTCGGCATTTATCCATAGCTTGCAACGCCACCCAGTCTCGCGCGCGATTCTGCACGCCGACTTTCTGGTGGTCGATCTGAAGATCGAGATCTCGGTCGAAGTCCCCATTCATATTGTCGGCGAATCGGAACTAATCGAGCGCGGTGATGCCACGCTGAATCAGGTGCTGAACACACTGACTGTCCGCGCCCTACCCGCCGAGCTGCCATCGTATATCGAGGTCGATATCAGCGTGCTCGACAGCCTGGAGAAGAGCATCCATGTCCATGAGATCGCAGCGCTCGAGCACGGTGCGATCGTCACCGACGAGGATGATCTGGTGGTCAGTCTGTCGCAGTCGCGCCCAGAGGAGGAGGAGGAGGTTGTCGAGGAAGTGACCAGCGCGGCCGAGCCAGAGCTGGTGCGCGAGAAGCGCGAGGACGAGGAAGACGCCGGTTAGTCAACCGCCGATCATTGCAGGTTTTGGACAGCCCCCGCCATCTGGTGGGGGCTGATTCCTTCCCAGGCGCTGCTGGCAGGTACGTGGGCAAACAAAAGCCCCCGCCGATTGGCGAGGGCCTTTGTTACCAGGGGGTGGGGCATCACCGAGGCCAAGCTATCGAGCTGTGCCTTCGGCGATGCCCTTACACTCATTACTCATGGGCATCACCTCCTTTGCGCCTGAACGGCATATCAGGATGTATGCAGACACTATACTTGAAAATCTGTATGCTGTCAAGGGTGTTTGCGTATCGTTATAGGGCTGATGCAACGTTGGGAGCGCGAGGGGCGCAATCCCGCGCGCTCGTTTCCTGGTGGTTGTGGTGCGGCCGGGTGCCCTCTGGGCGTCGCACCAAACCCCACCGGAAACGAGGCTTTGCAACCGCCATGGCGTATCATTTACACAAAAGAGTTGGAAATCTGCGACCTGCGTAAGCCGCTATCAACAAAGAGTGAAGATTAATTATGTCAACTGCTCAGCGCATTCGAATCCTCGGGGTCACGGTAGATAACTTAGTCGAGGCCGAGGCGATCGAGCGCATCGTCGGCTTCGTAACCGAGGACCGACCGCACCATGTCGTCACGGTCAACCCCGAATTCGTCATGGAGGCGCGGCGCAACGGCGCGTTCCGTCGCGTGCTCGCCGCCGCCGACATGGCCACGCCGGATGGGTTTGGGCTGCTTGTGGCAGCGCGCCTGCGCGGCAACGCCTTTCGCGGACGTGTCACCGGCGTAGCGCTAGCCGAGCTGATCGCAGCACAGGCGGCCGAGCGTGGCTGGTCGCTGTTCCTGCTTGGCGCCGCCCCTGGCGTGGCCGAGCGCGCTGCCGAAGCGCTCCAGCACAAATATTCGGGCCTGCGCATTGTGGGCTGCTATGCCGGCTCGCCAAGCCGCGACGAGGAGCCTGCGATACGAGCGCGCATCATCGCCGCGCAGCCGACCGTGCTGCTGGTGGCCTACGGGCACCCAGCGCAGGAATTGTGGATCGCGCGCAACCAGCCGCTGCTGCGCGTGCCGGTAACGATTGGCGTGGGTGGCGTGTTCGATTATCTGGCCGGTGAGACGCCGCGCGCGCCGGTCTGGATGCGCCGGATCGGCCTGGAGTGGCTGTACCGGCTGATCCGCCAGCCGCAGCGCTGGCGACGCATCCTGGTGGCGGTGCCTTTGTTCCTCTGGGCGGCGGTGCGCGAGGTCCGCCTGCCAAGCGATCAGCGCTGATACAAATAGGATTTACGCAAGCGGGAGGTTTGGAGGGCCGCAGGCCCCTGCCCGCCGCGCCGGATAGGCGCCGCACATCCCGCGCACAAGCGATTAAGGGCGCCCGCCCGCAATGAACAGCGAAGCGCCTACACAAGTTCTGAACAATTGATTGCTATAATAGTCTGCTGTTTGGAGGCAGAACTATGGCGCAGACAATTCTGGTCGTCGACGATCACGCCAATGTTCGGACACTGATCAAAGAATATCTCACCGAGTTGGGCTACCGCGTCGTCAGCGCAGGCGATGGCGCGGCGGCGCTGGCAGCGGCCCGCCGCGAACCGATCGACCTGATCTTGCTCGACGTGATGATGCCAAATCTGGATGGCTTCGAGTTCCTGAAGATCTACCGTAAAGAACATGGCGTGCCGATCATTTTGCTGACCGCGCGGCTAGCTGAGTCCGACAAGGTACTCGGCCTGGAGCTTGGAGCAGATGATTATGTCACCAAACCCTTTGGCATGCACGAGCTGGTGGCGCGCATCCGGGCGGTGCTACGCCGAACTTCGGCATCGGGCAGCGCTACACCGGCCGATATCGTTCGGCTAGGCGAGCTGCTTGTCAACCGCCAGGCCCATAACGTTATGGTCAGTGGCCAACCTGTGACGCTGACGCCCTCAGAGTTCGCGCTGCTGGCGACACTACTGGAGTCGCCCGGGCGAGTCTTCTCACGCGAGTTGCTGCTGGAACGACTCCAGGGCCACGACTACGAGGGCATCGAGCGCACGATCGATGTGCATATTCGCAATTTGCGCAAAAAGATCGAGCCCGACCCAACCCAGCCACGCTATATCAGGACTGTTTTTGGGGTCGGGTATCGCGCATCCAGCGCGGATGAGCTCGACTAATCCAAACACTCTTGAGAATGGTACTTCCCAATATTATATCTTTACACTGTTCTTTCGCCCGGCCGGGCGAAAGAACAGTGTAAAGATAAATAGAAGATAGAGTACCGCTGCGAACGACCACGCGTGTGGTGGCGAAACGTTTGCGTATGAGGATATCCCGTGCGTTCACTCACCTTCAAACTCGTGCTGGCATTCCTGCTGACGAGCATCGCCGGCATGGCGCTGGCGGCGATCTTTATTCGCCAGTCGGTCACCAGCGAGTTCGATAGCTATGTGATCGCGCAGCAGCGCGCCGACTTTATCGACCAGGTCAGCGCGTACTATGAGCGTTCCGGCTCGTGGGATGGGATCGACCGCTGGCTGCGCGAGCAGGCCGCGCGCCGGCTGGCCGACGCAACGCCGGCCTCGGCCGAGCAGCGCCGCGCGACGCCGCGATTGCGCTTTGTGCTGGCCGATAGCGCCGGCACAGTGCTGCTGCCATTCAGCCGCTACGCGCTCGGGAGCAAGCTGAACCAAGAAGATATCGGCAAGGGGATGCCGATCACGATCGCTGGGCGCGTGGTGGGCACCGTGATCACCCCCGATCGCTCGGATTTCCGCAGCGCGCCCGAGGATCGCTACCTGGCGCGCACGGATATCGCGCTCGGCATCGCCGCCGCGGTGATGGTGGGCGTGGCGCTGCTGCTTGGCGCGCTGCTGGCGCGGCTGATCACGCGGCCGGTGCGCGAGCTGACCGCTGCGGCCGAACGAATCGCCGGCGGCGACCTGGCGCAGCAGGTGCCGGTGCGCTCGCGCGACGAATTGGGCGCGCTGGCCGGCCAGTTCAACCATATGAGCGCCGACCTGGCGCGCGCCACCCGGCTGCGCCAGCAGATGACCGCCGATGTCGCCCACGATCTGCGCACGCCGCTGACGGTGATCGCCGGCTACCTAGAGGCGCTGCGCGACCAGGTGCTCAAGCCGACCCCCGAGCGCTTCGCGATGATGCACGACGAAACCCAACTGCTGCTACGGCTGGCCGACGATCTGCACACGCTGTCGCTTGCTGATTCCGGCGAGCTGCCGCTCGACCGCCGCCCGATCGCGCCACGCCAGCTGCTGGAGCGGGTGGCCCAAACCTACCAGCACGTCGCCGATCAGTCCGGAGTCGTGCTCCAGCTCGATCTCGCCGCCGCGCTGCCGGAAGTATGCGTCGATGTCGAGCAGCTCACACGCGCCCTGAGCAACCTGGTCAGCAATGCGCTGCGCTACACCCCGCAAGGCGGCACGATCACGCTTTGCGCGAGGAGCGAGACCAACGACCAACGACCAACGACCAAAGCCATTGACGACCCCGCTTCGTCCTTCGTCCTTCTGGATGTAAGCGACACCGGCGCTGGCATCCCCGCCGAGCATCTGCCGAGCATCTTCGAGCGCTTCTACCGCGCCGACCCATCGCGCCAACAAGCCACCGGCGGATCGGGGCTGGGGCTGGCGATCATCAAATCGATCGTCGAGGCGCATGGCGGCCGGGTCAGCGTCGCGAGCAGAGTCGATCAAGGCACGACGTTCACGATCGCGCTGCCGCTCTCCGTAGGCAGTAAGCAGTAAGCAGGCGGCAAAGCGCAATAGCGGTGAGCAAAGAAGTTGATCC
>Ga0137375_10004458_pt1 | contig 16704 bp, 16 predicted proteins | sample SagtaG_24_FD_104936 | JGI IMG/M metagenome (GOLD analysis project Ga0137375, IMG submission 104936) | Vadose zone soil microbial communities from Sagehorn Ranch, Mendocino, California, USA - Sage1_R_113_16 metaG | ecosystem: Environmental > Terrestrial > Soil > Vadose zone | place: USA...
CGTCCTCCTGGCCGAGCTGCGCGGCAGCGGCGGGTTCGGCTACGACCCGCTCTTCTCCTACCCGCCCCTCGGGGCCACGTTCGCGGAGATTCCGCCCGAGGTCAAGCATGCGGTGAGCCACCGCGGTCGGGCCATGGCCCGCGCCCGGCGCATCCTTCTCGAGTGGAGCGCCGAGGAGCCGGCGGCGCGCCCCGACGAAGGCGCTCCGTCTTGAAACCGCCGCTCGCGCACCCGTGACACATCCCGCGGCCTCGGTGTGACTGAAATACTCGCCGAGAAGCGACGCGGGAGGAGGCCGCCATCATCATTGACAAGATCCAGATGCGGAAAGATGTGGAAACCATCGATGAGCAGCGTGCGAATGATTGTCGCCAGATCGTAAATTTAATTAGCCACCGACGCGTGACTCGCGGCAAATCAGCCGATTGCCCTGGTCACCGGAAACTCCACCACCTGGGTCCAAGGTGCCAGCGCTGACCCTGATGTTCCGGTGCCGCTGCATCGGGGAACTATAGCATGCCGAAGCATTTGACCCCTCGAATCTGACGGGTGCGACAGGCCGGCCGAGTTCGGTGTTGAGGTGACAGCGGCTGCTAGACCGGAACAGATACAGGGCGGGAGCCGGTGATCGATTAATAACCCGCAGGGCCGGTCGCCAGTGGTGATCGAATGCTGAGGATGCTAAACGGGCCATCGCGCCGTCCCCGGATCAATCAGTTATCAGAGTATGGTTGCGCTCGGGCGTTTGCTTTCCTTGTCCAGATAGATAGAAACGTGCGTGCTGCTGCTTAGCAGAGATGATTGAAGGAGAACTACTCGACCGGTTCAGCGAGCCAGGGAATCGCATCATGATGCGAGCTGAACGTACGGAACCCATCGCCCTCTGGCCAGATTACGCAGATATCTTCGTTGTCGCGGAGGTTGCGGAGGAACCGCTGCAGGTCTGGATCATCCGGAAGCCGCTCGATGCTCAAGACTCGTGTCGGCCAAGCGTTGAACCGCTCGTTGTAGGCCATGCTGTAACGGGCAAGCTCGCCGACGGCCACAATCACTTGCCGCCATTGGCCCGCGGCGTCGGCAGGGAGACTTTTTGCCTCGACAACCACATAGGCGTCAGCACCATCTGGCGCGAAGCGGAAACCAAGATCGGGCTGGAGGGTGGCACCGGGATAGGTTCGGCGGTGACCGGGCAAATCGCGATCGATCACAAAGGCGGTCTCCCCGAAGACGCCATGGATCCTGTTGTTGACCGCGAGGAGAAGTTGGTTGTGGCGGTTCGTGGCCGCGATGCGCTCCGCGATATTGACTTCAACGGTTGCGATGGTCGCCCCAGCGGTGATCTGGACGTTGCCCGCTATCAGGCCCAGGGCTTCGGGGTCTTGGACGACTTCTTGGGCAGTGACGGCAGGAACCGCCGTGGCATTAATCGTCTCAACCGGTGTGGCGGCAGGTGGCGTCGGCTGCGTGAGCCAGCCGTTTGCTGCTGCCTGACGCGCCGGTCCATAGACATCCAGGTGATCAATCTGAAAGCGCAACCAATCAATGATGAGGGGCGGCTTGAAGGCGATCGCGAGTTCCCGCTGGCCCGTGTTCGGCGAGGTCCCGCGGAGGTGGGTCGCCCATCCGTTCGCCTTCGCGCCAGCAAGCACCTCATCGCGGCAGGCGACCAGCTTTGACCACGCAAAGTTCTTGTGGAGCTCGACCTGAAAACCTACCAAGAGGTCGTAGGGCTGGGAGTATCCGAGGAGGAAGTTCTGGCGCCCGGCGGACGTGGGGAAGTTATACCGGGACTTGCTGCGATCGGCGAAGGTGAGCTGAAGCTTATGCTCTCCCGGAGGTCGCCCCGAGACGGAACGGTCCTGTGTCAGCTCCCAGATGAAGAAGCGCGCCTTGAGCTCGCCCCCGGGGAGACTGGGGTGCTGGACGTCGTAGTCGAAGAACTCAGTCTGACCAGACGGGGTGCGCTCCACGACCTCGGCGCCACCCGCGCCGAGTGCCTGCCGCGCGAGCTCCTTGAGCTCCGGCTTCTGCACGCTGCCGCTCCGAATGAAATGAAGTGAAGGATCGTAAAGCGGCACATTTCTAGCAGCTCTTCTGGCGAAACGCAAGCGGCGTGCGGCCGAAACGCCTTAAGCGAAGACGCGGCCGGCCTCGAGCTTGAAATGGCTGGCACAGAGCTCGCGCACGAACGCGAACGATACCTTTTCGATGAGGTAGCCACGGTTGAGGAGTGTCCGCACGGCGAGACCGTGCAGGTACTGGATAGAGCGCGGATCAAGTCGGGGCTCGGTGCCGGAGCCATTGATCGCCAGTGGAAGATCTCGGAGGTGTTGGGAGATTGCCTCAAGAACCATGTGCTCGAAGTCCTGAGGCAGCGGGCGGCTAGTCCGCTCCGGTTGCACCATCTTACGCTTCTGCAGGTTGAGTACGACGTCGCCGTCCGCGATGTTCTCGTCGTTCCGCTCTCCGATGTATCCCCGCATGCTGCGTTTGCTCTTGTCGATCACACCCGCGAAGATGAGTGAGAACCCAGCCTCCTCGGCCGCAGTCTGGATAGCTCGCCACACGTCATCGTCCGAGTTATGGAAAACCACCGATGCCCAGCGTGCAGGCTTGAGGACGCGGTGCATCTCGGAGAAGGCGCTCTTCATGATCTGGTAGTAGTCCTGGAGGGTCTTGCCGTTCTTTCGGCTGCGGTTGATGACTGCTTCGGTCTCGCCGGCTGTGATCTGACCGAGCCAGGACTCCCAAATGAGATTGAGATCAGCGTAAAAGATATTCGACCCGAACGGAGGATCGGTGAAGACATAGTCGATCGAGTTCGCGGGGACTTCTTGGAGGTTCGTCGCACACCCGAGACGCACGGCGACGCCCGTGAGGGGATGCGGCATTGCGCTGCTGAGATGGCGGTAGAAGGAGGCGAGCGTCTGGATCTTGTGCCGTAGGATTGGAAGCGGATTGGCCTCTGAGGAGAGCTGCGGCACGTAGAGGGTGCCCGTAAGGGGACGCTGGCCGCCACGAGCATTGAACCGTCGCATCTTTGTCGCGTGCCACGCGGTATTCGTAAAGGCAAAGGCGAGTGCGGCACGGACGCGGCGGTCGCTGACGTGCGAAATCTCGCGCCAGATCTTGCCCAGGGCTCGCAAGTTCCTCGGGGTATAGAAGTCAGCGAGGTTGTCGATCCGCTGGAGGTGAAGGGCGCAGCGGACATACATCTCGCCGGTGCGGTCGAGGGGTACGCGGGGATGCGCATACGGTAGTGGAGAAGCGGCAGTCTCGTGGATCAGTCGAAGTTCAGCATTGGACGGGGCATGCTCGCCGCGCCGACCACATGCCAGGCACTCGTATGAGGTGAGAACGGGGACTGCCGGACGGTGCCGGGAAAGCGCCCGCTTCGGATGGTTCGCACGACAGCGGGGGCAGCGAATCGTCTCTGCGACCCTCCCGGACTCCCTTTCGAGTCCGGCCTCCCAAAGGACGATCGTTTTCCCCGTCTTCGGGCAGGTGTAGACGTCGCTCCAGAGGGTGTACATGATCGTCGCGGGACCGCGGCAGCGGTCACATCTTGTGCCGTAGAGCCAGCGGAACTCTCCCTCGCATTGCTCGGCGACCGAATCAAAGGCTTCGGCAAGCGCCACGGGATCACAGGGCGAAGAGTGGTTCAGGGCGAGGTGGCAAGCCCCTACGCTAAGATCGTTCAAGAGCGCGTGACGGCCTGCGAGACAGGCCGCGACCCCGGTCATGCCGCTTCCCGCGAAGGGGTCGAGAACGGTCTGTCCGGGCGCCGTGTAGTGCTCAATGTACGGAATGATCGCTTCGGGCGGGATCTTGGTCGGGTAGGAGTGCGCAAGATATACTGGGGTGCTCTTAGCGCCTCGGATCTCACGCTTGAGTGGCACCTCGGGCACACCGAGAAGGTCGTCACTCGCCGGGTCGCACGCTTTGGTCAGGGCTGGCGTGTCGGGAAAGCGACTGAGGATCTCACCGCTGTAGAAAGGCGGGAGCGGCTTAGCCAACAACATTCAGCAGAAGATCGAGCTGGGTAGGGTGGTCGGCACGAGCGACTAGAGGCTCGCTTGGTAGGTACCAATACTGCCCGTGCCGGACAAAATGCGACTCGCAAAGCGCCTCGACGAAGGCGAATGAGACCTCGCGGAAGGGCACGGCGCGCTCGAGAAGAGTCCGCACGGCAAGCGTGTGGAGATGTTGAAGCCGGCGCATTTCATTCGAAACGGCGGAGGAGTGCACCTCGTCTCGCGGGGGAAGGGATGCGAGGTGTTCGGTGAGGGCCTGACGGACGAGCGCCCTCACGTCGTGCTCGTTTGAGGGAGTGCTTCGGTTAGGAGAGGTCTCGACGGGCTTCCGGAGATTGAGGATCACGTCGACGGCTGCCACGTGCTCCGTCCCGCGCTGGCCCTTCAATCCTTTGATGCTCGGCTGGCCCTTGTCCAGCGCGGTTGTCGACACGAGCTCGAAGCCGGCGTTCTTGACCGCATCCTGGATGGCCCGCCAGACATCCGCGTGTGCCGAGTGGAAGACCACGGACGCCATCCGGCCCGGCTTCAAAACCTCGCGCATCCTGGTGAACGCCTGGGTCATGAGGCGCTCGTAGTCGCCGAGTGTGTTGCCCTCGCGGTCGCGCTGCTTCGTGTGAATGATGATCTCCTCAGAGGGATCGGTGTACTCTCCGAGCCAAGACTCCCAGAGGAGCGCGCAGTCGGCGTAGTAGATGTTTGCGCCGAAAGGTGGGTCCGTGAAGATGTAGTCCACAGAGTTGTCGGCGATGCCGGCAAGAGCGGTCGCTGACTCCCGGACGACTTCTGCCTTTCCCGGAAAGCTCGGATGGGCCGCATAGTACGCGTAGACGTCGCGCACCTTGCGTCGGAAGAGGCTGAGCACGTTCCATTCGTAGTTCAGCGAGGAAACATAGAGGGTACCTGTCTGAACGTTAGTAGGACGCTTGGCGTTCCACTGATAGCGCCGCGAGGCACGGTTCACCATCGCTGTGAACGCAAAGCGGAGCGCAGCGCGCAGGCAACCGTCCTGCTCTTCATTCACGCGCCGCCAGAGGGTGGCTAGGGCGCGGAGGTTTCGGCGGGTGTAGAAGCCGTCGACTGAGGTGATGCCCATCACTTCGTGAGACTTCCGCCACATCTCTCGATCCCGCCCGAAGGGGACCGTTGGATACCAGTCCGAAATCGTCTCCGCGTCAATCTCGCGGATGAGAGAGATTTCCACGTCAGAGACATTGCGCTCTACCATTCGACGGCAGCCGCCGCGGCAGGAGTACTTTGTCGAGACCGGCGTGGCGCGAAGCCAGGCGAGCTCACCCTTCCGCGACGAGTTCCCGCATGCGGCGCAGGTGAGGCGGGGCCGCACCGTGGCGGCCTCAAGGTTGACGGCGGCGTGCCAGTACGAGATTTCGGCGCCGCAGCCGCAGGAGAAGATGTCGGACCAGACGGTGTACTCGATTGTTGCGGGAGCGCCGCACCGATCGCACCTGGTCTCGTAGAAACGGCCGAGTTCGCCTTTGGCGTCCTCCTCGATCCTGCGTGCAGCGGCGAGGAAGCGGCGGGCGTCGCACGGAGTCACGTAGTTTGACGCGATGTGGATCGCTGCGGGCGCGATGTCGGAGAGGCGCGCTCGGCGGCCGAGGAGGACCGCGGCCACGCCCGTCATGCCGCTTCCGGCGAAGGGGTCGACGACGAGTTCACCGGGTTTCGTAAGCCTGGCGATGAAGGGAGTGATGGCCTGGTAGGGGACCTTGGTCGAGTAGCTGTGGACATTGTAAACGAGTGTGTTCTTGCCAGCACGGATGTGATCTGGGGCCGAAGCTCGGGTAACAGTGCAGTTGTGTGGCGAGGCGGGAATCATAGGCTCGCCCCTCTCAACGGGGGTGCCCCTCTGCGTTGACCTCGTTCCGATCGGTCATGGAAGGTCGCGATGAAGAACGAACGGGAGTTTCGCCGCTAGGCCTTGGGCCAAGGCCTGCGTATGTTACTACACGGCGGCGGTTGTTCACGGAGATGGCGATCATAGTTCTAGATTCGATCCGCATGGTGCACCGATTTCGGCGGCCTGTCAACGAAAAACCCCATATCTGGGGGGTGTCTATGGATTGATACACAACTCGTGGGAAACAGTCCCCAAGGCTGACTTAATCGCAGTTGTGCACCGGCTTATCTCAGGCCTATCCAGCGGGCCACGTGTCGTCCGGACCCCGGCCGAGAGCGTCTAGTTGAGCGTCAAGATGGCCGTGACCTGGTTTCCATACCGGCGGACCTGAATGTGGATTGCAAGGTCTCTCAGGGACGGCCCCTGCAACTCGATGACGTACGCCGTGTGGACGAGCCGATCGCAGATGGAGTCGGCGATGGTGGGCTCGCCGATGAGCTCGTGCCAAGCCTTCACTGGCACTTGGCTGGTGATCAGCGTCGAGGCGCGCTCGGTGCGGTCCTCGAGGACCTCGAGCAGCTCGTGGCGCTCAGGGCTGGTGAGGGCGGCGAGGCCCCATCAGTCGATCACGAGCAGGTCGGTCTTGGCCAGGCGGGCGAGGGTGCGGAGGTAGGAGCCATCGCCACGGGTGACGTGCAGTTCGTGGAAGAGCCGCGAGGCGCGCACGCAGTAGGCGGCGTAGCGGGAGCGGCAGGCGCGCTCGGCGAAGGCCTCGCCGAGCCACGACTTGCCGATGCCGGTCGGAACAACGACATACTACGCAGTTTCCGCGCTCGGTCGTCGTCCATTATCAGTGGCACCCGCGGTTCGGGCAGTCACTGACGGCGCGTGGTCGGAAACGCGCGCCCACCGACGACTACCTCATCTGTCTGCTGCCTGACGGTACCTGGACACTCGTGCCGGAGTGGATGACTGCCCAGGAGCGCTGCGCGCCGTTGCACCTGGTCGATGTGCCTCAGCTCTCGGTCGCCGCCCTCGCCGAGCTCCGGCTGTTCTTGAATACGCTTCGCTGGCCCGCCGCTGATGCGACGATGCTCGTCGAGGCTTCTCACCTCGACAAGGAGGCTGGCCATGGGCGGAGCCACACGAGCACAGCTGGCGTTGGAGTGGACCGACGAACTGCGATGGGACGACGTGCCCGCACCACTCCGCGGCGAGGTGCGGGCGGTGCTGCGCGACCTGCTCCGAGGCGCCGCGCGCGACGACGGCAGCGTGGAGAGCGGCCACGATGAGTAGAGAGAAGATTCAACCCGAACATCTCGCCCGCCCCGCGTTTGTCTATGTCCGCCAATCGAAGATGGAGCAGGTCCGGCAGCACCAGGAGAGCCGACGGCGCCAATACGGGCTGGCGGAGCACATCCGCGCGCTTGGCTGGCGCGAGGTGATCGTCATCGACGACGACCAGGCGAAGTCCGGCACGACGGCGACCAGCCGCGTGGGCTTTCAGCGTCTCGTCGCCGCGGTCGGGCTCGGCCAGGCGGGCGCCGTGGTCGGGCTCGAGGTGGCGCGCCTGGCCCGGAACAACCGCGATTGGTACCAGCTGCTCGATCTCTGCGGACTGATGAACACCCTGATCGTCGATGCCGAGGGCATCTACGACCCGCGCCAGCTCAATGACCGGCTCTTGCTCGGTCTCAAGGGCACGATCAGTGAGGCCGAGATCGGTTGGCTGCGGCAGCGCGCGCACGAAAGCCTCCTGGCCAAGGCGCGGCGCGGTGAGCTCGTCCTCGGGCTGCCGGTCGGGTATGTCCGCGGCTCCGACGGCCGCGTGGAGAAGGATCCGGATCAGCGGGTCCAGCAGGCGATCGCCCTGGTGTTCGAACGGTTCGTGTCGCTGGGGAGTGCTCGGCAGGTCCTACTGTGGTGCCGACAGGAGGGGATGACCCTCCCCGTGAGCCAACGCGACGGGCGCGGAGGCAGGCAGATCGTGTGGCGCCTGCCCGTCTACCACACCATCCTGCGCATCCTGCAGAACCCAACCTATGCCGGCGCCTACGCGTTCGGCCGGACCGGCACCCGGATTCACGTCGAGGAGGGCCAGGCGCATAAGTCTCGCGGCTATCACCGGCCGATCGACGAGTGGATTGTCTTGCTGCGCGATCATCACGAGCCCTATATTTCCTGGAAGGGCTACGAGCGCCACCAGCAGATGCTGGCCGACAATACGAACCAGCGGGGGCCGATGGCGAAAGGCGCGGTGCGACGAGGGCAGAGCCTGCTGGCTGGTCTTCTGCGATGCGGCCAGTGCGGCCGGCGCTTGCACGTCGTTCCGAACCGGCGCGGGCCCGCGCGCTATGCGTGTCTCGGGGGCAAGCTGAATCATGGCTTGCAGCGGGGCTGTCTGGCCTTCGGCGGCCTGCGAGTCGACGAGGCGATCGAGCGCGAGGTGCTCCGGGTCATCGCGCCCGGGGCCATCGAAGCCGCGCTGGAGGCGGCGGAGCAGGTCGACGGGCAGACCGACGCGACCCGCCGCGCGCTGGAGCTGGAACTGTGCCAGGCCCGCTACGAAGCCGAGCGGGCCCAGCGGCAGTACGACGCCGTGGAACCGGAGCACCGATTGGTAGTCGAGACGCTGGAGCGGCGCTGGAATGCAGCCCTGGTGCGGGTCGCCGAGCTCGAGCAGCGCCTGGCGGCGCTCACGGCGACGGACGCGCAGGCGGTGCCCGTGGATCGCGCGCAGCTCCTGGCCCTCGCGGAAGACCTGCCCGCGGTGTGGCGGAATCCGGCGACCGACATGGCGCTCAAGAAGCGGATCGTGCGCCTGCTGATCGAAGAAATCATCGCCACGATGACGAGTGAGCCGCCGCACATCACGTTGATCGTCCACTGGAAGGGCGGTCGGCACACACAGCTCGTGGTCCAGAAGAATCGGACGGGCGGTCACCGGTACTGCACGGATCGCGCGATCATCGACGTGGTCCGCGACCTTGCGCGGTCGCTACCGGATGGCGAGATCGCGCGGATCCTCAACCGCCTCGGCTATCAGACGAGTCACGGGAACTCCTGGACTGCGCCGCGGGTGGCGAGCCTTCGCAACGGCTACCAGATTCCCGTGGTCGATCGTACCGCGTCGCCAAGGCTCCTGACCATGGACGATGCGGCGCGGGTGCTCGGCGTGAGCGCGATGACAATTCGCCGGCTCATCACGCAAAAGGTGCTGCCCGCGACGCAACCGGTGCCCTACGCGCCGTGGGCCATCCGCACCGAGGATCTCGCGCTCGCGGGCGTGCAACGGGCGGTCGAGGCGGTCAAGCAGGGGCGGCGGCTTCCGCTACCAGAGCCAGAAACGCAACTGACGCTTGTCAATTCGCCGACATAGCCAAAGGAGGGCTTATGTCGCTACTCCGGTGGGGCCGATCAGGAGGAGGTTGCGGTGCTGGGCGATCCAGGCGCAGGTGGTGAGAGACTGCACGAGCCCTCTGTGCCAACGATAGTGAGACAGTGACCTCCCCTGGAATTAGTGTAGACGTGGATCGCCGCTCGCGCGGCCCATCCCGGCGGACCGTCAGCGTGGCGTCAGCGGGCAAGATCGACGCGACACAGGTGTCACGTAAGTGGTAGGATTATAAGCCATCGGGGTGTGGCGCAGCCCGGTAGCGCACCTGCTTTGGGAGCAGGGAGTCGGAGGTTCAAATCCTCTCACCCCGACCATACTTACGCTGCGCCCGAGTGTCCTCACCGGGCGTCGGGACCCAAGCGGTGTCGCCGCGCGTCTGAGCTCACGGACGGCCAGTAGTGAAACGACTGGATTCCCGCCTTCGCGAGAATGACGGAATGGAACGGTCAGGCATTGGGCGATCGTGTGACCTTCGGAGGGGTCGTCTGAGCTCGCGCCAGGAGCCAATAGGCAGGAAGGCCCGCCGCGACTGTCAGCAACCCGATGGCGGCAACGCGCGGCTCGCGCAACGCCATGAACATCGCCGCCGCCACCGTGCTCGCGATGAACACGCCGGGCACCCAGGGATAGCCGGGCACGGGCACGCCCCGTGGTCCTTCCCGAAGCCGCAGCCGGAGTAGCCCGGCGACCGTCGCCGCCGCGGAGAGGCTCAGCGTAAAGCCCACGTAGCCGAGCAGCTCGACCAGACCGCCATTCCACACCGCGACGATCGCGAGGCCGATTTGCAGGAGCACGGCCATCGACGGCACCTCGCCCTTTGCTGCCAGGCGCGGCGGCAAGAAACCGTCGTGGGCCATGCGGGCGTACACGCGTGAGCCGGCCATGATCATCGACGAGATGGATGTGAACAGCGCAGCCGCGACGGCGAGCGAGATCACCCGTCTCAAAGCGATGCCGCCGAGCGCCTCGGCGGCAATCGCACCGACCTCGGCGTGACCTGCCAGCACCTGCGGCGGCGCCGAGTAGAGGAACACGGTGTTCAAGCCCAGGTAGGTGACCGTCACCAGCGCCGTGGCCAGTACGAGCGAGCGCTGAAGATTGCGCCCGGGGTCGCGAACCTCGCCGGCGACGTAGACTGCTGCGTTCCAGCCCGAATAGGCGAACGACACCCACACCAACGTGGCCGCGAAGGCGGGCACGTTGTCAGCGAGCACGACGGCCGAAACCCTGACCTCGGGCGAGATGCGCGTACAACCGAACACGATGAAGCCAATGATGATGAGGAGCTTGAGCACGACGGCGACGTTTTGCAGGGCCAACCCGATCCGCAAGCGAACGCCATGCATCAGCCCCCCCGCAAGCAACGCCCCGGTGCCGACCCACTCGGGGCGCATCGCCGTGCCGAGCCACTCCCCGAGATACGCCTGCAATGTCAGTGCGGCGACGGCGAGCGGAGCGGTAAAACCACCGAGTAGAGAGATCCACCCCGCGAGGAAGCCCGCCAGGGGATGGACGGTGAGAGCCAAGAAGGTGTACTCCCCTCCCGACAGCGGCAGCCGGCGCGCCAGCGCCCCGTAGCTCAGCGCACCACAGGTCGCGAGCCCGCCACCGATCAGCCATGCGAGCAGCACCGGCTCGGGGCGACCGAGATCGGCGAGCGCGAATCCGGACGTGGTGAACACCCCGGCGCCGATCATGTTCGCGATCACCAGCGCCGTGGCGCTCGCCAACCCGATCCGTCGTGGTGTGCCGGTCGCGGTTGCGCCGAGCGAGGCGGGGAGCCCCGCCGGCGCGACGCCGGTGGGAGCGGCGTCCGTCAGGGTCGTCCTCCGCCCTGCCGTGCGAAGATCTGAAAGGTCTGCCGCTCGAGGAAGTCAGGAGCGCTGACGAGGCGGTAGCCCGCGGCCTCCATCTCTCGGCGGATGACGTCGGCGGCGGTGAAGTGGCCGAAGAGGCGTGCGAACCATCCTTGGCCGTTCAGGTCGATGACGGCGACGCGACCGCCGGGCCGGAGATAGCGCGCCGCGCGCGCGAAGTATGTACTCCGATCGGTGAGGTGGTGGTACGTCTCGCACGTGAAGATCACGTGGACGCCCATCATCTGATCCTCCCTGACGCTGCCGACGCCGTGGCATGTGTGGCTGGAGCAGTGCGCCCGGACGGGGCGCCGTCCAACGGTTTGCGAAAGACCGCACAATAGCTGGTGAGCGGCGCCCGGCCGGGCCAATCGTCAATGACCTGGATCAACTCGAAGCCGCTCGCGACGACTTCCTCAACTACGAGCCGCGCCTCGACGCCGTGGCCACGTCGGTTCTGCGGGACACCCCGGGGCGGCCATGGCCACAGCCAGGAGAGCGTCGGCGGAAAGTCGATGACCGCGAGCACCCCGCCAGGGCGCAGCGCGCGCAGGAGGTCGGTGTTGGTCGTCGCCGGATGGGTCAAGTGGTGATAGACACGGCGCAGGAGAATGGCGTCGCAGCAGCGGGTGGGCAGGCCAGTCTCGTGGGCGTGCGCCTGCACGACCGTCACGTTCTCGCGTGCTGCGGCGGCGACCACCGCGCGAATCTGCTCCAGGGCCTCGGTGTCGATCTCCGTCGAAAACACGTGCCCGCGCGGCCCGACTTCGGCCGCGAGCGCCACCGTGACCTCGCCCTTGCCGGCGCCGACGTCAGCCACCGACATACCCGGCTTGAGCGCAAGCACCTGCCTGAGTCGAGCCATCTCGGGTCCACTGGCGCGGAAGCCAAAGCCACGCCAGTTGCAGCCCGCCCCGAGGAGCACGGCCAACAGGATGATCGCCGTCGCTCCTCTTCTATTCCGCATCCGCTGTCTCCTTTCTGCTACTCGCGGCGGTGCGCGCGGGCCGAGGCCCGAGGCCTATAGCCAACGACGCGCTGCGGCCTTGTAAGTCAGGTACTCGATCCCGAACCGTCCTTCCAGGTACCGCTCCTCTCTCGGGATCACTACGATGGCCATCACGGCCACGGTCACCATCAGCGTTGCGACGAGCCACGGGCTGTTTACCCAGATCGCGATGGCGAGGTGCAACACAGAGAACGCCAGATAGATGGGATTCCGGCTGAAGCGATAGGGGCCGGTCCGGACAATGACAGTGGTCGGCTTGCTGCCGGGCACCGGTGTGCCGGCGGCCCAGAGCTCCCGCACCGAGCACGCGAACAGCGCTATCGCGACCACGACGAGTGAACTCCCGACCGGTCGTGCGAGCGCAGGAGGAAGGAATGGGAGGGGCCACGCGATGTGGAGCACGATCCCGGTCAGCACTGAAGACAGGTACACGAGCGGGGGACGAACGATCCCGAGATTGGCAGCGGTCGCAGTTCGGGCCGCCGGGTTCTCATGCTGACGGCCGGTCATTTCGCCGAACCGACGACCCAAGAGGTCTGTTCCTCGCGGCGGCTGCTTCCCTTCCGGCCGACGAAGGCCTGGCTCAGCCACCGCGCGGGCCTCCAGGCTGAGCCCAGCAGCTGGCGGCGAACATCACGGATACCTTCCTGCGTCATCCAGCGGCCAAGATCACCCGGGCAGATGCATGCGTGCCCCCACTTGAGGCGAGTCACGGCGTCCACGACAGTGGCGCGGACGGCGACGACGATGAGGAGACCACCGGGCCTCAGGACGCGCGCCATCTCAGCCAGGGCGACACGTGGTGCCGGCACATGCTCGAGCATGTGCGCGCTGAGGACCGTGTCGAATGCACCGTCCCGGTACGGCAGACACCGCGCGTCCGCCCGCTGGAGGTCGGCCGTGGCACCGACGGCCGCCAGGTTCACGGCGGCGTGGCGCAGCATCGCGAGCGAGATGTCGATGCCAGTGACGATGGTCACGCCGGAAACGGCACGGGCGAAGGCCGCGGAGAGGGTGCCCGTACCGAGACCGCAGTCGAGCACGCGGGGAGCCAGCGGCCGTCGATCCAGGACCCCGCTTCGACGGAGCTCGTCGAAGAGTCGGGCGTAGGCGTGTGGGTAGCCGAGCCGCTGCATCGTCCTGTGCCAGCGGGGCGCCGCGGCATCGTACCGCGCAGCCAGATCGCTTGCGGCGAGTGTGCGACGGTATCGTGGGGGACCCTCCGACGAAAGCAGGATCATGGCTCCACAGGTAGCGGAGCGATGTGGCCCCACGATGGCTTTCGTGGCTCGCAGGTGTCGGGTCCTGGGGGTCTTCTTGGCGAAACGTTGCTAGGCGGCTCGCCGCAACGTTTCGTGACAGAGATTGGCGTGACGCCGGTAGCTCGAAGCCCTAGGATGGAATGGTCGCCATGGAGACTTCGCCTCACATTCTCGTGGTCGACGATGATCGCGAGATCCGGGACCTGGTCGCCAAGTTCCTCACACGGCACGGCTGCCGAGTGACCACCGTCGCCGACGGGAAGGAAATGCGGCGAGCCCTGGCTGACCGGCGCATCGACTTGGTCGTCCTCGATCTGATGCTGCCGGGGGAGGACGGCCTCAGCCTGTGCCGCCGACTGCGCGCGGAATCGGATTTGCCGGTTGTCATGCTCACCGCGATGCGTGAAGACATCGACCGCATCCTCGGCCTCGAGCTGGGCGCCGACGACTACCTGTCTAAGCCATTCAACCCGCGGGAACTGCTGGCGCGCATTCGCGCCGTCCTCCGTCGGACCGGTGCGGTAACGCCGCGCGGCGAAGGGAACGCGACTCTGCGCTTCGCCGGCTGGCGCCTAGAGCCCGGAGGTCGGCGTCTTGTCGGACCCGACGGGCGCGAGGCCGAACTGACCGGCGGTGAGTTCGATCTCCTGCTCGCCTTCGCCGAGCGGCCGGGCCGGGTCTTGAGCCGCGACCAACTGCTGGATCTCACCCGCGGGCGGGAGACGGCCCCCTTCGACCGCAGCGTTGACTCCCAGGTGAGCCGCCTGCGGCGGAAGATCGAGCCGAACCCCAGCCGGCCCGTGCTGATCAAGACGGTGCGCAGCGGCGGCTACGTGTTCACCCCGGTTGTGGAGCGGGAATGAGCAGCCTCTTGCCGGGGAGTCTCGCCGGCCGGATGACCTTGGTTCTGGTCGCTGGCCTGCCGCTCGTGGTCGTGGCGGGCATCGCGGTAGGCACCGTCACGATGGGCGGGGGCCAAGCAAGTCTCGTCGACCGTGTGGTCACGCTCGTGGCCGCCGCCGAGGCAACACCCGCGGCTGCCCGGTCGGCCGTGTTTGCCGGCGTCGAGCGAGCAGGCCTGAGTATCCGGGACCTCGCAGGCACGGACGCGAGCCCCGCGGTGTCGCCAGACTGGTTCACCGACCGGCTCCGTGGGCGCTTGGCCGTTGAACTGCCGCCTCTGGGCGCTCGTGTGCTGGCCATCGGCCACTTGGCCGGTACCGGCGAATCGTCGCCTGGCCATCACTGGCCATCGTGGGAACCCATTCTCGTCTTGGTCGAGTTGTCCGATGGGACGCGGCTGCAAGTGCTTGCACGCGAACGGTGGTCTCCGCTTGAGCTCATGGGGCGGCTTGTGCCAATCCTCCTCGTCATCGGCATCGGCCTCACCGCGCTGGCCGTCTGGGTGGCGAGACGCGTCACGAGGCCCCTGGGGCGGTTCGCGGAGGCGACGGCCCGATTCGGAGCAGACGTCGCCGCGGCCGAGCCGCTCGACGAGGAGGGGCCGAGCGAGATCCGTGAGGTCGCGCGCACCTTCAACACCATGCAGGAGCAGATCCGTCGACTGCTGGATGGCCGCACGCACATGTTGGCCGCTGTCTCCCATGATCTGCGCACGCCCCTCACGCGCCTGAGGCTCCGCACCGAGTTTGTAGAGGACGACGAGGAGCGGACGAAGATGCTGAAGGACCTGGACGAGATGGAAGCGATGATCCATGCCGCCATCGCGTATGCGCGAGGCGATGGAGGCGACGAGTCGCCGGTCGCCGTGGACATCGTCACTCTCCTCGCGGAAGTTCGCATGGAGCTTGCCGAGGCAGGCCACCGAGTGCGCCTGGAAGGGCCACCGCGCGCCCTGTGCGAGGGCCGACCACTCGCGCTCAAGCGGGCGCTCCGGAACCTGGTCGAGAATGCGGTGAACTATGGGGGTCACGCCGATCTTTGCGTGACGGAGAGGCCTCGCAACATCACCATCACCATCGATGACGAGGGACCGGGAATCCCGGCGTCGGAAACCGAGAAGGTGTTCACGCCCTTCTATCGCCTCGAGCGTTCACGCAGCCGCGATACGGGCGGGGTCGGTCTTGGCCTCGCGGTCGCCCGCGCCGTAATCCGTGAACACGGGGGCGACGTCACGCTGAGCAACCGGCCCCAGGGCGGATTGCGGCAGACAGTGGTCCTGCCCGGGAGATGATGGCCACTATTTCGATGAGGAGGCCCGAGGCCCCGTCGTCGCTACCGCGAGACGGATCGACCTTGTATGGACGCCTTCTTCCAACGCGACATCTTCCGCCTGCTGACCGCCCGGCGCTGTGCCTATGCCATCAAGGTCGGCTACTGGAGCTGGCTGCCCCTCAAGCAACTGGCGGCCGAGCGGCAACGATGCCTCCCGGTGGCCCCGAACGTGGCCGGCTTCTTCCACGACCTGTACATCTCGCAGTGGCACCTCCGGCTCCGCGTGATGATGTATCGCAAGCACGTCGCCCACGAAAGCCGCGGAGCGCAGGAAAAGACCTTCGCCGAGCTCAAGGGCGAGTTCGCCCTCGATGTCCTCCCGACGCGGCACTACGGGGCCAATACCGCGGGGCAGCAACTCAGCGTCCTCGCCCACAACCTCATCCGGAGCTTCTCGGCCTCCTTTTCCCCTCCAGGAGCCCGTTTCCGTTCGGACGTTTTTCGGACGGTTTTGGAGGGATCTGTCGTGTGATACTGGGACCCGCCGGGGCGGGGGCGGATCGGCAACGGCCTTATTCAGGACCAGTTAGGACGGAACAGGCCGTCCCGCCCATCCGCTTTGGGAGCAGGGAGTCGGAGGTTCAAATCCTCTCACCCCGACCACCTCCACATTTCCGCGGGGCCCGGAACCCGCTTCGCCGGGTGCCCGTTCAGTGGACGAGACGCTGTGTTTCGCGGGTGGCGTCCATGCGGGCACATCCACCGAGGAGGACCTCATGTCGCGGTCACTGCGGGCGGCCTGGATAGGAGCGCTGGTGCTCGCCCTCGGGTCGAGTCCGGCTCTGGCGTGGAACTGTCCCGTCCAGATCAAGGCGGCCGAAGACGCCATCAAGAAGGCCGAGGCGATGAAGCTCGGCCCGGAGGCCAAGGTCCTCGTCGAAGACGCCAAGAAGATGGTCGCCGAAGCCAAGAAGCATCACACCGACGCCAAGGCCAAGATCGATCACGCCAACGCCATGTGGAAGGCCAAGGCCGCCCTCGCCCAGGCCGAAGCCGCCGCGGCCATCTCGACCCCGTAGCGCGCCTGCTTCTCTCGCGGCCGCCGTCGCC
>Ga0137375_10004462_pt1 | contig 16700 bp, 16 predicted proteins | sample SagtaG_24_FD_104936 | JGI IMG/M metagenome (GOLD analysis project Ga0137375, IMG submission 104936) | Vadose zone soil microbial communities from Sagehorn Ranch, Mendocino, California, USA - Sage1_R_113_16 metaG | ecosystem: Environmental > Terrestrial > Soil > Vadose zone | place: USA...
GACCGGTATACGACCCCGAATACCGCCGCGCCTGGCTGGCGCGCCACCGAGCGATGCGGGTGCCTCTCGCCATGTTCTCGCTGGCGTACGCCTGGTTGACGCGCCGTGCGTGGCGCCATTACGCCCGGGTCTTCGCGGACAGCGAGGAGGTACGCGCTCGCATCCTGACTGGGCGCCTCTGCTCGGCGGACAACGTCGAGGTCCTCTACCCGGGCGTGGATACCGAGGCGATCCGCCCCTCGTTCGCCCACGACTGGTCGTTTCTGTACGCCGGCCGAATCAAGTGGACCAAGAACGTGGAGCTGGTGATCGACGCCTTCCGCACGTTTCAGGCAAGTGCGGCAGGTGGCAGCGCCTGGCGGCTCGTAATCGCCGGCGCCATCGACGCGGCGAGCCAAGGGTACGTAGACGCGCTGCGCGGGCGCGCCGGACCCGATGGGAGGGTGACGTTCGTCGCCAATCCCTCCGACGCCGAGCTGGGCGCGCTGTACGCACGCTGCACCGCCCTCATATTTCCTTCGCTCAACGAGGACTGGGGCATCGTGCCGCTCGAAGCGATGGCTTTCGGCAAGCCGGTGCTCGCCGTCAACCGCGGCGGGCCAACAGAGAGCGTGGTGGACGGGGAAACGGGGTTCCTGCTCGATCCCACACCGGAGGCGTTCGCCGCCAAGATGAAGTGGCTGGTCGAGCACCCCGAAGAAACCGGGCGCATGGGCGCGGCGGGCGCGACTCGGGCGAAGCAATACTCCTGGGGCGCCTTCGTGCAACGGTTGGATGACTACATCGAACAACACTGCTGAGCCGGCCGGACGGCTGGTCGCCCGGAATACGTTGTACAACGTTGTCGGGCAGGCCCTGCCGGTCCTCATCGGCATCGCGGCCATCCCGGTTACGGTGCGGTCCCTGGGCGCGGCACGCTTCGGCCTGCTCGGGCTCGCGTGGGCGATCCTCGGCTACGTGGGGGTGCTCGACCTCGGTCTGGGACGTGCGACCACCAAGTTTGTGGCGGAGTACCTCGCCGCGGGCGACGCCGCGCGCTTGCGCGGGGTGGCCACGCTCGCGGTCGTGAGTCAGGCTGTGATGGGCGTGCTCGGTGGTGCGCTGCTCGCGTTGCTCGCGTCTCTGCTCACGGGAGTGCTCGGTGTGCCGCCAGTGCTCCGTGCTGAGGCGCGGGGCATGCTGCTCGCCCTGGCCCTGTCGGTGCCGTTCGTCGTTCTCTCGGCGAGCCTGCGTGCCATCCTCGAAGCCGCCCAGCGGTTCGACCTCGCCAATCTCATCCGCACGCCGACGAGCGCGGCCGTGCTCCTCGTCCCCGCCGTCGCCGCTGCGCTCGGCGCCCACCTGCCGGCGATCGTGCTCTGGCTCGTGCTGGTGCGGATCGCTGCGTGCTGGGCAACTGCCGTCGCCATTCCCCACGCGATCCCAGGGTTCCGGTGGACGCTGGACGTGCCGTGGTACACGCTGCGGCCGTTGCTGGGGTTCGGCGGCTGGGTCTCGGTGTCGAACGTGGTGAGCCCGCTGCTCGTCTACATGGAGCGCTTCCTGCTCGCCTCGTTCGCTGGAGTGGCGGCCGTGGCTTACTACACGGCGCCGTACGAGGTGGTCACCAGACTGCTCATCGTTCCGGCAGGCCTCGCCAGCGCTTTGTTTCCTGCGCTAAGCGGGCACTCCCCGGCGTGCGATGCGGGGGCGTTTCACGAGCGGCTGTTCGCGCGTCCCCTCCGCTTCCTGCTCCTCGCCCTGGCGCCTCTCGTCATCCTGCTGATCGTGTGCGGCGGGCCGCTGATCGGGGTGTGGCTCGGCCCTGCCTACGGGGCACGGAGCACGACGGCGTTCGCAATCCTCGCGGTTGGGGTGTTCATCAATGGCCTCGCCTTCCTTCCTTACGCCTACCTCCTGGGTCGTGGACGCCCGGATCTGCCCGCGAAGTTTCACTTGCTCGAGCTACCGTTCTATGTTTTTGCCGGATGGCTTCTGATCAGGCAGCTGGGGGTGAACGGGGCCGCCTGGGCGTGGACGCTCCGGGTGACTGCGGACGCCGCCCTTCTGAGCGCGGCCGTGTGGCGGGTGGCGGGAGTGAAACCGGAGAGGCTCTTGGGTGGGGGAGGAAGTGGCTGGCGGGCAGTGGCCGCCGTGACGGTGCTGGCGGCGACAGGTGCGGTGAGCGTCGCGCTGGTCCCTCGGCCCGGGGCGCGCATCGCGATCGGCGTGGGGGCGGCGGTGGTGTTCGCCGTCGGCGTATGGCGCTACGTGCTGGACGATGCCGAGCGCGCCGGGCTGCGCCGGGTGCTGACGTGACTCCGCCCCTCTCGGCCGCAATGTCTTGGGGAGCGCTCGTGCTGGCCGTCAGCGCCTGTCGCGAGTTCACCGAGGTGAAGGCGCCCCCGTTTCTAGTCAGCCCTGGCGCCTTGGCCTTCACCGCGCGAGCCGGCGGTCAGCACCCGCCGCTGCAGTTCCTCTCCATCAGCCAGACGGACGGACAGCCGGTGCGCTGGAGCGCGTCTTCCGACGTTCTCTGGACCGGACTGTCGTCACGCGGCGACACGATGCCCTACTTCCTCGGGGTCGGGGCGGGCACGGAGCTGACAGCCGGTGCCTACAGCGGGACGCTCGCGGTCGCGCGGCCGAGCACCGGGGACGTCCGCCTCGTTCCGATCACGCTGACCCTCCTTTCGACAACGCCGTTGGCGGGACGGTGGGCGGGCCTAGGAGACAGCGTGAGTGTCACGCTGACCCTGGCCGAGAGCGGCGGTCAGGTAAGCGGGGTCGGGAGCCTTGGGCCGCCCGAGCGGAGCGTGCAAGTGACGGGGACGTACGCGTACCCGACCGTCTCCCTGAGACTCGCCGCCCGCAACGACACTACAACCCTCACCGGCACATTCGTGGACGACAACTCGATCGCGGCCACGCTGAACGGACCCAGCCTGGTGAACGCCACGACCACGATCTACCGTCAATAGGGGCGGGTCGCCTCCAGCACGAAGCCATCGATGGCACCGCGCAGGAGCGCCCAAGCGAGTCGTGGCCGACCGGTGAGCGCCGCGCTGAAGGCCCTCACCACTCTGGTGAGCACTACATAGCTTAGCGCCCCCGACCGCCGCCAGCCGCGCAGATTGCGGCGTACGAATAACACCCTCCCTCGAGTGAACAAGTACTCTGCCTCGGCGCGAGGGAGGGAGCGGCGCTCGGCACCTGCCACCGCGTGATGGACGACCACCCGCGGCGCGTACAGCACTGGAAACCCAGCGGCGCGCGCGCGGAAAGAGTACTCCGTGTCCTCGAAGTACATGAAGTAGCGCTCCGGCAGCGGTCCGAGCATCGCCCAGGCGACTCGCGAGATGAGCATAGCGCATCCGGTGACGAACTCGGTCGGGACCACCACCGCGTGCGGTGGGACTCTGGTGTTGTGGGTCGCGAGGGCGCGCAGTCGCGGGAGGCGCCCACCCGCGTACCAGACCCTGTTGCGTGTCGTGCCCTCGTAGATCGTCGCGCCGAGCAGACCCGCGTGGGGGACCTCCCCGATGGCGCGAGTGGCCTCAGCGAAGAAGTCGGCAGCGACCGTGGCGTCGTTGTTCAGGAGAAGGAAATGCCCGAGACGGGGGTCCTGGGCCAGCTGGGCGATGCCCAGGTTGTTCCCGCCCGCAAACCCACGGTTCGCCTCCGACTGGATGATCCCGAGTGGCAGGTCGGGGTGGTCCGCCGCCCAGTGCTGGAGAGCCTCGAGGGAGCCGTCGCTCGAAGCGTTGTCCACTACGACGACGCGTGCAGGGGCAGGCACCGCGGCGCGGAGCGACTCGAGACACGCGATCGTCTCCCCCGGCCGCTTCCAGTTCACGATTGCGACGCCGATCGGCACGTGGTCCATGGTGGGCTAGCGGGCCGCTGCGATAGAGAGGAACACCTCGGTATGCACATTGAGCAGGAACCCGCCACCGAGCCGGTAGAAACAGGGTACCGAGCCTTGGCCGGTGGCGAACAGTGAGTCATTGCGGAAGACGCCCGGAATCGGGCCGATACCCAGACGCGTGAAGTCGCACCAGGAGTACAGATTGCGGATGGCGGTCACCCCGGCGATCGGTTTGGGGGGGAGCCCGAAGTCGGTGACGACCAGAGTATCCTCCGTGTCCAGCGCCACCCCGAAAGGCCCAGCCTCGCCGGAGGCGAGTCGATAGGTGCCGGTGACCTGCCCGCGATACCCGGTGTTCCGGAGCGTCAGCACGGCGGCGAGCGTGTCGCTGCGGGCCTCAAATTGGTTCTCGATCCGCGTCACGATTGTGGCCGGGTACGTGCCGGAGACGTCGCGGACGGGAGGACCCGCGGGGTCGAAGCTGACGCACCCGGCCGCGGCGAGCGCGGCGAGGCTAGCCCAGCACCGCGTCATACACCGCTGCGGTCGCACGCGCGGCGCGCGCCCACGTGAAGTGCCGGGCGCGCGCCAGTCCGCGCGCGATGAGACGACTACGCAGGCCTTCGTCGCACCAGACAGCGGCGATGCCTCGGGCGAGATCCTCGGTGGAGCGCGGGTCCACGAGCACCGCGGCCTCGCCCGCAACCTCCGGCAAAGAGGACAGGTTGGACGTTACCACCGGACAGGCGCACGCCATCGCTTCGATCACGGGCAAGCCGAATCCCTCCCATAAAGAAGGATAGGCGAGCACGCGCGCCAGGCCGTAAAGGACCCGGAGATCTTCCACGGGAACGTAGCCCAAGAATCGCACGACCTCGCCCAGCCCTAGTTCCCGCACCGAACGCGTGACCTCCTCGGGGCGCCAGCCTTCGGGGCCGGTGTGGACCAGCGTCAAGGTGGAGGCCCCAGTCTGTGAGCGGACCCAACGCACTGCCTCGAGCAGCCGCGGCAGGTTCTTGCGGGGCGCGATCGCCCCGACGGCTAGTACAAAGTCGCGTGGCAGATCGTAGCGGTGGCGAACGTCCGCCGCCCGAGGGTCGTCCGGGTCGAGTGGATGGAAAACCGCGTCCACGCCGTGCGGGATTACGGTGACGAGTTCGGGCGGGATCTGAAACCACTCGACGATCTCCGCCTTGGCGGCGTTCGAGCCAGTGACCACCGCGCGCGCACGTCGGGCGAGCCGGGGCATGACCACTCCTGCGTAACGCCGGTACCAAGGGCGAAACATGTTGGGAAAGCGGATCGGCATCACGTCGTGCACGGTCACGACGGCCGGGAACGACCCGGCGATCGGGCCCAGCCCGGCGGGCAGGTGGAGGAGTCCGCAGCCGCCGCGGCGCGCCGCGATCGTCACGCCCGCTTGATGCCACCAGAGGTCCCGGACGAGCGTGTCCATCCGCTCGCGCGTCGTGCGGTGGGCACCGAGTACCGGACCGGCGAACCGGCTCGCGATCGGCACGAGACGCTCGCCCAGCAGTGCCGCGAGCGCCTCCTGCAGCCTCCAGATGTACACGCTGGGGCCGATGCGGCCCAGCGTTCCTAAGGACAGGTCGAGGGCGATGCGGGCCTGGCTCACTCGGCCACCGTCACTACGGCTCCGGCGACCCAGAACAACACGTAGGACACCAGAGGATTGGTCAGCGGGACGGTTGTGAGGCCGTTCAGGGCAACGCCGATGGCCGCCACGACCACCAGCGCCCCGGCACACCGTTGCGGCTCGGCTGGCGCGCGCTGAAAGGCGCGGAGGCCTGCCGAGCCTATCGCAACCAGCATCGCTACATAGAGCAGGAGTCCCGGGACTCCGAGCTCGACCGAATACTTGAAGTACGCGCTGTCGGCTGCCGTGGCGGGGAGCCCGAACCGCGCCGCCGTGAGGCCACCGCCGCCGAGGCCGATCCCCAAGGGATGCTCTACCAGGCTCTTGATGCCATCGGACCAGTCGCTGAGGTGGGCCAGGCTGCTGCCGGTCTGCCAGGTCAACGTGTCCCAAACGAACGTCGCCAGCCCAGGTACGACCAGAACTGCGAGCATGACCCCGACCACGCCGAGGAGCCCGCTGGTGACGACCACCCCCCAGCGGCGCCACGCTACGGCAAGCAGCAGCACCTGAACAACGCACGCGACGGTCGTCATGCGCGTGACGCTTAGCAGTAGGCCAGTCCACAGAATAGCGTATCCGACCCATGCGAGCACCGGCCGCCTGCGCTCGCCCGAGAGCAGCCAGAGCGTGGCAGCTGGAACGATGATGAGGAATGCCACCGCGAAGCCCTGGCTCGAGAGGTATGTGGAGCCGGCTCGCTGCACGACGTGGTCCCCGATCACGGTCCAGTAGTTGTCAGGAAGCCCGAATTCGTTGTAGCGGGTCGCGACGGCGAGGCCGAGGAATTCCTGGATGTAGCGACTCGCTCCCAGCAGCACGAGCATCTGCGGCGTGACGAAGAGGCGCTCGAGAATCGCGACAACGCTGGTGATAACTCCGACGCCGAACAGCGCGCCCAAGTAGCGCCGGTCCCCGGCGACGTGCGGCGTGCCGCGACCTACGAAGTAGAGCAGGGTGAAGAATACGGCGTCCCGCCACCCGAGAAGCTGGAGAGTGGCGGGCAGGTCCGCCGCGAACCAGGCGCTGGCACCGACCAGGTAGGTCAGCGCCAGAAGGCCGAGCGCCGCCACAGCGACGTCGGTTGCCTGCACGGTGCTCCGCGCGGTGCGGCCGGAGACGATCCGGATGAGGGTGAAGGCGACCAGGACGGCTACGGTCGCTTCCTTCCAGGCGGCGATCGCCCGCACGGTAATCAGGGGCAGGCCGAATAGACCGAACAACAGCGCGATCGCGAGGACGTGAAATGGGAGGAGCCATATGAACGCGCGGAGGCCCCAGGTGAGGCCCGGGCGAGGCGGCGTGCCGACCGCAACGCTAGCCAAGGCGAGGCCCATCAGGCGACGTCAGCCGGCGCGCCGGCGCAGCCCCACGGCGGCGCGAAGCTCGGTCGCCACGCGCGCGAGTGTCTGGCGCAACCTGTCCGCCTCGGCCGCATTGCCTGCGGCCCAGTGCGCAAGTAATTCGCGCGCGGCAGCCCACAGCGCCCCGAGCGCCACGCCCAGGACGGCAGCCGTCACCGTGATGAGGGTACGCTGAGGCCATTCCGGCTTCCGGGGAGCCACGGCGCGGTCCACGATCGTGATCACGGGCGTGTTGTTGATCTCGTCCAGGCGGGCTGTCTCGAACTCTCGCCGCATCGCGAGATAAAGATCGCTCGCGGTCTCGACCTGGCGGCGCATGCGGCGCTCCACGACGACGAGTCCCGGCGAGTTCTGCCACTGGCGGTTGCGGTCGTAGAACACGCGTTGGGAGTCCTCGGCGGCCCGCAACTCGGCGAGAGTCGCGTCCACGCGATCCTGGAGGAACACCCGCCGGGCCTGGGCGCGGGAGAGTCGCTGCTCCTTGTTGAACGCGCTCACCAGGCCGACCGCGCGGTTGCCGATCTCCGCCGCGAGCGCCGGTGAGCGGGCGTCGACCCGCAGCAGCACCAGGTTGGTCTTTGGATCGGCGATCACGTAAATCTGCCGCTTGAGGCGCTTCACGGCGATTTCCACTCCGCGCTGCGTGTCCCTCGCGGTGATCCCAAACAGCTGGATCAGGGTAGCGCTGTCGGCGGGTTGGTCGGACCGAGGGTCGGCGAATTTCGAGAGCACGAGCCGCGTCAGCAGCTCGCGGCTCTGCAGCAGTTGCGTGTAAAAAGCCGGGGACTGGGACGGATCCCGCGATCCCCCAAGGCCGAGTTGGGAGGTGAGCCCAGACAGAGCGGGTTGGCCGGCGAGATCGGCAATGGCTGATGGCAGCGCGACGCTGGCGTCCGTCGTGACGAACGAAGCCGTCGCCCGATACCGCGGCGGTAGCACTAGCAATAGGAGGATGGCAAGGGCAACGACACCCGCGGCGACGCCAAGCGCCTCGCGCCAGCGGGCTATAACGCCGGAAAGAAGCGCGACGAAACTCACGGGCCCGCGATCCATAGGGCTGGCAAGATGTTGCGATTCAATGACATAGTCAAGCGAACCCGGACGCGAAGCCACGCAGCTAAGGGGCCGAGAACCGCAGCTCGAGCGTCGTATTGCGTTTGTCGCGAGTGACGAGGTTTGGGGTGGGGTCACAGCCGAATAGACGATAGTAGAACATGTCGAGGCGCTCGCCGCGAGTGAGCGCCGCCTGCACGCGGCCCCAGTGCCCGGAGACGGCACCCGAGATCCCGGCGAACAACGAGACGTCGTGGGCGCACCACTTGTTGTCGATGAGCGGCGGGAAGAAGTATAGGGCATCCTCATCCCAGCGGATCCGCCCCGCGAAGGCCCCCACACGCCAGCCGCGAGCGAAGTAATCGGCGCCGAGCCACTGGCTCGACGAGCCCGGGCCTATCGAGGCGCCGATCACCTGGCCGCGCTGGGTGTAGCCCTGTACGACCCTCCGGCTGGTGTAGAACGTGGCCACGGGCCGGTCCCGGTTCGCCGGGCTCTTTTCGAGGTTGGTCGCTTCCGCAGCAACGCGCAGCGTCGCGCGCCCTCCGCTTACAGGCTTCGCCCACTGGAGACCTATCGTGTATCCCCGACTGTGGTCGGGGGCGAGCACGAGATCCCGCGGCGAGCTAGGAAACGTGGTGCGCGCCCACTCGAAGTACACTTCGAGCCCGTCCTGTGGGAACACCCAGCGCCCGTAGATTGAGTACACCTGATCGCGTCCTGGAATCTGCGACGAGTCACCGGGTGCTGGACTCCAGGAAAGCCCCCAGGTCCGGAACACGTCGAACAGGCGCAGGGGAATTCGATCCCAACTGCCGACCGGCGCGTACACCGTGCGTGCGAACCCCACGGTGAGATTGGGCTTCCACTGTGTTGTCCATGCAATTCCGACCCCTGCGATCGAGCGGAGATTGTTCGTCGGGTCGCGGTCAAAGAACCCCGACTCGGTCAGCCCGCCCGCGAACCAGCGGATGTCGACCTTGCCGATCGGCGTCTCGAGCGGCCGGCTAGTTCGCAGGAAGAGGCGGGGGATACCGGGCGCGTTGTTGCTCAGCACGATCGCATTGCGGATCCCTGGCCCCCACCATTCCTGCTCGCTCGATAGGCCGACGGCGACGCGCCCGGCGTCCACCGTCAGCGTCGTTTGTCCGGGGTCGAGTCGCCACAGGGGAAGATCGCCGAACCGTAGCGGGAGGTCGATCGAGTACGGCCGGATGTGCCACGGCGACGAGAATGGGCTGCGGCCGGGAGGAAGGGGAAGAGTGACCTTGGGCGACGGCATGTCGTACGCAATGTTCTCGCTCGCGAGCAGCTCGGGGGCCAGCGTCAGCGTCAACCGCCCCACCTCGACGTGGAGGCCGGCCCGGAGACTCTGGTTCCATCCTCGGCCAGCCCACATCGCCCCGTCGTTCAGCGAGAAGGGGATCGAAGAGTTCCCGATAACGAGGAACTCCGGGGCAACAAGTGCCAAGCGCAGGCGATAACGATCGCCACCGAGCGCAGGGCTCATACTTGAAGGTGAGCGCAGCAGGTAGCCCAGCGCTGGCCGCTCACCGAGGAGTTGAGCCAGCCGCGCGCGGTCGTCGGCGTCACTGCCGATGGTTTCCAGCCGATACCACAACCCCCCGCTCGCCTGCGCCTTCAGGGGGGCGGCGACGCACGCAATGACGACACCCAGCGAACTCCAGCGACGATTCCCCATGGCGCATCCGAGCAGGCTATGGACAAGGGAATCTGCACGCTCTAAGCTGAAATCGTGAGCCAACGCGTCGCGCGTTCCGTTCTGTTTCTCACGATCCTCGCCGCCGCGCCAGCGGGCGCTCAGACTCCGCGGTCCGTGGGCGGTCGAAGCGAAGTATTCGCGGGGAGCGAGCTCGAGAGCTACCTCCGCGTGCTTCAGACAATCGGGGCGGTACCACTATACCCGTGGTCAATCCGAAACTTCTCGCTCGCCGAACTGGATGCTTTGTCGCCGTTCCAAGGTGGCCACCCGTGGTCGGACCGCTACGACTGGGTCGTCAATCGCGCACGTTGGACCTTCGACGTGGTGCAGCCGACACTCGTTTCACGCTTCAACTCGACCTTCCCCTACGGCTGGAACGATGGGCCGGTCTGGGCCGGGCGCGGAGTTACGACTGCCGTGCAAGCTGGGTTCGCCGTTCGGTACAGGCCGCTGTCGCTGACCGTTGCCCCGCTTGCTTTTCGCTCGGAGAACGACCGGTTCGCTCTCCTGCCGAACGGCGCCGGCGGTCAACTGATATATGCCGACGGCGTGTACCCGCAGGAGATTGACCTGCCGCAGCGATTCGGTGACCGGCCCTACGAGAGGCTCGATCCGGGTCAATCCACTCTGCGATTAGACAGTTGGGGCATGGCCGTCGGTGTTTCTACAGCGAATCAATTCTGGGGACCGGCCATCGATTTTCCCTTCATCCTCGGTAACAACGCAGCTGGCTTTCCACACGCGTTCCTCGGCACTGCGCATCCGATTGATCTCTGGGGCCTCCGGCTGCATGGCCGGTTGGTCTGGGGCCAGCTCGAGCAATCGGCGTTTTCACCCGAAACGGCAGCGGCTGGCCGCCGCTTCATGGCGGGACTCGTGGGTGTCGCGACGCTGCGCTGGGTTCCGGGCTTGGAGCTCGGCCTGAGCCGCTTCGTGCATTCGGTGTGGCCACCCGGGGGCCCAACGCTCGATGATCTCCTCCGGCCGTTGCGCTCGCGTTATCATGCGAACCAGCTGAAAGTCGCGAATGACAACCAGCTTGCCTCGGCATTCTTTCGTTGGGTGTTTCCGCGACGCGGCGTCGAGGCATACGGCGAGTACGGCCGTGAAGACTACAATCAAAACTTCCGTGACCTGTTGGAGGAGCCCGACCATATCGGAGGGTACAGTTACATGGTCGGGTTTCGGAAAGTCTGGTCGCGTCCCGGTCCACGTTTGATCAGTATGCGCATCGAGCTGGAGCACGCTCCGGCGGCCGTGGTGCCATTGGGACGCGAGCGGCCACCGGTCTACATTCACGCAGGTGAGCCGGCCCAGGGCCATACGGTGCGGGGCCAGCTGCTCGGATCGGTGGCGGGCCTCGGCGGCGCGGCAACGGTCGTCGCGCTCGATGTGTATCACGCTGGCGGCCGCTGGACCGTGCAGATGACGCGGATGCTGCGTCAGGATGCGGGCGATTTTCCGAAAAGTGGGCAGGTCAATCCTCGCGCCCGTGACCTCCAGCACACCCTCGCCCTCGAACGGCTCGCCTTCCGTGGCCGTTACGACCTGCTTACTCGGGCTGAGGCGGTCTATGAGTTGAACCGGGACTTCCGGCGCGACGCCTTCAACCTCAACCTGATTGTTGGCGTGCGGGCCAGTTTGCGCTAACTGGCGCGGAGCGTCTGGAGAAAACGGTCCAGGGATTCCTCCCAGACCGGCAAAGGCCAGCCCAGCACGGTATCAGCGAGCCCTGTATCGAGCACGGCATGGGCGGGGCGTCGTGCGGCGGTGGGGAAGTCTCGGCCGGCGCAGGGCGTGAGCAGACCGTGCGCTCCCTCCTGCGCGAACACGCGCGACGCCACCTCATACCGACTGACAGATCCCTGGTTGGCCACGTGCAACATACCCCTGGCTCCGGCGTCCACCAGCCGCCAGGTGGCGCGCGCGAGATCCTCGGTAGATGTCGGCCGGCCAGTCTGATCCGACACCGCGCGCGTGGCTTTCCTTTTTTTCGCACGCTCCCACATGGTTCGCGGAAACGATCGACCCCGGCGACCGAAGAGCCACTGCGTCCGCACGATCAGGAACTGGGCCCCGCTCGCCGCGAGGGTGCGCTCCCCAGCGAGCTTCGACTCGCCGTATACGTTTAGAGGATGGGTCGGATCCTCCTCACGATAGGCAGTGCACGCTTCTCCATCGAAGACGTAATCGGTGCTGAAGTGGACCACGGTTGCCCGGGCCGCCGCGGCTGCCCGGCCGATCACTCCCGGCGCGACGCCGTTCACCGCCAACGCCAAGTCCCTTTCGCGTTCCGCCTCGTCCACACGGGTGTACGCCGCTGCGTTGATCACGATTGTAGGTCGGACGTCGTGGATCGCGTGCTCGAGCGCCGCGTGGTCGGTCACGTCCAGTTGGGCACGCGACAGGGGAGTGAGCATGACGCCGGGCGGCGCGAGCGCGGCGAGATCGTGGGCCAGCATCCCGGCCGCGCCGAGCAGAAGCACGCGCACGATTAGGGGCGCTCCGCCAGGTACAGGGCGGCGGCCGCGCGGTACGCCTCGGTGAGCACGCGTTCCCACCAGGGGCGGTGCTCCAAATACCAGGTGACGGTGGTTGCGAGACCGTCCTCCAGGGTATAGCGCGGGGTCCACCCCAACTCGGTGCGTAGCCGACCAACGTTCATCGCGTAGCGCCGATCGTGCCCAGCGCGATCCGGAACGTGACGGATCAGGGAGTGTGGTTTCCCCAGGTGTCGCAGAATAGTCTGGACGATCTCGATGTTGGGGACCTGGATCTCCCCGCCGATGTTGTACACGCGCCCCGATGCACCTCGGGTGAGCACCGTCCACAAGGCGCGCGCGTGATCGTCCACATGAATCCAATCGCGCAGCTGGAGCCCGTCGCCGTACACGGGGAGCGCCTCGTCGCGAAGCGCCCGCGTGATCATGAGTGGGACGAGTTTTTCGGGAAACTGGTAAGGTCCGTAATTGTTCGTGCAGCGCGTGATGATCGCGGGCAGCCCAAATGTCGCCACATAAGCGTGCACGAGATGATCGGCGCCAGCTTTGCTCGCCGCATAAGGACTGTTCGGCGCGAGCGGCGTCGCTTCGGTGAACGCCGGCTCGGCCGGCCCAAGCGTGCCATACACTTCGTCGGTGCTCACGTGCAGGAACCGGAACGGCCGGGGCGTTCTACCGAGCTCCGCGCGCGTTGCCTCGAGCAGGCTCAGTGTGCCGCGCACGTTGGTTTCCACGAAAACCGCCGGGCCGAGGATCGAGCGGTCGACGTGGGACTCGGCTGCCAGATGGAGCACGGCGTCCGGGGGTCGGTCGCCGTCGCCGGCCAGGAGACGCGCGACGAGCTCTTGGTCCGCGATATCGCCGTGCACGAAGCGATAGCGGCTGTCGTGCGCCACTTCCTCGAGGCTTTCCAGATTCCCGGCATAGGTGAGCAGATCCAGGTTCACGACTTGCACCAGGGGCTCTTCGCGGAGGATCCAGCGAATCAGGTTGGACCCGATGAACCCCGCCCCACCGGTCACCAGGACGCACGCCGGCCGGAACGACGATGGTGCGCTCATGGACCGTACGACGGCAGGTCGCTGCCGTGCACGTCGAGGAATCCGTACGCTTGATCCTTAGCCGACAGAATCGGCTCACGACCAGGCCACGTGATTGCGAGCGTGGGATCGTCCCAGCGGATTCCCCGCTCGTCCTCCGGCCGGTAGAAGTCGGTACACTTGTATTCGACCTCGGCGATCGCGTCGGTGACGTAGTACCCGTGTGCGAAGCCAGGAGGAACGTACAGCTGGCGTTTGTTGTCCGCCGAGAGCACCGTGCCAACCCACCGGCCGAACGTCGGGGAGCCCTTTCGGATGTCGGCGGCGACGTCAAAGATCGAGCCGACCGTGGCGCGCACGAGCTTGCCCTGGGGCGTTCGCAGCTGATAGTGGAGCCCGCGCAGCGTCCCTCGGACCGAGCGGGCGTGGTTGTCCTGCACGAACCGATCAGGCAACCCTGCCTCCGCGTAGCGCGCGGCGTGATAGCTCTCGAAGAAAAAGCCGCGGGCGTCCGAGAACACGTGCGGCTCGACGATGACGACGTCCGGCAGCTCGGTCTGTAGGACCTTCACACCTACGCTCCGTCTTGAAGCATCGCGAGCAGATATTGGGCGTAAGCGTTGCCCTTGAGCGGCGCCGCGAGTCGCTCGACCTGCTCGGCGTCGATGAACCCCATCCGATACGCGACTTCCTCAATCGCCCCGACTTTGAGACCCTGCCGCTCTTCCACAGCGGCCACGAAATTCGACGCCTGAAGCAATGCGGCCGCGGTGCCGGTGTCTAGCCACGCCACGCCGCGACCGAGCGGCACAACCGTTAATCGGCTGTCGCGTAGATACGCCTGGTTCACGTCAGTGATCTCCAGCTCGCCGCGGGGCGACGGTCGCAGAGCCGCGGCGATTTCAAGCACGCGATTGTCGTAGAAGTACAGGCCAGTGACCGCGTAGGCCGACTTGGGTGCACGGGGTTTCTCTTCAATCGTCTTGGCGCGCCGGTCGGCGTCGAATTCCACCACGCCGTAGCGCTCTGGATCCGATACGTGATACGCGAAGACAGTCGCCCCATCAGCGCGGGCCGCGGCCTCCTGCAGGATCTGACGCAGGCCGCCGCCATAAAAGATGTTGTCCCCTAGGATGAGTGCGGGGGCGGTCGCGCCTACGAATGACCGACCGATCACGAACGCCTGGGCAATTCCCTCGGGCCGAGCTTGTTCTGCGTAGGACAGGCTGAGCCCGAGCTGCGAGCCGTCGCCGAAGAGCTTCTGGAAACGTGGCAGATCCTGGGGGGTCGAGATCAGCAGAAGGTCGCGGATCCCGGCGAGCATCAGCGTGGACATGGGATAATACACCAACGGCTTGTCGTACACGGGCATCAGCTGCTTGCATGCCCCGAGCGTCAGCGGGTAAAGCCGCGTACCGGACCCGCCGGCGAGCACAATGCCTTTGCGCATCGGGGAGCGACTAGATCACGCGCAGAGGCTGAGCGCCCGCGGCGGCGAATACCACCCTGTGCAACGCAAATCCCCGAGGGCTCGAGAGAATGCAGAAGTTGCTCGGTAACTCTCGGCCTGTCAACCTTTTATCAGAATAGCGGCTTGCACCCGTGGCGCTGCGACGGAGCCGTTTCACTGTTAGGCATGATGCCATTTCATGGACTGATGGTGCTTGCCTTTCGGTGGCTGGGGAGCTACGACGTCTGGGGCGTCGGACCTCGAGACTTCTACGCGGGCTACGAAATCGAGGACTCGAATTGCACCAGGGGAGGTGCGCAACGGCCTCTTATTACACGGGACCCGCGGAAGCCCCCCCCGCGGGAACGGGATTCGTTAAGTCACCGGCGATGAGGGCTCCTCGCGTTGGTAAGGTGCCAGCCGTCGCGGGCATCCTGGCGGCTGCGGCTGCGGTCCTCCACGGCTGTCTGTCCCCCTTGGACGTCCCACGCACGATGCGTCCGCAAACCGTGGTGTTGTTCGCCACTCCAAAGATCCTTAGTGATTTTTCTCATCCCGCGACAGGAGTCGCAGCCTTCCTCAACAACTACTCGCCACTGACCTCACGAGCAGTTCAGACCATTGTGATCTTCGCCGTGGGCAACGGTGACCAGATACTCACATATCGGGGAGGAGAGTTTTGGGGGGATACGGTGGAGTGGGCCCGATACACCGACAACGTACCGATTTCGAAACGGGTCCTCGATTACCGCCAGCTCGCGGCGATCGTCCAAGCGTTCAAAGCTCGTGCGGCCATGTTGGGAATGTCGTTGAAGGTGTTTGACCAGATCGACTCTGGGCTCGAATTCACGCGTAATGACTTCAAAACGCGTCGGCATCCAGAATGCATGTCTTGGCCATGGGGCACCTACGATATCCGAGGACGTCTCATCCGAGACAACGTCATATATGCCGGTGCGCCCGACGGCATCGTGGAGGGAACTGAATGCGGTCAGTTTCTCGTGGATCAAGTCTCTCGCTATACGAGCGATCTCGGCTTCGATGGGATTCTGTATGGCAATCAGCTCGGGACGCGCGGCCGATGGTATCCAGGGAATGGTCCGGGGTACTCCGAGGCGGAAGCAGCTGCGATACGAGCCTTTCTGGAGTCTTCGAAACGTGGGCTCCGCGACAAGGATCTCATGTGGTTCGACTCGTACAACAACAGTCAGGTAGAGCGGGACACCTGGAGCTTTCCGAGCGACGGATATAGCTCGTTTGACTACCTGATTGCTTCCGGTTTCTGCGTTATAACGCCAACCGAGCGGTACAGGGACGACCTCGAGAGCAAGCTTCAACTCACAGCCGGTCCGCGCATCCTGGCAACCTTGGATTATGTGGATCCTTGGTACAGCTACAACTCGATGGCCTCATTCCCGAACAAGTCGGCTAGCCTCGAGGACATTGCGATTGCGTCGCGAGACAGAATTGACGGGATCGTTTTTTTCGCGAACGATCGATACGGTGCGCCGGTGCCGGGGAAGGTGATCGCATCGTTCGCTGAACGTTTTTATGGCGGGCTGGATAGCACTGTCACGGCGTCAGTGAGAACCGCAGATCGAGCGTCGTATTAGCTAAATCGATCACCGCATTAGAAGGATTGGTCGGTCCACACGTCGTGACGTGTTCATAGAACACATTTAGGTGGTGGCCCTGCGTCAGCGTTGCTGGCAGCTCAACGGCGACTTCCATCGTGATGCTTTCAACGTGAACGTGAGACCGCAGCTGGGAGCTGAGTGCGCCCCTACCGTGCCCGTGTCACCACGATGATCGTCACGACGCTCGTGAGGATCTGGGCGATCCCCCCGAGCAGCGCAACCACGTTCGTCCTCTCACCCGGCGGCTTCACCGGCACGAACACCTCCGAACCCGGGCCCGGCGTCGGCTTACTGGAGACGAACAACCAGCGGGTGCGCGTACGCGCGTCCCCATTGGCGTACCGCACGCTCACGTGGCCGCCGTCCGCGTTCGCCGCCAGCCCGCCCGCCGCGCTGATGTAGTAGTCGAGGCTGGCGCCGCGCCGCCA
>Ga0137375_10004467_pt1 | contig 16691 bp, 16 predicted proteins | sample SagtaG_24_FD_104936 | JGI IMG/M metagenome (GOLD analysis project Ga0137375, IMG submission 104936) | Vadose zone soil microbial communities from Sagehorn Ranch, Mendocino, California, USA - Sage1_R_113_16 metaG | ecosystem: Environmental > Terrestrial > Soil > Vadose zone | place: USA...
CGGGGCGTGTTCATGATGATTGTGCTCTTTTGGTGCGAGCGCTACAGCGCCGGTTGCACCGAGGATGGTGAGTCCACTTGCTTTGAGAAAGTCCCTTCTTGAAAATTTGGCTGACATAATATTCTCCGTTACTCAAAAATTGATTTATTCTTCTAAAGATGATTGTCAACTACCGCAATGTAAGAGTAGTGCAAGCAAAAAAGGCTAGAAAGGCAATGTTGAATCCAGCCCCTTCGGTTCGATCACGTACGGATTGGGGCAGGAGGCGTTTGAGGATCAGCCAGGCAATGGTCAGTGTGACAGGATTGACTGCTGCCATCCAAACAGGAAAAGCAGTATTTCCATTGAAGACAAGCCAGGAAAATAAAATAGATGCAATAATAATCAGGATAAGAACGGGCGCGTAACTAATCATCAAGACTTTGCGGTGGCGTTCAATCATCTCTGCAATAATGACTTGCGAGAACTCATCAACCTTATTCAAAGCCTGGATGTATTCGCCCATATAATAAAAGGTTCCATGTACAAAGGCACCAATCACTGAGGCAACGCCAAATGATAGCGCGGTCATTAACACTACTGTCTGATTCGCACCTTGCAAGCCCTTATATACTTGCCAGAAGCCCGCCAACACAAATGGAGTGGCAAATACTCCAAGTAATGCACCCCACATCAGACGGTTTGGTGAAAATGTGACCATTCTCTCAGTACCAGAAAGCAATTTGATGTACATCTTGAGTTTGGGATAATCATCCAGTGAAACTTTTCCTGCCAGCAAAAGTACATCACCAACGGCATAGATGAATGCACCTAACATGGCGATAATTCCTGTAATTTGCATAAATTGGAAATCCATAAGTTTTCTCTAAAGTAAAATTTAGTCTCACCTAAATTATTTTAGCAAAAAAGAGAAGGTATGTCAAGTACAATTTAAACATTCGAGAAAAACATAATTCTTGCGTGCTTTACTATTGCATTTTGCTCAATCTATGTAATAATGCCGTGAATCAATTTATAAGAGGTGACATGTGCGTATTTGCATCCTTTCTGATGAAGAACCCGAGGATCTTAACCCAACACCATTTATGAAAGGTTATGACTGGGAGATGGTAACGCTCTATGATCCTGTAATGGATCAGTTGCGTGCCTTGGCTGAAAGTAAAAAATATGATGTTTTTCTGAATATGTGCGAGGGATATGAACCTGATGACCCGGATGTTAATGCTTATTCTGGGATCGATGTGGTGAGAGATTTGGAGGCTCTTAACCTTCCCTTTACCGGTGCTGATTCGAGTTTTTATGATCCGACCCGCGAAGAGATGCAGGCTGCCGCCGAACAGAACGGTGTCAATTTTGTAAAAGGATATCGGGTAAAAAACATAGAAGAGGCTGAAAGGCTGGTTAAGAATCTACGCTATCCAATCATGGTCAAGCATCCAAAAAGTTATGGGAGTACTGGAATGATTAAGGAGTCACGCGTAGATACGCCGGAACAATTGCGGACTCAGGTACAACGCCTGTGCATTCAGTTTGGAGCGGCCCGGGTAGAAGATTTCATTGTCGGCAAAGAATACAACGTTCTGGTTGTAGATAATCCTGATGATTTCAACCAACCGATAGCATATCCCCCGGCAGAGTTAGTCTTTCCTCCGGGAGAGGAATTCTGGCATGTAGATGTCAAGTGGAATTACGATGTTCCATTTGATTTCAAACAAGTCACAGACACTCAATTGATAGATTGGTTACATCACATTGCGCGCCGCATGTATCTTGCAATGGGAGGTTCAGGCTATGCGCGTTGTGACATTCGTATGAATGAGAGAGGCGAGTTGTTCATCCTTGAGATCAATCCCAACGCAGGAATCATGTTTTTGCCCGAGGAATATGGTCCTGCAGACTATATGATTTTATACGACCCTGAAGGTTACAAAGGCTTCTTCGACAGAATTTTCCAAGCTGCGCTACTTCGTCAAAAAATGCGTGCAGAGGCGAAATAGAAAAAGCGGATACTGTTAAGTATGCGCCACGAAAAACTAAAATCATGCTCGCCAATAAGCGAGCATGATTGTTATAGTTCATCATTTCCTTCTAAAAAACCTTCTCCCAGCGAATAACGAAATCACGAGAAAAGCGATTGCGGCGTACATAAAAGCATCCAGATTGGTTACCCAACTGATAGTGAAGAATACCAACCCAAGAACAAGAAAGATTGAGGCGACACGTCTGCGATTCATTAGGTGTCAAACCTTAAATTAAAAATCTATTCCTCTATTTTTCAAAGGTTGGCAAGCCTTTGCGAATTTGATCCTCAGTAAATCGAGTGGTTGGGACTAAATCTTCGGGCGGCATTTGACTGCCTGGTAATGGCTTGCTGCTGCCTTCGGCCAACATTTGGACCTGTGAAGCAGCCACCAACGGTTTTGGCATGAACCGCTCTGAGAACCAGGCAAGAAGACGATGAGCCCTGACCGGAAGCGGCAAGACCAGAATCTTCTTCTTTCCCATGGCTTGGGCAATACGACGCACACCTGAACTAAATGGAAATTCCTCTGGTCCGAGCACTGCGACGGTTTGATTCGAGAGACGATCTTCCAACAGTGCGACGCGGAGGATAGCAACCAGATCTTCAACTGCAACCAAACGGACTGTCTTCTCCCTAAAGCCGACACGCGCAAAAATAGGGAGCCTCCGAAGAAGATGTCCTAAATTGTCAAGCAGATGACCTCCCGAGCCATAAACAAGCCCAGATTTAATGATCGTATAATCCAAGCCTGATTTTCGTATGATTTCTTCACCTTCCCATTTGGTAGTATGGTAGGTGGAGGCTATATCCGGACGGGCCCTTAAGTAACTCATCAGCACCAGTTTTTTTACACCTGCCTGCCTGGCGGCAGCAACGATGTTTGAAGCTCCATTGACATGGAGTTGCAGATAAGTTTGAGAACCTTGCTCACGACTAGTTCCTGAACAAATTGCAACAGCGGCACAGCCGGCAAAAGCCTGACTTAATTTAGGCACATTATTGATATTCCCAGGAACAAAGGTTACATTTTCTAAAGTGCGTACACTCATATCCCGGGTGTCATATCCGCGTGCAATCAAGACGACTTGATGACCTCGTTCAGCGAGATCACGCGCGAGGTGCCTTCCAATGAAGCCAGTGCCACCGGTAATTGCAATTTTCATAGCAAATTCCCTCAATTTCAGTGCCAGAATGTAGGCAGGAAAAAGTGCACGAGAGTATCTACCAATAGGCCGAGCATATAGAGGCCTCCGAATAATCGGATATGCCTTAACTGCGGAGTTGAGAACCAACGCGGCCAGAGTGCAAAACCGGGCGGTGGTTCAGTGGGACGCGGGTTACTCAACAATTTGATCACATTCCAAGCCCTTATCCCTGCTAGAAAAACGATCAACATAACGGGCGTAAAGAAATGTACGGCGAAGACCAAATAGATCACAATCACATACGAGAGAACCAAAGCAGCAATATTGATATAACGTGATGTAGTCTCGCCCAGGCGCACCGGAAGTGTCCTAACGCCCTTTATTTTATCGGCGTTTAGTTTGTCAACATGCTTGCCCCAGTTGAAGCTTCCAAAGCCAAGGCCGAAGGCGAGTCCGGCTAACGCTACATTTCCAAGATTGGGAGTTATTCCACCAGCAAGAACAGAATAGACACCAGGAACTAAGATCAAACCCCAATTGAGGAAAATAACTAACTCGCCCAAGCCCCAATACTTCAGCGGATACGCATAGAACAGAATCATCAGGATACCAAATGTGAAAAGACCAATCACGATAGGGGAGAAGGAAGTATAGATTAATATGAATATGCCTGCCAATGTAGCGATGGTGCCGCTGACCAAAAACCAACGCAGCCACTGCTCTTTGGTCCAGAATTTATGCACTAGCGGATGAATCCCATATTGTGAGCGGTAATAGTTATCCTCATCTATGCCACGAGTGAAATCAATATAGTCGTTAAGCATATTTTCCGTACTGTGTGCCATATACAGACCAAGAGTCGTAATCAGCCAGGGCAACCAGGCAAAATGACCATCGCGCCAGGCGAGGAGTCCTGCGATCACACAGGCAACTACAGTTAGCTGGGTTACGGTTCCGCGCGTAGCGATCAGCCACTTGGTAAGCGGATCCAAAAGATCCCACTCTTTCTTTTCACTTAATTTTATCGGCTGCTGAAGAGCTGTCAGCCACATACCTAAATCTATATGCATTTGTCCACTCCTTTATCGTGAATACTCAAAGATCACACTTCCTTGGAAGTTGATTACTCCGTATACTTCTTGTACAGCCTCTCCCAACCTGCAAGGGAACCAACTATGTAAAAAATGTTCATCAGCAGGTTAAAGACTGGAGCTGGCACATTTGTCGGCCGAGCCAGCGCTTTGGAATTCATCTTCATGAAGTACATCATCTTTGGAATGTTGATTCCAAGTTTGTGGTCAAGATCGTCCTGGTCGCAGGTTAATCCGCTGAAGCATTGAAAATACTTGAAAATATCCAGCCCGGGCTTGTATTCAACAACACATATCAAAACTTCCGGAGAATTATTGTACGCTATGTGCCTCACCCCATGAGGTACGGTAACTACCTGTCCTGGTAGGCCAAGCTGTTCCCGACCATTAATAACAACGCGAATCTTGCCTTGCCTTACGTGGAAAATTTCGTCCTGGTTGAGATGGATATGCTCAAACGGGACATAGCCATCTGGCTGAACAATCCATTCCATTGTATATGCCTCTTCGGTGTAGGAAAGACACCGAAAGGTCTCTTTAGTAACCGGATTTGTAAACGGCTGGTACAGATCAATAGCCATACATGTGACTTTCTAGATCTCTTCTAAGATTTAACCTGACTTTTCCAATAATTTTTTTAGATTGGTAACCGTCTCATTACCGTGCAATCTACCCCAGGGAATAAGGAACGGTTTCGCCAGATTCAGCGCGCCATTTAGCAGAAACTCGAGCCAAAAAGTGATTCGCGTCTTACTTCCCATCGAGTCCAAGACATATCCATCTCGGAACGAAATTGGACCCAATAAACCTTTCATTCCGAGCTTTTTGTTTTGTTCATATTCTATAATTTCGTATGGTAATTCCACTTTTCGGCCCAAAACCCGGCGCATCCCCTGAATTGTCGCACCCACTTGACCCAACGGCCCCGGCGATGTTTTCCTGAATTCAAGCATACCCGGCACAAACTTAGTATGATTCTCCGGAATATTAAGAAATGCGAAGATATCTTCGACAGGCTTATCAATTACTTGGCTTACTTCTAGCCTACTTGTCATCGTCTACTCTCCTTATTTCATTACTTCTAAAGCTTTGTCTGACCAGAAAAGGTTTGATATTCGCGTGGCGGAAAGCCTCTATATGTTTACTTTATTGTACAACAAAGCTAACCTTGTTACGAATCAAATCCAGTCGTGGATGATTTAAGATCATCACATCCTCAGCAATTCTCTGATCTCATTCGTTCTCGCTTTGATGGAATTCGCGGTCGCTTCGATCATCGGGTTGACTGGAACCTGTCCGATCATCATGTTTTCAGCATCAGCAAGCGCGGAATAAGTGTAACGGATCAAGCGCTGCGGCTCACCCGGTGCTAACCCAAGCATTACGAGCGTTTTGTCAATTTGGACGGTATGTTGAACAAGATGAGCTTCGAAGCGATGCAGTCGGTGGCGGATGGGAAAACGTGTCTCTTCCCAGAATGTGGAGGGCAAATCCAATTCTTCATCGGTGATAGCGCTGAATTCCTGAATAACGATTGAATGTAATCCGCGATGATAAGCCAGCATTCCTTCCAATGGACCATATGCCAACTTCTGATATTCTTCTTCGTTCAAGCCTGTTAGTCTGACATCATCTTCATCGGACATTCGTTCAGGTGTCCACACACCTGCGCGATGTTTTTCTAAGGCGTAACGGACCGTCGCGGTAAAGTTAATTTCTGTAGTGAGAATATGTGCATAGACTCGCCTCACAGACCATTCACCTTTGGCAGGCTCGCGCTCTGAATTTTCAGACGTAAGACCAAGAATAGATGCTTGCAGATCGATATATTGAGAGTGATATCTGCTCAAGATCCAATGGGCTTGTGTGGTTTGCATTCGAACAGTGAATAGGTTCACAGCCAGTTGCCGCAGTTCCTGCAGCGTTACAAAAAATGCGAACCGGATACCCTCTTCATCGTGATCTTTCCATGTCCATTGCCGTTCAAGATCTCTTTCGGAGACTGGAAGTATAACGGCAGCGAATTCTTCAATAGCATGGGTGAGTTCGGGATAAAACATTTTTATTTGATAATTTTCACTTCGGGAAATGTTGTTGCTTGTAACGCTTTCCGCCCTGAGACATAAACTTTAGCGAATAATGCACTCAAAACCAATGTAAGATATGTTGAATAAGCAACCATCAGGAAAGGCACGACGCAGATAAGCACAACAGTGATTGTGGCAATCTGTATCCCGATGCTGAGAACAAAGCCTGCGATGAGTGTGAATAGATAAACGCCGACAAATTGTCCAAGGTTGTTGCGGAGAATAGGCCACCATTCTGATACTCGAAGACCTGCATTGAATGATTGTTTGGCAACGGTATGCGATTCTGCTGCTCCGATGATGATACCAAGCGGGAGACTGACCACCATTGCGAGAAAGAAGATACCAATTCCAGCAATCAAGGAGATGGCACCCATAGGCGCTGAGGGATTATGATCGCCACTGGATGTAGAGTTAAAAAATATTGGTGAGCTCAGCATTGAGACAATACCGCAACCTATGAAAAGAATGATTGGCAAGCCATAAACCAGTCGAACAGCGGAGATGCGCGTTCCTTCCTTTAGCAATTCGCCCCAGTTGCTCCCCTGCCATTCGAGCATAGAAGGGTCTATGTCTTGATCAATGATTTGGCGCATGATACGTGCACAATAACCGGTCAAGATTAGAAGTGGGATGATGGGAACAATCATACCTGCCAATGCAACAAGTGATGCAGTGAGAAATTGTTTTCGGGCGAACGCGTCGCGAACTGGATAGAGCAGGATTGGTTGAAAGTCTGTCATTTTAAGCCCCCTATAAGTTTAGGAGTCCGACGATTCCTGTCGTTGAAATAACATAGTCGTCGGGATTCCAAAGTCTGCATGTCCCTTGGACTGTCGTCCAAGACAGGCTGAACGGATACTGACGCTGTGCGCCAGCACAGTGCTGTCCAGGGGAGATTTTGGAGGCCTTTTACTTTAACTAACGGGTGCAATATAAAATGCAATCGCAATGAAGTGTGCCAGCGCGCCGAGAATAACGAGGATATGCCAAACCTCATGGAAACCGAATTTACCAGGCAGAAAGTTCATGGTTTTGGTAATGTATACAATCGCACCAAGAGTATAAATCACACCGCCAGTAATTAGCCAAACAAGCGCGCCTGTAGGTAATACACGGAAGATTTCCCCAATGGCAGCTATGCATAACCAGCCCATCATGATATAGACTCCTGTTGAAAGCCAGCGGGGTGCATTCATAATGAACATTTTGACAACAATGCCGATAATTGCCAATGACCAAATGATGGCAAGTAATCCCCATCTCCAAAAGCCAGTAAACATGACAACGCAAAATGGCGTATAAGTCCCGGCGATCAAGAGAAAGATAGCAGCATGATCGAGCTTGCGAAGGATTCCGATGATATTTGGTCCGGCTTTTACCATGTGATACGTTGCGCTAGCCGTAAATAACAAGATCAGGCTAATGCCATAAATCGAAAATGAAATAATTTTGCTCAGGCTTTGCCAGCCTAAAACAAGCAAAACAATTAATCCGGCCAAAGCAACGATTGCAGCAAAGAAGTGGGTTAGTCCATTTACGGGTTCGCGAATCTTGGATAGCATATTCTCTCCTAAAGTGGTTTGGTTGCAATCACAATTAATAACAGACTTGATTTTACTTCAATCTTTTTTAGCTCAACTTGAAAGCCGGCATTTTTGAATGGAGCACCTAGTTTCTCGAAGATCACTTCTTCCAAATTAGGTGATTCCCCTGTGACCCGGAAGACCCACGCGAAAAATTGTTCAATTATTCTCTGGCCAATATGCCACGCTACTGGCAGGACCACGAGCCTGCCACCGTTTAAAAGGCATCGTCTTACCTCAGCAAGAGTACGTTGGCTGAAGATGTAATCCGATGGGAAAGTTGAGACGACAGTAGTGAAGTAATTGCTTGTAAACGGCAAATCTTGCGATAGACCTCGTGTGAGGTTGATATTGTCATATCCACTTTTTCGCAGACGCATTTTGGCAATTGTCATCATCGGAGCTGACTCATCTAATCCCACCGTAGCCAAACCCCGGTCCCGCAAGGCGCGTTGTAAATGTCCAGGTCCATGACCCAATTCAAGGATGCGCGTTCCTTCAATAAAAGGGATCACCGCCATTACCCATGTTTTCCAACGTCCTAATGAAACTGTGGCAGCAAAGAGGTCATATGTAAATGCAAAGGGATGATAGAGCAGGTAAAAAACTACCCTCATTAGTCGGCGAAGAAGTATTGAGCCTTCAACTGGCGATGGTTGCATGGAGAATACTAGAAACTCCGCCTACTCGATCACGATAAACAAAACAAGGGTTTGACTGTACAGTCAAACCCTCAGGTTGAGAATTTTTGCTTAGACTGTGGGAACTTCTCCTTCGTTTTCGGTCTTCTTCGGAGACTTGCGCACAGCTTCCATTGCGCTCTTGCCGCGTTCACGGACTTCCCGTGCAAGATCTTCCGCACGGGCACGAGCTTCATCGGCAAGTTCTTCAGCGCGCGCGCGCGCATCAGCAGCGAGTTGTTCAGCGCGCGCAAGGGCTTCTTCCGCTGTCATTTGTGCCTTATCGCGCAGTTCAATTGACTTATCTTTGATGAGGGCACGTGTCTCTTCACCAGATTGAGGCGCGAAGAGCAGAGATACTATAGCTCCCGAAAGCCCTCCAATAACAAAGCCAACGAGAAAAGCGCCAAATTCATCACGTTCAGACATAGGTTCAACTCCTTTACAAAAAATTGTGACCCATTTTAGTTTTCAACCTCAAGGTCATCATCAATTTTGAGGTTATATCACTTTTTCTTAATTCCCATTAATTCGAACATGCGCTGTAGACCAGCGAGATAACTGTTTAATTTGATCACTGGTTCAACCACACTTTCACCAAGAAACTCCGCTGTCCCGCGCAATGTATTTACGGTATCGCTAGTGGCGTGCAGGATTGGGCGGACTTCATTCTGAAGTAAATTGATAAGACTGGCTAGCTGCACAATCAATACAATCATTGCCACGCCAATAACCAGGGTTTCGAGCGCAACGACGATGATAAATACATCGCGGATACGGTCTGTTGGTGTGGCAGGCTGGAGCAGGAAGTACACTGCCACAGCGAGCAAAACTAGTAGAACTACCGCGCCGGCAATGACAATACTCATAATGCGCTTCACGCGTTTTTCTTGTTCATCGCGTGTAGCAACTTCTTCAGGCGTGAGCGGTGGAGGCGTATAAGGTTGTTGTGTTTGAAGTGACATGTCCATTAATCATTATAGCATTTTATAAGACATGAGTCTAATAGGGTTTGAAATTTGCTACAGCAAGAGCCTTACTTTTTTATCGCTTTTTACATCGCAGGGCTTTTTCTATACATGCTTAACGAAAGAATTTTCAAAATGATACATATTTAGACAGGATATTCGAATTTTTCTTGGCCTTGGTGAACAATCGTCTTGAGTGTTAGGGAAAACCCTGATTTGTTTTCTCTTGACTTACAACATGATCACTGTTATTATAACCCTACCGACCGTTCGGTAGGGAGATCCTATGACTAGAGATGATATTCTTGATGCCGCAGCGCAGGTGATACGACAAAAGGGTTTTCACGGGGCATCTATGTCTGACATTGCTGAATCCGTAAATTTGCAGAAAGCCAGTCTATATCATCACGTTTCGTCTAAGCAAGAAATTCTTCTGGAACTGCTGGATCGCGGTCTTGGAATGCTTACCGAGCATATTGCAGCAGTCTCCACTCAGAATCTTCCCGCCGATCAAAAACTTCGTCAGATGATACGAGCCTATTTAAAGGCACTCGCAGGTTATTCGGACCTTGCCACGGTGTTGTTATTTGAACATCGTTCATTGGATAAGAAATCACACGCCCGCCATGTTCCTTACCGTGACAAATTCGAGGAATTATGGCGGGATGTGCTTAACGAAGGTGTGCGCGCGGGTATATTTGCCTGCCCAGATACAGGACTAGCTGTGCGTGGATTGATGGGCATTATGAATTGGACGCTGACCTGGTACAACCCCTCAGGTCCCAAGTCTATTGAAAAGATCGCCGATCAGTACGCGGACATGTTGTTTAATGGATTGTTGAAGTAGGTAAAAATGTAAACTGGTATACACGTAGACAGGTAGACATGGTCACAAGTAGATTTGTGTATCTGTTTACTTGTATACCTGTCTACTGAAAAGGCCGAAAGGAGAAGACATGTATTCGTTTGAACCAAATGAAGAGCAGCAGATGCTCATCGATGCGGTGGGGAAATATGCGACTAATGACTTGCGTCCCGCCGCGCGCGAAGCGGAGGAAACCCGCGAGCTACCGAAGAAACTTGTCAGCAAGGGTTGGGAGTTGGGCTTGCTACAAGCATCCATTCCTGAAGAGTATGGCGGTTTCGGCGAACGCTCCGCAGTCACAGGTGTGCTGGCCGTCGAAGAGATGGCCTTCGGCGATCTTGCTGGCACGCTGGCTGTAATGGCTCCATCCTTGTTTGCCACGCCTATTTTGCTCGTGGGTAGTGAAGAGCAAAAAAAGGAATATTTGCCTAAGGTCATCGAGGGTGAGTGGGCTCCGTATACTGCGGCGCTTATCGAATATGCTTTCGATTTTGACCCAAATGCGCTGAAGACCACAGCCACTCTCAAGGGTGATGAATATATCCTCAATGGCGAAAAAGCATTTGTTCCATTTGCAAAAGAAGCTGAAGCGCTGATCGTGTACGTGAATCTCGACGGTAAGACGCAGGGATTCATCGTCTCGAAAGCCGCGGCAGGCCTCACCGTCGGGGAGGAGCGGGAGAAGCTGATGAGCCTTAACGCGCTTCCGTTATATCGGGTCAAATTGGAAGATGTGAGAGTCCCCGGGTCAAGCCGGCTGGGCGGCACATCAGGCCACGACTTTGAACCGGTGCTCGCTTCGATGAGGATTGCCTCCGCCTCAGCCGCTATCGGTGTGGCGAAGGCTTCGCTTGAATACAGTATGAATTATGCCAAAGAGCGTGAAGCGTTTGGCGTGAAGATTGCCCAGAAACAGGCGATTGCATTCATGCTCGCAGAGATGGCAACTGAAATCGAAGCCATGCGATTACTCACTTGGGAAGCCGCGTGGTTACTCGACAATGGCAAGGAAGAAGCGTTCAAACAAGCTTATCTCGCCTTCACCGGTGCAGCGGATATGGCCATGATGGTCACCGACCGCGGTGTGCAAATCCTTGGCGGCCACGGGTACATCCGTGAACATCCTGTTGAAATGTGGATGCGTAATGGCCGCGGTTTTGCCATGTTGGTTGGGCTGGCGATTGTCTAGCCCTACTTTCCACTTTCCACTCGCCACCTATGGAAAGTAGAAAGTGGGTTACGGAGGAACAATGTCCATTGAATTCGAATCACCTAAACCGGTTGTGCAAACACAATTTGTTTTGAAAACCGTCGCCGAAGAGATGATGCGCTCGCGCTCACGTTATTTCGATGAGCACGAACACGAAATCCCCTGGGATTACATTGAGTTCATGCATAGTGCCTTGAAGGCTACAGGCGCGGGATCGCTTGCACCAAAGGATCGCCCACCTTCCAATGGAGGAGATGGAGACCATGGCGGCGAGCCAAAAGATAAAAGACCGTCGATTGCATATCAAATCCTTGCATCTCAAATTGAGATGCTAGCGTGGGGCGATGTAGGGATGTACCTCGTTACTCCTGGCGGCGGACTCGGTGCGGCTGCTATTCAAGCTGCGGGGACGGCCGAACAGAAAGCAAAATTCCTAGTGCGCTTCGGCGGTGAAAAGCCCACTCTTGCTGCGATGTGCATGACCGAAGCAGGTGCCGGCTCCGATACATCGGCTATCCGCGCGCGGGCTGTTCTGGATGAAGCCACGAAAGAGTGGGTCATCAATGGCGAAAAGATTTTTGTCACCGCCGGTGATAAGGCGATGACTTGTTATGAAAAACTTGGTAAAGGCTTTATTGTTGTTTGGGCATCCATTGATCCCACTGCAGGCCGTGCAGGGATGCGTGCCTTCGTTGTCGAAGCAGGGACTCCCGGTGTGAGTGTCGTCAAGCTGGAACACAAGCTGGGAATCCGCGTAAGTGATACAGCTGTAATCTCACTTGTGGATGCGCGCGTGCCTTATGACCACATCCTCGGCAGTCCTTTTGTTGAACAGGCTACAACTGGTTTCAAGCGCGCGATGGCAACGTTTGACGCGACTCGTCCGCTCGTGGCGGCTTCAGGGTTAGGTGTAGCTCGCGCCGCGCTCGAATTCGTAAAAGAAAAACTCGCCGAGAACGGCGTTGAAATTCGATACGGCCTCCCGCGCCAAAAACTGACCAACATCGAACGCGAAGTTATTGATATGGAAATTATGCTCAAGTCCGCGTGGCTGATGGTCATCAAAGCGGTATGGATGGCCGATAACAAGAAACCTAATGCGTTGGAGTCTTCGATGTGCAAGGTCAAAGCAGGCGATGTCACTACAAAGCTCACGCAGAAAGCCGTTGAGATTTTAGGTCCGCTTGGCTATAGCCGAGAATTTCTGCTCGAGAAATGGTTCCGCGATGCGAAAATCACGGATATTTACGAGGGCACCGGGCAGATCAATCGGCTGGTAGTAGCGCGGCAGATTCTTGGATATTCGGGATCGGAGTTGAGGTAACGCGTAGGGATTGAGCTTGCCCCTGTCCCTGAGCGACCGTTGTGGTCGCCCCAACGTATCGGAGGAAACCATGAAATATTACATTCATAAAGCCGTCGTCATTGGTTCTGGCACGATGGGCGCGGCGCTGGCGGCTCATCTTGCCAATGCGGGTGTGCCTGTCACATTGCTGGATATCGTCCCAAAAGATGCACCTGCAGGCGACAAAACGGCGCGCAATAAGATCGTTAACGAGGGCTGGGATCGGTGCTTAAAAGCCAAACCCGCCAATTTGATGTCACTTGAGTTGAAAACATTGGTCAAGCTTGGCAACCTTGAAGATGATTTTGGCGCGGTCGCTGAAGCGGATTGGATCATTGAAGCGATCATCGAGAACCTGAAAATCAAGCAGGGCTTGATGGTGCGCATTGATGAAGTCCGTAAGCCGAACGCAATTGTCACTACGAATACATCGGGCATTCCAGTCAAGGATATCGCTGAAGGCCGTTCCGATGGCTTCAGGCAACATTTCCTTGGCACTCATTTTTTTAATCCACCACGCTATTTGAAATTACTCGAAGTAATCCCGACTGTAGATACTTTACCCGAAGTCACTGAGTTCATCAGTCACTTTGGTGAATATCGTCTCGGCAAAGGGATCGTGCTTTGTAAAGATACACCCAATTTCATTGGCAATCGCGTTGCTTTTGGGACAGGCGCCTTCGCCATGGACTTTATCCTCAAGAATGGCTACACCATTGACGAAGTCGATTCCATCACTGGACCTTTGATTGGCCGCCCGAAAACGGCGACATTCAGGCTAATGGATTTGGTTGGCATAGATGTCTGGGAGCATGTTGGCAAGAATCTAGCGCCGTTAATTCCGTACGATAAGTTGGGGCAGGAATATCTCAAAACCGAAGCACCGAATAAATTGATTGCGACAATGGTCGAGCGCGGCTGGCTTGGCAATAAGACCAAAATCGGTTTCTACAAGGAAGTACGCGGCGAAGATGGCAAAAAGGAATTTTGGACTCTGGACTTGAACACGCTGGAACATGTTCCACCGACCAAGCCGCGTTTCGACTCTATCAATCCGGCGAAAGAGGCCGAGGATCTCGGAGGCAGGCTGGGGGTCCTGCTTGAAGCGGATGACAAAGCTGCGAATCTTGTCAAAGCGTTGACTTACCAATCGTTCCAGTACGTGTCATCTATCATTCCCGAAGTTGCGGATACTGTAAAGCCGATTGACGATGCCGTCCGCTGGGGCTTCATGCATGAGGCGGGACCATTTGAAATATGGGATATGCTCGGCGTAGCTGAGTCGGTTGAACGGATGAAGCTTCTGGGCTACGTGCCTGCCGATTGGGTAGAAGACATGTTGAAGTTGGGGTTTGAGACGTTTTATCGATACGAGAATGGGAACGAGGTGGGTGTGTACGATGTGACCGCAAAGAAGTATGTCCAGATCAAGCGGTCTGAAGGCATGGTGCTGTTGAGCGATTTGAAGACGACGAAGAAAGTGATTAGCGAGAACGCGGGTGCCTCGCTCTATGATATTGGCGACGGCGTGGCATTGGTTGAATTTCACACCAAGATGAACTCACTCGATGATGATATTTTCAATATTACGAGTGAGGCCCTCGACCGCGTGGAAAGTGATTTTGATGGTTTGGTCATTGGCAACGAAGCCGAGAATTTCAGCGCAGGCGCAAACCTTTTCATGGTTGTAGTCGCTGCCCAACAAGGGATGTGGGATACACTTGAGGCGGCTGCTAAGAAACTACAAGACCTGAACATGCGAATGCGTTATTTCCCGAAGCCTGTCGTCGTTGCGCCTGCAGGACTTGCGCTCGGTGGTGGCTGTGAAGTAACGATGCACGCGTCACGAGTTGTTGCTGCGGCAGAAACATATATTGGTCTGGTTGAGTTGGGCGCAGGCGTCATCCCTGCGGGCGCGGGCACAAAGGAAATCATGCGCCGTATTATTAATCCTGCGATGAAGACAGAAAACGCCGAGCCCTTCCCATTTATCCAGCGTGCGTTCCTACAGATTGGCCAGGCAAAGGTCGCCACATCTGCTTATGAAGCGAAGGACATGGCGATCCTCGGTCCGTGTGACCGAATCGTGATGAATCGTGATCACCTGCTCACCGAAGCAAAGAATGAAGTCCTGCATATGACAGCGTCTGGATATAAGCCACCTGCACCTGAGATGATTTATGCGCCTGGTCGAGATATGTACGGCGCAATGAAGATCGGTGCGTGGATGTTCAAGGAAGGCAATTACATTACAGAGTATGACGCGCATATTGCAACCAAGCTAGCCTACGTAATGGCAGGTGGTTGTCTTACCAAACCGCAATGGGTTAGTGAACAATACATCCTTGACCTTGAGCGTGAAGCATTTATGTCGCTATGCGGTGAAGAGAAAACTCAAGCCAGAATGTGGGCACTGTTGCAGACGGGCAAACCGTTGAGGAATTAGTATTGCCTTGTGTACGTATTTACTTGTCTACTGGTATACATGTACACAGGTGAGAGGAGTTACTATGAAAGAAGCAGTTATTGTAAGCGCTGTCCGGACTCCCGTGGGCAAAGCCAAACGCGGAGGACTTTCTTCGGTTCGCCCTGACGAAATGTCTGCGACCGTTATCAAAGAGCTTGTCCAACGAACGCCGAATCTCGAACCTGCCGAGATCGAAGATGTAGTCTTCGGCTGTGCCTTTCCTGAGGGTGAACAGGGTATGAATGTGGCGCGTATGATTGTCTTACGAGCGGGTTTACCTGATAGTGTCCCCGCCGAAACGATAAACCGTTACTGTTCTTCAGGAGTACAGTCCATTGCTCATGTGGCTCATGCCATCCAAGCTGGAGAAATCGAAGTTGGGATTGGTGGTGGGGTGGAATCCATGTCGATGGTGCCAATGATGGGTTATAAGTTTTCACCCAATCCGCACTTCGCGCAGGATTTGCCGCACTATTACACCAATATGGGGCTCACCGCAGAAAACCTCTCAGCAAGATATGACATCAGCCGTGAGGACCAGGATGATTTCTCGCTGAAGAGTCACCAGAAGGCTTCAAAGGCCGTTGATTCCGGTCGGTTTGACCCTGAACTTGTCCCGATAGATGTAGAGCTCACCGAACTCGGCGCGGACGAAAAGCCTATGAACAGAAAATTCACAGTAAATCGCGATGAAGGCCCACGTGCGGATACCTCTCCAGAGGCTCTTGCCAAACTCAAACCAGCGTTTAAAGAAGGTGGCACAATAACTGCGGGCAACTCATCGCAGATGTCAGACGGTGCCGCGGCGGTGATGGTTATGTCCTCGCGGCGCGCCGCGCAACTCGGACTCACACCTTTGGCACGCTTCGTCACCTTCGCCGTCGCAGGAGTTCCACCCGAACTGATGGGCATTGGTCCTGTTGCTGCCATTCCGAAGGCTCTCAAGAAGGCTGGTTTATCTCTGCAAGACATTGACCTAATAGAATTGAACGAAGCCTTCGCCGCCCAGTCATTGGCTGTGTTGCGGTCCCTTGAGATTGACCAGGACAAGGTCAACGTTAATGGTGGCGCGATTGCGCTGGGTCATCCGCTTGGATGCACAGGCTCGAAGTTGACCACGCAACTGATCTACGAGATGGGTCGTCGCAAGTTAAAATATGGAATGGTTACGATGTGTATCGGCGGTGGTATGGGAGCCGCAGCGATATTTGAGAATCTACAGAA
>Ga0137375_10004471_pt1 | contig 16680 bp, 15 predicted proteins | sample SagtaG_24_FD_104936 | JGI IMG/M metagenome (GOLD analysis project Ga0137375, IMG submission 104936) | Vadose zone soil microbial communities from Sagehorn Ranch, Mendocino, California, USA - Sage1_R_113_16 metaG | ecosystem: Environmental > Terrestrial > Soil > Vadose zone | place: USA...
CGCATCCGAGTCGCGATCCATCAGGTCATTGACGAGCTGTCCCACCCCCCAACCAAGGCCGCAGATGGCCGCCGCCACGGCGAGGCGCCACGACGAGCGCGCCGCCGGGTCCACGCCGGCCGCGCCGGCGAGTGCGGCGATAGCGGAAAGGGCAAAAAAATGGGGGCGCAGCGCAAACGTGAGCTCCGCCAAGAAGGACCCGAGCGGAATCTCGAGAATCGGCGCCTCACCTCGGAGCACGCGCCGTGCATATTCTGTCCCGCACAAAGCGAGCTCGCGGTAGCTGGGTCGAGGCATGGGGGCGAATCGTGGGTGCTACCGTGCCATCTACTTTCCCACACGCGGGCCAGCTGACTCAACCGCGTAAGTTTTGCATGCCTCGACGAATGGCATGCCGGGTGCTCCGCCCGCGCTTGGCGTCGCAGCTAGTCGGCGTCGATAGGAGGAGAAGAATGAACAGGTACATGGAAGGCGTGCGCGACGCCCTTTCTCGCGCGGGGCTGGTTCAGAGCTCCACCTCGACCTGGCTCAGCGGGTTCGCGGTTGGCGCGGGGTTTGGTTTGATCGCGGGTGCAGCTGTTGCAATCCTCGTCACTCCCACGAACGGACGCGAAATGCGTCAGGAGCTCGGGTGGAGAGCCAAGAAGCTCGCCGAGCGAACCCAGGGCGCGATCGCCGACGTGACCCAAACCGTGAAGGAAAAGGTCGCGAACGCAGAACGCGAGCTGCCGTATCAGGGCCGTAACGAGGTTCCCGTAGGATAACGTTAGTTAGGGGTCAGAGGTTGGGGGTTAGGGAATCGGAGCCCTAACCCCTAATCCCTAATCCCTTTCTCCTAACCTCTAGCTTCGACCCCGTCCTTACGTCGGAGTGTCGTTGACGCCGTTCTCGTTGGCTTCATCAGCAGGCACGTGCTCGCCATACGCCGCGAGCTTGGTGTAAAGACCGCGCCGGCTGATGCCGAGGATGCGCGCTGCGCGTTGCTTGTTGCCGTCGGACACTTCGAGGGTCTTGATGATGAGGAGGCGCTCCGCCTCTGCGAGCGGCGTCCCCACGGGGATGCGGAGCACCAGGGGGTGCTCGGCATCGGCAGTGGAAACGGCTGCCGGTGGGGGAGCGGATGAGGCGTGCGATGACGTAGGCGAGCTCGCCGAAGCTGCCCCTTCGGCTGTGCCGACGCCCAAGGATGACGGCGGTGCCGGCTGCGCAGACGATACCGAAGCCATCTCCGGCATCGGCGGCGGAGTGTCCGAATCGGGGTCCGACTCGGCGGGGGGCATATCGGTCAAGGGTACGGCCGGAGCGGGAGCATAGCCGGGCGACGTCGGTGCACGTTCGACGAGCGCCTCGGGGCGCGCGCCTCTCTGATGGGTGGGCAGCCGGGTCGAGATGAACTGGATCTCGTCGGCATGCACGACTTCGCGCTGGGCGAAGACCGCCGTCTGTTCCATCACGTTCCGAAGCTCGCGCACATTGCCCGGCCATTGATGGCCGAGCAGCCGCTCGAGAGCTTTGTCCGACAAACAACGGGCCGGCGTGGCGTAGCGTTTGGCGAAAAATCGCAGGAAACGCTCGGCAATGGGAACGATGTCTTCGGCGCGCTCGCGCAGGGGCGGGATGGCGATCGTGAAGACGTTGAGTCGATAGTAGAGATCCTCTCGAAACTGATTCGCTTCGACCAAGTCGAGCAGATCCCGATTGGTGGCGGCGATGATCCGAACATCGGCGTCGCGCTCTTTGTTGGCGCCGACGCGCGTGAACCGATAGGTCTCCAGCACGCGCAGGAGGCTGATCTGCGTCGACAGATCCATCGTCCCGACCTCGTCGAGGAAAATCGTGCCTCCCGAAGCAGCTTCGAATTTGCCCTCCGAGGAACTGAGAGCGCCGGTGAACGCCCCTTTCTCGTGGCCGAAAAGCTCGCTCGCAACGAGCTCTTTCGGAATCGCCCCGGTATGAATGGGGACGAACGGCCCCTGACTGCGTCGGCTGCGGTTGTGCAGACCGCGGGCGACGAGCTCTTTGCCGGTCCCCGACTCGCCGACGATGAGAACGGGCGCGCCGGTCGGTGCGACGCGTTCGATACGCGCGAAAACTTCGCGCATCCGCGCCGAACCTCCGACCATGCCCTCGAAGACGGTGGGGCGCGACGGTAAGTGCTCGTTGTCACCGACTTCGCGGACGTCATCGGAGCGCAGCAGCTCTTGCAGAAGCGTCACCAGACGCATCGGGTCTACCGGCTTCTGCAGGTAGTCGCTGGCGCCAAGCTTGAGTGCCTCGACGGCGCTTGCAACCGAACCTTCCGCGGTAATGAGCACGGCCGCCGGCGGGGTCTCGACCTGCCGCAAATCGCGGATGAGGTCGATGCCGCTGGCCCCCGGCAGATGAAGATCGGTCACCACGACATCGACCGGATGGCGACGAAACACCGAGAGCGCCTGCTCGGCGGAGTCGGCGGTTACCACATCCATGCCGAGTGGCGTCAGCATAGCGCGCAGCAGCGCCACCTGATCGGGCTCATCATCTACAAGAAGGACACGCCCAACGGAAGGCTGGGCGCTCGTCGGGGGATCGGTCATCGTGCGCTCGATTCCAAGTGTGTCAGATTTTCACAGCGGCCGCTTGCATACCATTCACTACGGATGCTGAGCAAGGTCCGGACCGTCCGGTGAAAGGCCCAGCGTCTCGTGCGGGCACAATTCGCCCGGCTCGGCGGGGAACGCTCTTTGCGAGCTCGGCGGTTGCTGCCAACCACGAGAGGAGATGGACCGTGACCGAATCCGAACGCAATCCCGAACGCACGAATGGCGACGCTCGAAACGTGTACGCACCCGCGCTGCGCGCCGTGGCCAACACCGCCGATGAGATTCGTAGGCTCGACCGACAGCTCATCGAACGAGTGCGCGAACGCCCGCTCGCAGCCATGGGAATCGCCCTGGCCGCCGGCTACGTCATCGGACGACTGTTTTCCCGGTTTGGGTGAGTCGTCCCCGATCACGCCGGCTCTTTCTTCGCACGATGGCGGGGCTTGGGGGCGCGTTCTTCTTGACCGCCCTCGAGCCTCTCCTGCGCGATTCTGAACGCTTCGGTGGCAATGCGACGCGTGAGCGTCGGCCCACCCATCGCGAACCCTAGCCGAAACAGGCGCCGGGGCGTGAGCCCTCCGCCGAGAATGAATCCCGCCGCGGCGGCCAAGCCTATCGCCGCGTGAGGCTGCTCCTGGACGAACTCCTCGACCGCCTCGAGAGCTCGAGTCGCCATCGCGGCGACATCCTGCTCCGGATGGTTCTCTGCTCCGACTAAACCCTCTTCTGCCACTGGTTGTTGGTTCATGGACCCTGGACGGAGCACCCTGCGTGCCAGTCCTTTCGCGCAACTTGCGCACGCCATCGAAGAGCTGGCCTCCGGCCGGAGCGACCGCGGGCGCCTCGAAGCCAGCACCGAGTCACTCGATCGCAGGCGGGCCGAAGGCCGCGCCGAGTCACTCGATGGGGGGACCCATTTACGGTTCATTTGGCCAGCGAGTTGCTTGGCACCGGAGCGTGACCCAAGACCTGTTCACTGGACGCGTTCTCGACGGCAAATACGTGCTCGGTCCGATCATCGGCCAAGGGGCCATCGGACGCGTTTACCGAGCGCGCCAGATTTCGCTCGAGCGCGAGGTGGCCGTCAAGATCCTGAACCCCGGTTACACCAATCATCCCGAGGCCATCGCGCGCTTCCGGCTCGAAGCGAGGGCCGCGAGCCGCATCAGTCATCCAGGTATCGTGACCACCCTCGATTGGGGGCAGGATCCCGACGGCCTTCTCTATTTGGTCATCGAGTACATGCCGGGGCGAGACCTCTTCGACATCGCGCAGAACGAAGCTCCGCTCGACTCGGCGCGCATCGCCCGTCTCATGCAGCAGGTGGCGCTCGCGCTCGCTCACGCTCACAGCGAAGGCGTCATCCACCGCGACCTCAAACCCGAGAACCTGCGTGTGATGGAGGACCTGCTCGCACCTGCCACCCACCGAGAGATCGTCAAGATCTACGACTTCGGCGTCGCGCACGTGACCCGGGGGCTCACGCGCGTTTTCACCAAGGTCGGCGTGCTCGTCGGTACGCCGTACTACATGAGCCCCGAGCAGGCCGCCTCGGCCGAAGTGCTTCCACAAAGCGACCTCTACTCTTGCGGAGTCATCATGTTCTTGCTTGCCACGGGCATGCTCCCGTTCGTGGCTACTTCGCCGCTCGAAGTCGCGTCGATGCACGTGAAAAAACGCCCGCCGCGGCCCTCCTCGCTGCACCGGCGCGTCGACCCTCGACTGGAACAAGTGATCTTACGCTGTCTGGCGAAAGACCCGTGGGAGCGACCAGCTTCGGGAGCCGAGCTCGCCGAACTGCTGGAGCCCATCACGCGAGGCCAGCTGGAACGCACCGTTTCCGGGCCGAGTCCGCAAGCGCCGCGCACCGCGCGACCGAGGCGGGCGCTGCATTGGACGACGGCTTGGGCCATCGGAGCCACATCCGCATTCGCCGCTTTCGCGACCGCGCAGTGGGTACGCGCGAGTGTGAGCGCGACGCCTGAGGCCGCCATGACTCTTTCGTGCGCACCAGACTCGAACTTCGCTTCGTCGCCCACGCCCACCATGCCGCTCGTTCGCCGCGAGCGCGAGAGAGATCGACCCCTCCCAGCCGATCATCTCCTGCCCAAGAATGGCAATGGCGTGGTCCCCGCTGCCGGCGCGGCGAGCCCGTCCGACAACGCAAAAGCTTCGACCGGCGAAGCTCTGACGGCGCAGCCCTCGGGACATTTGTAGCGCTCGGACCTATGTCGTAAGAGCGCGGGTGACGGCCGAACAGATTTGTGAAAAATCCGACCGTCGACCGCGGGCACGTGTTTGCATAGAGCTCTGCGGGAGGAGCAATGGTCGTGCGTGTATTGAAAGATGGGCATCTGCTGGCGCGGCTTTCCGCGGTTCGCGAACACGACAGCCGCCTGACCGCCGTGTGGCACGGCGCTCCTCCTCCTTTTGGACCTTCCGAGCAGCTCGAACCATTGATGCTCGAAAGCGACGACGGACTGCAGCGACGAGAAGGTTGGCTGCTCAACGTGGTGAGACCCGTGCGTGGAGAGGTCCCGCTTCGCGTCGAGATTGGGACCGAACGGGATGCGCCGCCGTGGCGCAAATCGGTACCCCCTGGCCAGCAGCCGACGACGGGTCGCGTGCCGGCACGCACCGCTCAGCCGCTCGACATCCTCGTCGTCGACGACGAAGTCGACGCGGTGAGCCTCGTCGCAGCAGCGCTCGAGCAGCAGGGCTGGAGGGTGCGGCGTGCGTTCAGCGGGCGTCAGGCGCTCGCCCGCGCTGCGGAACGCGCGCCCGACGTCGCGATCATCGATCTCATCATGCCTGAGGTAAGTGGAGAAGAGGTGTGCGCGGCGCTGCGGCGTGACCCCAGATGCTCGCACACGCGGGTGCTCGTCGTTTCGGGTGCCGAAGACACCCGCGTCGTCGCTGCAGGATGCGACGCGGACAGCGCAGTCACCAAACCGTTCACCACCGACCTCTTGATCCGCGAGGTGCGGCGGCTGGTGGAAGAATGAGCAGCAGCAGCGCGCCGCCCCCGATCGTCGATGGGGGTCACGAATCGGAATCGGTCAGCGGCGCTACCTGGCTCCAGGACCTCCGCGGTCCCCTCGGCGTGATCCGCGGACAGGTGCGCATTCTGCTCGACGGTTCCAAGGGCGGGCTGAACGACGACCAGAGGCGGTCGGCGTCGGCGATCGAAAGGCAAGCGCAGAAGCTCGGACGTCTTTTGGCCAAGCTCGAGGCTTGGGGTCCGCCCACCCCTCCGAGCGAAAGGGCGTTTCCCTCGGGCGTCTTTTCCCTCGAGTCGCTCGCATCGCCACCCCTTCTCATCGCCGACGACGACGACGAGATCCTCGAGGTTCTGAGCGAGCTTCTTTCTAGCCGATATCAACTCACGCTCGCCAAAGACGGTGGTGAGGCCCTCGCCGCTTTGCGCTCGCAGGTTTTCCACCTGGCGATCGTCGACCTCAACCTGCCGGTGCTCGACGGCTTCGGTATCGTGCAGGCGCTGCGAGCCAGCGGCGATCGAGAACCAGCGTTCATGTTCCTGTCGGCCCAGACCAACCCCCAGACGAAGGTGCGCGCCCTTTCGCTCGGCGCTGCGGATTACGTGACCAAGCCCTTCGATCCCGACGAACTCACCGCGCGCATTGCGCGTATCGTCGCGTCGGTGACGCGCGAGGCGAGCCTGCGCGCCGACGCCCTCACCGATCCTCTCACCGGCCTCGCCAATTATCGGAGCCTCGCCCAGAGCCTCGAGCGCGAGATCGAACGTTCGCGCCGCTACGGGCATCCTCTTTCGCTCATCACGCTCGACCTCGACCATCTGAAAACGATCAACGACGAACACGGACACGACGCCGGCAACGAAGCCATCCGGCTGGTCGCGGAGGTGCTCAAGAGGGCGGTGCGCAGCTTCGACGTGGTCGCGCGCCAGGGCGGAGACGAGTTCGCGGTACTCCTGCCCAACACGAGCTCGGCAGAAGCCGAGCACCTCGCCCACCGACTGCGCGGCGAGATTACCGCTCAGATTCTGCACGGCATGCCGCTCTCGGCCAGCATCGGCGTCGCGTCGCGCGAGAAGAGCAATGAGCTCGAGCCGCGCGCGCTCGTGAAGGCGAGTGACGAAGCTCTCTACCGTGCGAAATACGCCGGTCGCAATCGGGTCGAGGTCGCCCGTCGTGATGCCGTGGCGCCCCACTCGGACGCCGGCATGGCCCGTTGACTTCTGGATCAGAGTCCTTTCGCGGTTACCGCGCGGATCAAGTGCTTCTGCGTGAGTGCAAAAACCACGAGGATGGGCGCGCTCAGAATGACATTGCCTGCCATGACGAGGTGCCATCGCACGCCGGTACCCTGCTCGCGCAAGAGGGCGATGGCGAGGGGGATCGTTCTGATGCGATCGTCGGTCGTCATGACCAAGGGCCAGAAGTAGTCGTTCCAGTGAAAAACGAAGCTGAGCAAGAAGAGTGCGGCGAGCGTGGGGCGCAGGATGGGAGCCAAAAGAACGTAGACGATGTACGCGTCGCTGGCGCCGTCGAGCCGCGCCGCTTCGATGAGCTCGTCGGGCACCGACAGAAGCGCCTGTCGCACGAGGAAGGTGCCGAGCGCGCTGGCACCGAAGGGCAGAACCAGGCCGGCCATCGTATTGACGAGCCCCACCTGGCCAAGGAAGAGGAACACCGGCACGAACGTCACCTGCGCCGGAACGAGCAAACACACGAGAACCAACCCGAACGCGATCTTCTTTCCGACGAAGTGAAGCTTGGCGAGCGCGAACCCCGCCGGCAGGGCGAGCGCGATCTGGAGCAGCGCGATCTGGAGCGCCATCAGCGCCGTGTTGGCGAGGTAGCGGGCCATGGGCACGCTGAGCCACACCTCGCGATAAGCGGAAAAAGTCAAGGTGGCCGGCCACGGCGAGAGGGGCGATTCGAGCAGCTCAGGCAACGTTTTGAATGACGTGATCAGCATCCACCAATAGGGCCCGACCCACAGGATGGCGGCGGCCAATGCGAGCACGCGGGAAAGGACGAGATGGAGCTTCACGCGGTACCTCGGCCGCGCCAAACACGGAGCTGCAACGCGGTCAGTCCGAGAATGAGTGCGCTGAACACCACGACGAGGGCGCTCGCCCTGCCGACGCGCAAGTTCATGAAGATCTGCTCGTAGATCGCGTAGACGAAAAGCTCGGTGGCGTGGACGGGACCCCCTTGGGTCATGATCCGCACGACGTCGAACGCCTGAAACGAGATGATGAGGCTGGTCGTTCCGACGAAAGAGGCGCTCGGCCGCAGGAGCGGCCAGGTGATCCGCGAAAATCGAACCAAAGCCCCGGCGCCATCGAGCGAAGCTGCTTCGTGCAAAACGGGAGGGATATCTTGCAGGCCGGCCAAGAACACGATCATCGCGTAGCCGGTGATCTTCCAGACCGAGACGACGGCGAGCGTGTAGATCGCGATGTCGGGATCGCCGAGCCAGTTTTTCTTCGGGAGACCGAGAAACGCGACGAGGCGCGACAGGAGTCCCATCTCGCTGTCCAAGAGCCACATGAAGAGCAGCGCCACCGCGACCCACGAGACGACGTAGGCACTGAAAACTGCGCTTCGCACGAAACCTGCGACTTTGCCCGGACGATCGAGGGCGAGCGCGAACGCCAACCCGAAGGTCATCGAGCCCGCCACCACGACCGAGCTGTAGACGAGAGTGTTGCGGAATGCTCGCCAGAGCTCGCCGCGCTCCCAAAGGACCTGATAATTGGCGAAGCCGACGTACTTCGCTGGCGTGAGAAGGTCCCAGCTGTAAAGACTTTGCTTCGTTGCCACGAAGAGTGGGTAAAGGAAGAAGAGCCCGAGCAGAGCGAGCGTCGGGGCCAGCATCCAATAGGGTTCGGCGCGGTGCGCCGGTTTCATGGCGAGAGCGCCTCGCGCCGCGCTCGGTCGAGCAGCACGGCGGGGGTCCCTCCGGAGAGGACGGCGTCTTCCAGCAGAGGATCCATGATCTCCCTTTGCACACGGAACAGGTTCGGCGACCAGGGCCACGGCTCCACCGAGGCGAGCTGATCGAGCGCCACGCGGTCGCTCGAATGCGCGGCATAGTAGCCGCTCTGGGTAAGCTCTTCGACCGCCGATCCGGTGACCGGCAGGTAGCCGGTGCTGGTCGCCCATTCGATGGTCTGGCGCGGCATGACCATCCATCTGAGGAATTCCCAGGCCGCCCGCTTTTCGCGCCCGCGCGCGCCGCGCAGAAGCACGAAGAAGGTTCCGCCGGTGGGAACCGCACGCTTGACATTGCCCGGCAGAGGAGCCACGCGCACCTCGAACCGCGCGTTCTCTTCGATGTAGCGTAGAAACGCCGTGGTCGACCACAAGATCGCGGCTCGACCGGAAAGAAAATCCTGCGTCGTAACTTGCCAGGCATTGTAATCGCGACCGAGTGGAGGGCGCATCACGCGATCGCGGTGCACGAGCGTCTGCCACCACTCGAGCGCGCGCACCCCGGCTTCGTCTCCCAGCGTGATTCGGCCATCTGGGTCCACCAGTTTGCCCCCCGCCGCGGCAACGAGGGCGACCCAAAACCACCATGACACGGGGCATTCGAAGCCCCACACGCTCACCTCGGAGCCTCGCCGCTCGGTGAGGCGGTTGGCCGCCTCTCTCAGGTCATCCCAAGTCTCCGGCCGTTCGACGCCCGCGCGGTCGAGCAGCCTGCCGTTCATGTACATGATCGGCGTCGAACGATTGAACGGAACGGCCACGAGAGGCCGCCCTGCGCCGCCGACGTACGTACCCGCTTGGTCCAAGCCCGGCAGAAGATCGAGCGCGGAGGCTCCTTTATAGCTGTCGAGAGGCTCGAGAACGCCCGCCTCGGCCAGATAGGGCACGACCTCGGCAACGACGTGACTCATGGCGGGCGCGGCGCGGGCGGCGATCGCGGTGCGCAGTTTCGCGAGCGCTTCGAAGTAATCGCCCTGGAACGTCGCGTGGATGCGAGTCGGGGGATGCTCGCGGTGAAATCGCGCCAGCAATCGTTCCAGCACTTCGCGGTTCTTGCCCCCGTAGCTGTACCAGAAGGCGGCGCGATTCGCGTCCCTGCGGCCCCCCGCGCAACCGGCGAGAAGCGCCATCGGCAGCGAACCCAATACGAGCGAGCGGCGTGAGAGCGCGCAAGTCATGAATCGCGCGGCAAGAGCTCGATCAACCCCGGACAACGCGCCCCGGTCAGAAAGTCCGGTTTGGGTCGTACGCAGACCGCAACCTTCGCCTCGCGAAGCATCGCCGCATCGAATGGGCTGTCGCCGAAGGCGCCGAGCAGAATTTTGTCGGGCACGCTCGCTCGCAATGCCGCCGTCTTGCCGGCACCGTAAGTCACCGGTTCGATGAGCCGCGGCTGTAGCACCCCATCTTCGACATCCGGCGACATGGCGAAGACGTCGGTGATCGGAAGCTGCAAGAGCTCGACCGCCACGCGCACGACGCCTGCCTGCGAGGCCGAGACGACGTAGACCGGCAGGGCGCGCTTCGCCGCCCACCGAAGGATGGGCAGAACCTCGGGGTGTACACGGGTGGCGAGCGCCCCATCTTGCACGACCTCGCGCCCGAAGGCTCGCATCTCGTTCGTTCGAAAGCCGGCGAACGCCCAAGCCATCATGGGAAAAGCGCGTTCCTCCGGATAGGCGCCGTGCTGGTAGGCATCGTGAAGCTGGCGGGCCTGGTCGTTGGGGTCGTCGTGAAGCGGCACACGATAGAGCCGAGCTTCGGCCTGCAAGGCTTCGAGCGCATCTCGCCGCAGCGCGCGCTTGTCGAGCACCGATTCGAACGTCTCCACGCCAATGTCGCCGCTCCAGAGGGTGCCGTCCGCATCGAAGGCCAACATCGCATTCGGGGAAAGCCCCTCGTCGAGAAGCGCGATGACTTCGTCGCTGGCGAGAACCGGCGTGCCGCTGGCCGGAGAACGGGAAGAGCGAAAAGGCATGGTTCATCCTGCCACAAGCGTCGGAGGCGTGGTATCTGGCAACGATGCGCCCCGTCATCATCGGCGCCGGCCGCGGCAGCCGACTCCAGCACTTGACCGAGGAGATACCGAAAACCCTCGTCTCGATCATGGGGCGACCCATGTTGGAATGGATTCTCGAGGCGCTCTCCGCCGGCGGATTTTCCAAACGAGACGTGGTGTTCATCTGTGGCTATCGCGCGGACGTCATTCAGGCTCGCTACCCGGAGTTCACGTACGTCGAGAACCGCGACTGGGAGCACAACAACATCCTTCTTTCGCTGCTCACGGCGCGCGAGCACCTGCGCGATGGTTTCGTTTCGACGTACGCGGACATCGTCTATCGCGGCGACGTCGTGCGCGATCTCCTCGCATCGCCGTACGACAAGGTTTTGGGCTGCGACACCGACTGGCGGCGGCGTTACGTCCACCGCACGCAGCACCCGGAGAGCGACGCCGAAAAGCTTCGCGCCGAAGGTGACCGCGTCGTCGAGCTTTCCAGAACCATCCGTTCGGAGGTCGCCGCCGGCGAGTTCATCGGGGTGACCAAGTTCACCGCCGAGGGAGCGAGCGAGCTGGCGCAGGCGTTCGACCGGGCCAGCGAGAGGTTCGCCGGAAAAATCTTCCGTGAGAAGCGCACCTTCGAGCGCGCCTACCTCATCGACCTTCTGCAGGACATGATCGAGGGCGGCTCGTCGTTTCATCGCGTCGACACGCATGGCGGCTACATGGAGATCGATACCCTCGAGGATCGAGGGCTCGCCGCCTCCTGGTGGGAGCATCCATCGTGACCGCGCCCGCGCTGTTTCCGACGACGGTCGTCGGATCGATGCCGCGACCTCTGTTCCTGAAGGATTTGTTCGACGACTACCACCAAGGAAAGATCGACGACCCGACTCGGCATCGACTGCTCGATGCGTCCGTCCCTTACGCCATTGCGCTGCAGGAGGCAGCGGGGGTCGACATCGTGAGCGACGGCGAGTGGCGGCGCTTCTCGTACATCGCCGTCATCGCCGATATCGCTACCGGCTTCTCCCGTGCATTTTCGAGCCCGGCGCGTGACGGGAAATATTGGCATACGGTCACCGGCGAAGTTCGCCCTCTGCACCCGGGGCTTCTCGCGGAAGACGCGCGATTCGCCATCGCGCACACGGCGCGACCGATCAAAGTGGCCCTCCCGAGCCCCTACTTGCTCAGCGTACGCATGTGGGACGAGAAGCTCTCCAGGGCGGCGTATCCGACCCGCGAAGCGTTCGCCGATGCAGTGATTCCCGTTCTGCGCGAGGAGATCGTCCGCCTGCGCGACGCCGGTGTTCACACCGTGCAGCTCGACGATCCGCATCTATGTCTCTTCGTCGACCCCGCGGTGCGCCATCAGTTCGCCGATCCGGATCGGGAGGCGATGCACTGCGTGGATCTCATCAACCGCGTCGTCTCCGATATCGGCGGAATCAACACCGCCGTTCACCTCTGCCGGCGCAACAAGGGGCGCAAGGGCTGGGTTGGAGAAGGCTCCTACGATGCGATCATGGATCCTTTGCGCCGGCTCAACGTCGATCAGCTGATGATGGAGTTCACGATTCCGGCAGCCGGCGACATGCGGTGCCTCGCCGATCTTCCGCACCGCTTCAAGATCGGTCTCGGCTGCGTCGATTGCCGCGGGGAAGTCATCGACAGTCCGGAGGTCATCGTTTCACGTGTCGAGCAAGCGCTCGCGCACGTGGCCAAGGAGCGGATCGCCCTGGTCCCCGATTGCGGCTTCGCGCCCGGAAACGCGGCCGATATCCCGATCGACGAGGCCTACGCCAAACTTCGCAACATGGCCGAAGCCGCCCGCCGCCTGCGCGACAAATACGCCTGACCCGCGCACGCCGCACTGCGCTGCGCTCGAAATCGCGAACGGCTGGACGACGAGGAGGAATCAACCGCCAGGGCGCCAGGGTCGCCAGGATTGGTTGGATAGATCAGCGCCAGCCTGCGATGTCGATTCAGCGATCGAGCACGACACGCTACGTGTCAGTCTGCAAGGCCCACCCAAAAACCCTGGCGCCGTGGCGGTTCGCTACGAAAAGGTGACTTGCAGCTTCATGCCGGCCTGGCCGGTGCGCATGAGATCGATGCCGCGCGCCAGCTCTTCGACCGGCAGCTGTTCGGCGACCAGATCTTTCACTTTGATGATGCCGTTTTCCATCAGTTTGAAGGCGCGATCGTAGGTTCGGCGAATGGCGAAGCTGCCGATGATCTCGAGGTCGCGCCGGTAGATTTCGAAGGGGCTGATCTCGATCGTCGCTTCTGGCGAGCAGACGCCGAAGATCAGGAATTTGCCGCCATTCTTGATGAAGGGAATGGCGTCCTTCACCGCCTTGGGATTACCCGTCGCGTCGATCACCACGTCGAATCCGTAAGGAGCGATCTTGCGGAGCTTGTCACCCATGGCGTTGTCGGCGATGACGGTGTTCGCCGCGCCCATGCGCTTGGCGAGATCGAGCTTGGATTCGACGGTGTCGATGATGGTGACCGAGGCGGCTCCGTTCGCCCGCGAGGCCTGCACGTGCAGTTGCCCGATGGGACCGGCCCCGAAGATGAGCACCTCCGAACCGATGTCGATGCGCGCCCGATCTTGCCCGAATACGACACACGCCAGCGGCTCGGTGAACGCCCCTTCGGAGAAGGATGCCTTCTCGAAACGGTAACAATTCTTGGCCGGAACTCGCACGAGCTCCCCGAAGCCTCCATCGCGCGTCACGCCCACGGCATTCCACGACAGACAGTGGTTTTGTCTTTGCGTCATGCAGAAGTAACACTCTTCGCAGGTGACGGTGGGATCGATCATCACGCGATCGCCGGCCCGAAGCCCCTTCACTTCGCCGCCTACGTCGACGACCTCGCCGGCGAGCTCGTGACCGGGGACCAGCGGATAAGTGGGGAAGAACTCCCCTTCCCAAATGTGAACGTCGGTGCCGCAGATCCCGCAGGCACGCGAGCGCACCAGAACGTCTCTCGGGCCAATTTTGGGATCCGGCACTTCGCGGACGACGATCTTTTTCTTGTCTTCCAAGACGGCTGCACGCATGACTCACCTCCCAACGTCGAGTTCGGCAAAAAGAAAGCTGAAGACGTCCGTCATTTCTTCTACCAGCTTCGCGATCGGCTTGCCCGCGCCGTGACCGGCTTTGGTCTCCACGCGCAAGAGGATGGGGTGCTCGGAGGAGGTCGCCGCTTGCATCATGGCGGCCATTTTGCGTGCGTGGAGCGGATCGACGCGCGAATCGCTTTCCGCAGTCGTGAAGAGCACCGCGGGATAAGGTGTGCGCGGCTTGACGTGATGATAAGGCGAGAAGCCGTAGAGCCAGTCGAACTGCTTGGCGTCCTCGGCCGAGCCGTATTCGGCCACCCAGAGCTTCGCAATGCGAAAGCGATGGTAGCGCAGCATGTCGAGCAGCGGCACCTGACACACGGCCACACGGAAAAGATCCGGACGCTGGGTCACCAGAGCTCCGACCAGCAGCCCACCGTTCGAGCCTCCGATGATCCCGAGGTGGGCCGGATCGGTGTACCCCTTGCCTATCAGTTCGCTGGCCACCGCAATCGCGTCGTCGAAGACGTTCTGCTTGTTGCCGAGCATGCCGGCCTGGTGCCATTTTTCGCCAAATTCGCCGCCGCCCCTCAGGTTGGCAATGGCCAGAATGCCTCCGTGCTCGAGCAGAAGATAATTCGATCGCGTGAAGCTCGGAACGACGTTGATGTTGAACCCGCCATAGCCGGTGAGCAGCGTCGGCGTTCGACCGTCCTTTTTGAGACCTTTCTTGTGGACCACGAAAAACGGAACCGGCGTTCCATCTTTGGAGACCGCCCTTAGCCGCTCGATTTCGAAGGCCGCAGGATCGATCGGCGCCTCGATGGCTTCCCATTTTTCCGTTTTGCCAGAGCGCAAATCGAGACGGAAGATGGTCGGGGCCACGGCAAACGACGAAAAATCGAAGAATGCTTCACGTCCATCCCATCGACCGGAAGCGCCGGAGCTCGAACCAGTGGTCGGAAGCGGGATCTCTCCCTTCGATTCACCGGTCCGCGAAAACTGGCGGATGCGCGAGGACGCATCGGAAAGATAGGTGGCGACCAGATCTTCGCCGATGACCGACACCGAGTTGAGAACGTCGGGGCCCTCGGGAATGATCTCTTTCCAGTTGCTTCGGTCGGGTTTCTTGGGGTCCACGGCGTAGAGCTTGTAGCGTGCGGCTCCGTCGTTGGTGCGGATGTAGATGACGTCGTTCAAAACCGTCGCGTCGAAGATCGCTTCGACGCCGGTGACGACCGACTTGAACCACGGCGTCTTGCTTCCTTTCAGATCCTTCAGGAAGAGCTCGTTCTTCGCCCAACCTTGGTGCACGCTGACGAGCAACCATCGACCATCGGGCGAGATATCGACGCCCGGCGAATCGGTCATCTTGCGATCCTTGCCGAAGACGTAGGCGTCCTTCTCGGGATCATCGCCGAGCTTGTGGAGAAAGATCGTGCGGTGATAATTCTCCTCGCCGGCCGGGACGGTGCCCTTTTTCGGGTAGCGCGTGTAGTAGAAGCTCTTTCCGTCGGGCAGCCAAGCGATGGACGCGAAACGCGCCCGCTCGATCTTGTCCGGCAAATCCCTTCTCTTCTCGACATCCCGCACGTAGAGCGTGCTCTCTTCGTCGCCGTTCTGCGACAGACCGAACGCGAGCAGCCGGCCGTCGTTGGACGGCCACCACCAGTCGAGCGCCGTCGTTCCCTCGGCGGAAAGGCCGTTGGGATCGACGAGCACGTCGTCTTTGCCGCGCACGGTGTCGCGGACGTAGAGAATTGGCTGATTCTGGTGGCCCTCTCGCCGGGTATAGAAATAGCGGTCGAGACGCGGCGCCAATTTGCGCACCGCAGGCGTGCCGATGGTGCCGATCGCCAAAAGCTCGCTCAGTCGCATATGGAGGGTGTCGCGATCGCGCACGCGGTCGAGCACCCTACGGGTGAGTGCATTTTGCTCCTCGGTCCATTTCCGGACCTCTTCGCTCTCGCCGTCTTCGAGCCAGCGATAAGGATCGGGAACCGCGCGGCCGAACAAATTTTCTACGACATTGTCGCGGCGCGTCGGCACGGGTAGCGTGCGAGCAGGAACCGCGGCGGCAGGGGTGCCTAGGTTTGTCATCAGGGATCCGGGGGCCATGGGGTCGTGGGCGGGCGATTGACCGCCCCCGCAAGATGCGATGGCAACGCATCCGGTCAACGAGACGAGCGAGAGACCGCGCGGCAGCACAACGTGATGGTGACCCGTCGGCGCCCGGCCGTAAAGGGTTGCGCGCTTCGCATCAAGCAAACGGCATCATTCCAAAATGGACGGTCACGCGTTCATTCTGAGGCCCCATAACACTGGTTCGCGTGGCCGACACGCGGCCATTGCCGATCGTGATCTGTCATCGCCAAGATCTGACGCAGTCATGCTAATCGTCGCCCCCTTCTGCACCGAGCGCGGACATCGTGCCAGCATCCGGATCGAGAGATGCGTCCGCCGCCGTCGCGCACAACGGGTCGGCATGCCCCGCATTGCACAGAAGGACGAGCCGCCCCGCAAGGCCGGCGGTATCGATCGCCCACAGCCCGCCCTCCTGCGCTGGTGTGGGACATCCGAGGATCGATAGAGCCATCCATCCGAGAAAAGCCCGCCTTGCCGGCTCGCGCGAGCTACTACTCGTCCCCATCCATCTGGTCGTACTCGCCTTGGGCCAGGTTGTCGAAGCGCGTGTAGGCGGCTTCGAAGCGCACCTTGACCTTGCCCGTCGGCCCGTTGCGCTGCTTGGCAATGATGAGCTCGGCAATCCCCCGCTGATCGGATTCGGCTTCGTAGTAGTCGTCGCGAAAGATGAAAACGATGTTGTCGGCGTCCTGCTCGATGGCACCCGATTCGCGAAGGTCCGAAAGCTGAGGCCGCTTGTCCTTCGTTCCTCGCGTTTCAACGGCGCGGTTCAGCTGCGAAAGAGCGATCACCGGAACCCGCAACTCTTTGGCGAGACGCTTGAGTCCTCGCGAGATCTCGCTGATCTCCTGTTCGCGGCTCGACGTGTATTGGTTGCCGCTCATCAGCTGAAGGTAG
>Ga0137375_10004474_pt1 | contig 16677 bp, 18 predicted proteins | sample SagtaG_24_FD_104936 | JGI IMG/M metagenome (GOLD analysis project Ga0137375, IMG submission 104936) | Vadose zone soil microbial communities from Sagehorn Ranch, Mendocino, California, USA - Sage1_R_113_16 metaG | ecosystem: Environmental > Terrestrial > Soil > Vadose zone | place: USA...
ACGGCTTCGCTGGGCGCCAGCAGCCGCCACCGCTGTCCCGGAATCGTCCAGTGCGCAGTCACGATCCTCCTCAGTGCAGTACTGCGAACGGGCGCATCCTGGCCACCGGTCGGACGAGCCCACCTCGGACCAGCACCGCGAGGACTTCGTCTACGCCCTTGTCATCGAAATGCGCGGCGTCGGCCGGCGCGGCGTCGTCGTAGCGGAACCGCAGGGTGGCGCGTTGCTGCGAGTCCTGCTGGGAGATCCCCCGGCGGGCGAAATCGCTGACCACGGTGCCTGCGCCGTGGCAGGCGGAATACAGCGCGTCGGCCGATCCGCCGGCCACACACAGGTACGACGACGTCTGGTGAGTGCCCGGAACCAGCACCGCCTGGCCGGTCTCGGCGAAGGTTGTCCCGCGTGGCATGAGTTCCGCCGGGTAAGCGCGGCACGAGTTGTGCCGGTGCACGACGGCGGGCTGGCCGGCCACCTCCTCCTCGTAGATGGAGTTGTGCGGGGAGTCCACGACCAGCTGCCCCGGTGGTCCGCCGAAGACATCGGTGGCGATCTGGCGCAGCCCCGCGTAGACGGCGATCCGGAACGCGAAGCCGTAGTTCATCGCGGCGGCATTGGCCAGCATCAGCCGCCGCCCCTCGTCACTGTCCAGTGGGACCGGCGGGCAGCCGCCCGCGAAGTACAGCCGGTAGCGCTGCTTGAGCTGGGCCAGCGAGCGGGCCGACATGCCGTGGTAGAGCGGCTTCACCACTGACATGGCCGCCCGGATCTGCTTGGGGTAATGCTTCCGGCGGCCGAACATCGCGCCGACCGCCCCGGGAAACACCCCACCGCCCGCGTGATACTGCAGAGTCATCTGTCCCGGTGCGACTCCCAGCTTCGCCGCGGCATCCGGATCGAAGACCTCCTCGACCTCTTGCAGCTCGATGAAGTGGTTGGTCGGGCCGACCATGCCGAACCGCAGCCGGGCGAGTTGCAGCACGAGCCCGGGCAGCTCACGCTGGAGCCGGCCCGCGCCGTCGTAGCGGTCGAGGTCAAGGCGCCCCAGCTCCTCGACGCGCTCGAGGATCGACTTCCCGGTGCCGAACCGTTCGGCCGCGAACGCCCCGCCGTCCCGCGCGCAGCCCAGCACATCCCGGGCCGACAGCTCCGTGCTCATCCCCGGCGGGTACGGGTACCGCTCGCGGACGCGGCGGTAGAACTCATCGATCCCGGCCCGGGACGGCCGGGCCGAGTTGAGCGCAATCAGCGCCATGCCGCAATTCACCGAGGCGCTGGTCAGGGTGGGCCGGACGGAAGCGCGGGTGGCCACCGCCACCGAGGACGGGAGTTCCATGTTGGACTTGTGGTGAAAGTCCGGCAGCACGACGGGCGGCGCGGCCAGGTCAGCACCGCCCACCGTGACGCGCAGGTCCGCCAGCGCCCCTTCAGCAGCGGGTATCTGCGCGCTGTCGAACACCCGGGGATCCGGCCCCCCCGCGTTCTGCGCATCCCGGGCGATGAGCGTGACATCCATGTAGTCCTCCGGGGTCATCAGGCGGGCCGGGCGAGGGCGACGTACCGGCGTGGACGAGGCGGGCTGCTGACCCCGCTCCCGTAGGCGGCGTCCAATACCGTGGCGAGCGCGCCGGGGGTGAACCTGTCACCGATCAGCCGTTGCCCAGCGGCGGCCATCCGCGCCGCCTCGGCGGGCTCATCGAGCATGTACCGGACTGCCGCGGCGAGCTGCCGCGGCCGCTCCGGACTGGCCAGCAGCCCGGTTTCCCCGGGTAGCACGACGTCCGGGACGGCGTTCACGGCGGTGGCCACCACGGGAAGCCCGGCCGTCATCGCCTCCGCGACGGCACACGGCAGCCCTTCGTACCTGCTCGCCATGACGAACACGTCAAGCCCGGGCAGCAGCTCCGGCACGTCGTCTCGATGCCCGACGCAGATGAAGCGGCCCCGCAGGCCCCGGCGGGCCACGCGTTGTTCCAACTCGTGCCGCAAGGGTCCGTCCCCGATCCAGACCGCGTACACGTCCGGCCGGTCCAGCGCGGCAATGGCGTCCACGAACGATTCGGGTGACTTTTGGTAGTCGACCCGGCCCACCGTGCCCACGACCTTGCCGCCGACCGGCACCCCGAGCCGTTCCCGGGCAGCGGCCCGGACCGCCGGGCTGGCCTGGATATCTGGCCGGTCGATGGCCGGGTTGATGACCCGCACCCGCTCGGGCGCCGCGATGCCCCGCCGCACCGCCTCGGCCGCGACTCCCCCGCCGACGGCCAGGAAAACGTCGGTACGCCGCCCGAGGTAACGCTCGATACCGACGTACATCGCCCGGCGGGCCCGGGACTGGAACTCGTGGAAGGGGAAACCGTGGAACGTGTGCACCACGCGGGGCGTCCCGGCCCGTTCCGCCGCCAGCCGGCCGAGCGCGCCGGCCTTCGCGCTGTGCGTGTGGACCACGTCGTAGCCCACGCTCGCCAAGTGCTCGGTCAGCAGGCGCAGGCCCCGCGAATCCTGCCGGGGCGAGATCTGGGAAACCAGCTCGGGCAGGGTGACCACGCGCAGGCCGGCCTCCGCGGCGCGCACGAGCAGACGATCGCCGCTGCCATCGGAGTCAGCGATGCCGCTGGCATCGCCAGCGATAATCGTGGCCTCGTAGCGGCTGGGATCAAGCGCGAGGGCCCCGCGCAGGGCGACTCCGCCGCCGCCAGCCTGCAGGCGGGTGACCACCACGGCCACGGCGAGCCGGCTCACGCGGCACCTGCCATCCCCAGCAGTTCACTGATCGGCGCTGGTGAGCCATGCGCAACCCGTACCTCGACGCAGGGCAGCCGCGCGGCGAGCGCGGCGGCCACGCCGCTCACGTCCGGGTGCGCGGGGCCGAGTCCCGTCGCGAGCGCCAGGGTGGCGGCGAGCGGCCAGAACCGCCGCAACTCGCCCGCCATGTACGTCCCCGCGACCAGCTCACGCGCTGCCTCGTCCGGCGAGATCGGCCTGACCGCGGTGCTTTCCCCGGCGGTCCCGCGGCGGAGCACCACCAAGCGGTCCGGATCCAGGTGTGGCACCCTCCCGGTCAGCGGGACCTCTCTCCGGCCATGCGGCGCGGTGGGACCAGCCGAGCCGCCCTGCACCCGGAGCGGCTCCACGAGCCCGTAGGCGGTGCGCGAGTCACAGGCGCAGACGTTGTCCGCGGTCGCGATCTCGCCGTGCGAAAGCCCGGCGGCCAGCAGCGTCGACTTTCCGACGCCGCTCGGCCCGGCGATCATCGAGACCCCATCAGCGCCGGAGGTGACTGAGACGTGCAGCGGAACCCGGCCCCGCAGTGACGCCCACCACAGTGCCGGGTAGTGCAGCAGGGTCTGCGCCGCGAGCAGCCGGAACCGCGACGCGAGCAGCATGTTGGCGCCCCGGATGGCCGGCCTGGGGCGATAGCGGGCCGCGACATGCAGCGTGCGGCCCCGGGGCTCGACCAGCAGATCGAACCCCGAGGAGCACGCGTCCGCGATGAGGACGCATGGGGGGACAGCCCAGGCACCGCGGCCGATCAGTGTCCACCCGTCCCGCTCGAACGGCCGGTGGTCCGCCTGCACCTCCAGGTGCACGGTCTCACCTGCGGCAGACGCCTCGACCAGTTCACCGCCGGTGCCGGCCTCGAGCAGTTCCAGCAGCCTCGGCACAGCGCAGTCGACCCCGACGCGCTCGCCGGCTGTGGTGACCGCGCGCATCAGAAGTCGTCCGGACAGGAGGCACCGACGCTGGCGGGTGTCTCCGCGTGCCCGAGGCAGCTGGCTTCGTTACCGGGCCGGTCCGGCACGCACCGGGGCACCGGGTCAGGCGGCACGGGGCCCTCCCAGGGCGGGGTGGCCGTCCAGGACCCCGGCCGACAGGGCGTTGGCCAGTTCCTCGATTCCGTCGCGCAGCGTGCGGCCCGCCGTCCACGCGGTGGCGGCGGCCAGCTTGCCCGTGGTGATCCGGTAGTCACGGGCGTCACCGTTCGCCGGGCTGATGTCGACCTGCACACTGGGACCGCAGATCTCGGCGACCAGGTGGGCCACGTCGGCAAGCTGCCAGTTGTCGGTGGACCCGACATTGAACACCTGACCTCCCACCGCCGCAGCGGGGGCCTGCACCACGCTCGCGAGTGCGTCGGCCACGTCGGCGACGTGGATCAGCGGCCGCCACGCAGCGGGGGTGAAGACCTGCACCCGGCCGGTGGTCAGCGCGTGGGCCACCCAGGTGTTCACGACTAGGTCGAACCGCATCCGGGGTGCGAGCCCGTACACGGTCGCGAACCGCAGCACCGTGGTCGCCATGCCGCCAGGAACCGCGCCGAGCAGCTGGGTCTCGGCATCGACTTTGTTCTGTGCATACAGTGACAGCGGATTCAGCGGCGCTGCCTCATCTGCCGGGTAAGCGCAATGACCGTAGACGCTGCAGGTGGAGGCGAACACGAACCGGGCCACTCCCGCCCGCCCGGCCGCCTTATGAAGCGCGACGGCGGCATCGAGGTTGACCGCGCAGGCCAGATCCGGTTCTGCGGCGCACGCCGGATCGCCAACGATCCCCGCGAGGTGAACAACTGCATCAGCATCCGCGAACACCCGCGCTACCAGGGTGCGGTCACGGATATCGCCCCGGGTCAAGGAGAACCGCCCGGTCAGGTAGCTGCCCAGCAGCGCGGTCCCGCCGAATCGCAGGCAGTCCAGGCCCGCCACGGTGTGCCCGGCATCCAGCAGCCGGGCAACGGTGGCAGCCCCGATGTAGCCAGCCGCGCCAGTCACTACCACCTTCATGGCTGGCTCCTCGACAATGCCGGTGAAAACGGTGCGCAAACGTCCCCGCCGAACTGAGAGCACACATCGGCGCGAGTGTGCTCAGCGGGTGTCGCAGCGCCTCGCCAACGGCCAGGTCCGGGCCGGAGAAGCTGGCCCTCGCCGCGACGGTTGGGCGGCCGGCCAGCCTCGCCCGCACCGACCATGAGCGTTTGCAGACCGTCCGCATCGGCAAGGCGCCGAATGCCTGGAAAGCTCAACACGCCCCACTCTCCCTAGTTCCTTAGTTCCTTAGTCGATCTTCAGGTCAGACCGCTGCCGCACATTGGGTAATAGCGAGCAGGGCACTGGTAACGCGCTCGATCTCGGTATCGGCGAGGCCGGGGTGCATCGGCAGCGAGATCACCTCATCGGCCACCTGGTCGGTGACCGGCACCGACCGGCACTCTTCGGGGCCTAGGATCCGCCGGTACGCGGACAACTGGTGGACCGGGATGAAGTGCACGGATGTGCCGATGCCCTGCCCGGTAAGCGAGTCGATGATCAGATCGCGGGGCACCCCGCAGCCGGGCGTTGCCCGTACCTGGTAGAGATGCCAGGCGTGCCGCCCCCGGGCGGGCCGCCGAGGCAAGGCCAGCCCGGGCACGTTGGCCAGGGCCTCGTCGTAGGCGGCGGCCAGTTCCGCACGGCGCAGTTGCCAGGCGGGCAGGCAGGCCAGCTGAGCCCGGCCGATCGCGGCCTGGACGTCGGTGAGGTTCGCCTTCAGGCCGAGTTCGGCGACATCGTAACGCCAGCTGGCGCCGGGGAGGTAGCGCCGCCAGGCGTCGCGGCTCATGCCGTGCAGCCGCGCCGCGCGGGCCTGGTCGGCGAGCTCGTCGTCATCGGTAGCGATCGCACCGCCCTCTCCGATGGGCAGGTTCTTGGTCGCGTAGAAACTGAAGCAGGCGGCGTGGGAGGCGCCACCCACGGGAGTCCCGCACAGCTGCGCACCAATCCCGTGCGCCGCGTCCTCCACGATCCGGCTTGCGGGCAGCCCGGCAGCAGCCGCCAGTTCCGCCACGTCCGCTGGGTGACCGGCCATGTGCTGGATGATCATGGCGTCCGGGTGGCCAACCCGGCGGGCGGCGGCCGCCACCGTCTCCGGCGTGGGCAGCAGCGTTGCCGCGTCCACATCCACCAGGGCCGGGCGCAGGCCGGCGTGGACGATGGCGGCAACTGCACCGCAGAACGTGAGGCTCGGGGTGAGCACGGTAGCCCCCGCCGCGAGATGCAGCGTGCGCAGCGCGATCTCTATGGCCGCAGTACCCGAGGAGACCGCGACAACCTGACGGGCGCCCAGGTAACTGGCCAGCTCGCGTTCGAACGCCGATGTCTCGGGGCCCATAGTGACCCATCCGGAGGACAACACACGCAATGCGGCCTGCTGTGCTTCCGGCACGATCTCCACCCGGGCGAACGGCACCGCGGTCGCGGTCACTGGCCGCCGCCGCCGGAGCCGTGTTCCGCGCTGCTGACTGGCTCGGTCCCGTTGGCCGCGGGCTGAACTCGCCGTGCCCACCACCGGCGCCGCATCCGGGGAGCGCCGACGACTCCGACAATCGGCCAGCCGGACGACCTGGACAGGTCTTCCAGTGCCGTGATGCGGGACACCCGGGCCACCGGGCCGGACAGGACGATGATGCCCACCTGCGTCGTCCCGGCCACCCACTTCATCTGATCCAGCGGGTAGACCTGCAGCGCCGCCTCCCCGGCGACCGCGTCCCTGGGCTTCACCAGGACGTTGGGGCCGGTGGCCATGGCCAGGGTCGGCTGGGCGTCCGCGTCCCAGCGCTGGCTGCCGTTCGCGCTCCCGGCCAGGCCGGCCCGGCCTGGCCCGCCGTCCGCGGCGGAGGCCTGCAGGGACTGCATCAGCGCGGTGGCCAGGGCGGCCAGCTCACGTTTCCCGCCGGTATCAACCAGGGCGATCGTGCGGACATCCGCGTGCGCGGCCGCCAGCCGGAACCGCAGGGCCAGCTCGCCGACGGCGGGCGTGCGCGCCCCGGTCAGGTCCTCGCCGCTCAGCTGGCCCAGCGCGGGCACGCCCAGCCGCCGACTGACCCGCGGGGCGCCCGGCACCGTGGGCCGCACCGTCTCGGCGATCGAGGCGATCAGGATCCCCGCGACCAGCCCGAGCAGCCCGGCGAGTCCCAGCTTCTGCGCGGACGCCTTGGACTGCGGCCGGGCCGGCACGGCGGGCTGGTCGATGACCGTCGCGAGGCCCAGGCTGCCCGCCTGGATCAGCAGCCGGCTCCGGTCACCGGTGAAGTTCGCGATCACCTGGTCAAGGCCGGCCAGCTGGGCTTGGAGCACCTGGTTCTGCGGCTCCGTCGCGGCCTTCCGCGCCATCACGGCCCGCCGCTGGGAGAGCCGGACGATTTCCTGGTCGTTGGCCGTCAGCGCCGCCCTGAGCCCGCTCTGCCCCACGTTGTTGAGGTTGCCGACGACCTCGGCGGCAAGCACCCTGGAGACCTTCTGGGCGACCTGGGGGTTGCGGTCGGTGACGGTGAGGTCGATGACTTGGGAGCTGCCGAGCCCGCTGACGGCGATGTCGTTGCCGATGAAGTTGGTCAGGTTCCGGTTCGCCCCAGCAGCATTCAGGGCACGCGCTGCTGCGGTCCGTCCGGTAGCGAGCGCCTCAACCTGGCTGGCCACGGCGTCCGCCTCCGCGCTGCTCTGCGGGACCACGCTGCCGGTGATGATGCGCGCAGTCGCGGCGTACACGGCGGGCTGCTTGGCAGTGATGAAGGAGATCGCGACGAGGGGAACTGCAACGCAGACGGCAAGCAGTGCCCAGTACTGCCGCAGCAGTCGTGCCGCGATTTCGTCGATCTCCACCGAGCCTCCCCGTCACCCCGGCAGAGTCACCGCCGGTGGCATGGACAAGGCTAGGAACGGCACCGCCTGACACGGATCGCCTACCGTCATGAGATTCGGCTACGTAAAATGCCCGACGCCCGCTCGTGGTGCCGTGGCCGAGCCAGCCGGCTGGCCTTTCTGATGGCCACGCGGACCGCGTCCGGCGCAGCCAGAGGACTGACGTGCGCGCGCTTGCCCTGGCCGACCTTGACCGCGAAGTCCCCGGCCTCGCGCAGGACGGGCCCTGTGGGCAACCCCACTAGGAAGACGGGTGCTCACCACGTTCCCCGGCAGATGCCCAGTTCGTAGCGTGGGCGGCTGATGCAGGCGACAGGGTGCTCGCGGCACGAGGGCCGGTCACGCCCCAGCCGCACGAACACGGCTATGAGAGCCCAGCCACTGGAGGTTCCGATGATCGAGGCACGCGGCCTCGTCAAGCACTACCGATCCACGCCCGCGGTGGACAACCTGAGCTTCGATGTCCGCCCCGGCACGGTGACCGGATTCCTCGGCCCGAACGGCGCGGGCAAGTCCACCACGATGCGCATGATCACGGGCCTGGACCGGCCGGACGCGGGACAGGTCAGGATCGGCGGGAAGAGCTACGGCGACCTGCGCTGGCCGCTCCGCGAGGTGGGCGCGCTGCTGGAGGCCAAGGCGTTCCACCCGGGCCGCACCGCCCGCGCCCACCTGACCGCGCTGGCCGCCAGCAACGCCATCGGCCGGCAGCGGGTCGAGGAGGTGCTCGCCATCACCGGCATCGAGCAGGCCGCGGACCGCCGGGCCGGGAAGTTCTCGCTCGGCATGTCTCAGCGGCTGGGTATCGCCGCTGCCCTGCTCGGCGACCCGCGGGTCCTGCTGCTCGACGAGCCGGTCAACGGCCTGGACCCCGAAGGCATCCGCTGGATCCGCAACCTGCTGAAGAACTTCGCCGCCCAGGGCCGGACGGTGCTGGTCTCCCAGCCACCTGATCAGCGAGATCGCGCACACCGCGGACGCGCTCGTCGTGATCGGCCGGGGCCGGCTGCTCGCGCAGACCACGGTCGCCCGGCTGTCCGCCCGCAGCAGCTCACTGGAAGAAGCGTTCTTCCGGCTGACCGAGGGCGTCACCGACTATTCAGGGAGCCTGTGATGAACACCGCGACGCTCAGCCACGGCGCGGCCAGCCGCACCCGCGGCGGCTACGGTTTCCGCACCGTCGCCCGGATGGAGTGGCAGAAACTCCGCACGGTCCGCTCCACCTGGTCCATCGTGGCCACCTTCGCGGTCGTCATGATCGGCCTGGCCATGCTCGCGGCGAGCCATGAGAACTACGCGCAGATGTCCGCCGCCGGCCGCGCGTCGTTCGACCCCACCCGCGACGCCTTCCTCGGACTGGTGCCCGGCCAGCTGCTGCTCGGCGTCCTCGGCGTGCTCGCGATCACGACCGAGTTCTCCTCCGGGATGATCCGCGCCACGTTCGCCACGTTCGCCGCGGCGCCCGGGCGCCCGCTCGTGCTCGAAGGCAGCCGTGCTCGGGGCGGTCACACTGGGGGCGGGGGAGATCTCCGCCTTCGCGGCGTTCTTCGCCGGCCAGGCGATGCTGAAGTTCCCTGCCCCGCACGCCACGCCCGGCCAGCCCGGCGTGCTGCGCGCGGTGGCGATGGCCGACGCCTACCCGGCGCTGATCGCGCTCATCAGCCTGGGCATTGGCGCGATCATCCGGCACACCGCGGGCGCCATCTGTGCTCTGGTCGGCGTGGTGTTCGTGCTGCCGCTGCTGTTGTTCTCGCTTGGCCGCCCGCTCCAGAACACGACGCAGAAGTTCCTGCCCGATACGATGCGGAATTCGCTGATTGCGGTCAAGCCGGTCGCGCACATGCTGTCGCCCGGGCTGACCTTCGCCGTGCTGTGCGCGTACGCGATGGTCGCGCTCGCGGCCGGGGCCTAGGCGCTCGCCCGCCGTGATGCCTGAACCGCCACGCGTGTCCGGTCCGGTAGCGGCCGGTGACCGGCACGGTCTCCGGGTCCGGCCCGCCCCAGGTCTCCGGCTTAGGCTGGGGCCATGACCGAGTCGTTCCCCTCCGCGGTCCGGGGCCGGTGGCAGCCGGGCGCCAGGTTCCTCTTCTGCCTGGGGCGTCGCACGGTGGTGGAGTCGCTGTACCTGCTCACCGCGCCGGTGATCGCCGCGGCTGGCCTGCTGCTGGTACTCGGCGGCCTGGGCGCCGGGACGGCCGCCATGCTGCTGCCGGGCAGGTCGCCGGTCCCGCCCGGCGTTCTGGCCCCGGCGCGGTGGTTCGCCGACCTGGAACGGTGGCGGATCGCCAGGGTACGCCCCCCGGCCGCCGGGGCGGAGGGCGCGGGCCAGCGGCCAAGACCGAAACAGGCACCCGCCGCGTCCGACCCGGGGCTGTGGCTCGACGTGGCGCACGCGGTGGTGATGCTCCCTGTCGCCCTGGTCACCTCCGTGGTGACGGCGCTGTGGTGGTTCGTCGGCCTCGGTGCCGCCACGGCCGCCCTGCGCTGCAGTACACGTCCTCCGGGCCGCTGCGGCCCGAGACCCTGTCCGCGGGCAGCGCCCAGTCCCACATCGACGTGAGCCTGGGGCTGACGTCGCCGGCCGGGCGGGTCGCCTTCGGGACCGCGGCCGGCCTGCTGCTGCTGCTGTTCGCCCTGCCGCTGGTGACCCGGGCGTGCGTCGCCGCCCAGACCAGGCTGGGGCAGGCGCTGCTGTCTGACGCTCCGCGCTGCACCGCAGGATCAGCGGGCTGGAGCAGGAGCGGGACACCGCCCGGGCGCAGACCGTCGCCGCGGTGACAGCCGAGGCGGCCGCGCTGCGCCGGCTCGAACGCGACATCCACGACGGGCCCCAGCAGCGGCTGGTCCGCCTGGCGATGGAACTGGGCCGCGCCCAGCACCACTTCGACAGCAGGCCGGAGGCCGCCCGGGAGGCGCTCGCCGACGCGATCGCCGCGACCCAGGAGGCGCTGGACGAGCTACGGGCCCTGTCGCGTGGCATCGCCCCGCCGGTCCTGGTCGACCGCGGCCTGCGCGAGGCGCTCACCGCCCTGGCCGCGCGCTCCACCACACCGGTTGAGCTCGATGCCGCACCGCTGGACCGCCGGCTGGACGCGGCCGTGGAGACGGCCGCGTATTTCGTGATCGCCGAGGCCCTGACCAACGTGGCCAAGCACAGCCACGCCCGCCGGTGCGCGATCGGGCTGCGCCACAGTGCGGGAACCTTGCGGGCCTGGGTAACGGACGACGGGGTAGGCGGCGCGGCGCTGGACAAGGGACACGGGCTGCGGGGGCTGGACGACCGGCTGCACGCGGCGGGCGGCCGGCTGCGGGTCACCAGTCCCTCCGGCGGCCCGACGACGGTCACCGCGGAGCTGCCGTGCTGCTGACCCCGCCCGAAGCAGCACCCGGGCCACCGCCAGACCGCGCGGCCCGCGGCCGGTTGCGGATCCTCGTGGCCGAGGACGCGGTGCTGCTGCGCGAGGGCCTGGTCCGCCTGCTCGCCGAGGACGGTCACCAGGTGGTGGCCGCGGTCGGTGATGGCCCCGCCCTGGTCGAGGCGGTGCTCAGGCACCGCCCGGACGTGTCGGTCGTCGACGTGCGGATGCCGCCGACCCACACCGACGAGGGCCTGCGCGCGGCCATCACCGCCCGCTCGCACCTGCCCGGCGCCCCCATGCTGGTGCTCAGCCAGTATGTGGAAGCGTCCTACGCCGGCGATTTGCTCGCGGACGGCTCCGGCGCGGTCGGATACCTGCTCAAAGACCGGGTCGCCCGGGTCGGCGAGTTCCTGGACGCCCTGGACCGGGTCGCCCGCGGCGCGACAGTGCTCGACCCCCAGGTCATTGCCCAGCTGCTGGCCGGGCAGCGCAGGGACAACGCCCTGGGGGCGCTGACCGCGCGTGAACGGCAGCTCCTGGCCCTGATGGCCGAGGGCCATTCCAACGCAGCCATCGCCCAGCGGCTGGTGATCTCCGCCAGCGCAGTGGAGAAACACATCAGCAACGTCTTCGCCAAGCTCGGCCTGCCGCCCGACGACGCCCAGCACCGCAGGGTACTCGCCGTCCTGGCCTACCTCAAGGCCTGACGGTGCTGCGCGGCCACCGCGACTCCGATAGCGGGATCGACGCCGTCCCCCTCGGCCCACGCGGCCTGCCTCCCAGGTCCCCTGGGGGGTGCGCCGGCTGCCGGTTAGCGCGGTGGCCAGCCGAGCGCGTCGAATACGGCGACGGGGTTGAGGTAGTCCCGCCAGTGCACGACTTCCCTGTCGCGGAGGGTGAGGACGGAGATGAACTGGTTGTGGTACGGATTCCCGGTGCCGACGGCGTGCCCATGGCAGGTGTATTCGAGTACCGCGACGCCCTTGACCGCGTCGTGGTACACGGCCAGGTCGGAGCAACGCTCAACGACCATCATGGTGCCATAGGGGCGGTAGAGCTCGGCGATCGCGGTGCGGCCCTGGACGCGCGCCGGGTAGCCGGGAGTTCTCACCACGTACTCGATGATGATGTCCTCGGCGAGGAGGTCGAAGAAGTGGCCGGGCCCGGCCAGGCCGTCCAGTCCCTTCTCGATGATCCGGAAGAACGGGTCGAGCGCGGCGAAGTCCGTCAGGCCGACGATGGGGGTCTTCATGGTGTCACTGCACGTCGCCGACGAGGGGAGGCTCGGCGTCGGCGGTGCCGTGTTCCTCTGCGGGGCCTACCGGTTCGCCGGCGACATCGGCACCGGGCTCGTCCGGGCGCTGCCGCCGGTGCTCTCACTTCCCGCGAGCATCGATGATCCGATTCACGGCGTGGTCACGCTCCTGTCGAGGGAGATGGCGCACGGCGAGCCCGGCCAGCGGACGGTGCTCGACAGGCTGCTCGACGTCCTGGTGGTGCTGGGGCTCCGGACCGGCCTCGCCCGCAGCGTGAGCGCCCCGGCGTGGTTCCGCGCGGCCTCCGACCCGCGCCTCTCCCCGGCCCTGCAGGCGATGCATGCGAACCCCGGCGAACCGTGGACCGTCGACGACCTGGCCAGGCTCAGCAACATGTCCCGGGCCACGTTCGCGCGCGTCTTCCAGCAGGCGCTCGGCCAGGCACCCATGAAGTACCTCGCAGACTGGCGCATGACGCTCGCGCGAGACCTCCTGCTGGATCAGGACACCCCGCTGGCCGACATCGCCGAGCGCGTGGGGTACTCATCCCTGTACGCGTTCGCGGCAGCCTTCCGCCGGCACCACGGGCAGCCACCCGGCCGCTGGCGGCAGCAAGCGGCGCTGAGCACACCCGTCGGCATCGGGGGCCACTGAGACATTCGACCGCGCACTCCGTCCCCCGGCAGTGGCGAGCATCCTGGTGACCAGACGATCCAAGCGAATGGCCATGCAGGCACCCTGGTCCACCCAGGAGCCGTCACTCCCGGCCTGGCGTCCATAGACCTCAGCAGGAATGCGCAGCGGAACAGAGTCGGTAAGCCCGGCCAGAAGCCGGGTCAACGCGCTCCGCCTGTGGTGTCGGCGGGCTTGGCGGCGTAGTCGCGCAGGCCCTGCTCCAGCAGTTCGAAGGCATCGGTGGTGAGTTTGCGGACCTCGGCAGCCAGCCCGGTGAGGTTCCCGCCGGCCTGGACCCGGTGGCGGACGTAGTCCACAAGTGCCCGGTGCACTCCGATCAGCGCGTTGGCGGCCACCTGGGGGCGCAGGTCACCGGGGGGCGCGCTGGCGTCGGCGGCGAGCACGCTGGCGAGGGTGACGGCGGCCTGGTTGATGGCCTGCTGCTCGCGGGCGAGCAGGACCGGGCTGGCGGTAATCACCTGGTTGATCGCGCGGAGCCGGTCCAGCGCTTCTGCCTCGCCAGTCTCGGCCTGGGCGAGCAGTCCGCCCTCGGCGAGCAGGGCCCGGCGGAACGCCGCGAGGGCCGGCTCGCCCGGCGGCCGGGTGCTGACCGACTCGGCCAGCCGCGCCTCGAACGCTTCTAGCCGCCAGTAGAACAGGTCCTCCTTGGTGCGGAAGTAGTTGTATACGGTCGCCTCGGCGACCTGTGCCTCCCGCGCCACCTCGGCGACGCTGACCTGGTCGAATCCCCGGTCGGCGAACAGCCGCCAGGCGGTGTCGGCGATCAGCTGCCGGGTCTGTTCCTTCTTCAGCTCGCGAAGTCCCATACCCGCCTCCTGAAAAATGAACTTGCTCTAAGTTTGTTCTTACTCTATGTTTAGAGGATAACCAGTCTATCTGCGGGAGGACACGATGGCATCCACCAGCACCGCAGCCACCACGGCCAGCGCGCAGAGCGACGGCCTCAGCCGCGACATCCTCGCCCTCGCCGTGGTTGTCATCTTGGGCACGATCATGACGGTCCTCGACCTGACGATCGTCAACGTGGCGATCCCGGCCGTCGGGGCCGCGTTCCGGGCACCGGTCGACACCATCCAGTGGGTGATGACCGGCTACATGCTCGCGTTCGCCACCGTGATCCCGGTGACCGGCTGGGCGGCCGAGCGGTTCGGCGCCAAGCAGGTCTGGCTGGCCGCGCTGCTGCTGTTCCTGGCCGGCTCGGTGCTCGCCGGCGCGGCCTGGTCGGCCGGCTCGCTGATCACCTTCCGGGTCATCCAGGGGCTCGGCGCCGGGATGATCCTCCCCGTGGGGCAGACCATCCTCGCCCAGGCCGCCGGGCCGCAGCGGATGGGACGGGTGATGAGCATGATCGGCGTGCCGATGCTGCTCGCCCCCGTCCTCGGGCCGGTGCTCGGCGGGGCGGTCATCCTCGCCGCAGGCTGGCGGTGGATCTTCTTCATCAACCTCCCGGTCGGCGCGGCCGCCCTGGCCGCCGCCTGGCGGCTGCTGCCGGACGCCCGGCCCCGGGCCGGGCAGCGGCTGGATGTGCGCGGGCTCGCGCTGCTCTCCCCCGGTATCGCCGTCCTGCTCTACGGCATGTCCGAGGCCGGCAGCCACGGCGGCTTCGCCAGCCCAGGCAGCAGCATCCCGGCGCTGGGCGGCCTGGTCCTGATAGGCCTGTACTTCTGGCATGCGGCCGCCCGCGGCGGCAACGCGCTGATCGACATCTCCCTGCTGCGCCGCCGCGGCTTCGCCGCCGCCGCCGCGCTCAACCTGCTGCTGATGGCCGGGCTGTTCGGCGGACTGATCCTGATCCCGCTCTACTACCAAGTCATCCGCCACGACAGCACGCTGCAAACCGGGCTGCTGCTCGCTCCGCAAGGCATCGGGGCTGCCCTCGCGCTGTCGGTTGCTGGTCCGCTGACCGACCGCATTGGCGCTCGTGTCGTCGCAACGGCCGGGATCGTCATCGCTGTCCTCGGCACCCTGGCCTACACCCAGGTGGGTTCCCGCACCTCCTACGCTTACCTGGCCGGAGCGCTCGGCGTGATCGGTCTGGGGCTAGGCGCCACCGTCACCCCCTCCATGGCCGCCGCCTTCCAGACCCTCTCCCAGGCAGAGACACCACGAGGAACCAGCGCGCTGAACGCGATCCAGCGCATCGCCGGCGCGATCGGCACCGCGGCGTTCGCGATCCTCCTCCAGCACTCCATCACCGCGAAACTGCCCGGTCACGCCGGCGGCGTCCAGGCGATCGCCGCCCTGTCCCGCCACCCGGGAACGCACACCGCCACCGCCCTCGCCGGCGCGTTCGGCATCACCTTCTGGGCCGCCGTCGTACTCACCGCGGCCGCCCTCATACCCGCGCTGCTCCTGCCGCGCCCTCCGCGCGCGCACCAGGCCCCCGGCAGCCAGGCCCTCAAGCACGCACAAGTCCGCTAATCCACCACCGCCGACCCCATCCACAGAAGGAGCCACGCAGATGAACCGCGCAGCCAACGACACACAGCAGGTGCTCGACATGGTCCAGCGCTGGGCAGCCGCCGAACCGGCCGGCGACATTGAAGCCTACGACCAGCTGCTAACCGCCGACTTCACCGGCGTCGGCCCGGTAGGGTTCGTCCTGACCAGCGAGCAGTGGGCCAAGCGGCACCTCGGTGACCTGCACAACGAGAAATTCGAGGTGCTCGACCCGCACGTGCGGCTCTACGGTGACCCGGCTGACACAGCAGTCGTCGAGGCCATCCAGCGGCAGACAACCACCGCGATGGGACGCGACACCAGCGGCTCGTTCCGGCTGGGCCTGGTCGCCGTCCGCGCGGGGCGGGACTGGCGGATCGCCCACATCCAGCTCAGCGGCCCGCTCATCAGGCCGGGCGAGACGCCATCATTCGCCCGCTGAACCCGCAGCAGCGTTCTGCTCGCGTTCCTCGCTCATGCCACCCGCCTGCTGGAACGGTCACCGAAAGGACCAGCAATGACTATCGAACTGAACCACACCATCGTCCCTGCACATGACCCGGAAGCCTCCGCGCAGTTCCTCGCCGGCATCCTCGGTCTTGAGGTCAGCCCGCCCGTCGCGCATTTCACGCCCGTCACGCTAGCCAACAACGTCACCCTGGACTTCGACCGATACGACAAGGTCGACGAGCACCACTACGCGTTCCTGGTCAGCAACGAGGAGTTCGAGGCCGCCTTCGCCCGCATCCGGCAGGCGGACATCGCATACTACGCTGACCCCGCCTGCCGGCAAGCCGGCCAGACATACACCGGCAAGAACGGCAACCGCGGCACGTATTTCCGCGACCCGAACGGCCACCTCATGGAAATCCTCACCCCGGCCCCAGCGGAGCCGGCCTGAGCTTCGCTGTCTCGTTCGCCGTCACGTGGCGGCACTGCTCACGCCCAGCGGTGGGAACTGGACCCGCAATCTCAAAGACGCCGCAGGACCTGGTTGGTGCCCTCGTAGATCTGGGTGTTGTCGGAGGCGCGTATCGATGGCTAGTTCCTGTGTTCGAGATCGCGCCTTTGAACTGGCGACTGACTGATGGTCAGTGGTGGTTGTTTTCCATTGTCTTCTTGGCTCTGACGGAACAGCGACGGACGGCGGCTCGGCGCGCGGTTATCAAGGGCTCTCCGCACCGTTGGCGCAGTGTCCGATTCTGTCGGTGCCGTGGCCTAACATCACAACTCAACAGGGGAGCCTGCGCCAGGCCA
>Ga0137375_10004494_pt1 | contig 16647 bp, 11 predicted proteins | sample SagtaG_24_FD_104936 | JGI IMG/M metagenome (GOLD analysis project Ga0137375, IMG submission 104936) | Vadose zone soil microbial communities from Sagehorn Ranch, Mendocino, California, USA - Sage1_R_113_16 metaG | ecosystem: Environmental > Terrestrial > Soil > Vadose zone | place: USA...
CCACCGGCGATGAAGAAATCTGATGGAAGGCTCATAACTGTCTACCGTTCCGCCGCACACATGTGTTCAAGGTGCTCGTCGCCATATTCGTCGCCTAACCGATGAAGCGCCCCGCACATCGCACTCGACAGCTGCGCGCGATCATCCCCCTTGGGTATCCGGCGCTCGATAACTGGAGCAAGGCAATCGAGTACGACAGCCAGCTGAACAGACGAAGTTGTGGTGAGCGTAGCGGTAGCAAAGAGCTGTTGCTGTTGATGCGGATCTGTTTGGTCGAAGAACACGCCCTGAGCTTCGGCTTGCGCGACTCCGCAGAGCTGGCCGAGATGGTACATCTGCGCGCTAACCTCCCCGGTCTCGATATCGTGCAGATATTTCTCTTTCAGCAGGGCGATCTGTTCCTGTTGTTGCCGATAAGCGAACAGCAGTGCGGCGCCGATCGCCAGCATGATGACTGCCACAGCCGCCCACGTCACGATCTGAAGGACGTTCGTCGGCGTATTGCGCTTGATCCAGGTGGTGTTGAACACCTGATGGTATATCTCATTACGCAGCTTGAGCGCGCCACCTCTGGCCCGTACCAGGCCGGTCAGCTTCAGGCGATTCTGGGCCGGCGAGCGCTCGTCCTCCTTCACGGCCTTGCCCGCGTAGATCCGTCGGTAGAGCTGCACGAGCTGGCGCCGCTCGGGGCTGGCTTCGACATAATTATTCACGAACTGGATGTTGTCCTCTTGTTGCGCCTCGTCGCCGAGAAATAGCGTCTCGACCAGCCGATCGATCTCAGCGTCCGTCCACGCGCGGGCGGGCGCCCCGGCGATCTCCTGGCAGAGTTTCTGAGTCAGGTAGGGGTGGCCGTTGGTCCAGCCGAAGATATGGTCGAGGATGCGCCGCCCCTGGCCTGGGTAGAGCCGCTCGATCTCGGTCTCCAGAGGGCCGACATCCGCGCGGCTGAACTCCTGCAGATCGATCGCATGGCCGATATTGAACGGCGTGCGAGTGCGATCTTTGATCAGGTCGGTCGGCGCGACCACGCCGAGCAGTACGAAGGTCAGGCGGTCGTATGCTGGCTCGCGTGCGCGGAGATTATAGGTGTGGCGAATGGCGGCGAAGAAGTCGTCGGCAAAGGTCAGCTTGAGCGTCGAGTCGATCTCGTCGACAAACACGACAATCGGGTTTGTGATCTCGGCCAGTACCACATCCTGCAAGAAGATATCGAAGCGCTGTGCAGGAGTGATTCCGCCCCGGTCGCGCCACCACTGTTCCGGCTCGACCGCCAGGCGTAAATCAAGTGCCAGACACTTGACGATCCCGAGATACCACTGCTCGCCGGTCGCCTGCGTGCCCAGCCCGCTGAGATCGATGATCGCCGCCTGGAAGCCCCGCTGGCGCAGCCGTTCGGCCGTGCGGATCATCAGGCTCGACTTGCCCATCTGGCGCGGCGTCAGGATATAACAGTATTCTCCTTTTAGAACGCAGTCGAACAGCTCATCGTCGGCCAGACGAGTGACGTAGGACGGTGCGTCGCGATGCAATGTGCCGCCGGCCTTGAAGCGCTCGGTCGCTTTGACATCCGGACTGGTCACAGCATATCCTTGAAGTAGTGCTCGTAGAGCTGGCAGCGGCAGCGGCAGTTCTTGCTATCGGCTCCTTTGACCAACCCAGCCTGCTCCAGCCGGTAGAACGCGACCTCGTCGGAGCACTGGCTATGCAGAATGATCTGTTTCAGCGCATCGCGCAGCTCCGGCTGGTCGCGCAGAATCCAAAGGAAGTGGCGTAGGTGGTCGCCGAATGGGCTTCGCGTGCCGCTGACCATCTGTCGTAGTTGCTCCCAGGTCAGCTGATCGGCCATCAGCGTGTAGAGCGCCTTGCGGGTCAGGTACGGGTGGCCGCCGAGGAATTCGGTCAGCGTCAGCACCTCCTGCGCTTCGAGCGGTGAGCGGTAGCGGCGATTCAATTCGGCAACCTGGGCCTGGCCGAAGTCCTCCAATTGGATTCGCACGCCGACGTTGAACGGCGATTGGGCGACATCTTTGATCAGCAGATGTGGCTCTGTGGAGATCACCAGCACCAGGCTGAGCTTATCCCACAGCTCACTCTTGGCGCGGTTGTTGTTCCAGAAGCGCAGCAGGCCGAAAAAGCTATCCTGGAACGTCGCGCCTAGCAGCCGGTCGGCCTCGTCGATCGCCAGCACAATATTGGCGTTGGCCCTGAGCAGGATGTAGTCCTCCATCAGATGCGTCGCTTTATCCGGCGCGCCCAGCGGGCCGTGCCAGGCGCGCTCGACTTCCAGCGGGTCGAGGCCAAGCTGGGTCGCGATCACGGCGGCGAAGTATTGCAGAAACATGTCCAGGCTTTGCAGGTAGCTCTTTTCGATCGGCTGGAGGTCGAGCGACACGATCTTACTGCCGCGCTCCTGCGCCTGCGCGACGCCGCGGATCAGCAGCGAGCTCTTGCCGCTTTGGCGCGGTGCGCGAATGGTTGTCGTCGTGCCATAAGGTTTGCGTAATTCGCGGTAGAAGCGCTCGTCGTCCTCGCGCTCGATGTAGAACTCGGAGCGCAATCGAACTGTCCCGAACGGGTCGCGCAGCGTCTCGATGAAGCGAAGATCGGCCACTGGCCGAGGGGGCGCTGGACGAGTGGTCTCTTGAAATACCGGAGCTGGCTGCGCATCGAGCGTCGGCAGCTGTGCTAGTTCGCCGATGACGTCAAGCAACTGCTGAATCAAGCCGCTGGTATGGCCGTCGTTCTGCCATTGCGCCTGCTGTAGCTTATCCAGATAGTGGCTCAGCTGATAGGGCAACTGGCCGGGGTAGTTGACACGCACCGGCACAATAATCGGCTTGCCGGCCTGCTGCTGTAGCTTGTACGCGTCCTCGACCTCTTTGGCGACCATCTCGCTTTGAGCTGATGCTTCGGATAGCAAGACCAGCAGAAAGTCGCTCTTCTTGATCTGTCGCTCGATCTCAAGCGCCCATTCTACACCAGGCGGCATGGTCTGGTCGATGAAGACATGATGTCCAGCCTTTGTGAGTGCGCTTTTCAGATCGTGGGCCAGTGTTTCATCCGGCTTCACATCGCGCTTGTAGCTGATGAAGACACGTGCTCGGGCGCCCAGCGCTCGCAGCAAGCGCTTGAACTCAGTATCACGTGCTGCTGGCTGCGTGAAGTCGGCGTAAGTCAATGTCGAAAGGCGCTTTGGCAACTCGCACGGTTTGAGCAGAAGCGGCAAGGTGCGATGAATGCGGCTCGACAGATCGTCGGTTTGTATCAGCAGAGACTCGAAGTTGGCCCACTCGCTTGCGATCCAGTCGGGGGTGAGAATGAGCAGAACTTTGCGGCTTGCTTCGATCGCCCGCTCGATATTGACGATCCGGGGCGCCCCAAGCTCAAATTCGCGATTGTCGCCGATTTTGAGGCCTGCTCGCTCCAGCTTCGGCCACAATTCATCCCACACCCATTGTTCGTCGGCATGGCTGTAGCTGACGAACACATCGTATGTGTATTGTGCTTGTGCGCTCATCCGATATCCTACGATTCGCTTGGGCTGGGGATAATACACATCCTACACGCAATCACGCGCTTTGTGAAGGGGTAGGTTGTGCTCGCTATTATGTTAAACGCTGTAAGGCGACTATTTCGTCGCTCGATGTGGGAGAACGCTGTCTGGGTGCGGTACTTTATCTTCTTTTTGTTGTTCGTTTTTTCGCTCGCAGAGCGAAAAAACGAACAACAGCTGAAATGGGAAGTACCATACTACCGTTCGTCCTGAGCGTGTCGAAGGGTCGAAGGGCAGGCAAAGCGGCGTTTGAAAGTGCGACCGCGTAAGTCCTGTAAATAACATAAGGGCTATCAAGCGCCAGGCTCGCGCCCCGGTCGCAGCAGCGCCGCCAGCACCTCTTCCAGCGCCGGCGTAGTGCGCGCCGATTTGAAATCGGCCAGCCGGCGATAGACGCTCGCGGCGGCGGCGTGGAACTCGCCCGGCATTCCGGCCGCACGAAACGTGCTGGCGATCTCGTCCATCTCGCCGGCGAAGCGCCATGCTTTGGCCGTAACCCGCCGCGCGCGCTGCACGACCTCATCCGCGAACTGCGGGTCGTCGCGCTTCCAATGCTGCTCGAGATCGCGGCGCACGCCCAGATCTTCGGCGGTGGCCAGGATGGCGCACAGCAGCGCGGTGGTTCCCTTGGTGTAGGCGGCAAAGCACATTTTGAGCGCCGATGCCCGGCCGATCTCCGTGCCAAGCACCTGCGTCTCAAGCGGGCCGGCCGCAAAGCAGGCGGCGATCTGCTCGGCCTGCGGCCCGGCCAGGTACAGCCAGGTGCTGCCAGGCGCCCACGCCGGCCCGCCAATAATGCCGCCATCGACAAAGCTGACGCCGGCCGCCGCCATGTCGGCGCCGATCCGCTCGGCGCGCTGGGGCGCGATCGCGTTCGCATCCAGGTACATGCCGCCAAAGCCGGCCGCCAGCACCTGCTGCGCGACATCCTCGGCCGCGTGCGGCGGGCAGACGCTGACGATGATCCTGCACTCGGCGCACAGCTTCGCTAGCGTGTGCGCATCACACAGCCCATATTTCGCCGCGCGAGCCTGGGTTTCAGGGCCGCGTCCTTCGGAGGCCCAGTAGACCTCGTTCCCGGCATGCTGCGCCGATGCGGCGATCGATATGCCCATGTCGCCGGGATGCAGGAAGCCAATTCGCTGGGGGATCATGGCTTTTCTCCTTTATGTAGTTACCTGCGAATGATGTTTTCGGCGCAGCATGCCGCACGTTGCTGTGAAACGCTCTTAGCCTGCCCTTCGACCCTTCGACACGCTCAGGGCTGGCAAGCTCAGGACGAACGGCAGCAAGGATGAAAATCCGCGTCAATCGGCGGATCGCTGGCGCAGCCCATCGATGAACAGATGGCGCATCGCAGCCATGATTCGCTCGCTGCTGTAGCCCAGATCCTGGCGCTGATAGCGGTAGAGATGCGGCGCAACGGCTGCCAGAATGGCGTCGGCGGCGAACGCGGCGTCCAGCGGCGCCACCTCGCCCTGGGCGACGGCCTGGGCGAACAGGCTGGTGATCTGCGCGTGCAGCCACATGTGGAAGGGGCCGCGAAACGCCTTATGCTGCACCGAGGTTGCGGCCTCGTCGATCGCCGCGAACAGCGGCAGGTGCGACTCTGTCAGCCGGTTCTTCTCGACGATCAAGGTGTCCAAGCGCGCCATCGGCGAGGGAACCGCCCCCGCGCCGCCGATCAGCGCGCCGACACGTTCCTGAAATGCCGCGAGATCTTCCTTGATCAGCGCGTGGCAGATCTCACCCTTGTCGGCGAAGTGCCGGTAGAGCGTGGCCTGGCCCACACCCGCCGTCCGGCCGATCTCGTGCATGCTGGTACTATCGATCCCCTGCGTGGTAAAGAGCTGCTTCGCCACGGCGAGAATCTGCTGGCGATTCTCGCGCGCATCGCGGCGCTCGCGCCGCTTGGGGATACTTTCAATCATGTTATTCATCACTAGGCTCCCGCGGGCTAAGCAACGTCTATGCACGCTTGACAAACGGACACCTATCCGTTAAACTCGACTGTAGCGGACATGTGTCCGTTTCATTATACATCACAAATCAAGAGGCGACATGCGGGCGACACGAAAGCTGGGAATCTTCCTCAAGCCCTACTGGCGCTGGGCGGTGCTGGCCCCGCTGCTGATGGCGCTTGAAGTCACGATGGATCTCTTGCAGCCACGCCTGATCGAGCGAATCATCGATCAGGGTGTAGCGCGATCCGACATGGGCGTGGTGATCGGCACTGGGCTGTGGATGCTGGGCGTGGCGCTGGTGGGGTTGGCCGGCGGCGTTGGTTGCGGCGTATTTACGATGCTGGCCGGCCAGAGCTTCGGGGCCGATCTGCGCGGCACGCTGTTTCGCAAGGTGCAGGCGCTGTCGTTCGGCAACCTGGATCGGCTGGAGACCGGCGGGCTGATCACGCGCCTGACCAACGATGTCACCCAGGTTACCGAGGCGGTGATGATGCTGCTGCGAGTGATGGTGCGTGTGCCGCTGCTGCTGATCGGCAGCTTGATTCTGGCCGTGATCACCAGCCCGCAGCTGGCGCTGATCTTTGTGGTACTGATCCCGGTGGTGCTGGCTGCGCTGATCTGGATCATCAACAAAACTTTCCCGATGTTCGGCGAGGTTCAGCGACGATTGGACAAGCTCAATACGGTGATGCAGGAAAACCTGGCCGGCGTGCGTGTGATCAAGGCCTTCGCCCGCGCGGACCACGAGCTAGATCGCTTCCACGGCGCCAACGACAGCCTGATGGATCAGAACATCAGCGCAGTGCGCACCAGCGCGGTGACGATGCCGATCATGATGCTCACGCTCAACGCCGGCGTGGTGGCGGCGCTGTGGTTCGGCGGCGGGCAGGTGAATGCCGGCGGGCTCCAGCTCGGCCAGCTGATCGCGTTCATCAACTACCTCTCGCAGACGCTGATGTCGCTGATGATGATCAGCATGCTGGTGGTGCGCTTCGCGCGCTCCGAGGCCTCGGCAGCGCGCATCCAGGAGGTGCTGGACAGCCAACCAGATCTCCGGAGCCGCCCGGATGCGCTAGCCACATTCGCGCCCCAGGGCCGCCTGGCGTTCGAGAATGTGAGCTTCAGCTACGGCGACGCAGACGAACGACGAACGACGAACGACGAACATGCCTCTTCCGTCCTTGGTCCTTGGTCCTTGGTCCTTGGTCCTTCGTCCTTGGTCCTCAAGGATGTCTCCTTCACGGTCGAGCCGGGGCAGACGGTGGCGCTGCTGGGCGCGACGGGCGCAGGCAAATCGAGCCTGGCCAATCTCATCCCGCGCTTCTACGATGTGAGCGGCGGACGAATCACGATCGACGGCGTCGACGTGCGCGCGATCGATGAGGCGGCGCTGCACAGCGCAATCGGCGTCGCGCTACAGGAGTCGATCCTGTTCACCGGCGCCATTCGCGAAAACATTCGCTATGGCCGGCCCGACGCGAGCGACGACGAGGTGATTGCGGCCGCTCAAATGGCCCAGGCGCACGAGTTCATCAGCCGCTTTCCAGAAGGCTACGACTCGGTCGTCGGCCAGCGCGGGGTAAACCTGTCGGGCGGGCAGCGCCAGCGGATCGCGATCGCCCGCGCGCTGCTGAGCCGGCCGGCGCTGCTGATCTTCGACGACAGCACCAGCGCGGTCGATGTCGAGACCGAGGCCAAGATTCAGGCCGCGCTGGCCGATATGCCGGTACGCCCAACCCGCGTGGTGGTCGCACAGCGGATCAGCACGGTGCTGAGCGCCGACATGATCCTGGTGCTGGATGATGGCCGGGTGGCGGCCCAGGGCACGCACGATCAGCTGCTGGCCGCCAGCCCGATCTACCGTGAGATCTACGAGTCGCAGATGGATAGTGGAGCGATCATTCATGACTGAGCAGCGAACACAGCGCGGCCCGGCCGTGGCGGAGCCGCCGCCGCTGCTGGGGCGCATGGGTCACGGCCCGCGCCCAATGGGCCAGCAGGTCGAACACGCCAAAAATAAGCGTGGCACGGTCATGCGCCTGTGGGGCTACCTGCGGCGGCAGAAGATCGCGCTGATCCTGACCGCCGCCATAGTCGCGGTCACGGTGGTGCTGAATGTGCTGGGGCCATACCTGCTGGGCCGCGCGATCGACAGCTATATCACCCCCGGCGACCTGCCCGGCCTGGCGTGGCTGTGCCTGCTGCTGCTGGGCCTCCACGCGCTCAACTCGCTGCTGACCTGGCTGCAAAGCTATGTGATGGCCGGCGCGTCGCAGCGCACTGTGCGCGATATTCGCAACGACCTGTTTGGCAAGCTCCAGGCGCTGCCGCTGCGCTTCTTCGACCAGCGCGCCCATGGCGACCTGATGAGCCGGCTGACCAACGATGTCGAGAATGTCAACCAGGTGTTGGCCGATGGTGTGGTGCAGGTTGTCTCGGGCGTGCTGAGCATGATCGGCGTGGCGGCGGTGATGCTGTGGATCAACCCGCTGCTGGCGGTGGTCAGCCTGCTGTCGATCAGCCTGATGACGCTGACGCTCAACCGCTGGATCGCCCCGCGCATGCGCGCCGGCTTCCGCACGCAGCAGGCAGCGCTGGGCGCGCTGAACGGCCTGATCGAAGAGACGATCACCGGCCAGCGGGTGGTCAAGGCCTACCATCGCGAGCCGGTGGTGATTGCGCAGTTCGACGCTTCCAACCGCGAGCTGCGCCAGGCCGCCACGCGCGCACAGATCTTCGCCGGCTTCATCGGCCCGATGATGAACTGTGTGAACAACCTGGGCCTGGCGATCGTGGCCGGATTTGGCGGCTGGATGGCCGTGCAGGGCCTGGCGACGGTCGGCACGATCGCCAGCTTCATCACCTTCTCGCGCCAGTTTGGCCGGCCGCTGAACGAGCTGGCCACGCTGTACGGCGCGATCCAGTCGGCTATCGCCGGCGCTGAGCGAGTCTTCGCGGTGATCGACGAGCCGCCCGAGGTCGACGCGCCCGACGCGCAGCCGCTGGCCCAAATTCGCGGCGCGGTGGTGTTCGACGATGTCAGCTTCAGCTACGACGACCACCGACCACCGACCACCGACCACCGACCCCCGACGACCAATGGTGAGGCTGGAGATGCGAAGCTAGAGGCTGGTGGAGATCGACAAGCTTCCAGCCTCCAGCCTCCAGCCTCCAGCCTGGTTCTCAAGCATATCAGCCTGCGCTCGGCGCCGGGCCAGATCGTGGCGCTGGTGGGGCCCACCGGCGCGGGCAAGACCACGATCGTGAATCTGCTGACGCGCTTCTACGAGATCGACAGCGGCCAGATCACGATCGACGGGCAGGATATTCGGCTGATCAAGAAGGACGACCTGCGCCGGCAGCTGGGGATCGTGCTGCAGGACACCTTCCTGTTCGCCGGCACAGTGATCGACAACATTCGCTACGGCCGGCTCGACGCGACCGACGACGAGGTGATCGCCGCCGCCAAGCTGGCCAACGCCGACCAGTTCATCCACCGGCTGCCGCATGGGTATGCTACGCCGCTATCGGAGCGCGGCAGCAACCTGAGCCAGGGCCAACGGCAGCTCCTGGCGATCGCCCGCGCGCTGCTGGCCAACCCCAGCATCCTTATCCTGGATGAAGCGACCAGCAGTGTCGACACGCGCACCGAGCAGCACATCCAGGAGGCCATGCTGCGGCTGATGGCCGGCCGCACCAGCTTTGTGATCGCCCACCGGCTCAGCACCATCCGCGACGCCGACCAGATTTTGGTGATCGACCATGGCCAGATCGTCGAGCGCGGGACACACGCCGAACTGCTGGCGCGGCAGGGCTTCTATGCGCGCCTGTATGCCAGCCAGTTCCGGGGCGGGACGCGGCCACCGGCCCCAACATCGAATTCATTCGATGTTAAAATAGGAGACGTGCTAAAGCAGGCTGTGCATTAAACTTTATTAGCTAGGACTTACGCAAGTTTGTTGGGGCGGCTTCGCCGCCCCCAAACCCCCACTGCGGCGCTAGAGCGTCGGCCAAGTATTACCTCAGCGGGGGTTTGGGGCCGCAGGCCCCCGAAAAATAATACTCGACCGGCGCTAGGAGAACACCACACGAATGACCACCAACACCGACCAGGCGACCCAGGCGCTGCTCGACGCGATCCGCGCGCGCCGCAGCTTCGCGCTGAATCAGCTCTCGCCCGAGCCGATCGACCTCGCCGCCATCCCGCTGATGCTGGAGGCGGCGCGCTGGGCGCCGAACCACGGCCTGACTGAGCCGTGGCGCTTTACTGTCTTTGCCGGCGATCGCCGGGAGGCGCTGAGCGATGCATTCGGCGCGGCCTACCGCCAGATGACGCCTACGGCGCGCTACGACGCCGCAGCCGAGCAAGGCCAGCGCAAGCGCGTCTGGCAGGCGCCGGTCTGGATCAGCCTGGGCATGGTGCCGGCGCTGAACGACCAGGGCGCGCCGCGCATGCCTGAGTGGGAGGATCTGATCGCTGTGGGCGTCGCGGCCCACAACGCGCACCTGGTGGCCGCGTCGCTCGGCCTGGGCGCGAAGTGGACCAGCGGCGCGGTGGTCACACACCCGCTTGTGGCGCGGCTGCTGGGCCTGGGTCCGCCCGCGCGGCTGCTGGGCTTCTTGTACGTCGGCCGGCCGGCTGTCGCGTGGCCGCAGGGTGCGCGCCGCCCGCTGGCTGAGATCGTGCGCTGGGAGACGGATTCGCTGCCGGAGGCATAAGCAAAGCGCGGCGGGCGAATCCTTGCCACAACGTGCGTTTGACCGCAGGCGCTAATCGTTAGCGCCACGGCGAGATGGAGGCCGATCGCCTGCGCGGCGGGCGGCAAGGGTGGGCCGCCACCCCTGCACCCCCGGCCAGGGGCATTCGCCCCTTGGAACCCCAATTTGATGTGATCGTGTGCCGAGCGCTTGGCGCACATGCTTACGGGCAAAGGTGAGCTGCCAGAAATTATCTAGGTCTTGGCATACCAAAGGCATGCGCCGGTGGATTTATCATGCGGCAAGCATCAAATGCAGGGGGTCTGGGGGGCGGCTCGCCCACCCAGCGGGGAGCGCGAGGGGCGGAGCCACCTCGCAGCCCTGGGCAAGCGCCGAGCGTCAGCAGCGGGGAGCGCGAGGGGCGGCGCCCGCTCGCATGCGCGAGAGCGCACCGCCTCTGCAACCGAGGCGCAGGAGTTGTGGGCATATACCACAGATCCAATAGGATGGTCATATGGACGAAAGCATCAAGCATGCGCTAGCCCACGGGCTGACATGCGATATCACGACCACCGGCCGCACCAGCGGGAAGCCGCGCCGGATCGAGATCTGGTACTTCGTGCTCGAGGGGCGAGTCTACATTACCGGCACGCCCGGCCCACGCGATTGGTACGCCAATTTGCTAGCGCAGCCGCACATTGTGTTCCACATTAAGGAAGGGGCACAGGCTGATCTGCCGGCGCACGCGACCCCGATCACCGACGCAGCCGAGCGCCGGCGCATTTTGGGCGCTGTGATGCGTAGCAACAGCTGGTTCAGGGCGCAGAGCTACGACCTGGAAGCCTGGGTCGCGGCCAGCCCGCTAGTGGCGGTTGAGTTTGACCCCGCCGACATAGACAGTGAGGAAACGCCATGAGCATGCACACGGAATTCCCGGCCGGGTTTCTGTGGGGAACGGCCACCGCCGCGCATCAGGTCGAAGGCAACAACATCAACAGCGATTTCTGGGTGATGGAGCATGCGCCCGGCACGATCTTCCAGGAGCCGAGCGGCGATGCCTGCGATCACTATCGGCTGTATTGCGACGACATCCAGACCCTGAAGGATCTGGGGTTCAACGCGTACCGTTTTTCGATCGAGTGGGCGCGGGTCGAGCCGGCCGATGGCAGCATCTCCAAAGCGGCGCTACGTCATTACGCCGATGTCTTGGCGACCTGCCACGAGTATGGCATCACGCCGATCGTCACGTTGCATCACTTTACCAGCCCGCGCTGGCTTATGAAGCTAGGTGGCTGGGAGAGCGCCGAAACGCCAAAGCGCTTTGAGGCCTACACTCAAGCGGTCATGCGCGAGCTGGGATCGCTGATTCCGTATGTCTGCACGATCAACGAGGCCAATATCGCGGTGCTGCTGCGGCGCATGAATATGAATGCCGGCGCACAGAGCGATGGCGATTCGCAAGCGCCCATCGGTGTCAATGCCGATTCGGCCGGCGGATCGTTTGCGGCCTGGATGCAGGCCTGCGCGCAAGAGCTAAATACGCCGCTCGACAAGCTGAAAACATTCTTGTTTACGTCAACCGATGCTGCGCAGACGCTGATCAGGGATGCGCACGCGCGCGCCCGCGACGCGATCAAGTCGGCCAATCCCGCCACCCAGGTCGGCATCACGCTGGCGCTTAACGATGTGCAGACATTGCCGGGCGGCGAGGCGCTGGCCGCGACGATCAAGGACGAGCAGTTCTTCAGCTATCTGCCTGCCTGCGCCGACGATGATTTCATTGGCGTGCAGAACTACACCCGCCAGCGCATTGGTGCCGAGGGCGTTCTGCCGAACGAGGCTGGCGTGGAGACGACGCAGATGGGCTACGAGTACTATCCGGAAGCGCTGGAGGGCGTCATTCGCATGGTGGCGGCAGCCGGCAAGCCCATGATTGTCACCGAGAACGGCCTGTCGACGGAAGACGACTCGCGGCGCGTGGCCTTCATTCAGCGGGCGCTGGCCGGCGTGCGGCGCTGCCTGGATGATGGGCTGGATGTGCGCGGCTACGTGTACTGGTCGGCGCTGGATAACTTCGAGTGGGTGTTTGGCTATCGGCCGAAGTTTGGGCTGATCGATGTGGATCGCGCGACGCAGCAGCGGCGCGTCAAGGAAAGTGGGCGCTACCTCGGGAATATCGCCCGTCGGAATGCGCTAGGCGAGTAAGGCGATGAAAAAGGAGAATCAACCATGATCGACACGGATCGCAAAGTGAATGCTAACGCAGAGGCGCGTATCGACGCGCTGCTTGGCGAGCTGACAATGGCGGAAAAAGTGTCGCTGCTGGCCGGATCGAGCATGTGGCTCAGCACGCCGGTCGAGCGGCTGGGCATCCCGGCCATCAAAGTATCCGATGGCCCGAACGGCGCGCGCGGCGGCGGCAGCTTTGCCGGCGGCAGTGTGACCTCGGCCTGCTTCCCGGTCGGCATCGCGCTGGCCGCCAGCTGGAACACCCAGCTGGTCGAGCAGATCGGCCAGGCGCTGGGCCAGGAGACCAAGTCCAAGGGCGCGCACCTGCTGCTGGCGCCCACGGTCAACATCCACCGCTCGCCGCTCAACGGCCGCAACTTCGAGTGCTACTCGGAAGACCCGTACCTCTCGGCGCGCATGGCGGTGGCCTACATCACCGGCCTGCAAAGCCAGAACGTCGGCGCAACGGTCAAGCACTTCGTCGGCAACGACTCCGAGTTCGAGCGCAACACCATCAGCTCTGAGATCGATGAGCGCACACTACGCGAGATCTACCTGCCACCGTTCGAGGCCGCTGTGCGCGAGGCCGGCAGCTGGGCGGTGATGTCGTCCTACAACCGCGTCAACGGCGTCTACGCCGGCGATAATCGCGATATCCTGACCGAAATCCTCAAGCGCGAGTGGGACTTCGAGGGCATCGTTATGTCCGATTGGTTCGGCACCAAGAGCACCGTCGACGCAGCCGAGAACGGGCTCGACCTGGAGATGCCCGGCCCGCCGCAGTGGCGCGGCCAGAAGCTGCTGGCGGCCGTCGAGGCCAGCCAGGTCAGCGCGGCGGCGATCGACGAGGCGGCCCGCCGCATGCTGCGGGTGATCGTGCGCGCCGGCGCGTTCGAGCAGCCCGAGCTGCCCGCCGAGCAGGCGATCGACCGGCCCGAGCATCGAGCGCTGCTGCGCACGGCGGCGGCTGAGGGCGTGGTGCTGCTCACGAACGCCGGCGATATTCTGCCCCTGGATGCCGATAAACTGACATCGATCGCGATCATCGGGCCGAATGCCAAAACTGCCCAGATCATGGGCGGCGGCAGCGCGCAGGTCAACGCGCACTACGCCGTCACGCCCTACGCTGGTGTGGTGGCGGCAGTGGGCGAGCGGGTGGAACTGGAGTACGAGATCGGCTGCACCAACCATCAGCAGCTGCCGCGGCTCGATTCGCGCCTGGTTGCACCGGCTGGTGGCACGGCCGCACATGGCTTCACAATCGCCTACTACAACAACCTCGATCTGGCCGGCGATCCTGTGTACCAGACCGTGACCGGCAGCTCAGAGCAGGCCTGGCTGGGTGAGATAGCGCCGGGGGTGCAGCCGCGCGGCTTCTCGGCCCGCATGACCTGCCGCTTCACGCCGCAGGAGAGCGGCGCGCACATCTTCGGCCTATCCAGCGCCGGCCTGTCCCGCCTGTATGTCGATGGCCTAGAAATGATTGACAACTGGACCAGCCAGACCCGTGGCGCGACCTACTTCGGCACCGGTAGCGCGGAGGAGACGGCGCGCGTGGCGCTGGTGGCCGGCCGCGCCTATGATCTGCGGGTGGACTACAACAGCCACGGCGCGACGCTGCTGGCCGGCATGCGCCTGGGCTACCTGCCGCCGGTAGCAGATGATTCGGTCGAGCGCGCGGCCGCGCTGGCGGCGCGCGCGGATGTGGCGCTGGTGTTCGTCGGGCTGAACGGCGACTGGGAGAGCGAGGGCCACGACCGGCCCAACATGGAGCTGGTTGGGCAGCAGGTGGCGCTGATCGAGCAGGTGGCAGCCGCCAACCCCAACACCGTGGTGGTGATCCAGACCGGCTCGCCGATCGCCATGCCCTGGCTGGACAAGGCGGCCGGCGTGATCCAGGCCTGGTATCCCGGCCAGGAGTGCGGCAACGCGATCGCCGATGTGCTGTTCGGCGCGGTCAACCCTTCCGGCAAGCTGCCGCAGACCTTCCCGGCGCGGCTGGAGGACAACCCGGCCTATATCAACTACCCAGGCGAGAACGGCCGGGTGCGCTATGGCGAGGGCATCTTCGTGGGCTACCGCTACTATGAGAAGAAGCGCGTCGCGCCGCTGTTCCCGTTTGGCTTTGGGTTATCGTACACCAGCTTCGCCTATGCCAATCTACGCCTAAGTGCCGACACAATTGCGCCCGGCGACCGCCTGACCGTCAGCGTCGATGTGACCAACACCGGTCAGCGCGCTGGCCAGGAGATCGTGCAGCTGTACGTGCGCGACGTGGCCGCGCGGGTGGCTCGGCCGGAGAAGGAGCTGAAAGGCTTCGCGAAAGTAGCCCTGGCGCCGGGCGAGACCAAGACCGTGGCGCTGACGCTCGACCAGGCGGCGCTAGCGTTTTGGGATGACTACAGGCACGCCTGGGTGGCCGAGGCCGGTGCGTTCGAGGCGCTGATCGGCAGCTCGTCCCAGGATATCCAGGCGCGCGCCGAGTTCCACCTGAGCAGCACAGCCATCTTCGGCGGGCCGGCCAAAGCGCCAATCGCACTCAGCGTGGATCAGCCGGTGAAAATGCTGCTAGAGGATGAGCGCGCCCGCGCGGTGCTGGAAGCGCACCTGCCGGGCTTCGCCGACAACGCCGGCATGGCCGCCACCATGGGCATGTCGCTGGCGCAGATGGCCGCGTTCGCCCCCGAGCAGATCACGCCGGAGCGGCTGGCGGCGATCGCGGCCGGTCTCGCCGCGCTAGCGTAGCTCAACTGCTCCCTGGCTCCTGCCGGCTGCTAAGGGACTCACAAATAAAGCATCCGAATGACAAGATGACAAGATGAGAAGCAGCATCTTGTCATCTTGTCACCTGCGCTGTGGAATGCTTTTTAATTCGCACGTCACTTAGCTGTCGTACTCGCGGCGGCGCTGGCCGCGTGGGCGCAGGGTAGCGTAGAGCCGCTCGCCGGGCAGAATGCGGCGATGCTGGCGCTCGGCCGCATCGCGGCTTGGCCAGAACGACAGCCGGCCCGCGGGCGCATAGTGCGCGCGTAGGGCCGCCAACACATGCTTGCAGTTGATGCCGCCGTACTGCGCCCACAGGCAGGTGCAGTGGCCGGCAAGCTCGCCGCGCTGGAGCGCAACCTCGTAGGCGCGGCTGGGATCACCGGCGCTGACCACCAGATAGCGGCCGCGCTCGGGGTCGCGCGGGATGACCATCAGGCGCCGGCTGGCTGCCTGAAGCTGTTTGACTCGCACAGTGTTGCGTGCTGGAGCCGTGATTATAGCTGTACTCGTCGTCATATCTGTTCTCTTCTCTATATTTACGTGACTTACGCGGTCGCCTTTACAAACACTTTCTGCCTGCGGCAGCAATCATTTTGTATTTCGTTTTTCGCTCTGCGAGCGAAAACGAAATACAGATTAAATGGCAAGTGCCGCGTAACAGGATGCCTTTCCTTTGGTGATAATGTTCTGGAAGTCTTAAGAACCAAAAACCCCGCCCAAAGGCAGGGTTGCTGGGGGTGAATTGGGCATCTGTATGTGGCGATAGTATACCACATTCTAGCCCTTATGTCAAATGATATAGGGGTATAGGAACACACTAGAACGCATTCCTATGCTGTATCAGCCGTAGTATGCTGGTTTGGATTGCAGCAGTGCTATCATCAGAACTACACGCTTCACGCTTTGGAACGTGAAGCGTGTTATGACTGGCTATGCATCTTATTTCAGATTGTGCAACCAGCTTGCGATCGCCTGCCCAATCTCATCAGGAGAGTCCTCCTGGAGATTATGGAGCCCGCGCACGATAACCTCGCTTTGCGCGGGCCAGGTGCGGCAGAACGCATGCTGGCTCGGTTGCAACCTGCCGGGATCGCCCTGAATGTATAATTTGGGAACGTCGCTGCGGGAAAGCCACGCTCCATAGGCCGTGACGATCTCAGTCACATCGGCTGGCTCTCCATCAACCGGAAGCTGCCGTGGCCAGGTAAGCGTGGGGCGACGCGCTTCGCCTGGCTCCGCAAACGGACGGCGATAGGTATTCATCTCTTCGTCCGTCAAAGATCGCAGAACACCACTGGGCAGGTTGAATTCGATGAAGGAGTTTTGTTCCAGCACCATCTGTTCACCTGCCGGAGATCGGAGCGCCTGGAAGACCTTGCGTCCCGCTTCCGGATACTCGCTCCAGGTATATGGCTTGACAATCGCTTCCATATA
>Ga0137375_10004498_pt1 | contig 16640 bp, 19 predicted proteins | sample SagtaG_24_FD_104936 | JGI IMG/M metagenome (GOLD analysis project Ga0137375, IMG submission 104936) | Vadose zone soil microbial communities from Sagehorn Ranch, Mendocino, California, USA - Sage1_R_113_16 metaG | ecosystem: Environmental > Terrestrial > Soil > Vadose zone | place: USA...
AGTCCCCGTTGATCGTGTCGGTCGCTTCGAAGGTGACCTGCCAGTAGACCGTGCCGACAAAGGCCGGTTCGGTGAAGAAGTCGGGCCAGTGCTGGAACGTCAAGTCCTTGAGCCGGAAGTTGAACGTGGGCGACTCGTCGTCGATCCGCACCCAGTACGTCCCGGCCGTGATGTGGCGCGCCTCGCGGCCGGCCACGTAGTTGAACCAGATCTCGCCCCCGAGGTCGTCACTGACGCCGCCGACGAAGAACGGAGTCGGATCGCCGGCCTGTCCCGCCGCCGGAAGGGCGCAGACGACGAACGCCGCGATGGCGGCGACGCCGAGCTGGACGATGCGCGACGCCTCAACAGATCCGATCTCCGGCCCTCAGAGTACTCCGCTCGTGAGCCGGCGTAGAGCCCGCCACCGCTTCGACGTCAGCCGGGCAGCAGCTGAATCGTGACCTGGAGGACGCGTCCGCGACCGAGCATGAAGTCCGTCGCGCGCGTGCCGGGCTTTCCGGTTCCCAACCGGCAGCGGCGGAAGCTGCCAAACGCACCGCAGACGACGGAGGGATACGCCCGGCGGACCGCTGCTTCGGACGAGTCGACGCCGACTCCCGAGCCTGTGCGCTCGGTCGAGCGCGTCGTCGTGACCTCCACCGCGCGGCCGAGACGGAAGCCGACCCAGACTCGCGCGAAGTAAAGTCGGCCGCCCCCGCTGCCGATCGGGCGGCCGAGCCTGCCAACGACCTGCGCCTTCGTCATGCCGAGCACGACGCCCGACATTCCACGCTGAGGCCGGATCGTAGCGGCGGCCTGCGGGACGGCGAGGAGTGAGATCCCCACCGCAGCGAGGGCGAGGAAGCGGCGCATGTCCCTGCCTAGATCGGCAAGGTGCGCCCCGCGCTCGATCCCTAGAGACGGGTACGTCGAAACTCGGGCTTGCCGGGCTCTACGTTCCCTACTCCGGCTCATCGAGCAGATGCGCCGAGAAATCGGGCCTGCTCGCCTGCCACGCCTTGAGATAGAGATCGACCTCGAGCTGCGCCTGCTCCTCGTTGAGCGCGTTCGGGACCGCGACGACGACTGTTCCGTCGTCGTCGACGTAAGCCTCGCAATGGGCGCGCCGCAGGAACTCGAGGAGCTCCTCACGCGCATCTGGATGCACGCGGATCTTCATTTCTCCTCTACCCGCTCACTGTGGGCGATTTCAGAGGTTTTGTCCACTTTTCGGTAGATCTCGTGGAGGACGGCCTACGCGGGCGCTACGCTCACGCCGTGGCCGTCCTCGGCTCCCAGGTGGAGCGCGAATCAGACCTCTTCGCGCAGCGCAGCGAGCGCATGACCGCCCTCGTGGCCGAGCTCCGTGACCGAAGCGCGCAGGTCGCGCGGGGCGGTGGCGAGAAGGCTGTCGAGCGCCACCGCTCGCGCGGCAAGCTGACCGCCCGGGAGCGGGTCGACCGTCTGCTCGATCCCGGCAGCGCCTTCCTCGAGCTGGGCGCGCTTGCCGCGTGGGAGATGTACGACGGCCAGGCTCCTTCGGCCGGGATCGTGACCGGGATCGGAGTCGTCGAGGGACAGGAATGCGTGCTCGTCGCCAACGACGCCACCGTCAAGGGCGGCACGTACTTCCCGCTCACGGTCAAGAAGCACCTCCGCGCGCAGGAGGTCGCCGAGCAGAACCACCTTCCATGCATCTACCTCGTCGATTCCGGGGGCGCCTTCCTCCCGCTCCAGGACGAGGTGTTCCCCGATCGCGAGCATTTCGGTCGCATCTTCTTCAATCAGGCGCGGATGTCCGCGAAGGGCATCCCGCAAATCGCCGCCGTCATGGGATCGTGCACCGCGGGCGGCGCCTACGTGCCGGCGATGAGCGACGAGACGATCATCGTCAAGGGCACGGGCACGATCTTCATCGGCGGGCCGCCGCTCGTGAAGGCGGCGACCGGACAGGACGTGACGGCCGAGGAGCTCGGCGGGGCCGACGTCCACGCCCGCCGCTCCGGCGTCGCCGACCACTACGCGACGAACGACGAGCATGCGCTCGCGCTCGTGCGCTCGATCGTCCGCAACCTCCATCGGCGCAAGGACGCGCCGTGGGACGTCGCCGAGCCCGAGGAGCCGACGGTCGACCCGGCCGACCTCTACGGACTGATTCCGGAGGATTACCGCCAGGCATCCGATGCACGCGAGGTGATCGCCCGCATCGTCGACGGGAGCCGCTTCCACGAGTTCAAGGAGCTCTACGGGGAGACGCTCGTCTGCGGCTTCGCGCGGATCCAGGGCTACCCGGTCGGGATCCTGGCGAACAACGGCGTCCTCTTCGCGGAGTCGGCCCAGAAGGGCGCGCACTTCATCGAGCTCGCCTGCGAGCGGAAGGTGCCGCTCGTCTTCCTTCAGAACATCACCGGGTTCATGGTCGGCATCGAATACGAGGCGGGCGGGATCGCGCGCGACGGGGCGAAGCTCGTGATGGCCGTCGCCTGCGCCGAGGTGCCGAAGTTCACGGTCGTCATCGGCGGCTCGTTCGGGGCGGGCAACTACGGGATGGCCGGGCGGGCGTACTCCCCGCGGCAGCTCTGGATGTGGCCGAACGCACGCATCTCGGTCATGGGCGGCGAGCAGGCGGCGATGGTGCTGACGATGGTCGGCGACGCGGATCCGGACGAGATCCGCGCCAAGTACGAGCACGAGGGTAATCCGTACTACTCGACCGCGCGGCTCTGGGACGACGGGATCATCGATCCGCTCGACACGCGCCGCGTGCTCGCGCTCGGCATCTCCGCCGCTCTGAACGCGCCGATCCCGGAGACGACGTTCGGCATCTTCCGCATGTGATGGCCGCGCGCTCGTCGGCTTGACCGTGATCCGCGCCGGGGCGCGACGCGGCAGCTACGAGCCGCGCAGGGCCGTTCTGGGCATACCGCCCACTGACTCCCGCCTTATCGAAGACAGGGAGAAAGCTCGCGTGGGACTCTCAGCGAGCACGGCGGAGGATCGGAGCCGTTGAAGATGATCCTCCACCTCGTCTGCTTCTTGAGTAACCAGTAGCCGTTCGATGCGTATTTCAGACACGGTGGCCGCCTCGCGTTCAGGAATCCGGGGCCGACCTCGGCGAACCTCCCGTTGTTCGATACAGAGAACTCGAGCCAGACACAACCGATGGGGTAACGACGAAGCCAAGCAGGCAGCGCCGCCGTCAGGGCCTCTCGTTCCTTGAAGGTCGGTTGGCGCGCGGCCCCGGCCGAGCGCGAGCCGGCGCCGCTCCCATCGCACGCGCTGAGGATGAAAGCCGCCGCTGCCGCCACTGCCGTAGTCGACACCTGCACCTGCGTCTTCATTCCGGTCTCCCCTCCGTCCTGATGCTCGCTCTACGGGAAGTACTGCTCGTCGATCCTGACGACGAGGCCGTCTTCGATCGTCACCCAGAACGGGCCGCCGGCAGCAGAGAGAGCGTCCTTCCTCTTGCGGAAGGAGGCGACGAAGTCGGCGAGTGTCACCGGAATCGCCTCCGTGCATCCTGAGCGGCAGCGCCCGCGCGTCTCGGGCGGCAGCGAGAGCCGCGTCACCGGCGCCGCCGCTGTGATCTGCACGTCCTTCGCCAGGTTCAGGGCCTCTGTCTGCCTGTCCGGGTTTCGCACGTAGTAGTCGTTCGGAACCGGCTCGCCGGGCTCGACGCTTCCGTCCTCGGCGGCCGCGCGATTCGCCGCCTCGCCTGTGAGCAGTTGCGCGACGTCGAAGCTGATCGTCGGCGGCTGGGCCTTCGCGGCCTCGATGTAGCCGAAATGACGGCCGTCGCCAACGGGTTTTTTGGGGGTCGATGGGCCCTGCTTCGGCGCGGCGCGGTCAGATGCGCTCTTATCGGAGCCGCAGCTCGCCGCGGTGAGGCCGAGCAAGCCGGCGAGGAAGATCAAGGTTGCGAATGTGACGGGTTTCTTCACGATGTTCTCCTTTTGCGTGGGCGATACCTCGATCCTGCTCGCCGCGCGAAACGCCGAGGTCACGGGTTCGTAACGGTTCGGACACAACCGAGGCAGTAGGCTCGCGCCATGCACACGATCGAGCTGACCGACGAGGAGCTGCGCATGATCCATGCCGCGCTCCACGCCTATCTGAACGACTTCGGCCACGAGGAAGCGGACGTTCTCCGCGACCTCAAGGCCCTCATCGCCAAACTGCCGCAAACCGGCTGAGCGTGCTCCTTCGGCTCGTCCTCTGGAGCCTCGCCGACTCCAAGACGACGATCGGCGAGCTTCGCCGTTACCTGCGCGACGAGTCAGTCGACGCGTTCGAGGACGTCCCGGGCTCCGCTTCAAGGCGTGGATCTCGGACGAGGCAATCGAGCGCTGGGGCGCGATCTACCTCTGGGAGTCGCGAGAGGCGGCTGAGCAAGAGGTGCCCAGCCGTGCACGGGAGCTGATCGGCAAGGAGCCGGACATCGGCGAGGAGTTCGACGTCGAAGCCACGATCGAGGGCCGGTTCGCGATCGAAGAGCTGTCGCGCCGCGGCCTTGCTTTCGAGTAGCAGCTCGTCACCAAGCCGACACCCGTGCGGGCGGATTTCCTCGGTACGATCGAATCGGGGAGGAGGTCAGGGGTACCAGGGGCAGGCCGAGCGGAACCTGTGTCTAGAGCACGAGGGTCTCGGGGAAGGTGGCCCCTTTCTCGAAGCGTTCGAGCCGGTACGGGGATAGGTCGAGAGACGACTCGCCTTCGAGCAACTCGCCCGCCACACCCTTCCCGACCGCCGGCGACTGCATGAAGCCGTGCCCCGAGAAGCCGCAGGCGGCGTACACGCCGTCGCCGACCCAGCCGATGATCGGGTGGGCATCGGGCGTCATGTCGTAGAGGCCCGCCCAGGCGCGAGCGACCGGCGCCCCCGCAGCGGGTGGAAACCGATGCGCCAGCCGTTGCCGCCAGTCCTCCACGATCGCCTCGTCCACTTCCTCGCGATCCGTCCAGCGCGGCGACGCCTCCCCCATCGCGAGCCGCAGCGTGTCGCCGCGGCGGCGGAAATGAAACCCGTTTTCCGCCTCCAGGATCATCGGCAGGTCGGCCGGAAGGTCGGCGACGGGGCCGACGTCGACCAGCTGACGGCAGAGCGGCCGAATTGGAAGCTCGGGGAAAAGCTCGGGAGAGGATGCCCCGGCTGCGATCACGAGGATGTCGTGCTCAACCGCGCGCGCATCGGTGTGCTCCCGGACCTCGACCCCGAGCTCCGACGATCGCCGAACGAGCTCCCGCGCAACCTCGGCGGGCTCCGCGACGCCGTCCTGCCAGCAGACGACAGCTCCGAGCACGTCGGCCGTCTTCAGGCCCTCGATGATCCGCGGGTCGACGCTCTCGACCGGGACGCCGAGGCCTCGCTGGAGCTCCGCGCGGTCCTCGAGCTCGGCCAGGCCCTCCTCGGTCGTCGCGCAGAAGAGGTAGCCGACCTGGTCGAAGTACGGCGGGCCAAGCTCTTCGAAGAAGCCGATCGACTCCTGCGCGAGCCGCACCTCGGCCTCGGTCGAGAACTGCTGGCGCACGCCGCCCATCGCCTTCCCGGTCGCTCCGCTCGCGATCTGTTCTCGATCGCAGAGGACGACGTCGGCCGCCCCGCGCAGCGCCAGCTGGTAGGCGATGCTCGCTCCGATTGCGCCGGCGCCCGCTACGACGATTCGAGCCATCTGTCCAGCTCGTCTCGCTCCTTCGACGTCAGTCCACGCAGTGGAGCGCGCACGTCTTCGCGCACCGCGACTCCGCGTCGCCCGAGGACGCGCTTGAGCGCGGCGTGGAACGAGAAACGCTCGATCGCCTCACGCAGCTGCGCCAGCCGCGCCGTGTGGTGCTCCACGACCTCCTCGGGGAATGCCGTCGCGAGAGCCGAGACGGCTCCGGCCGCACCGCGCTCGAGGGCCTGCTCGATCAACACCTCCGGTCCGACGAACACATCCAGGCCCTCGATCAGGTACGGCTCGAAGGCCTCCCAGGGGCGGTCGGAGACCTTGAGGCCGGCCAGGTTCGAGGCACGCTCGCGCAAACGCGCGATGACCGAGAGGGGCACGGCGTAGCCGCTGACGCGGGCGAACTCGTAGATGTAGAAGGGCAGCGGCGCACAGGCCTCGGCCGCTGCGGCGAAGTGCTCGACCAGCTCGTCCTCGTCGAGCCGAAAGTATGGCGGCGCAATCACGGCGACGGCATCGGCTCCGATCTCTGCGGCGTGGCCGGCCAGCGCGCTCGTTTGGGCGGTCGTTTGAGCGCCGCAGTGAACGGCGACGGACAGGCGCCCCTTGCCCGCCTCGACGAACAGCTCGGCGGCGCGCTTTCGCTCCTCTGCTGAGAGAAGAATCCCCTCGCCGGTCGTGCCGAGCGCGAACACACCGTCGAGCCCGGCCGCGGCGAGGAAGTCGACGAGCGGGGCGAACGCCTCCTCGTCCAGGGCGCTGCCGCCGTTGCGGAGCGGCGTGACTGCGGCTGCGAGAAATCCTCTGAGCACGCCCCGACTTTAGGCTTCTGACGATGAGCGCGCTGCGGATCGAGCGAGACGGCCCGGTGGCCCGCGTCACGCTTGCGAAGCCCGAGCGGCGGAACGCCTTCGACGCGGAGCTCATCCGGGAGCTGACGGAGGCGTTCGGGGACGTCGGGGATGCGCGGGTCGTCGTGCTCGCCGGCGAGGGCGAGAGCTTCTGCGCCGGCGCGGACATCGAGTGGCAGCGCGCCGCGATCGACCTCTCATACGACGAGAACGTCGAGGACGCGCTGCGGCTCTACCGGATGCTCGAGGCGATCGACACCTGCCCCGCGCCGGTCGTGGCTCGGATCCAGGGCTACTGCCTCGGCGGAGGCTGCGGGCTCGCCGCCGCCGTCGACGTCGCGCTCGCGGCCGAGGACGCGACCTTCGGGTTCTCGGAGGTCAAGCTCGGGATCGTCCCGGCCGTCATCTCGCCTTTCGTCCTTCCACGGATCGGTGCGGGCCCCGCGCGCCGCTACTTCCTGACGGGTGAGCGCTTCGACGCAGGGACGGCGTTCCGGCTCGGGCTCGTCCACGAGGTCGCGTCCGATCTCGACGGGGCGGTCGAGAGTCTTGTCGCCGAGTTGCTCACCTCCGGGCCGGAGGCGGTGCGGGCGGCCAAGCGCGTGATCCGCGACCGGCCCGGCGGCGAGCAGGCCGCACACGTCGCAGCCGGATTGCGCGCAGGCGAAGAGGGACAGGCCGGCCTGCGGGCGTTCCTCGACAAGCGGCCCGCGCCGTGGAGATCCGAAAGCTCCTCGTAGCGAATCGCGGCGAGATCGCCGTGCGGGTCTTTCGCGCGTGCCGCGAGGCCGGGATCGCAACGGTCGCCGTCGCTACCCCGAACGACCGCGGTTCTCTGCACACGCGGGTGGCGGGCGAGACGGTCGAGATTCCCAACTACCTCTTCTCGGAAGAGCACATCCGGGCGGCCAAACGAACGGGCGCCGATGCAATCCATCCCGGCTACGGCTTTCTCGCCGAGAACCCGGATTTCGCCGAGGCGGTCGAGGCCGCGGGGATCGTGTTTGTCGGGCCGACGCCCGAGGCGCTGCGGAAGGGCGGCGACAAGCTGCAGGCGAAGGAGATCGCACGGGAAGCGGGAGTGCCGGTCCTCCCGGCCGGCGAGCCGGGCGAGATCGGCTTTCCGCTCGTCGTCAAGGCCGCCGGGGGCGGAGGCGGGAGAGGCATGCGCGTCGTCCGCGACCCGTCGGAGCTCGACGAGGCGCTCGCGGCGGCGCAGCGCGAGGCAAAAGCGGCCTTCGGTGACGACACCGTCTTCTGCGAGCGCTATGTCGAGCGTCCCCGGCACGTCGAGATCCAGCTCCTGGCAGACGAGCACGGCGACGTCGTCTCGCTCGGGGAGCGCGAGTGCTCCATCCAGCGACGCCACCAGAAGGTGCTCGAGGAATCTCCCTCGCCGGCCCTCGACGGCGAGCTCCGGACGCGCATGAGCGAGGCTGCGGTCGCCTTTGGCCGCGCTCTCGGCTACCGCAGCGCCGGCACGGTCGAGTTCATGCTCGACGGGCGCGACTTCTACCTCCTCGAGCTGAACGGCCGCATCCAGGTCGAGCACCCGGTCACCGAGCTCGTCACGGGAATCGACATCGTGCGAGAGCAACTCCGAATCGCCACCGGCGAGAGCCTCGAGACTTTGCAACAGACTGTTGCAAAGTCCGGGGGGCATGCCGTCGAGGTTCGGCTCTACGCGGAGGATCCGCGGACGTTTCTCCCGCAGACCGGAAGGATCGAGCGGCTCCGGCTGCCGACCGGGATTCGCGTCGACGCGGGGGTCGAGGAGGGCGACGAGATCGGCGTCACGTACGACCCGCTGATCGCGAAGCTGATCGCCCACGGCCCCACACGCGACGAGGCGCTCCTGCGCCTACGCGACGCGCTGGCCGAGACCGAGGTCGCCGGGCTGACGACGAACCTACCCTTCCTCCGCTGGCTGGTCGCTCATCCCGCGGTCCGCGCAGGCCGGACGACGACCGCGTTCCTCGGGGAGTACCCACCACTCTCGGCACCGCCGGCGCGGCTTCCGAGCGGCCCCTGGGACGGCGCCTGGCGCCTGAACCTTCCGCCCCCGCCGCCGCATTCGCCTCCGGATGTCGACGACGTCTCCCACGGCGCTGCCGGAGGCGGCGGCGGAGAGCAGAGCTCGTTGACGGCTCCGATGCCGGGCACCGTGATCAAGGTGCTCGCCGCGCCGGGCGACCGCGTCACCCATCGGCAGACGCTGCTCGTCCTGGAGGCGATGAAGATGGAGACGCCGGTCGTCTCGCCGTACGAAGCGGTCGTGCGCGCGGTTCACGTCGCCGAGGGCGACCAGGTCGCCGGGGGCGCGCTCCTCGTCGAGCTGGAGGAGTAGCTCAGCCCGGCGGCGGAGACTGCTCGACGCGCGCGGCGTAGAAGAGCCTCTTCCCGTCGCGCGACCACGTCCACGGGCCGAGCCAGGAGGCGTCGAGCCGGCCGCGGACGCGCTCGACGACTCGGAAGGACCTTCCGTTCGGCTTGATGACCGCGATCCGCCCTTGCTCCCGGAAGAGCGCGAGACGCCGCCCGCTGCGACTCCACGCGAAGCCGTCGGCGAGCGCGATCCTCTTCGCCCGGCCCCCGCTGCCGGCGACGACGTTCACCCGGTTGAGCGTCAGGAAGGCAATCTGGCGCCCCGTAGGCGACCAGTCGGGCTCTTCGGCGTCCGCGGCGATGCGCCGGCGAGCCGTGCCGTCCGCTCGGGCGACATAGAGGCCTGAACCCTGAAGGACGAATGCGATGCGGCCGTCGCGCGACCAGACGGGGTTCGCGACCACGCCCGCGTCGACGATCTTGCGCACGCCGCCGGCGAGATCGGCCACGGAAATGGATTCGGCCTCCTGGTAGGGATCGATGTCGGTCTCCAGGACGAGCTTGCGCCCATTCGGCGACCAACGCCCGGCGCGTGCATAGGCGACGACGTCACGGAGGCCGGTTCCATCAGGCCGGACGACGCGAACCGACCAGCGCGGGCAGGGAGAAGGCAGGCAGGCGTCTCGCGTGCCGGCCGTGAATGCGATCAGCGCGCCGTTGGGCGACCACACCGGTTCCGATTCGTCCTCCGCGGTCGAGCTCGTCAGCTGCTGCTGACCCGATCCGTCGGCGTTCATGACCCAGAGATCCCGGTTGCCGGCGGTGGTGCGGACGAAGGCGATCTTGCGGCCGTTCGGCGAGACGGCGGGAGAGCCTTCGTCGAGCGGGCTGTGGGTGAGATTCCGGATGCCGGCGCCGTTGACGCCGATCGAGTAGATCTCGAAGCTCGGCGGGATCGGCGTCGCATCGACGTGGGCGACGGCCGCGAGAGAGCCGAGCAGAACCGCAACCGCTGCGCAGATTCCCAACCTCATCGAGATCCACGCTACTCCCGTCCTGTGAAGGATCGATTAGCGCGGCGAAAGGATTTTGCTACCGGAAGACCCGCTCGCAGTCCGCCGCAACCCTGTCGAGGCGATCGGCGAAAACCCGGTCACTTCCCCATCCGCAGACGACGACGTCTCGCTCTCCGTCTCGCGAGCGGATGACGTCGTCCTGGCCGCGGCCGCTCAGGAAATCCCGACCGGGGCCGCCGATCAGTAAGTCCTGGCCCCGCCCCCCGACGACCCGGTCGTTTCCCGGGCCCGCGTAGACGACGTTGTGGTCGAGTCGCGGCTTCCAGAGCGTGTCCGGGTTTCCGGGGCTGGCATAGATCACGTCGTTGCCTTCCAAGCCCCAGATCAGGTCGCGCTCGCGCGTTCCGAGCAACCTGTCGGAGCGCGACGTGCCGATGATGCGGCACCCGTTGGAGATGCGCCGGGCGCGCAAGGGCGCTACCTGGACGACGTAGACGCCGAGACCGTTGCACTCGCGGCGCGCGGCGATCGCGAGGAAGCGACTGTCCCGCGACCAGATCGCCCGCGACAAACTTGCGTCCTCCGCGCCGCGGAAGACGGCTCGGGCATGGCGCCCGGCGGCGTCGGCGACGACGATCAGGTGTTGCTGTCGCCCTTTCCTGTCGATCCGCGTTCGGGCGAAGACGAGCTGCTTGCCGTCGGGCGACCATGCCGCCCGATCGCCCTTCGCAAGCTTCCGCCTGCCGCTCCCGTCCGCGCGAATCGTCCAGACGCCACCCCTCCCCTCGTACAGGAGCGATTGCCCGTCCGCGGACCACTGGTCGACCGCGACAAAGCCGAAATCCGTGACGCCTCGCAGCCCGCGGCCGTCGACCCGGACGGTGAAGATCGCGTACTGCAGATTCCCGCGGTAACGATCGAACGCAATCGTCTGCCCGTCCGGTGACCACCGCGGGGCCGAGTCATCACCGCTCGTGAGCTGACGCAGGCCTGTACCGTCCGGACGCACGAGCCAGATGCCGGAGTCCTGCGGATGGGCCTCGCTGACACGCGCGAAGGCGATTGCCCGGCCGTCCGGCGCCCAGAGCGGCTGGCCTTCGTCAGCCTCGTTGGTCGCCGTCAGGTTCCGCAGCCCACTGCCATCAGGCCGCACGAGATAAACGTCGGTCTTCTCGAGGGCGATGAAGCGGATGAACGCGACGAGCGTCCCGTCCGGCGACCACGTGGCCGCGGTGTCCCACTCTTCGTACTCGACCTTGTGCTTGCGGGTCAGGATGCGCTTGCCGCTTCCGTCAGCCTGCATGACCGCGAGATAGAAGACGGGCACGAGCGCGGAGGAGAACGGTGGCTCGAAGACGTGCGCATAGACGATCCGTCCGTCGGGCGACCAGTCCATGACGAAGTCGTCGAAGCCGACCTGCCGGTCTGGAAGGGGAGCACCTCGCGGGGCCGCTGAGGCGCCGGCCGCGAGCAGAGCCAGGGCCGCGAGCAGGAAGATGAGGAACGCAGACCGCACGGAAGCTCGACCATACGGCGCCCGTGTGAGGAGAAAGTTACGCCGCCGAAGAGATCAGAACAGCTTCTGGAGCTTGAGCGCCGCGCCCATGTCGCCGTCGATCTTCAGCTTGCCCGTCATGAATGCGGTGGTCGGGTTCTGCTCGCCGCTCGCGATCGCGCGGAACGTCTCCTCGGACGTCCTGATCGTAGCGTCGGCGTCGCCCCCACCCTCGGTCACGCTGACATTCCCGTCGATGACGTCGACCTTCCAGACTCCGGCGCCCTCGATCTCGAAGAGGTACGAGTTGTTCAGCCCGGCCATCTTCGACGGGTCGACGCGCGACTCGAGCGTGTCGAAGAACTCGCGGACCTCCATGCCTCCGAGCCTAGCGAACTGCCGGCTGAGGTGCGGGTCGCAGGGACGTTTAGGCGGCGCTGCGAGCGGCTTCCGGCTGCGGCACGTAGCGCTCGATGAGAGCGTAGGCCAGCTCCCACTGCGCGCCGGCGATCGCCATCCGATTCTGCTCGAGGACGACAGCGCCGGCACCGGTCGCGCGCAGTTCCTGGCGTTCGGACGTGAGCCGACTGAGGCGCTCGTGGAGCGACTCGACGGTCGGCATGGCACGACGACGCCGGAAAGCGAAAGGCCTCCGCAATGAACTCATGAACTCATTCTCTATCGGCCTTTTCAAGGGAAAGTTAAGACCCGTTGAAAGGTTTGAAAAGGGGCCTTCGCCGTTCACGGTAGAAACCCTGTCGGATAGCATCGCGAGCCCGATGCGCGTCGAGGTTCGCGCCGCTTCAGACACGCCGCCGGAAGCCGACGTCCTGGCACTTCCGGTCGGCCCGACAGGCCTGCCTGCTGCCGCCGCCGGTTCGCTCCCAACGGCCGCCCGCGTCGCCGAAGAGGAGGATCTGGCCGGAGCGGTCGGCCGAACGGCCGTCCTCTATCCCGACGACGGCGCGCCCTCCCGGGTCGTGCTCGTCGGCCTCGGCCCGGCCGAGGAGCTCGACGCCGATGCATTGCGCACGGCCGCCGCCTCGGTCGCGGAGGCGGCCGAGCGTGTCGGCGGCACTCTGGCCTGGCTGCTCGACGATTCTCTGCCCGTGGCACTCGACGAGCAAGCGCGGGCGCTCGTCGACGGTCTCCTGCTCGGCACGTACGACCCGGGTCGCTGGAAGAGCGGCGCCTCCGACGGGCCTCCCTTCGAGCAGCTGCTCCTCCTCGGGAGCGGGGAGCCGGGGTTGCTCGAAAGCGCCGAGCGCGCGGCCCTCGTCGCCGAGGCGGCGAACCGGGCACGCGATCTCGCCAACGCGGGCGCGAACGAGCTCACGCCGAGGAAGCTCGCCGAACGCGCCGCCGAGCTCGCGCGCGAGCGCCCCCATCTCGGTGTGAAAGCGCTCGGCCTCGACGATGCTCGCAACCTCGGGATGGGCGCGTTCTCGGCCGTCGCGCAGGGCAGCCACAACCCGGCCCGGATGATCGTCCTCCGCTATGACCCGCCGTCCCCGGCGGCCGACGTCGTCCTCGGCCTCGTCGGGAAGGCGATCACCTTCGACACGGGCGGGATCTCGATCAAGAAGGCGCTCTACATGGAGGACATGAAGGGGGACATGGCCGGCGGGGCGGCGGTGATCGAAGGGCTCGGCGCGATCGCACAGCTCGGTCTCCCGCTTCGCGCGCTGGGAGTCGTAGCCGCGACCGAGAACATGGTCGGCGGCGGCGCCTACCGGCCGGGCGACATCCTGCGCGCGATGAACGGGAAGACGATCGAGGTCACGAACACCGACGCCGAGGGGCGGCTCGTGCTCGCCGACGCGCTCACGTACGGGCGTCAGCTCGGGGCCACGCATCTCCTCGACTTCGCCACGCTCACCGGCGCGATGGAGCGGGCCCTGGGCGACCTCTACGCAGGCGTCTTCGGGAACGACGATGCCTGGCGCGACCAGGTCGTGGCCGCCGGCGAGGCAAGCGGAGACCACGCGTGGCCCTGGCCGATGCACCGGCGCTACCGCGGGTACATCGAGTCGGCGTTCGCCGACATGAAGAATTCCTCGGTGCGCGGACAGGCCCAGCCCACCTACGCCGCTTCCTTCCTGGAGGAGTTCGTCGGCGAGGGGCCGTGGGCGCACGTCGACATGGCCGGCACCGGCTTCTTCACCTGGCCCCGCAACGACTATCTCGCACAGAAGGGCGGAACCGGTTACGGCGTCCGTCTCATCGTCGAGCTCGCGGGCCGGCTCGCCGCGTGAACTTCGACCTCACCGAAGAGCAAGAGCTCGTCCGGCGCACGGTTCGCGACTTCGCGGAGCAGCGCGTGGCGCCGGTCGCCGAGGAGCTCGATCGCGAGCACCGCTTCCCCTACGAGCTCGTCGCGGAGCTCGCGGAGCTCGGGCTGATGGGGATGCTGATTCCCGAGGAGTACGGCGGCGGGGGCAGCGACACCATCTCCTATGCAATCGCGGTCGAGGAGCTGACACGCATCGACTCCTCGGTTGCGATCACGGTCGCAGCGCACACCTCGCTCGGAACGATGCCGATCTTCCTCTTCGGGAGCGAGGAGCAGAAGCGGGACTGGCTGCCCGAGCTGGCGTCCGGGAAGAAGCTCGCTGCCTTCGGCCTCACCGAGCCGGGTGCGGGCTCGGATGCCGCATCCTCGCGCACGCGAGCCGAGCTGCGGGACGGCGAGTGGGTGATCAACGGTTCGAAGATCTTCATCACGAACGCGGGCACCGACATCTCGGCCTGCGTGACGATCACCGCCCTCACCGGCGAGGACGAGATCTCGAACCTGATCGTCCCGAACGGAACCCCCGGTTACGAGATCTCCGCGCCGATGGAGAAGCTCGGCTGGCGTGCCTCCGATACTCGTGAGCTCTCGTTCAAAGATGCCCGCGTTCCCGAGGAGAACCTGCTCGGCGAGCGCGGCCAGGGCTTTCGCCAGTTCCTCGAGATCCTCGACGGCGGCCGGATCTCGGTCGCGGCCATGGGCGTCGGCCTCGCCCAGGGTGCGTACGACCTCGCCTTCCGCTACGCGCAGGAGCGCGAGCAGTTCGGGAAGCCGATCGCGAGCTTCCAGGCGATCCAGTTCCAGTTCGCGGACATGGCCGTGGAGATCGAGGCGGGAAGAAACCTCGTCTACAAGGCGGCCTGGCTCAAGGACCAGGGCCGCGAGTTCGCCAAGGAGGCCGCGATGGCGAAGCTCTACACCGGCGAGCTCTCACACCGGGTCGTGAACCAGGCGCTCCAGATCCACGGCGGGTACGGGTTCATGGACGAGTCCGCGATCTCGCGCCTCTACCGCGACCAGAAGATCCTCGAGATCGGCGAGGGCACCAACGAAGTCCAGCGCATGGTCATCGCAAGACACCTTGGCCTTTGACGGCTGGGCTTCGTTGGCCTCTTCATCCCGTGCCAGGCTTCAGCCTGGCTTGGGCGTGCACTATCAGCGGATGGTCATTGCACGCCACCTCGGACTCTGAACTGACCCGCACAATCGGGTTACTAGGCATCGGAGCCTCTACTAGGCGGTCTTTGAGCGCGGCGACTCTACGGCGACCGGCTGCGCAAGTCAAGAGGAGATTGACCATGAATTGGAATAGGCATGCAGACTTTTGGTGATCGCAGTCGACGGACCGTCGACGCCTACGGCCTCACAGAGAAACGGCGGGACCAAGTGAGAAGGCCATGCCTCAAAAGGACGAGTGCCCGGGTTGCTCGTTCTTCGCTGGTCGGATCCTCAGGTGGGGTGTCGCGCCTCATGATCCTGCCGAGGCCGGCGCACCGCGTGCACACGCGGGTATTCACTAGCCGCGGCTCACTCATTCCGGCCAGAACTGCGAGTGGAATCGACACGGGAAAGACCACGTCAGGACCAGAGCGGAACTCCCTTGACGAGCGCCTCGCGCCGATTCAGCATCAACGGAAAGTTGGGTTGCTGACCCCCACACCACTCGCTGCGCGAACGGCGTAGCCAGCCGCGGTCACCCACTCTCCGTTTTCATCCTGCACCAAGACGTACGTGCCTTCCGCGCGGGGACCTCCCTGCGCACGATTAACAGGACCGACTATCGGCCAGATCCGTTGAGTTCCGGCTCGTAGTACGCCTTGGGGATCATTTGTTTCAACCGTGATCTCAGGCGACACATGTCCCAATGGCGAGACGAACCGCACTTCGACGAGTTTGAAGCCAGCCGCCGCTGCCGACCGAGCCAAGATCGTCCGCAGGCTGCGCTCCGACGACGTCACAACTTTCCCCCCAAACGCGCTTCCGATCACGCTCATCTCATCGAGTTTCTCTTTACCGCTCGGTTCAACGAGGGTGAAGCTATAGCCTCGAACCTGCGGCCAGCGCTCCTTCCGGCTTACGTCCCGCAAAAGGCCAGCCGCTATTAGGGCATACCACTGAGCACGACCTAGTTCTACTGCGTTAGGAGCCTTTACCTTGAATGAAATCCAGACGCCACCGCGACCCCACCCGTAAGGAGTCGGGCCTAATTCAATCCGAGGGAGCCAAGGTCGTCTGAAGCCCCCGAGGATTTGCTTGAGCTCTGCCAGCTGCGCTTCAGGCACGATTTTGCCTGAGCTGACGACTGTGCTCGGTATGTTCGGCGCGCTCGCGCCCTGCCTCGTGCTCGAGGCGACGATCCATGCCACCACGGTCGCTGCCAAAAGCACGGCAGCACCAACGAGACACGGAAAAACAGCGCGGCGGCCGCCCACGCCAAGACGACCGCCGCGCGTCAAGTTCTTAACCGCAACCAGTAGCCGGAACGAGAACGAGGTACCACGGCATGCGATACCCATTGTCGTGGGATCACAGGCCACCCGCTGAAAGAACGTGCGCGTTTTTCTGACGGCGCAGATTGCCCACCCCCTCCCGCCTTGTCCCCCAGTCCGCGAAATCGGCCTGGCTTTTTCCCGAGTTTCGAGGCACTGTCATGATCCGATGCCACGCCGAGGACGACCCCGGGCCGCAACACCCGCGCAGATCGAGCACGTTCGCTCGTTGGCCGCCGAGGCGATGAGCGAGCGAAAGATCGCCGAGATCGTCTTCGGCGATGCGCGTTACCGAGGTCGGGTCGAGCGTCTCCTCCGCCCGCGAGGCTCCCAGGCAGGGCACGACTCGCTGCAGGGCACGCTGCTCAAGGCCGATGAGGCCACCCAGTCGAGCGAGCCGGAGCTGCCTTCGATTCGTGAGCTGCTCAACCGCCACCGGCGGCTAGGCGAACGCTTCCTCGACTGAGCGCCTGAAGGTCGCCGGGTCGATCGCGGGGAAGCGGTAGAGCTCCGGCTCGATCTGG
>Ga0137375_10004501_pt1 | contig 16636 bp, 18 predicted proteins | sample SagtaG_24_FD_104936 | JGI IMG/M metagenome (GOLD analysis project Ga0137375, IMG submission 104936) | Vadose zone soil microbial communities from Sagehorn Ranch, Mendocino, California, USA - Sage1_R_113_16 metaG | ecosystem: Environmental > Terrestrial > Soil > Vadose zone | place: USA...
GACCTTTGGATCACCGCTGCGATCTGCTGAGAGGTCGGCACCGGGCGCTTCCGAAGGATCGGAAGCGCCCGATGTGATTGGTGGGCCGTCAAGGACTCGAACCTTGGACCCGCTGATTAAGAGACCGTTCCCGGCCAGTTTCCATCCGTCGCACTCCAGCTTACTCCATGTCACTCGGTGTCATGTATCCCCGCGTCGCGTGTGGAGATCCGAGGACAGGGCTCGTGCGCTTGTGGCGGCCTGAGTGAGATAGAGCGCGATGGGTGAGTCGCACTGGGAGTAGCACCGTGATTAGCACCGGCAGACCCCGAGCTCCCCCTGGCCAGGTTTGGGAGGGTCTCTGTCCTTGCCCGGCCATGTGCCGCGCCGCGATCGCCGCGTCGTCCCGCACCGCAGATCCGGGTCCAGGGGGCCTCGTCCTGATATTTCCCCGGCTATGATCCTCTGATGTTCCCTGGATTATCCCTGTGATCTTCTCGGAAAAACTGAAGAAACCGCCGGACATAAGACAAATGGGATTGAACCGCCGACACCAGGGTTTTCAGGCCCGCCTGCATCCCCCAGCTCGGACAAATGATCTGTCGCCTCCAGTAAGGATCCGTAGCTTTACGGCGCGTCGACCTGGCCCTTGGTTGCAGATCATGACGGATGGCGACGCGTGATTCGGTCCGAGTAGAGTTCGAGTCTCTTAACGTGGAACACACCAGCTTTGCCCGCCGAGTTTGCCACAAGCACCGGAAGGGCCGCGCGGGGCGCTATGGCCGTGCGGGCGCCCGCCGTGGCCCCGCCCTCTGACGAGGTGCGGCGGGGCGCGGGCCCGCATCGCCGAGCGGCTTCGCCCGCTATGTCGATCTGGATCCGTCGCCGCGTACAACGTCGCGAACCGATCACCGAAGACCCAGCACCACACCTAAATATGCCAGCCTGTGTAACACTGGAAGGGTAGCCGAGGACCATGCGTCGAACGTGCGTCATAGAAGGCCGCTCCCGCGGTACCCACCGGCCACCCGGTCGAATTAGACTGCTCGGGCCCGCAGTGTCCGCGACTTATCCAGACCTGTCCAATTCTAGTTAGCCCGCCCCAGACCACAGTTGAGTCAGCAAGACATGACGCTTCCACCGCTCAAGGGGTTGTTGCCGCTACATCCCGCGCGCACATATCCCCCAGTGGGCCGATGCATCTACTGCGGATCAACGGCCGCCTTGTCGGACGAGCACGTTGTTCCCCTCGGCCTTGGCGGCCGCTTCGTCCTGCCAGATGCGAGTTGCTCGGACTGCAGGGAAAAGACGAGTAAGTTCGAGAGGACTTGCCAGAGAACCATGTATGGCCCCTTGCGCCTCTTGTACGGACTGCCGACACGGCGAAAGAAGGGGCGCCCGCAGACGTTGCGGCTCAAGGTCAAGCACGCGCCGGACAAAGACTGGGAGTACCTTCCGGTCCCGCAGGAACGCTACCCGTTCTTGATCACGTTTCCTTACCTGGGAATGCCCGGAATCCTCACGGGACTGCCGAAGACCGCGGCGGCTGGGGCAGTAACGAAGCGACTGTGGATCAGAGGCGCATCGCCTAGTCATGACTTCCACGCGCTGCTAGAGAAGCTCGTCGCAGAACTTGGCGTGCACTCAATCATGCCCGAGGCAAAGGCGGACGTTGAAGCGTTCTGCCGACTCCTGGCAAAGGTAGCCTACTCCTTCGCCGTAGCGGAACTTGGTGGGCATCCATTCGAAAGCCCGTTGGTGGGCTATGCGAGCGGAGGCGACTTGAGTCACTGCCTTCACTACATTGGTAGCAGAGAAGCTGAGGAACCCCCTACGGAGACACTGCACGACCTCGCGGTTCTCAACGGGCCTCCAAGCGCACCATTGGTCGTACGCATTCGCCTGCTGTCAAGACTTGGAACGCCGACCTATTATGCCGTGGTGCGGGAAACGACGGGCCGGGCTTACCCTTCGCTCAAGCCGCCAGACACCGGCTTGCCGGTGTCTGCGGCTTAGCTCACACGTTAGTCGGACAAAGTGGCACGTCGACGACGCGTGACTATCCGATACTGTCGAGACCGGAGTCGTTCGTGATCCGCTTTGAAAGCGAGAGCGGCAACCCCGCGGTCATTGCAGAGACCAGAGGTTATGGTATCTATCTCGACAATGACTCCATAAGTGAACTGGCCACAGGGAGAGCCTCGCGCCGAGAGCGATTCGTTGACGCGCTTCTCGCGAAGGGGACACTGCTATTCTCCTGGGCTAATGCCATTGAAGTGTCCTCGGCGAGGGACGTGCGCACCTTTCTCGACAGCATCGGCCCATGCTGGGTACCTCTCGAACTGAACCCGTGGAAGGTCGCGAAGCGAGAGGCAGCCGGTCTCGACCTTGACGCTTCAGTAGAAGCACTCGTCGGTAACAGCAAGACGTGATCCCAGAAACTTTCCACCAGCGAGTGGGGAACCGACCTGAGAATTTGGGTGGGAGCGGCTTCCCTGAAGCCAGTACCGGGTCTTGGCCGGTGCTCACTCGATGAGGCGATCCGCGCGTAGCAGAACGCTCGGCGGGATCGCGAGCCCGAGCGCCCTGGCCGTCTTCATGTTGATGACCAGCTCGAAGCGCGTCGCCTGCTCCACCGGGATGTCGGCGGGCCGAGCGCCCTTGATGATCCGATCCACCAGCCGGGCCGCGTGGCGGCCCAGCTCGTACAGGTTCGCGGCATAGCTAGCGAGGCCGCCCTGCTCGACGTGGAACGAGGTATGCAACATGGTCGGGATCGACTGCCGCAGCCCGGCCTCGATGATGAAGCCGGGGATCTTAAGGGAGAGGAAGCGTGGCGAGAGGATGCCATCCACTTCGCTCTTCTGCACGCTGGCGAGCACCAGCCGGGCCTCGCCCTGGGTGCGGACGGGCCGCTCAATCAGGGTCAAACCCAGTCGCCGTGCTGCCTCCCGATACCGATCCAGCTGGGAGACAGCGTACGGGTCGCCGGCGTCGTAAGCGAACAGGACGCGTTTCAGTCCCGTGACGAGCTCCCGGAAGATCTCCAGCCGCTTCGGCGCCAGCTCGACGTCGAAGTCGGCCACCCCCGTCACGTTGCCGCCTGGCCGGGCAAAGCTCTGGACCAGTCCCGTGCCCACCGGATCGCTCCCGCTGATGAACACGATGGGGACGCGGTCGGTCGCCTGCTGGAGCGCCCGTGCCTCGTTCGCCCCACCGCCTCCAGTGACCAGGATGTCGGCCCCCCGCTCGACGAGTTGGCGTGCCGCGCGCGGCAGCTCCTCGGTGCTACCCTCGGTGAAGCGGATACCGAGCACGAAGTGCTCATTCTCCCGATAGCCGAGCTCGACTAGGCCATCCCGCAGGCCCACGATCGCCGGTGTGGGGCCCCAGGCCTCCGTCAGGGCTCCGATGAGGAGCGGCTTCGCCCGTTGCTCGGCGGCCGACCCACCGACCAGTCCCCCACCCAGCAGCATGAGAACAAGTCCGAGTACCCAACCGGCTGAGTGGGTACCGGACGCGCGGTGTCGCCGATCGCGCCGCTCCTGCCTCACCGCCGCGGCGGCCCGAATCACGGGTGGTCCCCGAGCCGGCCGGGCTCGTCGGAGGTGGCGGCCAGCAGGGTCTCGACGATCTCCACTGCCGCGGCGCTCGCCCATTCGCGAGCGCCGACCGCCAGCGCCACCGCTCGGCCATTGCGCCCGAAGAGGAAGGTGGTGGGCAGGCCGATCACCCCGAAGCGACCCGTGACCGTTCCGTCCGAGTCAAGGAGCAGCGGGAAGGTCAGACGCAGCTCGCGGACGTAGTTCCGCACGACCAGCGGGCGCTCACGTGTGTTGACGCCGACAACCGCCAGCCCCCGCGCGCCGAACCGGCGGTGCAGGACCTCGAGCGTTGGCCTTTCTGGGCGGCACTCGAGGCACCAGGTCGCCCAGAAGTTCAGGAGCACGACCTGTCCGCGCAACCCGGCGAGGGAGACCGTCCGACCCTCGAGCGTGCGGAGGCTGAGCTCCGGCGACGGTGTCCCCCGCGGATAGGGGCGGAGATCCAGGCTCGCGAGCTGGGCGGGAGCGAGCGGGCCGACGGCGGCCGGCGAATGGGAATCGCCGAGCGCGGGCGAGCCGAGCGCTCCCGCTGCCCCGACGGCCACGGTGCCCGCCCACACCATCCAGCGTCGTGCGGCGCCCACCCCGGTTCGCGCGCCGTTCACTGCCCAACGATCGCGCGCGCCGCCTCCAGGATGGGCCCGGTCGGGAATACGTCTGTGACCGTGCCGAGCCGGCGGCCGCGGATGATGCCATCCTTGTCGACGAGGAAGAAGGCGCGCTGGGCGGTCGTGCTCGACCATTGCTTGTTGAGACCGATCACCGTTACCTACTCGCCATGTAGCTCTCGAGAATCCGGACGCGGCAGCGGAATCCCAGCATGCTCGAACGAAAACAAAAACCAGCCCATCCACGGCCGGCCAATTACAGTGATAAGGAGCCTAAAGGCATTTCTTCACTGTGGACGGCAACGCAGCCGATTGCGGCATTGGAGCCCCTCGATCACGGACTCTATCGGGGAGCGAGACACCGGCAGATGGCCTCAATAGTCACGGACCCGAACTGGCGAATAAGGTCACCTCCAGTCCGAGATGATCGGACATGAAGAATTCAGGCTCACTCTTGCCGTCCCGCTTGAAGGCCCGCCGCCGAATTCTCGAAACGTCGAGATTAAACGGATGGTCCGCAATAGGGCGCTGCACAAGGATGTAGTCGATACGTTTACCGGTGGGGTCGGGATCGGGCGCGATCGTTTCATCGCAGAAGAAGTCACCCGGAGCAACCAGGTTCGCCATTTGGGATCCAAAGGGCGGGGCCGCCTTGCCTTGCGGGAAGACGCTGCAGATCGAATCGAAAGTTGGCGTCTTTTCGCCCCGATTGGTGTGGCCGGACTCGGGGTGAGGGCCGGGACCGCTAGGAGGTTTTCTGGGATAGATCTCGGCAAACATATCCAAATCGTACCAGTCATCAAAAATGAGGCCGGTGATGCTGTTGAGGGAGTTAGGGTTGAGGGAGTTGATCAGGCCGGCCATTTCGGCGGCTGGGATGTTGAAATCGCCTACGATCATTGCAACGTTCGAAGCCACATGCTTGTCAGCCACGAACTTGGCCAGTTCCGTCAGTTGGGCGGCTCTTATCTCGCTTTTCTCCTGATCAGTAGGTTCACCACCAAAAATCGAACTCAGCCATCCGGGCATATCGCCACCATTGTAGAGATGTGTCGAGTACAGCTCCACAAAACCAACTCCCACATCGATCAAGGTTCGCTGGATTCCCTTCCGAGCCCACAGGTCGGCATCGACTGCCCTTCCGAAATCGCATCCTCCCGGGGTATCGCGTGTGACGCCAGCGCGCTTGTATGTGTAAGTCCCGCCGTCGCTGATGCTGAATGTCGGGCTGAACACTAGGAGCCCGGCCCCGAGATGCTCCCACGCCCCTAAGCCTGGCTCGTCCGGTCCCCACAGCGACAGCGCGGCGGGACCCCGAGAAAGGAGCTCAGCTTTATGGTTGGGCTGCCAAACCTCACACAGCGCTGCGAGGTCGTAACTAAAGACTTGGTCCCCGATCTCGATCAGCCTGGCATCAAGATCAGGTTTGTCTACCACATACACCTCGGCTGGCACGACGACTCCAAGCATCTCGAACACCAAATCCACGGCAACGTTTAAAGGAATCGAGAAGAGAGCAAAGATTTTGTCGACCCCGTACCCCAATTCTTTGATCACAAACGCCGCGAGATCGGCCGCACTGTCGATGAGCTTGCATGCATTGTTGACGGGGTTTGCAGAAACCCCACATACGCTTATGACAGGGGGAAAAAGCTCATCACAAAGTCCCGAGCTGCCGAACTTTTTGAGAAGAAAGGCAAGAATATCGGCGGCGCCCAAGCCCATACAGGCCACGAACTGGGGCAACCCCCCGGCCGCCTTGACCAAATCGGCCACTTGGAATGTGTCTCGCATGAGCCAAGTGTTGTAGTGCAAGAATTCGAGCCTTGTGGCGGAGTTGCCCACCCGTCCCGCCATCAGCCGAAGGGATATCACTGGTTTCGGCGTTTCCCCTGGGGGGAGGCCTTTGTATCGGAACCGTGCGGCGAGCTTCCGCATGCTCAAAGCGGGCATCGCCGGGGGTGGCTGTGGGACCGAAGGCGGGTACATTCGATCCATGCTCGAGGCTATCTGCCGCAAACTTGCAGTCATGAGACTTCCCGACTCTCGGCTGACGCGAGGCCGACCGGGAGGGCTTGCCACATGAGCCAACGTTCGGGGGCGCGTCGAATCTCCGCCTCAAGCCAGCGGTTGTACTGTTGAGCGAGATAAGCAGCGGATAGGCCGCGGGTGTCGATTTGCTGAACCACTTTCACTGCGTCGTCGCGTGGGCCAACGAAAGCCAACAGGTAGTCGAACCGAGCACACAGCTCCAAAATGCCTGAGGGAGTCTTCACCGACCGGCCCAACAGCGTTGAAATCTCGTGACGGGTATTGACATGATGGTGGTCAAGCACAGCGGCAACAATCGCGCCCGACTTCATACTTCCCGTCAAGATATTCGACGCGTTCTTGGAAAAGATATCGAGAGTCTGGCCATGTTGTTTAAACGGCTGAAACCATGGCGCATCCTGGGAAACGAGCAACAGCGCTCGGATGCGGCGCAGCGATGAGAAGACTTTCGGAAGCTCGGGGAAATGCCAGCCGGCAATGAACACTCGCTCGGAGCGGGGGAGTTGCAAATCCATATCAATACGCTGCCAATGCCCGAGATTAGTAACAAACTCCGCCCAGGCATATGTGTGAGACCGAACGAACTCTTCGTCGTCAGTTTCAATTCTTGCGTCCCCAAGCGTGGTTCGCGACATGCGTAGGGCAGCGGCCCGTGTGAGCGCCTTGGTAGACTGGCGGAAGCCCTCATCGGCCACCAGATCCGCCGCAAGCTCCCACTTGGATGCCGCCAAGAGTTGTTCTTGGTCGAACATTGAATCTCTCCCTCCTAGGACCTGCGTCCAAACGCTTCGCTGTCATTGGAGAGCGACAATAATCGGAATGAGACCTCGGCCCGTATCAAGCCCGCGAAGCGCCTTGCCGATCACGGCGCCGAAGGCGCGCGAATGATCGGAGGCCTTCATGGCGAACCCAGGTGTGTTGGAAGTCGTAAGCAGATCGCCTCGCTCAATCGGACCGTAGCTTGCGTCCACCTTGCAATATACACGGCCCACGAGCCCAATCAGCACGCGGTCCGTCTCGCCCTCCTGCTTGCCCAGGACCAGCCCTGGTTTCAGGTCTCCGGCCCCGGACACGACGCCGATGACACAGCGATCGTACTCACGAGTGCTTTGCTGCAGCCGCCTCTCGGTTTCGATGACCATAACAGTGCCTGGTTCGACGGTTTCCCCAGAGAGTGCAGAAAACTCTTCCGCACAGTCGGCGTTTTGCAACTGGACATCTTCGGTAACCATGACGACGCCTTCGAAGAAGGCTGCAAACTTTCCTCCTTTTGCGAAGAGCCCAATGCCCGCGTTGTTCCGGGCGTCGACGGCTGCAAAGCCGGTCCCGGTTGTAGCAAAGACGGCCGTGTCCTTCTTGGCCTCCGCCCTGACCGCGACACCCTGCTCGCTCAGGGCCCTTAACCCAATGCCCGCGTTGTTCCGGGCGTCGACGGCTGCAACGCCGGTCCCGGTTGTGGCAAAGACGGCCGTGTCCTTCTTGGCCTCTGCCCTGATCGCAATGCCCTGCTCGCTCAGGGCCCTTAACCCAATGCCCGCGTTGTTCCGGGCGTCGACGGCTGCAAAGCCGGTCCCGGTTGTGGCAAAGACGGCCGTGTCCTTCTTGGCCTCTGCCCTGATCGCGACGCCTTGCTCGCTCAAGGCCCTTAACCCAATGCCGGATTGGTTTCGAGCGTCGATCGCTGCAACGCCGGTCCCCGTTGTCGCAAAGAGGGCCGTGTCCTTCTTGGCCACTGCTCTGACCGCGATACCTTGCTCGCTCGACGCCGCCAGCCCGATGCCCGTGTTGTTGCGGGCGTCGACGGCTGCAGAGCCACTTTCAGTCGTTGCAAAAACGCCTGTGTCCTTCTTGGCCGCCGCTCTGACCGCGATGCCCTGCTCGCTCGACGCCGCCAGCCCGATGCCCGTGTTGTTGCGGGCGTCGACGGCTGCAAAGCCACTCTCAGTCGTTGCAAAAACGCCTGTATCTCTCCCGGCCTCGGCCCTGACTGCGATCCCCAGCTCGCTCAAGGCCCTCACCCCTATGCCTGTTTGGTTTCGAGCGTCGATCGCTGCACCGCCGGTCTCTGTTGTGGCAAAGACGGCCGTATCCGTCTTGGCCGCCGCTCTGACCGCGATACCCAGCTCGCTCGATGCCGCCAGCCCGAGGCCGGCTGTGTTATGCGTACCTTCGACAGCTGGAACTTGAGGATCCGATGAGTCGCCTACCAAATTCGGCATTGGATCTCTCCTCTGGCTCGAAGGCCCAGTCTCCCTACTGCAGGTCGTAGATCACCAGGTTCTAAGGATAGAGTCTGGTTGACTCTACCTTGACCACTACGCTGCACTGTCAATTCACCGGTTGTGGTCTGCAGCCCGCACGCGGGGCATGAGTTGCTTCTGGTTGAGGTTCTCGTAATAACCTTTGCCTGGTCAAGTCGTTATGGTCTGGCGGCAGTTTCAGTTTGTTCAGCAGCTCGGCGCTGTAGAAGGCGAGGTCCCAATTCCAGGCTCGCCTCAGCTCCTCAGCATCGACTCCTCTGATTTCTCGCAGATCCGTTCCGCGCAAATCCGCCACCGCGCTTCCCCCGCCACCGCCAAAAAAGGGGCTCTCCAGTCCGATCACGTTGAGACTCACACCTGTCAGGTCCGCTCCGGTCAGGACCGCTCGGCGGAGGTTAGCTCCGAAAAGACTGGCGCCGGACAGTCTCGCGCCTCGGAGCGACGCTGCTTCCAGATCGGCGCACTCCAGACGCGCCCAGCGAAGATCCGCCCTCTGCAGATTCGCTCGGCGCAGGTTATAGTTTCTCAAATCCGCGGCGATGAGGTGTCTTTCGTGGAAATCCGCACCTTCCAGAGTCCTTTGGTTGATCCGCTCGTTGTGGTCAGCGGGGAAGCCAAGCGACTTCAATACATCCGCACTGTATTTGGCAAGCGGCCAGTTCCATGCCATCGCGAGTTGCCCAATTGTGAGCCCCGTAGCGGAGCGAAGGTCAGCTCCCTGAAGGTTAGTGTGGACAAGAATAGTGCGGTCCAGCTTCGCCGCCCGCAAGTCAGCCTCGCGGAGGTCGGCAGCCGAAAGATTCGCGTAGCGCAGATCCGCGTTTACGAGAAAGGCGCGTTCTGCGCTTGCGAATCTCAAGTCGGCGTCTCGGAGGTATGCACCCTTCGCTAAGGGTAGCTGGTCTTCCCTACCCGTCCAGGATTGCGGCTTCCGGGAGACCTCCGCCTCGGCAAGGTTCGCGAATGGACTATATCCCACCCACATGAAGAGCGAAGGTCCCCACTGAACGAAACGGCTCGATCCGGCACTGACCAGAACCGGGTTGCCATACCGCACCCCTCGAAACTGAAATCTAATTTCGCGTCTCTGATAGTAGTAGCGGTAGTCACCCTCCGGGACTCCTACGAACGCCCCAACTGAAAACACATAAAAGACCGCACATAGTAAAAGGATGACAACGAAACCTCCGCACCGGGGCGCCCACCGAAGTAACCGGGAGCGGAGTGGTCTGTCCCTGATTTCGCCGCGGAGAGTTCTCCGCGCTAATCGTTGGGAGCCATAGGCAACACATACAGCGCCTACCAGCAGAATAATGTGTAAGCTCGTCCCACCCCATTCATGCCTCGTCAAGTATCTAGCCCAGAAGAGAAGCAAGGTGATCGGCACCAGCCACACGGCAAGCAGGCCACCAAGTCCGTTTTGCAGTCTCGAGAGCGATGGTCGTTCTTCTCGCAGGCCCCTGACGTGCGCCGAAATAATACCGTTGAGCAGCCACGGAAACGCCTTTTGGTCCAGCCGACGACCATCCGGAAACACCGCCGGTAAATCTGCCAGTTGTTCCCAGAGTCTCTGAAGCGCCAACAGAAAATATAAGTGCAGGCACATTAGCAGCAGTGGTGCCGCAGCGTAGAATCCAACAATCGGGATTGCTGTCTGAATGATCGGAAGCGGTGAGGAAGCGGAATTCGTAAGGAGATCCGCGTCAGTCGTCGTGGCGATAGTCAACCAGCAGTAGACACTGCTCGCCAACATCGACATAAAAAGCGTTCGTCCATACGCGGATGCCTCGTCAACTGACTTTAGACCGTCGAAGTTCTCGATTACACGTGGTAGCTTGGCATCAGCGACGGTACTGCCACCAATCTGCGCTGCTACAAGACCGATACTGTCACCCAGGTCTGCCTCCCGGAGATCCGCATCTCTGAAGTTGGCGCCAAGCAGCCTAGACTTCCTAAAGCTCGTCCGGCGCAACTTGGCACGCCGAAGATTCGCATGCATTAGGTTAGCTCCGTCGAAGCACGTGTCTTCCGCATCCGCCGCCTCCAGGTCGGCCTCCCGAAGGTCGGCTTCATCGAACCGCGCGGCGCTCACTCTGCGAAGCTTGGCCCGACGTAGACACGCTCCTTGAAAGATGGCGCCGCGGAGATCCTCTTGTGACAGATCAACCGATGACAGGTCGCAGCTCGATAGGTCGGCCATTGCACCTGATGGCGTGCCATTTACAAGCCAGCTTGCATGCCTCTCAAGCTGCGTCCTCAACTCCCCGGGGAAGACTTGCCGAAGCCGTAGCTCCTGACTCTCGCTCTTGTCCGGTTTGCCTTGGCTCGTCATATCCGGCTAAGTCCTTAGATCACTTGGTTCTGAGATAGATTCACCGTCGCCCGGCGATCTCAAAATCATCGACGATGATCTCGGTGAGAAGTTCCCCGCTTTTCCTAACCTCTCCTCGAATCACGGCCCGCAGTTCGGCATGCATCCAACCAGGATCCGACGCTTTTGTTCCCTGGTCAGCCGGTCCATCGCCAGTATGACAAAGACACCAACCATGGACGGACGATCGTAGAGGCTGAGCGCGACAAGCTCGCTACCAGTCGTCGAAGCTGCCATCGTCCCTCGTGTCTCTACACTCTTTCCGCGCAGCTTGTCCCGGTCGAGCGTGATGTCGACGACAGAGATGCGAGAGTATTCCTTGCTAGACCTTTCGCCCTTACGCCCGATAACCTCATACGTACCATCCTCCTTTAGTAGGATCGTCCGCCCGTCCTTGGTCTCTACCACTTCCGCCGTCGCAGTCACGGCTGCCCCGAGCATTAGCGCAGTCAACACAAGCGTCAACAGCCGGGCCATCACGCCTCCTCTCTCCCATTTCAGGAATTCCGCCCCGCTGCTTGACAGTCTAAGTGTCTGCCACACTGCTGGGCGCCGCCGCCAATCGGCGCTCGCTCACTGGCGCATCCGCGTTCCGGACGCCAAGGCAGCCCTGGAAGTGCTCCAGGAACACTTAGTTCTAAGAATAGGTCACCGACGGCCGGTGATCTCAAAGTCATCGAGGATGATCTCGGTGAGCACTGTCCCCTTCTTCACCTCCCGTCGGACAACGGCTTCGCAGCCCGGCATGCACCCGACGAGAATGCGCCTCTTCTGTTCCCTGTTAAGCCGATCCATTGCCAACATGACAAACACCCCAATTCTAGACGGCTGATCGTAGAGCATGAGGGCGACGAGTTCGCTGCCAGTCGTTCCGGCTGACATCGTTCCTCGCGTTTCTACATTCTTTCCGTGCAGCTTGTCTCGGTCGAGCGTAATGTCGACGACAGAGATGCGAGAGTACTCCCGGTTAGACCCTTGGCCCTTGCGCCCGATGACCTCGTACGTACCGTCCTCCTTTAGGAGGATCGTCCGCCCGTCCTTGGTCTCTACCACTTCCGCAGTCGCAGTCACGCTCGCCCCAAACATTAGTGCAGTCAACACAAGCGTCAACAGCCAGGCCATCACGCCTCCTCTCTACCATTTCAGAAATTCAATCCCTGCTGTTGGCAGGTATAGCCGCCACTGCCTGGAAGCGCCCCGTGATCACCGGGTTCTATGCACCTGCCCCCACGACCCACGTATCTCAAGATCCCTTGTGAACCATCCGACTCAGTTCTTATGCCCTTCCCGCCGCTCCGCCTTGGATGCTCCCCTGGTGCCTTACCACTATTTTGCTCCTACAAATCGTGATGTCCATTGCCTCCCGACATCCACGTATATGCCGTCTTCTCCCGCCAGTGGTCCAGTCGCTTCGTGTGATTCATCGCGGTTTGTGGGCAAAGACAACGCAACTCGTTCAAGTAACTCTTTACCGGTCCCACGTTTACCATGATTGTAGAGTTTTTCGTCTATTCCGATTCGGGTATCACTCTCACGTATGTGTTTAACCAGGTAGTGTCGACCTCCCAACGACACCCTTTCAACGTGCCCGTATCCTGAGTCCACCAAATCGATAAACAGCTTGTAGTAGTCCTTGAAAAATACTTCCGCATCTATGTTTAGAGAGAACCCATGGTCGGTCGGAGGGTCCTTCAGGAATACCTCCAATTTATCGCCAGAGTTAAAATAACTGATCAAACCAACGCCTAGATATACGGGCTCGCCGCTCACCGTAGACAACCGATCTACCTGCCCCTTTGCTTCGTCCTTATCTTCACTGGTTACGCCGCCGCTTCTGCCTTTAGCTTCAAAGGCAAGCCATCGCCTCGATCTATCCCTCCCTACTAAGTCTGGACGCGATGCGCCAGGCTCCAGTTGCGGCTTCAGGATTGCTCTGTACACATCAAGATGCATCAACCAATTAACGCCAAACAATTTCTGTGCCAACAATTTCGCACACGTGAGACCGATGAAGTAGGAAATTCCCGATTTCTCTGACGGATCTAAGTTCCTGTATGCTGATGACTTCGCAATCTTCTGTTTCTTAGACATTTCGAGATTTGCCAACAACAGTGCGCTCCTGTAAACAATCTCAAACGCGGAATACATTCCACTTTGGACGACTTTATTCCAGGAATCTCGCCCAACTGTAATAGCAGACCACATCAGCCTATTGACGGACACATTCAGCGTTCCGGGTTGTGACAGCTTGCTCCCGAGTGACGGGTCAAACGATTCTGGATAATAATCGAGCTTAAGAAGCATGGTCCTTCCTTGTCAGGATTTGGACTATTGATGATGGCGAGAGCAATAGATCACCGTGTTTTAAGGCGAGGGTCATAGGATTCCTAGCAGCGTACCGACCGCCCCGCCCTCCCTGCCAATATGAGTGAGACAGCGACCCCCTGGGAGTTTAGAGTCGAGGGCGACCAAGGATCGGAGGCCGATGAACACCGTAGAGGGGGCCCTCGGTGGGCCGGCGATCGAGGTCGTGGCGAAGGCGACGCGGCGGCGGTTCACCCTCGAGTACAAGCGGAAGATCGTCCGGGAGGCCGACGGGTGTAAGACTCCGGGGGCGGTCGGGGCGCTGCTGCGCCGGGAGGGCCTGTACTCCTCCCACCTGGCGACGTGGCGCGCGGCGCGCGAGCGCGGCGACCTAGTGGGGGTGCGGAAAAAGCGCGGGCCGGCGCCCCGGGTAAGGGACGCGCGCGACAAGGTCATCGCCGAGCAGGCGCGCGAGCTGACGCGGTGGAAGCATCGCGCGGAGCGGGCCGAGGCCCTGGTCGAACTCCAAAAAAAATTGTGGGCGTTGCTGGGGACGCCGCTGGACGCCGAGCCAGGGCCTACTGCCACGTCTTCTTCAATTGGTACAACACGGAACACCACCATGCCGGCCTCGGCCTGCTGACGCCGGCCGACGTGCATTACGGCCTGGCCGAGCAGCGCGTCACCGAGCGGGCGACCGTGCTGGCGGCAGCCTACGCGGCGCATCCGGAGCGGTTCCCCGCCAGCCTGCGCCACCCGCCGGCGCGCCCCACGGAAGTCTGGATCAATCCCCCGCGAAAGGCCTCAGCGGAATCGCCCCCGGCCGGCGGTTGAGACCAACGCGGTCCTGGGGCGTCACGTCATCGAGCCGGGGGGAGTATGATTGCTCCACGGCTCATCCCTCATGCTCCGCCTGAGCATCGGCCTCCTTTTCGCCCCGCTCACCGTGTCCGGCATCCCATCCTCCCTCCTCTAATGAACACAGCACATGGGCGTCTCCGACCAGTCATGCCACACTTGGAGGGGAAGACGCGATGAAGCCAGAACGAGCGTTTCGCCCGGACACGATCGAGAGGCTGGCCACCGCGGTCTACCCGTCGTTCGCCATGCTGGCAGGTATGCAGCTCGATGTCTTCACGCCGCTCAAGGAGGGCCTGCTGCGCGCCGGGCAGCTCGCCGACGCGCTGGGCATTGACCCTACCAGAATGGCGCGATTGCTTCACGCCTTGGCCGCCATCGGCTTGCTGACCGCGGACGGTGACCGATTCGCCAACACTCCCGAAGCCGACCACTTCCTCGTCCGCGGGCGTCCCACGTACATCGGCATGCGACACCACGCATACCGGCGGCGTTGGCAGTCGATGCTGCAGGCTGCGGAATCCATCCGTACGGGAACGCCCCAGGGTCGACGGGACTACGCGGGTATGGCGAGCGATGAGCGCGAGTCGTTCTACCGGGGGACATACACGGAGGCCTTGGCGGCCGGACGTGATCTGGCAGCACGGCAGGATTTCTCGCGCCACCGCCGTCTCGTCGACGCGGGAGGCGGCTCCGGCGGGCTCGCCATCGCAATGGCGGAGGCGTGGCCGCATCTTTCCGTGACGATCGCCGACTTGCCGGCGACGATCTCCGTCGCGCAGCGCTACGTGGACGAAGCGGGTGTCGGGGACAGGGTCAGGGTGCTGGCAGCGGACGTCCTGAGCGACCCTCTCAGCGGGTCCTACGACGTGGCCATCCTCAGAGGCGTCCTGATCGTACTCGCTCCTGATCAGGTGCGGCACGCCCTTGCGAACGTGAGTCGCGCTATCGAGCCGGGCGGCGCGATCTACGTCGTCGGCTGGATCCTCGACGACTCACGGGTATCACCGGCGGAATTGGCGGCCTATGACCTCCTCTTTCTCAACGAGTATGACCACGCACAGCTCTGGACAGAAGGTGAGATCCGGGCGTGGCTCGCCGAGGCTGGGTTCCGAGATATCACGCGCTCGCCGGGCGCATTCGGCGCCGACTTCATCATGGCGCGCAAGGGGACATCGAGCTGAAATCCACGGCGTGTGACGTTGGTGCGACCGCCTGTTGGAGCGAACGGCTTTCGTGGCTGGCCACGGCCTATGCGGCCCACCCGGAACGCCCCGCGGCGGTCCTTAGCCCACGGAAGTCTGGATGAACCTCCCCCGACCCGAGGCACGAAGGGGCGGCTCCTCCACTAAACTCATGACCCCGCTGTCTCATTCTTGTTGACAGGTTCCGCCAAGCCGACGCGGTGCTTGCCGAGCGACTAGATGAGTCGAGGCAGCCGAGGCAGCCGATTGTCGACCCCGATATCCGTCTTGCAGAATATTCGCAACGCTGGCTCAACCTGATCAGGCTAACCGTTAAGCCTCGAACACTGTCTAGCTACGAGCAGACGCTACGACTGCACCTCTTACCTAGGCTCGGTTCCATGAAGATCCGCAATCTTGCCAAGGGACACCTCAAGATGCTTCTTGCGGGCAAGCTCGATTCAGGCCTCGCCCGGAACTCGGTTCGTATAATCCACGCGACCCTTCGAGCATCGCTACACGCAGCCATAGACGACGGCGTCATCCTCGCAAGCCCGGCAGACAAGCTTGGACGCCAATTCAAACTCATGATTCCCGCAGCAGCAAGGCAAGAAGAAATCAAGGCCATGAATCGTGAGCAGGTGTCAGCATTTCTCACCGCGACATACACAGCTCCGAACCCCTACGAGCGCCGCCACTACCCGCTCTTCTTGTTGCTGGCCCGAACAGGAATGCGTCTTGGTGAAGCCCGAGCACTCCAGTGGAGCGACGTGGATTGGACAGGCCATGAAATACGAGTCGTTCGCGCCCTGTCGGCGGGCCGCATCGAAACGCCGAAGAGCGGGCACGGACGTACCGTGGATATGAGTGATCAACTCGCACATGCGTTGCTCCATCTTCAAGTCGAGTGCAAGAGAGAGACACTTAGGCGACGGTGGGTCGAGGTTCCCCAATGGGTCTTCTGGACAGAAACTGGCACCCCTCTTGACGAGAGTCGTGTGAGGAAGATCTTTACGAAGATGCTCAAGGCGGCGAGCCTCCCATTGCACTTCTCACCACACTGCCTGCGTCACACCTTCGCCAGTCTCCTCCTTCAGCAAGGCGAGTCCGCTCAGTACGTGCAAGAACAATTAGGGCACAAGAGCCTCGAAGTCACGACTAACACGTATGGGCGATGGCTCCCAAAGCGGCCCATTCGCGGGGGAGTGAACGCGCTCGACGAGCCGAGTGGTAGCAAAGTGGTAGCAAAAATCAAATCAGGGACTCCCAATGCTCCGGAAGTCCCTGATTCGATTGGTGGGCCGTCAAGGACTCGAACCTTGGACCCGCTGATTAAGAGTCAGCTGCTCTACCAACTGAGCTAACGGCCCGCTTGCGCGGAGAGCGAAAGTGGCGCGCCCAAGAGGATTCGAAC
>Ga0137375_10004506_pt1 | contig 16631 bp, 13 predicted proteins | sample SagtaG_24_FD_104936 | JGI IMG/M metagenome (GOLD analysis project Ga0137375, IMG submission 104936) | Vadose zone soil microbial communities from Sagehorn Ranch, Mendocino, California, USA - Sage1_R_113_16 metaG | ecosystem: Environmental > Terrestrial > Soil > Vadose zone | place: USA...
CGGGGGCGGCGGAGCCACTTCCTGCTTCACGAACCGCGGGAACATGGTCAGGCCGAGCAGACCGCCGAGCGGGCAGTGCTCGTTGATGTCGCTCAGCTGGGTGAGGTCCGTGCGCAGGGCGAAGTTGAACGCCCAGTTCTCGTCCGCGCCCATCCACAGACGGCCGCCCGTGGTCAGGTCGACCGCGTCCTCGAGGTCGCCGACCGTGTTGTCGCCGCTGTCATAGAAGTAGCCCTCGACCTCGGTGATCCAGTCGAAGCGGTCGGTGATGCCCGCGGCGTAGCCGAGGCCGGCCGTCAGCTCCGACTTGAACAGTGCGTCGCTTCCGAGGTCCCGGTACCCGACCGAGAACACCCAGTTCGAAGCGCTCCAGTCGAGCCCGGCGCCGAACCCCGTGTCGCTCGAGGCGACGTCATCGTCGCCGGTGGGAAGCTCGGCGAAGAGGTTCAGGGCCAGGTGCGCGCCGTCCGAGAACGGCTCACCCAGCAGGCGGAACTTGGTCCCGACCCGGGCATTGCCCAGCCCGCTGTCGTCCAGATCCGGATGTCCGAAAACGTCGTTCTGGTCGAAGTTGAAGTCGTCGTACGGCACCGAGGCGCTGATCTCCCAGCGATCGGTGATGCCGTAGCCCAGACTGGCGCTCAACCGGTTCCAGTCGAAGCTGAGCTCGTCGCCCAGAATCGGGGGAAGGTCGATCAACCGGTCCCAGTTGTTGTAATAGAGGCCGAACGACCAGCCTCCCCGCGGCAGAGTGTCGCCGCTCAAGAGCGAGAAAAGCCCCGTTTCACCCGTGATCGTGGGACCGTTGGCCTGTTCTCCGGCCATCGCCCAGACGGGTACGAGACTCACCAAAACCGCCAAGAGCAAGCATCTGACTCCTCTCATTCTTCACACCTCCTCCGGCCCGTGAGCCTAAAAACGGCAGGGGCCTGCCGATTTGCCCCTGCTAGTTTTACAGCCTGCTTCTTCGAACGATATGCCCTGCGCGGCGCGTCCACTGGTGAAAGGAAAGTCTGTTGCGAAGGTCAGCGGTACGATTTCACCGAGAAGCGCGCCTCAACTCCACCTTCTCCTTTCAAAGCTTGTGCCACGATGGCGGACAGGAAGAACCTGTACTTGTGGAACCCGAAGGACGACTCGAATCCCACCCCGGCGTCGGGGATGTACGAGCTCAGATCCGTGTAGATTTTACGATCGAAGCCGACGTTTCCGGCTCCTGCATACAAGATCCAGTACCAATTCTGCCAATCCAGCCGGAGAACGTCATGGCTGGCATTGAGAAACCAAGGAAAGAAGTACTCCCAGGTTGTATGAAGCTCTTCCGTGCCCCGCATCTTGTCGCTCAGCCCCTTGAGGTTCTCGCGGCCGTCGAGCCGGAAGTACTCCCCGAGGGGCACCGTGTAAAGATCGCCTTGCTGGGGGTCCGGCGGCAGCTCCTCGGGCGGCCGGTCGTCCTTGTAAAGAAAGGTCCCCGCGTGGGCGCGCCCGATGAGGAAGGTGCGCGCGCTGATGTCGAAGCGCTTGAGGGTCTCCGCCTCGACCTTCGCGTAGTCGAAGTCTCCGATCCCATAAGGGAGGCCCCAGGTCAGCGCGCCGGTGAAGCCCGCGCCGCCGGGCCCGATCTCGCGGAAGGCGGTGAACAGCCGCTCGGTGCGCGCCCGTGTCTCCCCCACGATGGAGTTGGAGCGGGCGTCTTCGGGAGTGCCGATCTGATAGCCGACGCGGACGAAGGTGTTGGTCTCGCCACGGCGCAGGATCTCCGCGAAGTCCGGCTTGTTGGTGCTGATCCGGTCGAGCTCGGTGAGCAGGAAGGTCCGGCGCTGGTAGCTCAGCGGCCACTGGAAGAGGAACAGCGAGCCCCGCACGCGGTCGAAGTCGTTGGAGAAGTCCTTGACCTCCTGGAACTCGATCGAGTCGAAGACGGTGAACTGGGTGGTCCGCCGGTAGCCGTAGTAGCGATAGCGCAAAAATGCCGAGATGTTCCCGTTGACGAAGTTGTACTTGACCTGCCCCTCGAAGAAGACCTTGCGGATCAACCGGTTCACGCGCAGGTCGAGGTCGCCTTCCGGGAAGTAGACGTCGAGCCGGGGCAGGAACCCCTCGTCGTTGGAGCGCGACTGCGCGGGGCCTGCCGGAGGCGCCTGCTCCTTGGCGGGAGGCGGAGAGTCCGGGGGCGGGGTCTGGGCCGGCAAGGGTCCGGCGAAGAGCGCGGCGAGGGCGAGCACCGCAAGCGTCGAGGGATGCATGCTGGGATTGTACCCGCGGGAGTGACAGGGAAGGCGCCTCAGCGGTTGATCAGCTGGGCGACGCGGTCGAGGAAGATCTTGCTCTGGTTGGGGCCGAGCGCCGCGGAGACCACTTTCTCCTCGGAGCGCACCAGGTCGAGAACGGCTTCCACACCGCGGCCGGCGTCCATTTCCGCCTGGCTCATCCGGTAGGGCGTGTCGAGATCGGCCACCCGCGCGTGGCCCGAGAGCAGCGTGCGCGCCTGCTGGTGGATGCCTTCGCCGAGGCGCCGCAGGTCGTCGGCGGACATCTTGTGGAGGCGGTCCGTGCCGAGCCGGCTCAGGTCCTCGTGCAGGGTCACCAGGCCCGAGGTGATCAGGCCGTAGAGGAGCTTGCACACCTCGAACGGGCTCATCGCGAGACCGATGGCGATCTCCTCGATCGACCGGCGCTCGTCGATCTTGCAGATCAGGCTCCACTCCTGGGGGGTCAGCGAGACCGAGGTGGTGGCCGCCAGGTTGGTGAACACGGGCACCAGGCGGGTCGAGGCGATCTTCTTGGACAGGACCTGCCACTCGTCGATGCGGCGGGCCGCCTCCATGAGGAGGTTGGTGTTGGACTTCTGGATGGTGGTCTTCTCGGTCTCAGTGCCCTGGGTGAAGACGAAGTCCCCCTCGGGCCAGATGGCCAGCTCGTAGACCGCCTCCTCGCCGATCAGATCGCCGACGTGCGCATGGACGATCTGCCCGCCGCGCAGGAAGATCTCACCGTTCGACTCGCCGTCGCGGTGAAGGGAGAAAACTCCCGTCTTGCCCGACACGGAGACGAGCTGGATGATATCTGGAAGAGGCAGCTCCTTCAGTGATCCCTGGAAGGCCATGATCGCTCACCGAGTCCGACGTTCAAGCTCCTTTTGTGCCAGCGTTCCGCAGGCTCGCCTTGGAGGGAAACCGATGCTAGCACAGGCGCTCCGCGCCACGAGATTATTATCACCGCGCGGGGGCCTGCTCGCGCAGCCGGTCGAGCCGCAGCCGCTGGCCGCAGCAGAGAGCGACCGCCAGGGCGTCGGTGGCGTCGCTCGGCCAGCCGCCGCCGGCCACCCCCAGGATGAGGCGGACCATGCGGGCGACCTGCTCCTTGCCGGCCCGGCCGTTGCCGGTGACGGCGGACTTGACCTCGGCCGGGGTGTACTCGCGGATCTCGATGCCGCGGCCGGCGAGAGCCGCCAGCAGGGCGCCGCGCGCCTGGGCGAGCACGATGAGGGAGTGGGCGTTCATGCCGTGGAAGGGCGATTCGAGGACCGCCAGGTCCGGCGGGTACCGGTCGAGGAGGTCCTGGAGCCCCGCGGCGAGCCGGGCGAGGCGCGCCGGGAGAGCGAGGGCGCGCGGACCCGAGAAGCGGCCGGCGTCGACCACCCGGAACGACGCGCCGCTCCGCTCGGCCTTCTCGACCAGGCCATAACCGGTGTGCAGACTGCCGGGATCGAGCCCCAGGATGAGCACGTCACCTCAGCACGGCGCCCTACTGGGCCGCCAGCACCTGCTCGTCGACCTGCATGTTGACCCAGACCTTCTGGACGTCGTCGTGATCCTCCAGGGCCTCGAGCAGGCGCAGGAGCTGCGCGACGCGGTCGCCCGGCACGCTGACATGGCTCTGCGGGACCATCGCCAGCTCCTTGGCTTCGAGAGGGACGCCGCGCCGTTCGAGCTCCTCCAGGGTGCTCGCGAGCTCCTCGGCCGGGGTGTAGATCTCGTAGCGGTCCTCCTCGGTCGCGATGTCGTCGGCGCCGAGATCCAGCGCGAGGTCCATGAACCTCTCCTCGTCCATGGCGTCGCGCGGGATGGAGAAATAGCCTCGCCGGTGGAACATCCAGGCGACGCACCCGCTCTCTCCCAGGCTGCCGCCGTGACGCGTGAACAGGTGGCGGACCTCGCCGGCGGTGCGGTTGCGGTTGTCCGTCATGCCTTCGACGAGCACCGCGACTCCGCCCGGCCCGTAGCCTTCGTAGGTGACCTCTTCATAGACGGCCCCGCCGGCCAGCTCGCCGGTGCCCTTCTTGATCGCCCGGTCGATCGTGTCGTTGGGGACGCTGTTGGCCCGCGCTTCGAGGACGGCGGAGCGCAAGCGGGGGTTGGCCTTGGCGTCTCCGCCGCTCAGGCGGGAAGCCACCGTGATCTCCTTGATCAGCTTGTTGAACAGCTTGCCGCGGCGCGCGTCGGTGGCGGCCTTTTTGTGCTTGATGGTGCTCCACTTGCTGTGACCTGACATCGCTCGCGGCCCCTCGAATCCCGGACATTCCGGAGCATCATTGTACCGGAGGCTTCCGCCCGGCGGCCAGCCTTCTGGGTAACTCCCTCAAAAATCAGCAGGTTTTCGCCCTTTCGATTGACTGGGGCGGAGCGGAGTGCTAGAAAGCTAGCTGTCTTTCTGTCGGAGATCGCATGCCTTCGATCCTGGTCCTCGAGCAAGATCCGCGCTCCCTGGAGCGGATTCATCACACCCTGGGTGCTGCGGGCTGGCGGGTCCGGGTCGTCGGCGAGCCCGCGCAAGCCTTCCAGGCCGCCACGTCCGAACGGCCCGATCTGGTGATCGTCGGCGCCGGCGTGGGCGGAGCCGCGGCGGTGGCGGGATCGTTCTCGCGGCGCTCCGGCGGCCCCGGAGTCCTCGGTCTGCTCCCGGCGGGAGCCGGCCCGGCCGGCTTCGGCGGTCTCGCGGCGGACGAGCTCCTGGCCCAGCCGTTCAGCGACCAGGAGCTCCTCGCCGCCGTCGAGCGGGCGGGCACCGCCCCTCGGGCCGCCGCGGCCCCGCCGCGTCCCCGTGGAGAATCGAAGCTGACCTCAAAGGACATCTTCGGCGACGTGCTCGCCGAGGTCGAGCTGGCCGACGCCGGCGATGCCGACGGAGTCGACGCAAAGGTTGCGACGCCGGTGGCGGCGCCGACACCCGCCGCGCCACGGCCCGCGCCGCGCCCGTCGGTCGACGACGACATCAACCGGAAGCTCGAGAAGACTCTTTCGGGAGTGTTCGGGCCCGATCTCGGAAGACCGCGCCCGCCGGCCCCACCTCCGGTCGCGGCGAAGCCGGCACCGCCCCGGGCGGCTCCGCCACCGCCGCGCCCGGCCGACGACGACGACATCGATGCGATCCTCAGCCGGACGCTGGGGAGCCTGGAGATCGGTTCGCGCCCGCGCCCTGCCCCTCCGGCGGCCCCGCGCCCCGCGGCGCCTCCGGCCCCGGCCGCTCCTCCGGCGGAAGGGACGGCGGTCCGCCGCGCCCCCAAACCGGCCGGTACGGGCCTCGCTCAGCTCGAGGAGCTGACCCGCACGTTGCGGATGCCCACCGCGCCCGCGGCCTCCGTCGCGCCGCCGCGCGTCGCCGCCCCCGCACCGCCATCTCCGGCTCCGGCCGTCATCCCGCCGCCGGTCTCCGCGGCCACCCCGGTGCTCGACATCGAGCCCCCCCGGGTCGAGCCGCCACCCGTCGCGCCGCCCGCGCCCGCCGCCCCGCCGCCGGCGGCGGATCCGCTGTCGGCCTCCCTGTTCCGACCCGATCCGTTCGATCTGGCCGATCTCGAGCTGCCGTCGCTCGCCGAGCCGGAGCTGGTCGCCGAGCCGGAGACCGAGTCGCCGTTCGAGCTGGTAGACCTGGAGATCGAGCCCGAGCCGGTGGCTGCCGAGCCCGAGGTCGCGGAAGAACCGGCGCCGGCGCCCGCCCCAGCCGGATCGCTGGCCTCCCCCGACTTCGCCGCCACCCAGCACATCCCGGTGTTCGACGACAGCACGCTGAACGCTCCGGGCGGGGAGCGCTTCGGCCAGTACACGCTGCTCGAGAGGATCGCCGCCGGCGGCATGGCCGAGGTCTGGAAGGCCCGCATGCGCGGGGTGGAGGGCTTCCAGAAGACGGTCGCGATCAAGAAGATCCTGCCTCACATGACGGACAACTCCGAGTTCATCGGGATGTTCATCGACGAGGCCAAGCTGGCGGCCCAGCTCAGCCATCCCAACATCGTCCACATCTACGACCTGGGCAAGATCGGCCGCGACTACTACATCGCCATGGAGTACGTCGAGGGCAAGGACCTGCGCTCCCTGCTCAACGCCTCCCGGCGCAAGGGGATGCCGCTCACCCTGGGCCTCTCCCTGCTGATCGCCGCGCGCCTGGCGAGCGCCCTCGACTACGCCCACCGGAAGCGCGACTTCGAGGGCAAGGAGCTGGCGCTCGTCCACCGCGACGTGTCGCCGCAGAACGTCCTCCTCACCCATGAAGGGGACGTCAAGCTGTGCGATTTCGGCATCGCCAAGGCGGTGTCGAAAGCCGGCCAGACCCAGATGGGATCGCTCAAGGGGAAGCTGCAGTACATGTCTCCCGAGCAGGCCTGGGGGCGGCCGGTCGACGCCCGCTCCGACATCTTCTCGCTCGGTGCCGTCCTCTTCGAGATGCTCACCGGCGAGCGCCTGTTCTCCGGCGACAGCGAGATGTCGATCCTGGAGGCGGTGCGCCACGGCCGCATCCGCACGCCGCGCGACATCGATCCGTCGATTCCCGTCGAGGTGGACGAGATCGTCACCCGCGCGCTGGCCTACGACGTGCGCGACCGCTTCCAGAGCGCCGGCGAGATGATGCAGCGGATCGAGGGCGTGCTCCACACCCTGGTGCCGTCGCCCGGGCCGGGCGAGCTGGCGGCCTATCTGGCGCGCGTCACGGCGCCCGAGCCGTCCTCGGGCGACGCGCTGTTCATCCCGCCGCCTTCTCCGGTCGCCATCCCGGCCCACCTCCCGGACCCCGAGGTGCCGCCGTCCCTGTTCACGCCGGAGCTCACCCCGCTCCCCGCCGAGGCGGCGCCGGTCGCGGCCGTGACGCCGCTCGGCGATGTGCACGTCGAAGAGACCGGCGGGCGGCGGAGCCGGCTCTTCCTCGTCGTCGCGATCGTCGTCCTGCTGGCGGCGGTGATCGTGACCTTCTTCTTCCTGCGCGGCCGCCACGGCGGTGAAGCCGCGCCTCCAGCCGCGACGGGTCCGGCGGCACAACCGGCACCGGCCGCTCCGGCGCCCGCCCAGCCCGTCCAACCGGGTGCGAAAGCCGCTCCCGGAACGGCCCCGCCGGCTGAGACGATCGATGTGCAGGCGATCCTCAAGGAGGAGCTCGCCAAACGGGAGAAGGAGCGCCGCCGCAAGTACGAGGCCCAGGTCCAGCAGCTCGAGCGCGAGCTGGCGAAGGCCCAGAAGGATGCCCAGGACAAGGCCCGAGCTCCGGAGGGCCAGAAGCCCCCGTCGCAGGAGACCCCCGCCCGGCCGCCGCGATGATCACGGCTCCGGATTGACGGAACTTGTCAGTTGTTGGAAACCGGGATATCCTCCCGCCCGGTCGCCCTGGATTCCCGCCCCCGCACGGGGCATCGGTACCCGCGGCCCGATTTGCCGTGCCGGAGGAAGCATGAGCCTCAACGAGAATCAGCGGAAGTTCTACGAAAACATCCACTCCACCACCCGGCAGGAGATGGAGGATCTCGATCGCTCGATCGAGGAGGAGCTGGCCAAGGTGAAGGACCGCCTGGCCGAGCTCCAGAACGCCAAGAAGGCCGCGCGCCAGATGTACGACGCCGCCTGTATGCGTCTCGGCATCCCCAACGATCTGGAAGCCGAAGAGGCGCAGGGCGAGGCCTGATCCCCAGGGCCTCCCATCTCCGGGAGGCCTCCGCGCCGTCCAGCGTTCCATGGCCTGGTTCCGCAAGACCAAGACTCCGAAGCCGATCCGTCCGGAGCGGCCGCGCAGCAACGTCCCCGAAGGGCTGTGGGTCAAGTGCGAGGGGTGCAAAGAGGTCATCTACTCGCGCGACCTGGACCGCAACCTGCGGGTCTGTCCGAAGTGCGGCTTCCACATGCGGATCGACGCGCGGACGCGCATCGCCCTCCTGCTCGACGAGCCGGAGCCGCGCGAGCTGTTCACCAACGTCAGCCCCACCGATCCGCTCGGCTTCCGCGACAGCAAGCGCTACCGCGACCGCTTGAAGACCTACCAGCAGGCGGTGGACGAGCGCGATGCGGTCGTCGTGGTCCAGGGGCATCTGGATGAGATCCCGGTCGTCATGGCCTCCATGGAGTACCGTTTCATGGGAGGCTCGATGGGGTCGGTCGTAGGCGAGAAGATCACCCGCGCCGTCGAGCGGGCGTTCGAGCGCCGCCTGCCTCTCCTGGTGGTCTCGGCCTCGGGCGGCGCGCGCATGCAGGAGGGGGTCCTCTCGCTGATGCAGATGGCGAAGATCTCCGCCGCTCTCGCCCGCTTGCGCGAGGCGCGCCTCCCGTATCTCTCGATCCTCACCGATCCGACGACCGGCGGCGTCACCGCCTCCTTCGCCATGCTGGGAGACCTGAACATCGCAGAACCGGGAGCGCTGATCGGCTTCGCCGGACCGCGGGTGATCGAGCAGACCATCCGGCAGAGCCTGCCCGAAGGCTTCCAGCGCAGCGAGTTCCTGCTCCAGCACGGATTCCTCGACCTGGTGGTGAAGCGGTCCGAGATGAAGGAGTCGCTCGCCCGCTGCCTCCGCCATCTGTACCGGCCCTGACCTCCCCCGAGCCGATCCTCGCGAGACTCGAAACGCTGGGCATCCGGCTCGGCCTGGAGCCGACGCGCGACCTCCTCGCCCGCCTGGGCTCGCCGCACCTCCGGGCCCCGACCGTCCTCGTGGCCGGCAGCAACGGCAAGGGGTCGACCTCGGCCCTCCTGGCCGCGATGGCCACGGCGGCCGGATACCGCACCGGCCACTACACCTCGCCGCATCTCGATCGGGTGGAGGAGAGGCTGCAGATCGACGGCTCGCCCGTCGCCTCCGACCGGCTCGGTCGTCTGCTCGAGGAGATCGTGGACGCCGCCGAGCGCGCGACCGGCGCGCCGCCCACCTACTTCGAGGCCCTGACGGTCGCCGCCTTCCGCTGGTTCGCCGAGGAGGATCTGGACCTGGCGGTCGTCGAGGTGGGTCTGGGCGGGCGGCTCGATGCGACCAATCTCTCGGAGCCGATCCTCTCGCTCGTCACCTCGATCAGCCTGGAGCACCGGGAGTTCCTCGGCGACACTCTGTCCGCCATCGCCCGCGAGAAGGCCGGCATTTTCCGTCCCGGCCGGCCGGCCCTGGCCTGGGTGACCGACCCCGAGCCGCGGGCAGCGCTCGCCGAAGTGGCCGCGGAGAAGGGGACCGATCTCCGCTTCGCCCCGGACCTGGTGCGGATCGAAAGCTCCGAGCTCGAAGGCTGGAGCGGTCAACGCGTCCGGCTGGTCACCCCCGGAGGGAGGCACGACCTGCGGATCGCTCTCCTCGGCGCACACCAGCAGCGCAACCTGGGCCTCGCCGTCCTCGCCGCCGAGACGCTGGCCGGCGATTTCCCGCGCCTCGATGCGCAATCGATCGCGGCCGGCGCCGCCGCCTGCCGCTGGCCCGGCCGTCTGGAGGCGATCGAGCTTCTGGGAGGCCGGCACCTCCTCCTCGACGCCGCCCACAACTCCGAAGGAGCCGCGGCTCTGGCCGACTTCCTGGCCGACCTCGGAGCGCCGGTCGACCTCCTCTTCGGAGTCCTGACCGACAAGGACGCCGCCGAGATGCTCGGCGCGCTCGTACCGCACGCGAGGCGGCTGATCCTGACCACCCCGCCCAGCCCCCGCGCCCAGGACCCCGCCGCGCTGCTCCCCTATCTAAAAGGAATGGAGGATGTGGAGGTCGAGCCGGACCCGGCGCGGGCGTTCGAGCAATTGCTCCAGGGGAATGGGGAGACCCTGGTTGTTTGCGGGTCGATCTATCTGATTGGGGAGGTGCGGGGGCGGGTGCGCCAAGCCGGCGTGAGCTGACCGACCTGCGCCGGCTCAGCCTCGGCTGCGCTCGTCGAGCAAGGTGCGCAAACGAGCAATCTCCGCCTCGGCAGCCTCGGCCCGCCGGCGCTCCGCCTCGGCCTGCTCTTCCGGCGCCGGCACCAGGCTCCCGTCGGCATGGAAGAGCCGGACCCAATCTCCTTTCCGCCCATCGACGACGCCATGCCAGAGGCCGAGGGATGCCCCGAGCTGCTCGCTCCAGAAGCGCCCATGCTCATCCGGCGGGATCGGCTGGTAGGTCCGGCCCGCCAGACGCAGCCCTTCAAGCCTCACCTCGTCCGGATCGTGCAGGAAGTACTCCGCCGTGCGGAAGACCCGGGCGTAGAGGTCTCTCTTCTCGGTGCGGTCTTTGCGCTTCGTCGAGGGCGACAGCAGCTCGACGATGACGTCCGGCAGTCGCCCGTCCTCCTCCCACGCGATCCACACCTTGCGCTCGCGGTCCGGGTCGACGCCGCCCACCCAGAAGACGTCCGGGCCGCGGAAGGCCTTCTGCTCCGGCGGCTCCAGGCCCTGCGCCACCTCCTGCGCGACCTCCCAGGCCTGCTCGAGGGAGTAGTACACGAACATGTTCCCGCCGGTGTAGAAGTCGGTCCGGCCCTGTTCCGCCATGACCTGGCGGAACAGCCTCCGCAGGAGGGGGTATTCGAGGGTATGCCACTCGGTCTCCAAGGGCTCTCCATCGTCCAGGACGAGCTCGAAGGGTAGAGGCGCGAGCGCCGCGACCGCTGGCTGGCTCATGGCGTGCTCCCTTGCGGAGTCGTTGTCTGCGAAGATCTTATTCCGCATCACCGGCAAAGGGAAGGGGGACGAGGGAGTCCCGGTCCTTCTCCTGGACGACAGGATAGCACGTGCCCTGTCGCGAGGCTCCGGGGGCGGGTTATGATTCGGGAGTGATACTCCGCTCACTGTATCTCGACGGCTTCAAGAGCTTCCGAACTGCTCAGATCTTCTTCGGTCCGTTCACGCTGCTGGTCGGTACCAATGCATCCGGCAAGAGCAACGTTCAGGATGCACTCCGGTTTCTCCACGGCTGCGCTCAGGGATTCACGATCGCCGAGGTGATCGGTGAGAAGTGGGGCCCCGGGGGCCTACTTCTCTGGCGCGGGATTCGCGGCGGGGTCCGTGAGATCGCCCGAGCTGGAGAAGATATATTTGCCCTCTATGTCGATGCGGAAGAACCCGTTGCGGGAGAGCAGTACAGCTACAAAGTCGTCGTGGAGCTCAGCGAGGAGGGCAAGACACTGGAGGTCAGGGACGAGTCTCTTGAGGCGGGACACCGGGTCGTTTTCCGCCAAGACCCGAATCGCTCGATCTTCTTCCCGGACTCCGAGAGGAGATGGAGGCACTACTCAGCAGGCCGAACGGCCCTCGTCCGGATTGCGGAAGATGATGACGTCGAGAAGACGAGACGGAACGACGCCCGACTCCTCGTGGACTCCCTCAAGAACATTCGCTTCCTGGATCTCGCACCCGACGCGATGCGGCACCCATCGACACCTGGCGAGCAGGTCCTGGGCGACCGCGGCGAGAATCTGTCGACCGTCCTCTACAACCTCACGGCGGACGCCGCGAAGAAGGAAGCCCTCCTTGGCTGGCTGCGGAGTCTGACCCCGCTCGACGTCGTCGACCTCCGCTTCCATGAAGACCTTACGGGACGGGTGCTCGTCTACCTGGTCGAATCCAGCGGGCGGGAGATCTCCGCGAAGAGCGCATCCGACGGTACCTTGCGCTTCCTCGCTCTCGTGGCGGCGTTGCTCAGCTCGGAATCCGGTCACGTCTTCTTCATCGAGGAGATCGACAACGGCCTCCACCCGACCCGGCTGCACCTGCTGCTCGACGTCATCGAGCAGGCGACCCGGAACTTCGGCTGCCAGGTCATCGCCACGACCCACAATCCCCAGCTCCTCGCCTACCTGTCGCCGGAGGCGCGAGAGGACGCCGTCCTTCTATATAGACGGGAGCACGAGGACGCATCCGAGGCGATCCGCATCGTCGATCTGACGGACGTCCGCCGGATTCTCGAATCCCAGGACCTCGGACGGCTCTTCGCGACCGGCTGGCTCGAAGATGCCGTCGAGCTGATGGAGACCGAGACCCGTAGCAAGAGGGCCCGTTGAGCTTCCGCGTTCTCGTCATCCCAGAGGATTTCCGGAAAGACGAGCCCCTTCTCAAGCCCATCCTGGAGAAGATGCTGGAAGCTTGCGGCCGAACCGCCAAGGTTCGCATCTGCAAGGACCCGTTGCTCGGCGGCGTCCGCGAGGCGCTGAAGTGGTCGCGCATCCAGGAGATCCTCGACCGCTATCGCGGCATGGTGGACTGCTTTCTCCTGGTCGTCGATCGAGATGGCCTCGCAGGCCGGAAGAAGAGTCTCGCTGTCATCGAAAAAGAGGCTGCCCGGTTCCTGGGTGCCGAAGGCCGCTTCTTCGCCGAGAACGCCTGGCAGGAGGTCGAGGTCTGGGCCTTGGCCGGCCTGACCGACCTCCCACGCTCCTGGGCCTGGAAAACGGTCCGGGCGGAACCGAACGCAAAGGAGGCCTACTTCGAGCTCTATGTGCGCCAGAAAGGGCTCCCGGCGGAGCCCTTCGGCGGCCGGTTGCGGCTCGGCTTGGAGGCCTCCAAGAACTACCCGCGCATCCGTAGGCTTTGTCCCGAGGACGTAGGGGTGCTGGAATCTCGCCTGCGGGGCGGCGAGGAGGCTGGCTGACGCCGTCGGGGGCATCGGCGTTAACTTGCCGGTTGCTCTCTTCTGAGCCTTGAGCAGGGCGGAGGCCGCGCTGGCGACAGGCGCCGCCCCCCAGCCGGCCGGCGCCTTTCCCCACGCCCCGGCTGGCTGTCCCCAGCCGACCTGCGTTCCTTCCGAGTCCACCGCGGGTTGTCCCCAGCCGGCCTGCGATCGACCCCAAGAGAACGGCGTCCCGCCCCAGCCCATCGGTGCCAGGCCCCAATCCTGGGGGTCTCGTCATTCGTTGGGGGGCAATCGCCGGCGCTCCGGGAGGCGCGGCAGACGCGCAGGGCTCCGGCAGGGCTCGCTTGGGGGGGCACGGATGTGGCCTGGGGCCTTCTGATGTTCTTCTGGGGAACACCGGCGATCGTCTGGGCGCTCCCGCGGGCCGCGAGGGGCGGCACGGACAGCTCCTGCTACACTGACGCCATGTTCATCGGCCATTTCGCCGTCGGCTTCGCCGCCAAGAAGGCTGCGCCGGTGGTCTCCCTGGGCTCGCTCTTCCTGGCCTGCCAGCTCGCGGATCTCGTCTGGCCGACCCTGGTCCTCGCGGGAGTGGAGCGGGTGGAGATCCGGCCCGGAATCACAGTCGTCACACCGCTCGACTTCGTCAGCTATCCCTACTCCCACAGCCTCGTCGCTCTCCTGCTGTGGGGCGCGGCTTTCGGCCTCGGCTACAAGCTGCTGCGGAAGGGCGCATGGACGGCCTCCCTGGTCCTGGCCGCGGTGGTGGTCAGTCATTGGGTGCTGGACGTCGTCTCGCACCGGCCGGACGTACCGGTGACCCTGAGCGGCCCGCAGCGGCTCGGTCTGGGGCTCTGGAATTCCCTGCCCGCCACCCTGGCGGTCGAGGTGATCCTCTTTGCGCTCGGCGCGGCCATCTACCAGCGCGCGACGGCGCCGAAGGACAGGACCGGATCTCTTGCCCTCACCGGGCTGGTCGCCTTCCTGCTCATCGTCTACTTCGTGAACCTGTTCAGCCCGCCGCCGCCGAGCCCCGCGGCCGTGGCCTGGGGCGCTGAGGCGATCTGGCTGCTCGTCGCCTGGGGCTACTGGATCGACCGCCACCGCGTGCCGCGGGAGGCGCCGGTCACTTCTTCCCGAACATCTTCTCGTTGAAGGCCCGGGTTCCGCCCCGGGGGACCGACAGCGTCTTCCAGCCTCCACCCGCCAGGTGCTTGGCGAGGAAGACGATCTGGCCGACGTGATAGGCGGCGTGGGTCACGCCGCGCTCGATCGCCTGGACGACGTTGTGCGGCTCGGCGCGGATGGTGACGGTCCGCGTCAGATCCTCCTCGGAGAGCGCCGAGAGGGTGGCGAGGAGGCTGCCCCAGCCGTCCTCCCAGCGGGCGAGGAGGACCTCCCGGGAGGCAGAGGCGTCGGGCTCGAACTCGGCGTCCCGGTTGCGGTCGGGCTTTTCGCCGTCGGTGGTGAGGAAGTCGGTCCAGCGCGATCGCAGGTTGCCGCCGAGGTGAAGGATCAGAGCGGCGAGGCTGTTCGACTCCGGGTCGAGCGCGACGGCGAGATCCTCGTCGCGCACCTGGGCGAGCGCTTTGTCCGCCAGATCCTTGAGACTGCGGGCGCGGGCGGCGACTTCGCGGAGATAGAAGGAGGCGGCGGTTTCGGACATGAAAGGAGGCTAGCACAAGCGGTTTGCGGGCCGGCTCACACGCGTGGAGGTACCGGAATTCGTTAATGGAGCTATAATTTGCCGCGTCTGACTCCACTCCAGGACGACCAGGAGACTGCGTGACGATTCGAACGCTGTTGTTTGCGGACAATCCGGTCCTGGGACGCCTTGTGGAGATGGCCCTGTCGCGGCAGGGCTGCGACATCTTTGCTCGCGGTCCCGACGCCGCGCAGACGGAGCTGGAAGCGCAGCCGTCTCCCTGTTTGATCGCGATTGCCGCGGACGGTCCCGCAGCCGCAGCGCTCTGCCGCCGCGCCCGCGCTCTCCCCCCGGACGGCCGCCATGTGATCCTGGCCGTGATCTCCGACGCAACGCCGGACCACCTCCGGAGCCTGGTCGCCGCGGGGGCGGACGACTGGGTCCTTGCGCCGGTCGATGCGCCCATCGAAATGGATTCGCTCGCGCTGCGGATCGAGCTCGCCACGCGCCGCCTCGCCGCGCTGACCGAGGACGGCCGGACGGACGAGCCGCTGACGCGCGACGAGACCTTCCGTCTGATGATCGAGACCCAGAGCGAGGGGCTGGGCGTCAAGGACCTGGAGGGGAAGATCACCTACGTCAATGCCCGGCTGTGCGAGATGCTCGGCTACAGCCGCGAGGAGATGATCGGACGGCTGGTGACCGATTTCTTCAACGAGGAGAACCTGGCCCGCGAGCTCGTCCTCGCCCCGCAGCAGCTGGATGCGAGCGCCTCCTACGAGATCGAGATGACCGCCCGGGATGGCCGGCAGATCCCGACGCTCCAGTCGCCCAAGTGGCTCTACGACCGCGCCGGACGGAGGATCGGCTCGTTCGCCGTGGTCACCGACCTGACCGCCCAGAAGGAGGTGGAAAAGGAGCTGCGGCTCACCCAGTTCCTGATCGACCGCGCCGCCGACGCGGCGTTCTGGGCCGACCGGGAGGCCCGCTTCTTCTACGCCAACGAGGCGGCGTGCGCGTCGCTCGAGTACTCGCGGGCGGAGCTGCTCTCGCTCTCGGTGCAGGACATCCTCCGCCCCGAGGAAGCCAACCTGTTCGCGGAGATCGGTGCCGCCGTCCGCGTCCAGGGGCCCATCACCTTCGAGACCGTGCACGTGACCCGGTCGGGCCGCGAGCTGCCGGTCGAGGTCACCTTGAACTGCCTGGAGTGGGGCGGCCGCGAGTTTTTCTGCGCCTTCGCCCGCGACATCACCGAGCGCACGGTGGTCGAGCTGGCGCTGCGCGAGTCCGAGGAGCGCTACCGCAGCCTGTTCGACGGCGTCCCCCTCGGGCTCTACCGGACGACTCCCGAGGGTCGGATGCTCGACGCCAACGCCGCGCTGGTCGAGGTCCTCGGCTTCCCGAGCCGCGAGGCGCTCCTCGAATTCGACGTCAATGCGCTCTACGTCGACCCCGAGGTCCGCCACGACTGGCAGCACGAGATCGAGATCGAGGGGGTGGTGCGCACCTTCGAGGCCCAGCTCCGGCGGTACGACGGCCGGATCATCTGGGCGCGCTTCAGCCTGCAGGCCTTCCGTGACGAGGAAAAGCGGATCATCCGCTACGAGGGGGCTCTGGAGGACGTCACCGACCGCAAGCAGGCCGAGGCGGCCCTGCGGGCCAGCGAGGAGCGCTTCCGCGCCCTGGTGCAGAACGCCTCGGACCTGATCGGCATCCTGGAGGAGAACGGCTCGGTCCGCTACGAGAGCCCCTCCCATCAGCGCGTGCTCGGCCATCGCCCCGAGGACTTCATCGGCAAGAGCTTCCTCGATCTGGTCCACCCGGAGGACCGGCCGCTGGTCTCCAACGCCCTGCGGTGCCTGGTCGAGCAATCGCGGGAGATCGTGACCCTGGAATACCGGCGCCGGCACCGCGGTGGCGATTGGCGGTTCGTCGAGTCGACCGCCTCGAACCTGCTGGCGCATCCGGCGGTGGCGGGGATCGTCCTCAACTCGCACGATGTCACCGACCGCAAGGAGGCGGAGGACAGGCTCCTCCACGAGACGCTGCACGACGAGCTCACCGGGCTGCCCAACCGGGTGCTGTTCATGGACCGGTTGAAGCAGTCGATGGAGCGCTCGCGGCGCGAGCCCGACCGCTTCACCGTGGTCCTGTTCCTCGACGTGGACCGATTCAAGATCGTCAACGACAGCCTGGGCCATCTGGTGGGCGACC
>Ga0137375_10004511_pt1 | contig 16625 bp, 20 predicted proteins | sample SagtaG_24_FD_104936 | JGI IMG/M metagenome (GOLD analysis project Ga0137375, IMG submission 104936) | Vadose zone soil microbial communities from Sagehorn Ranch, Mendocino, California, USA - Sage1_R_113_16 metaG | ecosystem: Environmental > Terrestrial > Soil > Vadose zone | place: USA...
GTTTCTGAGACACGTGAATACAGGCACTCTGGCGCTGGTCATGTTCGTTGCTCTAGCGCTTCTCAGCACCACCCGCGGTAGGGAGGCCGAAACAAGAGAATCAGCTCCGGCCAAAGTGACAACGAGTGAAGTTATCATCAAGGGAGGCCAGCGAACGATTCGAGACTTGGATCTCACAGAAAAGGAGACACTCAGGCGGCACCTAGCGGACAAATAACGGATTCGCGAGTTCAAAGATCCGAAGGTCAAAAGAAGCTCCTATCATCATTACGCGCAGCCTCACAAAAGATCACATGCACCCGTTTGACCTAAAAGCTGCCCTGCTTGCAAAACACGCGCAACATCCAGTGATCATTCACTTCCCGATCGCATTGTTCATCATCAGCGTGACGTTTGATCTCATCGCGATCTGGAGAAGTAATCCAGTGTTAGCGAAGGCCGCATTCTATAATCTAATCGCGGCTGCGCTGACGGCCCCGGTGGCGATTGCGAGCGGGTTGACCGCATGGCAGTGGCAACTGGAAGGTTCGCGACTCAAAGGAAACTTGCTCTTGCATCTCATTTTCGCACTAGCGGCGAGCGGGATGATCTGGCTCCTTTCCGGGTGGCGTATTTCCCAGCGGAAACTACCGCAACGGATGCCAGGACTCACTTATATCCTGCTTGCGCTTGCCACGGTCTTGTTGATCGCAATTGCCGGGCATCTGGGCGGGTTTGTCAGCGGAGTTGAAAGTGGTGCGATTTAATTTCGGGAATAAAACCACCCGGAATCAGTAAGGACAAGTGGAAGCAATATCAAACAAACAAACCTAAAAGGAACCAAACATATGTCCGATTACATTTCTCATGATCACGAGCACGACGGGATTGATCGCCGCGGCTTTCTCCAGTGCATGGCCTGGGCTGGCACCGGCCTGCTTTGGACGGTCAGTGGCGGCGTCCTCGCGTCAAAAACTCTTGCTCAAATTGCGAAGGCTGGAGAGCTATTGCCGGCTACGGACCTTAGCTTTCTACAAATTAGCGACAGCCATATTGGCTTTAACAAAGAGGCTAACAAAGATGTTACCGCAACTTTTAAGATAGCGCTGGATCGAATCAACGCGATGCCTACTCCGCCGTCTTTCCTTATCCATACGGGAGATATCACGCAACTATCAAAGCCGGAAGAGTTCGACACCTTCGACGAGGTTCTCAAGAGCTGCCGGACCAAGGATGTTTTCTACGTTCCTGGGGAGCACGATGTGCTCAACGATGGCGGAAAGCTTTACCGTGAAAGGTACCTGAAGCGGGTCGAAGCGAAAGGCTCCGGTTGGTACAGCTTTAACAAAAACGGCGTCCATTTCATTGCACTGGTCAATGTCCTTGATCTTCAAGCCGGTGGTCTCGGGCAGCTTGGGGACGAGCAGCTCGGGTGGCTCGAGGCCGATGTGAAAGGTCTCGGAACGAGCACACCGATTGTTGTGTTCGCACATATCCCGCTCTGGACAGTTTATCCCGAATGGGGCTGGGGCACGAGCGATAGCGAACGTGCTCTGGGATATTTGAAACGCTTCGGCTCGGTGACAGTACTAAACGGTCACATCCACCAGGTGCTCCAGAAAGTCGAAGGAAATGTCACTTTCCACACAGCGATGTCCACCGCCTTCCCACAGCCCGCACCTGGAAGTGCCCCATCTCCTGGACCACTGAAAGTGCCAGCTGAAAAGCTGCGCAGCCTTCTTGGTCTAACGAGCGTTCAGTATAAACAAGGCAAAACAGATCTCGCCGTCGTCGATTCCAACCTCAGCTAACCGAACCATAACTAACTATGACTATACTAACTCCAAGAAACAAAACCATCGCACTACTGTGCGCGTTCAGTTGTCTCAATCTGTCCGCCTTCGCACTCGCTGGCGAGATGAAGGACGCCGATAACACCAGTAGCAAGCAAAACACAATAGAGATCAAAGATTTCGCCTTTAATCCGCAGACCATAACCGTGAAGTCCGGAGAGAAGATTACCTGGGCCAATCGGGACGAAGAACCGCATACCGTTGTCAGCGTCGAGAAGCAGTTTAAGAAATCATCCGCGCTCGACACGGATCAAACCTTCACGATTACAGCTGGTGCTCCTGGCACCTACACCTACTTTTGCTCGGTTCACCCGAAAATGACCGGCACGATTGTTGTTGTGAAGTCGTGAGGCGTGATTGATGCCTGAAGAGCTAAAGCTCGTCACTAAAAGGCAGAGAACACCGCACTGACTACCAATATGGCCGAGAGAACTATGAACCCACTTCTCGGTGGAATCCTTAGCGGCGTTGAAACGCCCGACTAATAGCTAGCTTTTTTCCTCGTCGAGCTTCGCTTTGACCGCAGTCTCGATTTCTTCGTAGAGCGCTTTGTCGTTCTTCAAAACTTCTTTTGCGGCGTCTCGACCCTGGGCAAGCTGCGTGCCTTTGTAGTTCAACCATGAGCCCCGCTTTTCGACAATTTGCTTTTCCAGCGCAAGATCGAGAAGGGCACCAGTCGAGGAGATTCCCTCGTTGTACATGATGTCGAATTCGGCCTCGGTAAACGGCGGTGCGACCTTGTTCTTAACGATCTTAACACGGGTACGATTCCCTGTGACGACGCCATCCGTCTGCTTGATCGCGCCGATACGTCGAATATCAACGCGGACACTGGCATAGAATTTCAAGGCCTTTCCGCCGGGCGTCGTCTCAGGATTTCCAAACATGACGCCGATTTTTTCGCGGATTTGATTTGTGAAAACGCAGCAGGTCCGCGCCTTTGAAATAAGCGACGTGAGTTTGCGCAATGCCGCGCTCATGAGTCGCGCTTGCGCACCGACTGTGGCATCCCCGATCTCGCCTTCGAGTTCTGCTCTGGTGACCAGCGCTGCAACGGAATCAACCACGATCACGTCCAGAGCGTTGGAGCGTATCAGAGTTTCGCAAATCCGCAACGCCTCCTCGCCGGAGCTTGGCTGAGAAACGAGCAAATCATCAAGATTAACACCGAGCCTTTTCGCGTACGCAGGATCGAGCGCGTGCTCGACGTCAATAAAGGCCGCAAGCCCACCGCGTTTTTGCGCCTGCGCAATCACCGTCAGGGTAAGCGTCGTCTTTCCGGACGATTCAGGGCCGAAAACTTCTACCACCCGGCCCCTCGGAAATCCGCCTACACCGAGAGCGCGATCTATCAAAATGTTTCCGGTAGGGATGACATCGATGTCGACGATTTTTTCGTCGCCAAGGCGCATGATGGCGCCCTCGCCGTAGTCCTTGGCTATCTGCTGAATCGCCAGATCGAGGTTTTTATTTCGCGCCGCAGTCAATTTATCAGCAGCCGTTTTTTCTTCGGTTTTTGTCGCCATATCAGCAGCACTGTAAGTACGATGCATGCGAGCATTCGCCAAGCACAAAAGCGACCGCCTTGAAGTCACCGAAAACGAAAAGGCCGCGAACGCTCACGTTCGCGGCCTTGCAATTTCGACGGAGCTGATCGTTATGAAACAGTGATCTTGCGCGGCTTGACGTGCTCCGCCTTGGGCATAGTCAACGTCACAAGACCTTGGTCGATCTTGGCGCTGATTTTCTCGGCATCGATTGATCGATCGATCTCGAATTTGCGCCGGAAATTTTCCGGACGCGATTCGTGATGAATCAACGTTCCTTCGACTGCGGGAAGCGAACGCCGCCCGATAACAGTCAGTTCGCTGTTTTCGACTGAAATATCCAGGCCGTCCTTTTTCACGCCCGGCATTTCGATCTCGAGCATGTAGCCCTCAGCCGATTCCGTCACGCTGGCCGGCGGCGCAATAAACTGTTCTGTTTGCGCGCGGTCACCGTCGCGGGTCTCACGGGTTAGAGTATTCATAGTGAATCCTTTGAGTTGATTTAGCCGACCTGGATTTGCTTTGGTTTTGCTTCTTCAGCCTTCGGCAACGTCACCTTGAGGATTCCGTCCTTATACGTGGCGCTCACCTTACTTGCGTCCACGCGGGTCGGAAGCGTAATGCTGCGGCGGAACGCGCCAACATAGCGTTCGGTGCGCTCAGCTTTCTCGCCGCCCCTGCTTTGTCGCTTGCGCTCGCCGCTGATCGTCAGTGTCCCGTCATGCAAAGAAATGTCGATGTCTTCCTTACGCATTCCAGGCAATTCGACTACAGCGATTACGTTGTCGCTGCTCTGGTGAAGATCGAGCGCAGGCGACCAACCGGTAAAGAGTTGCCCGCCGCGTCCGAAGCTCGACCACAAAGGCATTTCGAACAACGAGTTCAGTTCGTTCCCCAGATTGCTCCAGCGATCCAAGGCGGACCAAGGTGCCAGTTCCGGAGGTTGATAACGAATTAGATCCATAATTTTGAAGTCTCCTTTCTTGGATGAAGAACTTTTCGTTCAGCGCTTTGTAGTAGCTCGCGTCATGCCACAAAGAAAATTCAATGAGCGGATAAGAATAAAATCCGTAAAATCAGTGTCTTATCGGACCAGACAGCTGGTGTTTCGGATTAGTGCGTTGGTTTAATGTGACACATCCGGACAAGCGGCTCCCGCGGGAAGGCGAGACAAAATTGGGCAGTGGTACAGTTTGGAAATTAGGCATTTGTCGATGCTATGAGTCACATTGACTCGCGGGAAAACGCTAGTGTGTCGCGTTTAAGCACTTCTAAGCGTATATCATTTTGCTTTTACGGAACCGACGAACTAATAAGAATACGTAAATGTCCAGCCGATGGCGCACAATTGTCGGTAGAATTGTTGCTATCGGCGGTTTCATCGGTTGCCTCGCATCTGTGCTCGCTTTCCTCGGAATCGACGCGAAATCCATCGAAAAGGCGTGGAGCGCAATGAGTACGCATTACATATTTGCGCTCCTATCGATCACATGTTTCCTCGTCTTCGTCTTTTCATTGTACTACCTATGGCGAAGCTCACGCATTACGCCAGAAAACGTTGAGCCACGAATAAGAGAATGGCTTGATGCATTCAGTTTAGGCACGCGAGTGCTGAATGAACCCGCACATCATTTTGCATTTGAAGTTATGGCTCACACCGGTATTCCGTTAGCCGTCCTTCGCACCAGAGAGCATCCCCGCTACATTACGTTACTATCTAAAATCGGCTTAGGTCCGGAACACAAAGGATTATTCGATAGATTATCGCCTCCCGATCAAAAACGTTTCCGCATCGAGTTAATGTTGGACGCGGCCAAGGCGAAGATTGGCTATCAGGCCGATCCTACATTCGAAAATTTTTCTATTGAAAAGCGATTGCCAATCACTAGCGACCTCTCAGAGGCAAACCTGATGGATGCTGTTGGAGAAATTCATTTCTCGGCGCTCGTTTTGCTTAACGCGATAGCGTTGAGGCTTCATCCTCCTAAGAATTAACGCAGAAGCGTAATCACTTCGTCCAAGCTCCAAACGTGATCGGTAATGCCTGCTTCCATAGCTGGCGTGACGCGTAACGTCTGGTGAATCCGGCAGAAGTTGTAATGCATGTAATGGAGTGCCACCGCATGCTCCAAATTCTCTAGTTTTTTGCTAAATGCGTTCGTTAGTCGAGTGAACCGGCGCATCGACATTCGCATCGTCAAATTCTGGCGTTCGACATAGCTCGTGGAAACGTGCCTGTAATCGGGGTTGCCGCTGATAATTGCCTTGCGAGCGCCCATGCAGACCGCAGGGCTGTAGCGCTTTTCTGCGTCTTTCGGAGAGCCGTAAATCTTTTGTAGCTGAGCATAATCAACATCATCTCCAAACGATTCAGTGACACCACGCAGATAAGCAACATGACCATCAGCTGTAAGCTGAACACGATTGGCAAGCCGACCTTTCAAATCGCTCATGAAATGATAAGCGTCGCTAGCGTGGCGGCGGCCAATATACCAGCACGGCACAAGCTTTGTGTCTGGGTCAATCGCAACCCACGTCCAAGCGTCGCCAGCGCCTTTAGCCTTGTGCTCTGCTCGGCAATTCTTTTCCTTCGCGTAAACGAAGCTCCAAATCTCATCGCACTGGAGGCGCTTGCATTGCAGATTGCGAAAGATTTTGTCCTGATATTCCGAGCAAGCGCGGCCAAGATCACAAAGCAGCTTCATGACCGTCGTACGATGCACTCCGGTTATGCGCGTAAACCGCACGAAGCGAATTGCCTTCAACCAAAGCGGCAACGATTTTCGTTCGCTCATTGGTAGTCAACTTATTCATGGACCGAATATGCTTGATCGGTCAAGCATTGTCAACAAAAAGAATCATGCAAAATCAAGAACATTGGAAAATTCCTACTTGACAAAAGTCGGAGGGTGTGGGATTCGAACCCACGAAGGCTCACACCTTGACGGTTTAGAAGACCGTTCCAATAAACCACTCTGGCAACCCTCCATAAAAGTTGGTTGCTGGATTTGAGAGCCGGTGACGCTCTAAATCACCGGCTCTTTTATTTTATCGTCATTGTGACTCCTTTCCTTCAACGAGTTTCCACACGCCGCGAGAGTGAGGAACGAAAATCGCTTCCCTCGACAAGTAGCTTGTTAATGTGTCTTTTCCGACTTTGCTGCCACGGCGCTTCAATTCCGCCAAAATCATTTTCTTTGGGAGTGGTTTGCCGTGCTCCCTCATAATCTGTGCGATCTGCCTCACCCCAGATAAAGATTGGAAAGTGCTATCGGTACTGTCGGACGTAGTGGGATGCGACGAGGGGAAAAGTTCACTTATCACACCCGTTTCCTTGCTGGCGATTTGAAGGGTGTATCCTGGATAAACCGCTTCCACGAGCGGTCGAAGTTGTTTGAACTTCTCAATTACGCCTGCAACTTTGTCCACGTCGATGATTGCCATAAGTGGATGGATTATCCGCTATGGCGTCCATCTTGTCAAGTCCAGAAGTCAACTTTATCAACTTTTCTTCGACCAGCGAATTTCGGCGGCTTTTTTGGCAATCTGCTTACGGCGCTTGGCGCTCAGCTTTTCCGCCCTCGCCTTTCCGCCCTTTAACCCGCCAAGTCGCCCAAGCGCAACGGCTGCGGGGTTCTTTTCGGGTAGTGTCTTAGTTTGTTGATTTGTAGTCTCTGCAACGATGCGAGCTGCTACTACGTTTAGATCGGGCGTGCTTGAACGCTTAGGCATGACAGAACCCTGCCCGATTTTGCAACCAGTTGCAAAATTTTTCTGGCCTCAAACTGTACCACTACCCAAAATTGCGCTGATTGCTCATCATATTTCCGATCATCGGCTCCCGTAGCATCTTGACAGTTTAATCATCGAGCGGTTACGAGTCGGCTCGTGACTGCGCCAACTGATGGCCGCCGCGAGCTCGACTCGGTCGTGATTAACATCGAGTTGACTCTTGTGAGCATAATCCAGGGCGTTGCACTCTTTTTCCTGACGGACAATGCCCGTGGGTTGCTGGTGACGCAGCACATGAGCGCGTCTCTCTACGTCGCGGCCGGCTTGTGTGTGATCTTCATCTTTTGGTCGCGTTCCGTCATTCACACCCTCACGTTAATTCGATGGCCACTGGAGTTCGGTCACAACTTTTTCTACATCGCTTGCGCGCTTGGCGAAGCGATCCCTTTTCAGCCGCCTTGATAATCCTCTCGCGTGGTTTCAACTAAGCACCGCGTACGCAGGCATTGTTTGGCTGCTCTTTGTTTACGACATGAGGCTGATTCATGCGCGCATCGCTGAATCACACACCGATTCCGAGCGCGCCCTTTACTCATCCGCCAGGTCTGATCAGTTGCTAAATATTCGTCTGCTCGCTCCCCTGTGCTGATTGCGCTCAATCTCGCCTCTGCCTTCGCCATTTGGCGGTGGCCTGATTTGTTCATTGCTCGTGCCTGTCACATTTGGTTGATTAGCATTCAACTTCTTTCCTTCATCGGTTATCTCTTTTATACGAGCCGTTACTTCAGCGCGATCGCGCTGCTTGTTCTGCGAAGCCGACAGACAAATTAGCCGATGTGGATAGGGATGCGGCGATCCCGAGTTCTTCTTCGCGACTATCGTTCGAGGTGAATTTTGCTGTTGAGATAGAGCACAACGAACGCGATTCCGAGCAACGGTTGGAGAATTTTTTGCAGAAGGCCCAGCGCGAAACTGGAAATATCAAAGCCGTGTGCTTGCTGTGCTTCAGTCAGTTGTTGTAGGAGCGTCTGGGGATCCTGTGTGGTCATCAATTGATCAAAATAGTGGTGAAGCGTCGTCCATTCGGAAACAAGCGCGATTGCCAGCACAAACGCAAACCAAATCGAAGAGATAAAGACGCCTCGCCACATCGGACGTTGGAACCAGGAAAGATCGTGTCCGCTGTGAGCGAGATTTCTGCTTTCGCGCAACGAATCGATGAATCCGGCATTTTCGAGAACAGCAAACTGCTGCCAAAACAGAACGTTCACAAAGAAACGGCCGAACATCCAGACTTGCAGAAAGAGCAAACCCAGCGCGAAAAGGATCAACAACAACGAAGACCCACCGGCAAGAGCCATGGCTGCGATCGCCAATCCAAATACGATCAGCAGAAAGAACACGCCGTAGACGAAGATGCACAGCGCAGCAACGCGCGGCCAGAATCTGACAGCGTCATTTAGTGCAGCGACCAAACCGGAGCGGCGTCCGCCGGCAATCTCAGCAGTGACAATTTGGATACCCGCGACATAAACCGGCCACATCGCCATTGAGAGGACGAACATTAAAAAGGCAAAGCCACCACCAGCGAGAACGCGCAAATCGCCGTTCGAACCCCGCGCGGTTTGCATCAATGCCGTCGTTAACTGACTGCATACCGACGGCAACAACACTACAAGCGTAAGCCCAAGAAATTGAAAAAAGCCTTTGCGGTAAATCTGAAGCGTCTCCGCCAAGATCTGACCAAAACTGCGCTGTCGCGTTTGTAGCGGCGGCTGTGTCGGTCGCCGGACGCTCGCCGACGCGATCGGCCCTACATTAAACAAGCCCGGAATCCCCGCCGCTGCGCTCCAAAGATCGGCACCCGCTTTTCGCGCTTCGTTTTCAGGAAGGAGCCTCCCCTCCCTCTTCCATTCACGCAGGGTCTCGATATCCGCTGGCCCATACTCCTTTCCCTCGACGCGCACGATCCATTCTTCCGCCATGTCTTGATCATCCAGCATCATGCATTCAGAATCCAGCATCAGCCTTTCCCAATGAAACTGTTGCTTATCGATGGTCATTACTACGTTTATCGGTCGTTTTTCGCCATTCCGAATCTCTCGAATTCCCGAGGCGAACCGACGAACGCCATTTTTGGCTTTACGAAGACGCTGCGGCTAATGCTGAAACATTTGCAACCCGATTTAGGCGCAGTTGTGTGGGACGAAGGCGTGCCGCAGAAGCGAGTGGAGCTGCAACCGGCGTACAAGGAGACCCGCAAAGAGATGCCCAAGCCCATGATCCCGCAGCTCGACTTCATTCAGAAACTCACACCCTTACTCGGTTTTCGAAACATTTCGCTCCCAGATACTGAAGCCGACGACTTGATGGCCTGTTACACCATCACCGCGTGCGAGCGGCCCAAGATGGAAGTCGTGCTCGCAACCAACGACAAGGACCTTTATCAATTGGTCGGGCCTTGCGTGAAAGTTTATACCACCGCGAAAGCTGACCTCGCGTCGCCGAAGGATGCATTCGCCTTGCTCGGTGAAGACCAGGTTACCGCAAAATGGGAGGTTCCACCGGGGCTGATCGGCGATGTCCTCGCGTTGACAGGCGATTCGGTCGATAATATCCCCGGGATCGGCCTGGGTCGCAAAACCGCCGCCGGATTGATTCGCGAGTTTGACGGATTAGAGCCCTTGCTGAACAACATCGAAAAGGTGAAAAGCGCGAAAACGAGAGAGAAGCTCGCCAACGCTCGTGAGCAAGTTTTGCAAAACCGAAAAATGGTCCAGCTCGATTGTCGTATTGAATTGCCTGTGCCGATCGATAAGCTCGAAATCGAACCCGATTATCCTGCCCTGATCGCGGCGTTGGAGAAGTGCGAGTTTAAGTCGCTGCTTCAGGAGGTGCGTGACGAAGCAGCGCGAATCGGATCTGACCGACAGGAGAACCTGCTGTAGTTCCAGGCGCGGCGATCTCTAGTCCGCGTGTGCGTGCATAATCCATTGAGTGCCAGGAATTACGGTCAGACACGAATTTTTCGTAAAAAATTCGAACGAACTCCGGGACCGGCTGTCAAAAGTAACAGGTTAAGGCGATTCGGGCGGTAGCACGACTTTCTTAGATTCGTTGTTTCTCCTTAGCGTGCTCTGCCCGAATCTTTTTTTTGTCCTTTGCGGGACAGGGCGGTGGGGTTACGACTCCAGCGTATTTGATACGTCGGTGTCAAATAGACCCGCTCGCATTTCGCAATTATCGTGGGCATCGCTGCTGAGCTCATGAAGCCAAGACAATACGACCCCATTGCCGCCGCTCTCAAGGAAGACATCGGCGCCGGCGATGTCACGACTGACTTTTTCGTGCCTGAGACGCTGCACGCAACCGGACGCATTATTGTGCGTGAAAAGGCGATCGTTGCCGGCATCGGATCAGCCGTAGAAGCTTTCCGGCAGGTCGATTCTTTGACAGACATCCAGACAAATTGTCGTGATGGCGATGACGTTGCCGCCGGTGACGTCATCATCGAGGTGCGTGGCCTGGCTCGTTCAATTCTAAAGGCCGAACGCGTCGCGTTGAATTTTTTGCAACGTCTGTCCGGCATCGCAACCCTCACGCGCGAATTTGTTAACGCTATCGGCGATCATCCCGCCAAAATACTGGATACGCGCAAAACCACTCCTGGGTTACGTGCATTAGAAAAGGCTGCAGTAGTTGCCGGGGGAGGCAGCAATCATCGGTTTGGTTTGTACGACATGGTGCTGGTAAAAGACAATCATCTCGCCACCATCAGAGGACTTTCCAGTTTTGCCGATCAAATTCGTCAGCTTCGGCAGGAGCGACCAAACATCCGCATTGAAGTAGAGGCTGATGGCCTTGAACAAGCCCGCGCTTTTGTCGAGACGCCCGGCATCGACGTTATCCTGCTCGACAACATGACGCCGGCGCAAATTCGGGAAGCCGTGGCGCTGCGAAGGAACAATATCCAGTTCGAGGCGAGCGGAGGCATCACACTGAAAAACGTCAAGCGCGTGGCAGCCACGGGCGTCGATTACATTTCCATCGGTGCCTTAACCAACGCCGCGCGCGCGATCGATATCGCACTCGAAATGACGCATGTTCCCAGCTGAGATGTTGGATCGGCTGGTCGCGGAAGAACTGGAAGGCCACTTCCCCTGTGCCACGATCGGCCGGCGCATCATTGTGCTCGAGCAAACGACCTCAACAAACGACGCGATCTTACAGGTCCCGACGGCAAACTCGGACGCAGGTCTGGTTCTTTTTGCCGAGCATCAAACTGCCGGCCGCGGTCAGCGCGGCAACCGGTGGGAAACGGCTGCAGGCAAAGGCCTTTGGTTTTCAATTCTTTTGCGTCCAAAAATCCAGATAAACGACTCTGGACGGCTTACCATTTGGGCTATCGAAGCTATTTCGGACGTCATTCGAATGGAGTTTTCTCTCGAACCGGCGATCAAGTTGCCCAACGACATTCAGCTTTACGGACGCAAAGTAGCCGGCGTGCTGGTGGAGATGCGTGCGCAAGAGAAGGCGCCGCACCTGGCTGTTGTGGGAGTCGGAATTAATGTGAACCAGTCGGTAGAAGATTTTCCACCAGAACTGCAAAATCGGGCAATCTCGCTAGCGATGGCACTGCATCGATCAATTAATCGCCAGCAGTTCGCGACCGCCGTTTTGCGGCATTTAGATCGGACTTATTGTGAGCAATTCGTGCGCACTGACTGTAGCCGAGGGCGCTGACCTCGGCCAATCGCAAGCTCGCACATGCAGTTGCCGCGCGTTCAGCACCCGCGGCTAGAACTTCACGACTCGTTTAACTTTTCGCCTGCTGTGCCAACCATTCGCGATAAACATGCGGCGAAATCTCCGATGGCTTGATCTCGCTGCGTCCGCCCCAGAAAACATTTGTGTACGAAACCGGGATATCCATCGCTTGCAGATGCCGATCCATGGCGGCCTTATGATCGAGGAGCAGTTGCTTATCCGTGCCATGCGCTACAGCCATGATATTGACGTTCTTAAATTCCGGTCCCGCTTCGCGCCAATAGCAATGCGTTAGAATGTGATGACGGCCCACCTGCCCACCCGCTTCAATTTCACGACCTGCCGGCACAGCCCAGTGGAACAAGGCATTGAACCTCGTGACACGGACACCGCCGGCCGATGGTTTCACATGCTCGAGAAAAGTTGAGAAACGGCCGATGATTTTTCGGGCGCTCAGCTCCTCAGCAACCTGACAGAATTCTTCAAATGATACATCAGCTTCGTTCGCGCGCGCAGCCCACGGCGTTGGCGTGATCTCTTCCGGACTGAATTCGCGCTTAAGCGCAAGCAGAACATTCCATTCCTGCGAGGTGAGATCCACAATTTGCACCGGAATCATTTTTGCCGGCTCCTCCGCCTTACTGCCAGGCTCGATCGTCTTGCGGCGAACATGCCCCACCCCGAGCGTGAAAATTCCTTTTGCCGGCATGAGGCGAAAACGCTCCGCGCCGATCTTCTTGGCCAGCAATTCGCAATGCGCTTCCAACGAAAATCCCCGAGGAACCTTTAGAGTTGTCCAAAGTTTGTAGTCCGAGCCAGCGCTGACCGTGTCGGTTGAGCGTAGCACGACGTGGCCAGAAAAAGGATCGCGCTGAAACATCCAATCGAACGCGCTATCGATTTTATCCTCGGGCACTTTCCATGCGACCAGCGCGCCCTCAGCCAGATTCGTTGCAAGCAAAGTTTGACGAACGCGCCTGATTGTTCCCGCGCGCAACATGGCGGCGATCCGCGCCATAACTACATCCAGGTCTACACCTGATCGCCGCGCAATCTCCTCAAAGGGCTCGCGCACGAATCCTTCGATTTTGTCCTCTGAAATCGCCAGAATTTTGGCGTTGATGGGATCGTTGTGCTCAACCGACGGCATGCCAATTAATCCGCCGCGCGCCGAAACTTGTCCAACCTTACGCGCCCTGCTTTTCAGTTTGCGCAAATGAACACGGCCGCAAAGTGACAGCTAGTGCCGGCGAGCACGAACAAATGCCAGACAAAATGGGCATAGCGCAGTCGCTCGTTCGCGAAAAATAAAGTGCCTGCGGTGTAAGCAATGCCGCCGGCGATTAACCACAACACTGCCGACCACGGAATCGCCAGCGCAAGCGGCCGTATAAAGATGAGTCCGAGCCACCCCGTCCCGAGATAGAGCGTCATCGCAAGTTTCTGATGACGCAGCGTGCCGCGTGTTGTTTTCATGACGACTCCGAAAAGCGCGAGGGTCCAGACGATCCCCAGCATCGTTAATCCGCCAGCGTCCCGCAACGGACCGAGGGCAAATGGCGTATACGTTCCCGCGATTAACAAAAAAATTGCCGAGTGATCTACTACTTGGAGAACGGATTTCACACGCGTTTGCGGCCAGGCGTGATAGAGCGTCGAACCCAAGTACACAAGCAACATCGTCACGGTAAAAATGATCGTAGCAATAAGAAAAGAGGTGCTGCCATGGTGGAAGGCTGCCAGAAGCAGAATCGGCGTACCGATCATCGCACCCACGAGTCCCAGCCCGTGGCTGATACTATTGGCTAGTTCCTCACCAGCTGATTGCGTCCGCCTCGGCAAGGCCAGCGACTGGTCAACAACGTTCATTGCCCGGCACATGCAACGCGCATCGAGCGCTTTTGCCAAGCAAAAATGATGGCTTGGTGTTGCACAATGAACGTTAGTCGCTTGCTCGCGATTTTTTTGAAGTTGAACATTGGCTTCTCATGATCAAAGCGATTTTCTTCGACGCAGTCGGCACGCTCTTCAGCTTAACAAACACTGTAGGCGATCATTATGCCTATGTCGGTCGTGAGGTCGGATTATATCTTAATGCGCAAAATCTGGAGCGCGCATTTCACGCCGCCTGGAAACAAATGCCGCCGCGCGCCGCTATCGACGGGCCGCGCGAGAACGACGACAAACGCTGGTGGCGGGAACTGGTCGATCTTGTCCTCGATCAGGTCACGCCTTCTTTGAGCGAGCTCGATCGGGATAATTTTTTTGAAATCGCTTACGAACATTTTGCCGAAGCAGGCGTTTGGGAACTTTACCCGGAAGTTCCCGGGATCTTGGAACGATTACAGCCGCGTTTCCAACTCGCTGTAGTTTCAAATTTCGACGGACGTTTGCGGCTCATTCTCCAGCACCTCGGTATCTCGAAATTTTTCCCGAACGTTTTTGTCTCGAGCGAGCTCGGAGCAGATAAGCCCGACCCCGAAATTTATCGGCGGGCACTCAGGTTAATGAAGCTAAAGCCCAACGAAGCTCTGCATGTCGGCAACGACCCGAAACGTGATTGGGAAGCTGCGAGTGCCGCTGGTTTGTCGATCTTTCGATTAGAACGACCACGGAATTCGCTGCACGATTTGCTTACGATCTTAACCACGAATGGACACGAATGAACACGAATCAATTCGCAGCAATTCCCTGGGTCGGCCGGGACTCGAACCCGGAACCAACGCCTTAAAAGGGCGCTGCTCTACCGATTGAGCTACCGACCCGTGCAGGGCTTCACTTTCTAATGCCTGCGAGATTTTTCAATGTACAATGGCACGCCGCTGGACATGATCTCGCATAAACACAAATGCATTTTTGTTGAAGTGCCCAAGACTGGATCGACCAGCGTCAGGGCCATTCTTGGCAAAGCATGGAAACCGCATTTGAATCTGTGGCAGATCAAAAACCAGATGGAGACGTATTGGACGCGTTATGGCGGCAGAAAAAATCGGATTCTGGCGGCTCTTTATTTGTTGCGTTCGGAACAGCAGCGGAGAGAAATCGGGCGCAAGCAATTCGAGACTTACTTCAAGTTCGGATTTGTGCGCAACCCATGGGATCGCGTTGTCTCGCTCTATGAGCGCACCGAAGCGCTGCAGCTCAGAAACGAGATAACATTCGAACAATTTGTCGATTGGATCGAGTACAGCAGTGCAACCTGCGTTCACTCGTCTCCGCACCGTTACCAATTGGATTGGTTTGTTGATCCCAACGGAAATGTGCTCGCCGATTTCATCGGAAAATTCGAGCGGCTGGAGGAGGACTGGGCTTTTGTCGCGCAAAAGCTCGGTTTGAGCGAAAAGTTGCCGCATCGCCGCGCCAACCCTCGCCACCGTCACTACACTGAATATTACAATTCACGGACACGCGACGTGATTGCAAACAAGTTCAGAGTGGATATTGAGCGCTTCGGTTATGAGTTTTCCGAATAAAATAAAAGCCATCGTCCTAAGCTGTGATCGGTATCGAGCGATCACCCGCCATCTCATTTTTCAGTACGACCGGCTCTGGCCGGATCATCCGTTTATTTTCCACATTCCTTATCAGGAGCTTGGCGGAACCGACACCAAGCGGGTCAGATATTTCCCTTCCCCTTCGGATATAAAGGGGACCGTACTGCATTTGTTGGCGGATATCGATGATGAAGAATGGATCTACTGGTGTGTGGACGACAAATACCCGATTCAGCTTCCCACAGACAAGGTCGCCAGTCTCATTTCTCATGCCATGCGCTTGCCAGAGATAGATGGTCTCTTGTTTTGCAGATGCAGGGCGACACTGAGCAGCCCGTGGTTCACTCTTCATCCTCACAAAATTAAAAATCTATTTGGCGACGTTTACCTGGAGCGAAAGACCTGGTCCCAAATATGGATTCATCAGATCCTACGCGCCAAAGTGCTTAGGCACCTGTTCATTCACTTGCCCGACCACATTCCGAGCGCGAAAGCAATGGACGACCTGAAGGACGACGTGCCGAAGCTGCCTGAACACCGGCTGTTTGTGACGGAGAAAAATTTCGCAGTTTTTGGAGAGAGCACTCGAAAGGGCGATATCACGCAAAACTGTTACGAGAGTATCATGGCCGCGGGCATTGAGTTGCCGGAATGGTTTCAGCAGCCGACCGGCGAATACGTGACGCTCGGAAAACTCTAATCCCTATCGCTCTTCGAACGTGTATCCAAAGCGCTCGATCTCGGCAGCAAACTGCGTGCGCACTAATTCGCGAAGCTCATCATCATAGTACTTCGAGTAATGCTCGCGGTTTGAGCGATTATATCGCGGTAGCGTTGCCGCTGAAATGCCAACTTTCCCGCAGACGGTGCGAAAATCCTCGGCAAGATTTTCGAAGCGTATGATGTAGTCGACGTTCGTGAACGGGTCCTCTTCGTCCTCATCCAACCGCAGGTAGTCTGCAACCGAAATAATCTTGGAAATCATTTTCCGGAATTTCTTCCGGTCCCACGTTTCCGGACTTTGCGTCGGCGTGAAATAATACGACACCATCCGGTCCCACGGGTTTCGCACACAAGTGAACTTATATAGATTGCGAAACTGCTCGTTTCCTAGCGCGTCGCGATATTCCGCAAGCGTAGAGTGCTTCTTAATGTTGTAGTTTGGATTCCGCAGTCCAAAACGCTCGATCCCGTCCTGCTCCTTACGTAAGGCAACAAGTTGATCCTCCGAATAATCGCGCAGGGCGGTCTGA
>Ga0137375_10004519_pt1 | contig 16609 bp, 10 predicted proteins | sample SagtaG_24_FD_104936 | JGI IMG/M metagenome (GOLD analysis project Ga0137375, IMG submission 104936) | Vadose zone soil microbial communities from Sagehorn Ranch, Mendocino, California, USA - Sage1_R_113_16 metaG | ecosystem: Environmental > Terrestrial > Soil > Vadose zone | place: USA...
AGGGCTGGGACATATTCTTCTCGCAGAACTTCCCAGGAGCCGCGTCGATTGCGATTGAAAACCACGAGACCCATGATGAAGTTACTGCGGGTGCGATAGTCCTGATAAGTCCAGAAAATAGCGCCCGTCACAAACGGCTTACAACGGAAAATTTCCAATTGTTCGGTGATCAACTGACGGCGTACAGCATCAGCGACTTCCGAATCTGAGGGAGCGTCATCCGAAACAAAGTAATACTCATCCGCATTTAGTTTGGAGGTAGGCGGTCCCCAAAGCTTATTCCAATGCGGTTCAAAGCCATATTCAGAAATAATGATCGTTTTCTCTGGCCAGGTTTTGTGAATGAGGTCAAGCGCCGGACTGAGTCCCTGCTTGGGACCATCTTCAGCAATCATCTCGCTCAACTGGTGTTTTTCTACAATCGGCGAAGACACCAGGCCACCATCAAATATCGTCAAGAACCTTATGAACTTCGTCTCTCTTATATTGCCCGATTGAGCAGTTCGCGAAGCACTTTTTGGCTGTCAAAATACGCTTCGGCTATCTCTCTGGCTACTCTGCAATGATGCAAGTAGGAGAGATTGATCGCTTCGATTGCCGCAACCGCCTGATCCAGGGTGGAAAAACGGAACATCCCTTCCCCATCCGGCAGGTAGGCGCTGGGACCGGTGTCTTGCACTACCACCGGCTTGCCGCTAGCGAGATAGCATAGAGAACGGTCGCTAATCCAAGTAGTCTGAAAGGATACGTAAGCCGGTTTCGCTACGCTGAACTCACCGCGCGATTGCTGGATATACAACTGGTACTGGTCCGGAGTTCCTGCCACCTCGCTCGATAACCGGATGCGCCAACCCAGACTTTCCATCCATTTCCGTTCGGCATCGTACTCATCGGTGAGGAATAGCGCCAACTCGAGTTCCTGGTTCGTATTCTGCGGTAACTCAGCAAACTGTCGGTAACTTACGCGCTTCGAGTTTTCATAAGATTCTTTTTCATCCACAATCCAGTCCTTGGTTTCCCATGTGGAAACGGAGGTAAAAGCCCGCGCCTCAGGAAGATAGATAAAGGGCCAGGATTCCAGGTTCACCACTGGTCTGGTATGAATCCATGACAATCCAGCGTTTGGAAAAAGCGCTCTGTCAGTACCGACGGTCTCGCCAATGGTGAAATACAGATCATGCGCTTGCACACTGAGCTGGCCATGACTGATCCAGAACTGTAACAATCCCGGATCGATATCAACCAGTACAGTGCGCTGGAATCGTTCAAGGATCCTAGTCTCTGCAGCGTAGTGAAAATTGATCAGTAAGTCTGCGTGCCGGAAGATTGAGTTGACCTGTTTGGCTTTGTGTCCCACGAAGGAGATTTGGTCACTATTTATGGAAGTGGAATATAGAATGAAGTCGTCCTCCAACCCAAAGGACCGCATGCGCTCCGAGAAAACCTGCAGAGCAGCTTTTCCTTGCTCGGTTTCCAGCCCCGGGTTGAGTTGCTCCAACCAGTAGACCTGACACCCAAGCTGGCGGAGACCGAGCACATATTGCATATAAACCCAGAAATGACCGCCACCCTCTGGAAAATTAGCCACGTTATATGGCGACACCACCACGGTTGTCATAATGAATCCTCAAAGGCTAGGAAGAGCCGTTTCCCAGGTCTGGAACCAACGCTCGATCTCCTCTAGTTCATCAATCGCCCAGGTCGCCCTGCTTTCCCATAGGGCAATCGCTGGCCAGATAATTCGGCAGGCATATCTCGCGTACTCACACGTTTCGAATATTTGGTTCAACTCTTCATGTTCGGGAATTTCCCATCCTGATGATGAGGTCGCTTCCTGATACAGATCGATCAGTTCTGATCGCTGGCTTTGGGGGAATCGTAAGATGAAAGTTGACAAATCATAAGCGGGTGGTCCGGCGGCCGCGTGATCCCAATCGATTAACCTTGCCTGCCCATCTGGCAAGACGAACACATTGCTGGGCCAGAGATCACCATGTAAGAGCGTTTCCTGTCCAGCCAGGTCCTTCATCATTTTTAACCGTAAGGGCAATTCGTCTTTGATTGTGTAAACGCGCTCCAGCAATCGAGCAACAACACTCCAATCGCTTTCATTGGCTGCGTGATCTTTGGTAATCATCTCCAAGGTGATAATTGCATCGCTCAAATTTGACTCGATGAAAGGGATTCCGAGGTCACCGCCGTACAGTCGAAACTCAGCCATATAAGGGTGGCCTTTGAATCGCTCGTGGATTTCAGCGATCAGTCTCACAGCCGCTGTGACCCGTCGCGGGTTATCCATGTCCTCCGCAAGGGACCATGATCCCAGATCCCTATAAATGTGCCAGACTGACTCTCCGCTTTGCGTTCCGATCGTGGTCAGTAAAGGTGGACCTGCTTCCGCCACCCCCCCGGCAGGCAGCCAGCGACGGGCAACCAGCTCGTTGCGGCGCGCGATCCGCCCTTCCATACACTTCAGGATCAAGATGAGAGCATCATTGCCTAGGTCGAAATGCAGGCGAAAGACACGTTGTTTGATCTTCTCTTGTATGATGAGCCGGCCGCGTCCGTAGCGGTTCTTAATCAATTCATTTATGCCATTTCGAAGTTCAAAAATATCGGTCTGATCCTCGTCTGCCAACAGCACATCAAGCCCTTCAACCATTCACGAGCTCCTTCCGAAAACAGCCGTCATCCTCTGAGCAAGCTCATTTTGGTAAATATACATGCTCTGGATTGGTTTCTCAATCCACTGGTATGACAGTCCCAGGCTGGCCCAGTATATCGCTGTCAATCGGCGAAAGAGGCACCCAACGCGAACGAAAAATTGCAAGGTGGGCATATCTAGAGTTTTCCAAAATTCTCGTGCAATGGAAAGGTAAATTGGCATATCAACCTGTGCTGATATAGATAAACCACGTGAAGGGGCTAGGTCTACGGCTGGAATGCCCCAGCCTGCTGTTTCCCAGTCTATTACATATAGTTGGTTCCCGGTCACATTTTGCTGGATATGAATATTCTTTGGCCGGAAATCCCCGTGAACCAGTGTTTGAGGGAAACTCTGACAGTCATTTAGTAATTGTTCCCAATTCGACTCCAGAGCATCCATTTGCACCAAGATGCTTCGCAGCAAGCCGATATTTTCCGGCGTCATGATTGGATTTGCCAAGCCTTGTATGATATTTTCCCGCCCCCTCCGCATCAGTCCAAAGTAATAGGAGGGACCGCACTCGGGTAATATATCAGCCGCTCTAGTTTGCTGTCCGGAACGATGCAAAGTCCCCAGCCAGCAGGCTGCCAGTATGCGGTGCGATTCATCCGTCGCTGAAAAGCGCCGATTTCCAGCATCTTCAAGAAATATCCACATATCTGACCTGCTGTTTTCCAAGCAGCCATAATAATGCAAAGCCGAAACAGGCAAAAATGGCAAGATTTCTTCGTAAATCGCTCGCTCCAATTGCCCTGTTTCACTCAAACAGTGCTTAGCAATGATTGCCCATCCGCCAGGTGTTCGTTCGCGAAGCCGGTAAATTGCAGATTTCTCTCGCTGCTGCAATACCTCAATAACCTGTGGAATGTACTGCCCGCCATCTATCTGCCTCCAGGCAAGCGAAGCAGGATGTTGACCAATTTCGCTGATCAATACAGCGATGGGTTTTTTATCACTCATGGTCAATTCCTTGGTGGATCCTTTCCGCCAGGCCAAGGATCTTTTCAACGCTGGTAACTGGAAAATTCATCTGCACCGAGTCGGAAAGCGATTTCAACATCTTATGTAGCCTGAAACAGTTGATCGTCTCTCGCATCGTCCGTCGGTCGGGGACAGGTAATCCAGATAAGGCAACCTCTTTGCAGTAGACATCGAAAAGTATATCCAGGCGGGGCGACTCGTAACCATCTGTGAGGAAAGCCAGGTCGTAGTATGGCGCTCCAAGACCTGCCAGCTCCCAATCAACTGGGCAAACCCGGCTTGGCGAATTTGGCTTGGAAATCAGGATATTTTGCGGTCGGTATGAACCATGAACGAGCATCCGAGGTTGGTCAACCATCCTGGCGATAATTCGGTCATAATTTCTAATAACAACCAAAAGTCGTTCAACCAGGTTCCCGCCGTACATCCGGACCGAATCCAAAGCTGACCTCGCTTTGAGTTCGAAAAAATTCTCATCGTGTAGGATGAGATACGTCGCACCATTTATTTTTTCCGTATTCTTCAAAAAGAGGGCATGCAATTTCCCCAACCAGGCAGCTGCTGAAATCCAGGCTTCGAAACCACAAGATCGCAACTCTGCTCCTTCGACGTATTCCAAAAGTAACCAGTAGCGACCGGTAATTTCGTCCCAGACAGTTCCATAACAAGTTGCCGTACCTAGGTCTACATCCCTCAACAAATCCAGATATATCTGTTTTTCTCTGTCTCTGCGAGCGGGCAAGTCATCCTTCGGTAATCGTGATGAACCATAATTCTTCAGAAATAATTTTAGGCTTTTCCCGCGTTCAATCTGGACAGTAATGATATAACAAGGGAAGGATGTCGATTCATCCAGGGGCGAGATGTCCAATAAGCGGAGAGAATGCCAGTCATTATAGCTCAACGCTTGCCTCAGCAAGTGATTGAGACCCGTCATATCAGTTAATGTCTCGGAAGCGCCACCCGTTCGGACCTTGTGGTTATAGGACATTCTGGCGAATCCCATCATTCAGGGGGATGTTTCCTTGGATATTACCGATCGTACTGTGATGGATCTCCAGGCGCATATTACAGATACTGAAAGCGGACTCACGATGTGCAATCATAAAAGTTGTCCTCCCTTTCATCAGTCTGTCCATTGCCTCCAGAATGGCATTTTCCGTCCCTACGTCGACCGAGCTGGTTGGTTCATCGAGAATCAGTAATGGCGCCTGTTTGAGAAATGCCCTTGCTAATGCAATCCGCTGTCTCTCCCCACCGGATAATCTCATCCCGCGTTCGCCAACCTGTGTATCGTATCCCTGAAGCAATCGTTGGATAAAACCATGCGCACCGGCGGCCTTAGCTGCTTGGATGATTTGTTCCTTCGTAGCTCCTGGACAGGCATAGGCGATGTTTTCAGCAATGGTCGTTGAAAACAATACAGGCTCCTGCAAGACAATCGCAAATTGATTGCGCAAATCGGACAGCCGGTAATCCTTGAGAGCTATGTTATCCAACAGGATTTCTCCCTCTGTGGGGTCATAGAATCGAGTCAACAAGTTGACCAGAGTGGTCTTTCCCGCTCCTGTCACGCCGGCAATCCCTAGGCGAGTGCCTGACGGAATTTCAAAATTGATGCACTTCAATACTGGATGCTCCGGTTGGTAAGCAAAGGAAACATTGCGGAAAGCGAAAGTTCCCTTCGCACGCTTCAGAGGTAAGGCATTGGGGCGCTCCTGTACATCAGGTACCTCATCCAATAAGGCAAACGCGCGTTCGGCACCAGCGAGATGCGATTGAAGGCTGGCGGCTTTTCGGCTCATAGTGTTCAAAGGGGAATAGAGTTGTGATAAATAACCAATAACCAGGAGCAAGCTTCCTAGGGTAATAATACCTTGCTGGACGTGGTTTACACCAACTAATAGAACGCATGCACTCCCCAATGCAGTGATCAATCCCAAAAGCAATCCAAAGACTTCTTCGACCCAGGTGAGATGTAAGCGAGCCTGGAATCCTTCATTGGATTTCTGTATAAAACGTTCCTGCTCTCGATCTTCCTGGCCAAAAGCTTTTACCACCCGGATCGATGTCAAGACCTCCTGGATCACACTCAATGCCAAGCTTTCTATCTTCTTTACCTCTCTGGAACGTGTTCTGAGCTTCCTTCGGTAAATCTGCGTCAGGATAAACAGGATTGGCGCAATCGTGAGAGCCACTAAAGCCAGCTGCCAATCGATGCGTGCGGTGACATATACCATACTGATGATTGTTACGGCAGAGGTAAGGAAGGGGATAATGCCATCTATAGCAATATACTGGATCGAGGGCGCATCATACTGCACCCGGTAGGATGAGTCCGATGTTCCACGCATATCGGAATAGGCTAGCGATAAGCGCTGTACGTGCCGGAAAAGCTTTCCGCGGAAATCCAGCACTAGCTTCTCTCCTGTATAGGTTTTGAGCAGTGATACACCCAGCTCCTGAAGCTGAGTGAGCAATGTAGTGATCACTAACATCGATACGGCAACAGTGAGTAAAGGTATCGTGGACTTGGCACCTGCTTCTGGCAGGAGTCGCGTGAGAAGATTTGGCAAAGGCTCGGTACCTACAACATTATCCACTACGATCTTGATCGGTAATGGCGTCAGGAGCGCTAATGGAGTGGCAACCAGACCGAGCATAAAGATCCCGATGATATGCAGCCAAAAGGGTCGAGCCTCCATGAGTAAACGCTTTATTAGCGTGAGATCAGATGAATTGCTTTTTAACATCAAACCATATCCAGATCAGTTTTCTCGATCACTGGTCGCAAATCTGTCTTTAAAGGTTCGGGAACTATGAACTTGGTCCTCAGCAAAGCCATTTGAGCAGTACTCTCGAAAAGCATCCTCATCACTGTAATTGTGCCAAGCAAACCGAGGACCAGGGCGGGGGTGAATGCGCCACTAACAAATGCAAAAATTGAAAAGGAAAGCCAAGCCATAGAAAAAAATAAGCCACTCATGGAGAAATGAGGCCAGATACGATAACGCACCAATTGCTTCCCACCCCCAAACTCTTCGATACCCATGAGCAGCCGAGCAGTCCCGAGCAGACCCCCGCGAACCTCCAAATCCCAACAGTCGAAATCGCCCCCGCGCAGAACAAGTGCATCCTCCAACCTCAAGCTCTTTTCAACGGCTTCCAGACGGTTCTCTCCGGATTGCCATTGTTCGAACCATTGAGAAAAAGATTGCCTCCAGGGCGGAATGAATCGGAAGGGCCTCCGCCAGCGTATGGGCATAAGGCTATATTCCACACGCCCGTATAATCTCGCCAGCGGTTGGATGAGGAAGAAAAGCCCTGTCGTTAGGCGCATCTTCAACTGCTCCAACCAAGTGCGCGGTTTTATGGTAAAACGAGCCCGACTCACGCCCACACTAGCTTGAATAAACGAAAAACTCGCGGCTGTAACAAATAATGGCAGTCCAATGATCAACAACGGTTTCCAGGCCAATCCAAGCAAGACTAAAATTCCCAGAAAGAGGGTAACAAAGAGCCACTCTGGCATTAATGGTAAGGCGCTAAACACACTGCCAGCCGGCTCGTAAATCGATTGAAATGGTGCTGAACCCCAGACGCCATGATATACGCGGTTCGACCAAGTGAAAAGTGAGGCTAATCCTTTCCCATATACCCGTCCTAACCACGTGACATGGCCCGCTGCATTATATTTCTCCCGCCATTTGCGTTCCAATAATGCCTCCGCCCTGCCATATCCCCTTTGCTGCCGCAAATAAGCGAGTAACGAATTCCGGTGGTGGTGCCATACCAGGGCGGCAGGGCTAAAGCCGAGCGTCCAGCCTCTGGACTGCAACCGCCAACATATGTCTACATCGTCACCAGCCACGCGGAACTGCGGATCGAAACCGCCTATCGCCTCAAGATGGGATTTACGGAAAGCCATATTACACCCTGGTATATGCTCGGCAATTTGGTCAGTAAGCATAACGTGAACCGGTCCTCCCGGGGAATTCGCCACGCATTCTGCAATTGCGCCATCTCCTGGAGGCTGAACGTTTGGACCTCCCATTCCACAATGATCGGACGTCATAAGCGAATTCGCCATGTAATGTAACCAATGCGGGTCTGGTCGCGCGTCATCATCAATATAGGCAACAATTTCTCCACGAGCTTCAATCAAGCCAGTATTGCGCGCCACGCTGAGGCCAGATTGCGACGTCCGTATGACCCGGAATCCTGATTGTTGCGCAATTTCGCTCGTCAGACCATCAGTGGATCCATTGTCAACGATGATCACTTCGAAGTTCGGATATTCAAGCTGCTTCAAGCCTGCCAGAGTGTCCTGCAGTGTACGGCTCCCGTTGTAGGTGCATACCACTACCGATACCATCGGCCACGTTTGATCCGCTGGAAAAGGAATGTCAGAATAGGCGCGGTTGATGCTCGTGAGGGCAGGTTTCACCTCGCGAGCGCGTGTGGTCAGTCCAAAATTCCAATCCAATACATCTTCGCCAGATCGGTACCATTCATCAGTCCAGGCATATACAAAAGTTCCAGCACAACCAGCTTGAAAGGCTGTCTTCACCTGCCACTCCAATACCTGGGCTTGTTTTTCCAATCCATTCCGCAAGCTATCCATCCCGACCTCGCTCAAGATAAGGGGACGATCCCCGGCAATTGTTTGTAACTTGGGAAGATAGGTCTCCAATTGTTCTTGCGCTTCCAGGTACACGTTGAAGCACATCAGATCCAAAAATGGTAAATTGAGATATTCGGTGGAGGGATAATTAACGTACGTCACTAAGCCATCTGGATCTTCTCTCTTGACAGTCTTAGAAAGCTTATAAAGAAAGCGCTCGATTTTTCTGCGCCCATGCCACCTTACCACCGAGGCAGGGATTTCGTTCCCAATAGCATAAAACAGCACAGCTGGATGACCTGCACACTCACGTACTGCCTTACTTATGATTTTCTCCAGGTTCGGAGCGCCTTTTCGGTCAATCAAGTAACCAGTATACCTTTCCATTGGCAATCCAACCATGATATGAAGGTGATGCTTGGAAGCGATATCCAGCAGCCAGCGAGGCGGCGGCGAATAGGTGCGGATGGCGTTGAAACCATGGGTCGCCATCATCGCAAAATCTTTTTCAACCATTTCGGGTTCGGGGTATTCTTCATCGTCCGGGAACTCGGAGCTGGTCTCCACGAAATGCTTTTCTTTCCCAAGACATACACTGTGTCTAATCGGTGAGACAGTTTAGCCGAAGGGACCTTCATGGTATAAATTCGCCCTTTGCACTATACGAGCGTTCAATCACACTATAACCTGTTGGACGGATGATACTCACTGTGATAATGTACTCCTCAGTTGGCGCCATGAATTCTACATCGCCTGACCATTGTGATGCAGGAGCTAGCGTTGGTATGGGAACATCACCTTCGGAGAATTTCGTGCTGCTATCCAATGAAGTGACTGCCCAATGTAAAGAATAACTACGCAGGGTATAAGCAGGCATATCTACATCCACGGGGCCGCGAGTATGCAGAGCCAGCATTGCAATACGCTTGCCATCGGTCGATGGAGAGAGACTCAAAGAGTCGATCAATGCTGGGGCATATTCTTCCCGCAGAACTTTCCAGGAACCGCGTCGATTGCGATTGAAATCCACCAGGCCCATGATGAAGTTGCTGCGGGTGCGATAGTCCTGATAAGTCCAGAAAATAGCACCCGCGACAAACGGCTTGCTGCGGAAAATATCCAATTGTTCGGTAATCAATTGCTGTCGCACAATGTCAGCATCTTCCGAATCCGAGGGAGTATCATCTGAGACAAAATAATAATCATTCGCATTTAGGGTGGAGGTATCTGGCCCCCAAAGTTTATTCCAATGTGGTTCAAAGCCATACTCAGAAATAATGACCGTTTTCTCTGGCCAGGTTTTGTGAATGAGGTCAAGCGCCGGACCGAGTCCCTGCTTGGGGCCAACCCATGTACCGAAGTACTGGTTCATCAATACAAAGTCGGACAAGGCGGTAGCATCAAACCAAGGTTGTGAACCTAACCGGTTCGAAGCAAATCCAACGGGACGGGTAGGATCCAGCGATTTCACATAAGCAATCATCTCCTTCACAAATTCTAAACCTGATCCTGTATTGGATTCAATTTCATTACCAACACTCCACGCCCACACAGATGGATGATTGAAATCTTCAGCAATCATCTCCTTCAACTGCTGTTTCTCTAGTTCACGCATCTGTTCACTATACATTTGCTCCTGCGTGAGTTGCCAGGCCGGAACTTCGGGGATGAGAAGGATGCCATGCTGATCCGCATAATCTAGAATAAATTTATTTTGGGGATAATGCACCGGGCGCGAAAGCACTTCATTCAGTGTTTTCAAATCGTCGTAGTCAGCTGCCATAGCTGTCACTGTCTCTGCTGCACCTTGTCCCGGATAATCTTGATGACGGGTGACACCAACTAACCGCACTTGTTCGCCGTTGAGATAGAAATATCCATCTTTCAGTTCTATGGAACGAATTCCGATCGTGACTTCGTTAGTGTGTAGAACTTGCCCATCTGCATCAAGCAGTGAAACCGACCAACGATATAAATTTGGATGATCGAAATGCCAGAGTTTGGGTGATGCAAACTTGACAGATATCTGAACTTCGGCGCTATTGTCGGCAGGCACGCTAATAGGAGCCAAAACGGGAGATGTCAGCACAGACTGACCGGTCGCATCATCTAAAAGTTCAGCGTGGATCATTCCATCTAACGCACTGTCTGAGGTATTGTTGACCTTGATCGTGGCTGTTAATGTAGCTGAATCTGCCTTATCCATGCCGATGAGATGTGGTATGGAAACAATTTCTTGGCGAGCAATAAAAGCCCGACTGGTGATCTCAAACGAGACTTCACGTGTGATGCCTCCGTAATTCCACCAGTCGAATGACCAATCAGGTCTGATAACCACCGGGATACGGTTCGTGGCGCGAATGTTATCCACTTGAATTGCGATGACATTCTCCTTGCCCGGTTTAGCGACTGAAGTGACATCGAACTCAAACGGTGTATACCCACCTTCATGCTGTCCGAGATATTGACCATTCAACCAGACACGCGCAAGATAAAATACCGCTTCAAATCTCAGACGTAGGTGGGCTTTCTGAGATTCAGTGGGAACCATAAATGTTCGGCGGTACCAGGCAAGCCCTTCATATTCAGAATACTCAGGCATAACGTTCCAAGTGTGCGGTACACTCACAGTCATCCAGGACGAATCATCAAAGTTAGGATTTGCCCATCCTTGTTGTTCCCCTACTTGATCTTTGTCAATGGAAAAACACCATTCTCCGGATAATGGAATGGAAACAGACGGAATCGCGAATATAGGATAAGTTGTCATCGTTGCAGCCTCAAATGGAGTCGGTTCAGCCGTTGGCATGGCACCGCAACTGACTGAGGTGGTAAGGAAGATCGAAGTTAAGAATAAGGCAATACAACGCCATAGGATTGTCTTAGTCATTCAATCTCTTTCAAGGATGGTCGGTCGCAAAAAGGTTTGTCCATTAGGATGAACTTCTAGGTTAGATCAACTTGGTATGGCTGCAAGGACTTCATTTCCATGCGCTTTGATCAAAGTTGTGTCTTCACTCTTAATTGTTTCAAATTCATTCGTCACTGTTTATATTCTCTTGATGATTCGCTTTGTAAAGGCAATCTAACGATAGCCCCAGAATTCATAGCAGATTCATGCATAGCCAGCGTGAGTTCCTGATCCAATCGGGCTTGCAGAGGGCCGTATTCGGGTAATGTATCTTCACGAATCGCCTGGACGAGACTCATGAGGCAGTCAGCCACAGCGATCATTTCATCATCCATATAATAGGCCCGGAAGGGATTGCGCCAGACGATTTCCGGTGAGCTAAGTGCGACCAGCTCAGTCAGTGTTTCCATGCCGCCAATATTATGGAAAAAGCGCCTAATCTCAATCGGCTGTGGGTCTTTCCCATTGGAAGTCGATGTTGTCAAACGGTCGTCATAAGCCATACCGCGCTCTGCAAAGAATCTCGTCGAGCGTTGCCAGCGTAAAGCCGAGTCGTAAGCGATGCTAGACCAATTGAAAAATCCTAATGCTCCATTCGCAAAGCGCAAGATTGCGTGCTGCCACTCTTCCACTCTTTCTTCAGTAGCCTGCGAAATCCAAGAATAATGCGGATCGACAGAAAACTTAGCATTCGTGCCACTAACAGAAACCACCAGCTCATCGAAACCTATATAACTTCGGATTAAGCTCATCCCGTGATAGCCATGCCCCATAAAATCGTTATAAGCCACTAGGATTCGACCAAAAACATCTGCATCAATCAGTTTGCGTTTTAGCCGCTCCATGGGACGACGGTAATATTGTTCTGCTACCTCCACTTTAAGTCGCTTGGCTTCTGCTCCTCGAATAATTGCATCTGCATCATCCAAGCTGTTTGCAATTGGTGTTTCGAGCAAAGCATGTAGCCCAAGTTCGATGACTTGTCTGCCGATTTCCCCGTTGGCAGGGTTAGCTACTGAAACGATGGCAGCATCGACTTTCAAGTCATTCCGCATATGATCAAGATCAGTAAACCAAGGAACATGATATTTTTTGCCAAGTTCGAGGGCTTTGTCTTTCGATCGGCCCCAAACTCCTACAAACTCTACATCTTCTTTCAGAATGTTGAGTAAAGGAGCATACAGATAATCGCTGCGTTTCCCTGTGCCTATGATTGCAAAGCGGATACGGTCATTCATAAATTGCTCACATCATGATAAAAGTGGGACCTTAGCCTCAAGGCTTGATGAAGCAAGGATCAATACATCAAATGGGTCCATTTGCACGTCCCCATTAAGTTGCTTTTTGTTTAGTAAATTCATGCAAGACCCATCCAGGTGAATAGTCTGCGGAGTATTGTTATGATTCAGGATGAAATGCAAAGATTTATTTCCTTGCGTACGTTGGGTTACCTCAACACCATAGGGCGTAGCGAAAGTATCTTGCAAGCCAGTTAAGTTCAACAGCCACTTGGCTAGTAGATCATATAACTGTGCATTCCTCCCCCCCACGGCGCCAATGTAAATTGCGCGTCCCGCACCGAATTGATTCAGTGTGATGCCCGGTTTACCTGCATAATAATCCTGTGTGTAGCGCGCTACGACCGTGGCGCTCGTCGGTTTGAGAATATCGCATAACACCCCAACTACCGCACATGTATCCGTAAGTTCAGGTATTGTAAACTCAAGGCTATTCTGCATATCACTGCTCAAGGAGTCATAATCTTCTACTTCTACGCCACAGACCTCAGCCAGCAGACCTGGCAACCTTTGATTAACAACCGTATTTGATTCGTCCTTTACACCCGTACGCTGAGTTACAACTAATGTACCTCCGGCCTGTACATAACGCTTCACATTCTCGGCAGTGGCATCTGTGATCAGATGCAAAGCCGGCGCGATGATAAGTTTATAGGAGGATAAGTCTGCATTGGGGGCAATAACATCAATCGACACATGCTGTTGATAAAAAGCGTGGTAGATTTGATGGAAGTGTTCTGGATAACTGAAGCGAGGATTATTCGGTTGAATCTGAAAGGCAAAACGCGAGTCATAAGAAAGTATCATCGCAACCGGTGATTTGACTTGCGAGCCGAGAATCTCGTCCCCGACGTCTTTGATTTCGGCCCCCATACGCTTAATTTCCTCATAACGGCGGCCAGGGTGGGCATCATGGTCCAACAGACCATGCCAGAATTGTTCAGTGCCGAAGCGGGCTGTGCGCCAGCGGAAGAAAACAATTGCATCCGCACCATGCGCTATCGATTGATAGGCCCACAGTCGCAGTTCGCCGGGACGCGGGGTAACGCTTAACATTTCCCAGCCACCTGGCCCAGCTTGCTGTTCCATCACCCAGATATTCTTGCGCTTAAGGCCGCGCATCGTAGCAAGGCCAAGAGCATATGAGCTGGGCTCGACACCTTTTTCCATTGTCCATTGCATGCGCGGATAATTATCCCAGGAAACAAAATCGAGATTGCGCGCCAAGTCGAAGTAATTCAGGCGGTCGTACTTGAAACCCATCAAGTTATGCGTGATGAAATGACCGGGGCATTTCGCGCGCAGGATGTCAATTTGCATTTGTTGATAAGCAACGTATGAATCCGAACAGAAGCGGTAAAAGTCCAGTGCCAGCCCCGGGTTAGGTGAGCCACCTGTCGTGAGGGGAAGTGGAATCTCGCTCCAATCGTTGTACACATGACTCCAAAAAATCGTTCCCCACTTCTGATTCAGTTCATCAAGCGCCTCGTATCGGCTGCGCAACCAGGTCTGGAACTTTTGCGCACAGGTAGAACAATAACAGCGATCACCGAACTCATTATCAATCTGCCAGCCAATCACTGCAGGATGATCAGCATAATGCTCTGCCATTTTATTTACAATACGATGAGTAAAATCATGATATAGGGGATTATTAGGACAGTATTCGCGTCGATTGCCGAACGTCACACGCCGGCCATCCTCACGTACGCGGAACAATTCAGGAGATTTGCTCATCAGCCAGGGAGGGGGTGAAGCTGTAGGCGTTCCCAAAACAACCCTGATGCCGTGTGAGTGGAGAATGGTGATGGCACGATCCAACCAGTCGAAATCAAATTGGCCCTCAGTTGGTTCCATCTTAGACCAGGCAAATTCAGCCAAGCGTACAACATTGAAGCCTGCCTCAGCCATCAACTGAGCATCGATTGGCCAGCGCTCTTTGGGCCAATGTTCGGGGTAATAATCAACACCAAAGTAAAACATATGCTTCTCCTCTTAGGTTGATTGCGTAAGAACTGCTACGCCATAAGGCTCCAATTTCAATTCATTCATAAAGGTCTGTCCACTCAAATGTTCCTGCGCAGGCCAGGGAAGTTTCACGAGATGCTTTACCCGCTCATGATTGATGACGATAAAAATCTCCCTGCCTTTGGCATCGATCCGTCTACCTGCTTCAACACCCTTGGGTGTATCCATAACCGGAAGAATACTGGCAGATTGAGTAATACGGTCAAGTAGTATTTTCTGCAAAGCATCATCAAGATACGCGCCTACAAAGTAAACCAAACCTTTGCCATACGAGTGACACGTTACCCCGATTTGACTGTCGAGCCAGCCATTCGATGGGCCATAGCGTGCAATAACCTCTGTTCCTGACGCGTCCAGCACCTTAAGACGTTCAGCCCAAAGGCAGGAAGTTCCATTGAACCATGGGCCCGAAATAGGTACTGGGTCCAGCAAAGCATAGTAATCTTCAACTTCAACGCCAGCAATTTCAGCTAGTGAACCCGGCTGGCGCGCCGGAAGCAGCGCGTTAAAATCATCCTTCATCCCAGAACGAATCGTAAGTACGAGATGCCCACCGTTCTCAACGAACGCTTTTAGTCGAGCGGCACGGATTTCATTGAGCATCAGCAAGGTCGGGGCAATCAGCAACTTGTATCCATCGAGTGAAGTGTCGGATGAGAGAACGTCAATTGCAATGTTAGACGCCGCCAGTGGGCGATAGTAATGATTGAAGTGCGCTACATAATCAAAATCGCAGTGATGACGCTGTGCGTGAATAGCCCAGCGGTTCTCGTAAGAATTTAGCATGGCTACGTCAGCCACAGGAACAGAATTCGCTAACAAAGGCGAGACTTCTGCAAAATCACGCCCCAGCGACTGGACCTCTTCATAAAAAAGCCGCGGCTGACCTGACTGATCCACAATTGTGCCGTGCATTTGTTCCTGGCCGCCAAGCGCTGAACGCCACTGCCAGTAGAGTATGGCATCCGCGCCATGCGCTACAGCATGCCAAGCCATTACACGCGCTTCCCCTTTATTGATCGAATTATTAATTGCCGTCCAGTTTACATTTCCCGGTTGAGTTTCTATCAGCCAGAAGTTGCTACGTTTAAATCCGCGTGTGAGATCGTGGGTTGCTCCAGAGGCTAGATAATCATGATGACCTGTAGGTACATACCAGTCCCACGAAGCCATGTCGAGGTCAGCGGATATTTCATAATGATCATAGCCGTCATACCAGCCCATGAAGTTGTGTGTAATCCATTTATCAGGCACAAAACATGGGCGTAGCAGATCAATCTGAAGCCGCTGGAATTGTCGGTAACTTTCAGTAATGAAGCGCTTGAACTCCAGCATCAGGCCAGGATTATGCAGTCCGGTGGGAGTGGGATGTGAATTGTTGGGAAGAGGAATCTGCTCCCACGCCGAATATGTCTGACTCCAGTAACGCGTTGACCAATGCGCGTTGAGTGTGTCGAGCGAGCCAAACTTGCGGGCAAGGTAGTTTTGAAAGAGTTGTTGGCAGCGTTCGCAGTAGCACACGCGGTTATATTCGTTGTCAATCTGCCACCCGATGACATTCGGATTCGCGCCGAAGTGTTCAGCCATCGCCCCAACGATACGACGCGTTGCAGCGTGGAATTCTGGTGAGTTAACGCAGTAGTGACAGCGATTACCGAACAGAACACGACGACCGCTCTCATCCACGGCAAGCAGATCAGGATATTGCTGAACCAGCCATGCAGGGGGAGCAGCAGTCGGCGTCCCGAGTACGGAAACAATTCCGGCCGCGGCGAGTTGCTCGATGGCACGATCTAACCATTCGAAGTGAAACTCACCTGCCGTCGGTTCAAGAGTTGACCATGCAAATTCCCCCATACGCACAACCGTCAATCCCGCCTCGCTCATCAAACGGATATCTGCGGACCAGTGATCCTCCATCCAATGTTCAGGATAGTATGCAGCACCAAGATGCAGGCGCGATGAGCGAGAAGTTTGGGAGAGGGCCATAATTTTTTAGATAATTATTTGGGTATTTAATCAAGAATCATTTCTTAGCCTTTGATTGCACCGGCTGTAAT
>Ga0137375_10004523_pt1 | contig 16604 bp, 10 predicted proteins | sample SagtaG_24_FD_104936 | JGI IMG/M metagenome (GOLD analysis project Ga0137375, IMG submission 104936) | Vadose zone soil microbial communities from Sagehorn Ranch, Mendocino, California, USA - Sage1_R_113_16 metaG | ecosystem: Environmental > Terrestrial > Soil > Vadose zone | place: USA...
CATGGATTCTCAAACAGTCCGAGCGAAGCACAAAGAGTTCTTATTCCCGTGCGTCGCCAACTATTACGCCGAGCCCGTCGTCATTACGGAGGCCCACGGCTCGAGCGTGAAAGACCTGGATGGCCGCGAGTACCTCGATTTCTTCGGCGGCATCCTGACCGCAGGGATTGGGCATTCGCATCCGGAATTCGTGAAGCGCCTGCAGGATCAGGTCGCGCGGCTGGTGCACACCTCGAGCGTCTATCCCACGGTCGAACAGGTTCGCGTTGCTGAGCGACTCACCCAGATCACACCGGGCAAGCTCAAGAAGAGCTTCTTTACCACGAGTGGCACGGAAGCGGACGAAACCGCGGTCATGCTGGCGAAGATCCACACCGGCCAGCAAGAGATCATCGTGTTGCGGCACAGCTACGCCGGCCGCAGCCAGGGCGCGATCGCCATTACCGGGCAGCAGCCCTGGCGCGTCTTACCGACCCAAATCGCCGGCGTCAAGCACGCGCTGTCGCCCTACTGCTACCGCTGCCCATTGGGCCTCGAGTACCCCGACTGCGGCGTCCGCTGCGCGCAAGACATCGAAGATCTGATCAAGACGACGACGAACGGCCGCCCCGCCGCCTTCATGGCGGAGCCGATCCAGGGCGCGGGCGGATTCATCACGCCGCCCAGGGAGTATTTCGAGATCGCCGTCGGCATCATCCGCAAGTACGGCGCCGTGTTCATCTGCGACGAAGTGCAGACCGGCTGGGGCCGCACCGGCGACACGTGGTGCGGCATCGAGCACTGGGGTGTGGAGCCGGACATCATGACATTCGCGAAATCGATCGCGAACGGTTTCCCGGTCGGGGCGACCATCGCCACCGAAGAGGTCGCGAATGCGTTTACGGGCCTGTCGCTGTCCACGTTCGGTGGCAACCCGATCTCCATGGCGGCGGTGGATGTGACGCTCGATGTCATGGAGCGCGAGAATACGCCCAAGCGCTCCGCCGAGCGCGGCAAGCAGCTCCGTGACGCGCTCGAGGAGTTCAAGAAGCGATTCGCGTTCATCGGGGATGTGCGCGGGATGGGTCTCATGCAGGGGATCGAGTTCGTGGAAGACCGTAAGACGAAGGAGCCGTCGCCCAAGAAGACGACCGCGTTCCTGGAGGCTGCCAAGCGCCAGGGGCTGCTCATCGGCAAGGGCGGTCTGTACGGCAACGTGATCCGGATCGCGCCGTCGATGCTGATCAGCAAGGCGGACATTGACGACGGCTGCAAACGGATGGAGCGCGCACTCGCCGAGGTCCAATGACGTTGGCCAACGCTGATCTGCTTCCCGTGCCGGCGGAGCGGCGTACGTGGAACTGGTGGCACATTGCGTCGCTGTGGATCGGCATGGCGATCTGCATCCCGACCTACACGCTCGCGTCGGGACTGATCGATTCAGGCTGGACCTGGCAGGCGGCGGTCGGAGCGGTCATTCTCGGCAACTTCGTCGTGCTCGTACCCATCGCGCTGAACTCGCACGCCGGCACGCGCTACGGCATTCCCTTCCCCGTCCTCGCGCGGACGTCGTTCGGCGTGCTCGGTGCGAACATCCCCGCCATCCTGCGAGGTCTCGTCGCATGCGGATGGTTCGGAATTCAGACGTGGATCGGTGGCTGGGCGATCTACAAGCTGATTGGCGTGATCTGGCCCGGCATCGCGACGCTGCCCCAGATCCTGCCCGCGTTCGTCGGGCTCAATACGGGCGAGTTCCTCTGCTTCATGTTGTTTTGGGCAATGAACGTGTGGATCGTGCTGCGTGGCATGGACTCGATCAAGTTTCTCGAGACGTGGGGCTCGCCCTTCTTGCTCGCCGTCGGTGCTGCCCTGTTTATCTGGGCGTGGGTCCGCGCCGGCGGCCTCGGTCCGATGTTGCAGAATCCGGCCGTCGGGCCGTCCGGCCGTCCGGCCGCCGGCAGCGTATTCGGGGCCGGCCTCACGTCCGCGGTCGCGTTCTGGGGAACGATGGCGTTGTCGATTCCGGACTTCTCTCGATACGCACGTTCCCAACGCGATCAGGTGATCGGACAGGCGGTCGGCTTGCCGGCGACGATGGCGTTGTTCGCGTTCATCGGCGCGGCGGTCACCAACGCGACCCTCGTGATTTTTGGGACCCGGATCTCCGACCCCGTCGCGTTGCTGGCTCGGATCGGCGGTCCGTTGATGATCATGCTCTCGATGGCGGGACTCATCGTCGCAACGCTCACCACAAACATCGCCGCCAACATCGTGGCGCCCGCCAACGCGTTCTCGAACATCGCGCCGCACAAGATCAACTTCAAACAGGGCGCGATGATCACGGCGATCATCGGGGTTATCATGCTGCCGTGGCGGCTCTACAACAACGCCGCCGCATACATCTTCACCTGGCTGATCGGCTACGGCGCGCTGCTCGGCCCCGTCGCCGGAATCATCATTGCCGACTACTTCGTGGTGCGGCGGGGTGAGCTGGTCGTGGACGATCTCTACAGGCGGGGCGGCAGCTACGAGTATTCGCGCGGGTTCAACTGGATCGCGATCGCCGCGCTGGCCGTCGGGGTGGCGCCGAGTCTGCCGGGATTCGTGGCGGCATTGCGGGCAATCCCATTGCGCGGTGTGTTCGGCACGATCTACAACTGGGCGTGGTTTGTCGGCTTTCTCCTCTCGGCCCTCGTGTATGTGATCGGCATGCGGGTGGGAGCACGGAGCCGCGAGCGGGGAGCAGTCGGTGCCACTCTCTGAGGAGCAACTTGCCAAGAACTTCGCCGACATCGCGCCGCCGCTCACGAACGACGCGGCGCTGCTCGAGGCGACCAAGTGCCTGTTTTGCCACGACGCGCCGTGCACGATCGCGTGTCCCACCCACATCGACGTCCCCGCATTCATCAAGAAGATCGCGAGCGGCAACCTGCGCGGCTCGGCGCGCGTGATCCTCGACGCGAACCCCTTCGGGCACTCGTGCGCGCGCGCCTGTCCCGTCGAAGTCCTGTGCGAGGGCGCCTGCGTCCTGAACGACCGGGACGAGCAGCCGATCAAGATCGCGCTGCTGCAGCGGCACGCCACCGACTACGTGCTCGAGAAGAAGCTCAAGCTCTTCGAGCCCGGCAAGCGCACCGGGAAACGGGTCGCCATCGTGGGCGCCGGGCCCGCGGGCCTCTCGTGCGCCCGAAATCTTCGCATCATGGGACACGCCGTGACCGTGTTCGAGAGTCGTTCTCAACCGGGTGGACTAAACACCTACGGCATCGCCGAGTACAAGCTCAAGGCCGACGTCGCGCTGGCGGAAGTGCAGGACATTCTGGATCTCGGCGTCGAGCTGAAGACGGGGGTCACCATCGCATCGATCGACGAGCTCCTCTCGAAATACGACGCCGTGTTCGTGGGCGTCGGTCTCGGCGCGACGAAGACGCTCGGCATTCCCGGCGAGGATCTCCCCGGCGTCGTCGATGCCCTCACGTTCATCGAGCACCTGAAGACGCATCCCTATCGCGAGACGACCGTGGGGCGGCAGGTCGTCGTGATCGGGGCCGGCAACACCGCGATCGACGCCGTCACCCAGGCGAAGCGGCTCGGTGCGGCGGCGGCCACGATCGTGTACCGGCGCGGTGAATCCGATATGCCCTGCTATCACTACGAATACGAGCTTGCCAAGCGCGACGGCTGCGGCTTTCGCTTTCACGCGGCGCCGCAGCGCATCGTCGGCAACGGCTCAGGAGCGGTCACGGCACTCGAGGTTCGGACGGACGGCGGCAGGGAGACGATTCCGTGCGATATGGTCATCGTCGCCATCGGCCAGGGAGACCGGACGGAGCTCACGTGGCCCAAGGACCACGCCAGAGTCTTCACCGGCGGCGACTGCGCGAACGGCGGGGCGGAGATCGTGAATGCGGCGGCGGAGGGAGTGGCGGCGGCGAAGCAAATCCATCAAAGGATCTCCAATGGCTGACCTCAGAACCAACTTCGCGGGGATCGAATCCCCGAATCCATTCTGGCTGGCCTCGGGCCCGCCGACCAACACCTACGGGCAAGTGGCCAAGGCGTTCGACCAGGGCTGGGGTGGCGCCGTCTGGAAGACGATCGGCGAGCCGATCATCAACGTGTTCTCGCGCTACGGCTCGGTCGACCTCGGCCAGACGCGGATGATGGGGTTCAACAATATCGAACTGATCACCGACCGGCCTGTGTCCGAGAACCTCAAGGAGATCGCCGAGGTCAAACGCAATTATCCGAAGCACGCCATCATTGCCTCGCTGATGGTCGAATCGAAGCGGGAAACGTGGCACGAGATGGTCAAGCAGACCCAGGACACGGGGGCAGACGGGATCGAGCTGAACTTCGGCTGCCCGCACGGCATGAGCGAGCGCGGCATGGGCAGCGCGGTCGGTCAGGTACCGGATTACACCTGCCAGATCGTGGAATGGGTGAAGGAAGTCGCCACGATTCCGGTAATCGTGAAGCTCACGCCCAACGTCACCGATATCACCTATATCGCGCGCGCCGCGGTCAAAGGCGGCGCCGATGCCCTGTCCCTCATCAACACGATCAACTCGATCGTCGGCGTCGATCTGTCGACCTTTGAGCCGCAGCCCTCCGTCGCCGGAAAATCGAGCCACGGTGGGTACTGTGGACCCGCGGTCAAGCCCATCGCGTTGCATCTCGTTTCGGCGGTTGCCGCCGATCCCAGCGTGAAGATTCCGATTTCGGGCATCGGCGGCATCGCAACATGGCGTGACGCGGCCGAGTTCATCGCGCTGGGGGCCGGCTCATTGCAGGTGTGCACGGCGGTGATGCACTACGGCTTCCGGATCGTGGAGGACCTGATCGATGGGCTCTCGAACTGGATGGACGAGCGCGGGCACCGTACGCTCGCCGACGTCCGGGGTCGCGCCCTGCCGCGCGTGACGAAGTGGGAGGAGCTCGATCTCAACTACCACCTGCTCGCGCACATCGATCAAGACAAGTGCATCAAGTGCGAGCTGTGTTGGACGGCGTGCGAGGATGGCGCGCACCAGGCGATCCGGCGGCTGCCGCGCGACAACGGCGGTCCCGTCGTGGAGATCATCGAGGAAGCGTGCGTGGGGTGCAATCTTTGCGCGGCAATCTGCCCGGTTCAGGACTGCATCACGATGCGGAAGGTGCACAATGACTATCCGGCTGTGAGTTGGAAGGAATACGCCGCGGGTAAAGGCAAGCTTGCGCCACGCTCTGAACAGTTCCACACCGCAACCTGGAGTCCCAGCGCGAAGCGCTAAGGCGGATTGTCTCCTAGCTTCCTCATCAAGCCATATACCGTGCGGGCACATTCATCCCGAATGGCGATGACCTTCGCGAGTTCCTCTGTAGCGAAGTAACCCAATCCTAAGGCCAGATCGATAATGGCCTCGATTTCATCGAGCGAAGCACGAGCAATCCCGAGATGCTTGCAGAACTCCTTCTTGCCACGACGACTCGCCCCTTCGGCGATGTTGAGAACCACACTCGAGGCGGCGCGTCGCCATTGATCCGCTAACCCGCTGCGCTCGGCTGGAGGCAGCCGATCAATCAGTGGCTTCGACACGATCGCCAGCGCACGTGCATGTTGCCATGCCTTGAGATTCTTGAAGTGACCCACGGAGGAAAAATGACGACCTGACGCATGCCCGCGTCATCGAAAACCCGCCGTGTGGTGCCTTTCCTTGCGCCTTGAGACTTGAAGCTTGAAGCCACTTTGCAACTTCGCCGTCTGCGCAACTTTGCTGAACGCTTCGGGCTTGGGCCTGCCGACTTCCAGAATGCGACAACCGTCCACGTTGTGTCTAAATCGCGTCTGCTTCCCGTTACCGCCCAGTTAGAGATGAGTGATTCGTCGTAGTTGTTGATTGCAGCCTCCGCGCCGGGCGGGAAAGCTCAACCCGTTCACCGCTTCTCCTTCCACACCGGAGGCAACATGAGAACCGCATGGTTGACCCTTCCCGCCCTCGTGGCGCTCGGCTGTAACGAACCCACCACGCCGCTGGCTCGCGCCGACCAATCGTCGATCGGCTCGATCAGCGCGAGCGCCCTGGCCGACAACGCCGTGATCCACCGCGTGTCGGTAGGCGGGAGCGATCAGGACGCTACGTTGAACACGGATGCGAACTTTTCGCTCGTCGCGATTCAGAAGGGCGACGGCTCCGTGTCCGGCGAGTGGTCGGATCAGTTCGGGCAGGGCCAGGGCGGCGTGCAGGTCGATGTGAACTGCCTGGTCGTCGCCGGCAACCAGGCGTGGATCGGCGGCATCATCAGGTCGGGCAGCACGGGAGTCGGTGGCGTGGACTTGAGCGGGTTGCCGGCGCTGACGCGTGTCGCCGACAACGGTGCATCCGCGAACGATCCACCTGATGCGATCAGCTTCACGTTCATCGGGCGCGCCCTGCAGTGCACCGCCCAACCGAATCTTCCCTTGCTGGCAATGACGGGAGGACAGGTAACGGTGAACTGATGGGTCTCGTAGGGGTGCAGCATGCTGCGCCCCTACACTTATAACCGGGTCGGTGGCGCCAGCGGTTGGGGCGCCACCTTCTCTTCCGGCTCCGGCGTAAAATCCTCGCCGGGGTTGATGAATCGATCCCGCTCAAAATTGTACTGCTTGTCGTACAACTGCCGATACCGTCCATTCGCCTCGAGCAGCTCCTCATGCGTGCCGCGTTCGACGATCTCGCCGCCCTCGAGCACGAGAATCTGATCGGCGCTGCGAATCGTCGAGAGCCGGTGCGCGATCACGAACGTCGTCCGGCCCCGGCGCAGCGCGCGCAACCCGTCCTGGATCTTGGCTTCGCTCTCGGAATCCAGGCTCGAGGTCGCTTCATCCAGCACCAGGATCCGCGGATCGGCCAGGATGGCGCGCGCGATCGAAATGCGCTGCCGTTGGCCGCCCGACAGCTTGACGCCGCGCTCCCCTACGACGGTGTTGTACTTTTCGTCGAACTGATCCACGAACTCATCGCAGTGCGCGATGCGCGCGACCGCCTCGATCTCCTGCCGCGACGCATGCGGCCGCGCGAACGCGATGTTCTCGGCGATCGTCCCATCGAAGAGGAAGTTGTCCTGGAGCACGACGCCGAGCTGCGTGCGGTAGTCGGCCAGCGGCACGGTCCCGAGATCGCGCCCGTCGACGAGCACCCTGCCCCGTTCAGGACGATTGAACGCCAAGACCAGGCCGATGAGCGTGCTCTTCCCCGAGCCCGAGGAGCCGACCAGGGCCGTGGTGGAGCCGGCTCTCGCGTGGAACGACACGTCTTTGAGGACCGGCACGCCCGGCTTGTAGGCGAACGTGACGTGCTCGAACGCGACGTCGCCGCGCACCGCGCCCAGCGGCGCGCGCTGCGCATCGTCGGCGTCTTCGGTCGTCATCCGGCGCAGCTCGTAGATCCGGTCGAGCCCCGCGAACGCTTCGGTGATCTGCGTGCCGATCGACGCAATGTTGATCAGCGGCAACGCGACGAGCCCCACGAAGAAGACGTATTGCACGAACTGCCCCAGCGTCATCGAGCCCGCCAGGACCGCCCGGCCGCCGACGAGAATCATGACGACCGAGATGGCGCCGATCACGAATTGCGCGAACGCGCCGACGCCCGAGACGCCGGTCATCGTGGTCGCCACGTTGCGGAACAGCTTGTGGGCGCCGCGCGCGAATACCAGCCGCTCGCCACGCTCGGACCGGTAGGCCTTCACGATGCGGATGCCCCCCAGCGTTTCGGCGAGGCGCCCGGTCACCTCGGCGTTGAGCTTGCCGCGGTCGCGAAACAGCGGCCGGAGCTTCGAGAACGCGTAGACCATGCCCCCGCCGAACAGCGCCAGCACGAGAATCGAGATCGCGGTGAGCTTCCAGTTCAGCCAGAACAGCACGCCCAGCGCGATACCCGCGGTCACCAGGCCGCCGAGCAGCTGCACCAGTCCGGTGCCGACGAGATTGCGGATGCCTTCGGCGTCCGTCATGATCCGCGAGATGAGGATGCCGGTTTTGGTGGAGTCGAAATACGAGATCGGCAAGCGCAACACGAATGCCTGTATCGATTTGCGCATGTCGGTGATGGCGCGCTGGGCTGCGACGCCGAGGATCTGCGACAACCCAAACGAGGTCACCGCCTGCACGATCGCTGCCCCGCCCACCGCCACGGCGATGACGCCCAGGAGGTCGGCGCGCTTCTGCCCTACCACCTGATCGATGATGTACCGTGACGACCACGGCAAGACTAACCCTGCGAGTCGGCTGACCATCATCAGCGCGAGACCGATGGCCAGCCGGTTCCGATGCTGCCACACCAGCCGGCGTGCTTCGTGCCACGCGTTTGCGTAATTGGGTTTTGGTTTCTTGTCTGCCACGCGAGAAGGTTACCCAATCCCAATTCGTCGCACCACCTGCCACGTGGGCGCGCGGGGCGTGACAACACTCACACGCATTGATTTGACGGGCGCCTTAGGTTGACGTAGCATCGTCGGCTGCGAGAGGCCACTCTGTCACGATCCCACTCGCGGCGTAAGCGCGCCGCCCCCGACCCGGCACCCCCGGCCTCCGGCTCTCCCCATATCTGCCCCGTCGTGGGCCTAGGGGCCTCAGCCGGCGGCTTGGACGCGTTTCAAAAGTTCTTCTCGCGCATGCCCTCCGACAGCGGTATGGCGTTCGTGCTCGTCCAGCACTTGGACCCTCGCCACTCGAGCATCCTCCCCGAGCTGTTGCGTAAGGCGACGCGCATGAACGTCGCCCAGGCGACCGACGAGACGCCCGTGCAGCCCGATCACGTGTACGTGATTCCACCCAACGCCGGCCTGACGATCGAGGGAGGCGTGCTGCGGGTGCGGCCGGTGGAGGGCGACAGCGGTCCCCGACTGCCGATCGACCGCTTGTTCGACTCGCTCGCTCAGGACCAAGGGCACAATGCCGTGGGCGTGCTCTTTTCCGGGTCGGGATCCGACGGAACGATCGGCGTGCGCGCCGTGAAAGAGCACGGCGGCATGGTCATGGCGCAATCCCCGGAGACCGCGCAGCACGACCCCATCCTCCGGAGCGCGATCTCCACCGGCCTCGTGGATCATGTGCTGCCCCCGGAAGAGCTGGCCGACAAGCTGATGGAGTATGCCACCTACCTGCGCCACCTGCGGGACCAACAGGGGCCCGAATCGCTGGTCCTGGCGACCAGTGACGAACTGACCCGCATCTGTACAATCGTGCTGCACAAGACGGGACATGACTTCAGGCGGTATAAGACGCCGACGCTGGTGCGGCGCATCCAGCGGCGCATGCAGGTGGTCCAGGCGGCATCGGTCGCGGCGTACATCGAGCGCCTGCGCGATGGCCCGAGCGAGGCGGACCAGTTGTTCCGCGATCTGCTCATCGGCGTGACGCACTTCTTTCGGGACCCGGAGGCGTTCGCCGTGCTCGCCAGCGATGTGATCCCGCGCCTCGTGGACGTCGCAGCGCTGGACGGTGCGCTCCGCGTGTGGATCCCCGGCTGCTCGACCGGCGAGGAAGCGTACTCGGTGGCGATCCTGCTCAGAGAGCAGATTCTGCGGCATGACTCGCGCTCGCGGGTGCAGATCTTCGCCGGGGACATCGACGACGAGTCGCTGGAGTTCGCCCGCAACGCCCGCTACGCCGACGGCATCGCCGAGCACGTCACGCCGGAGCGCCTGGAGCGATTCTTCATCCGGCACGATCATGTGTACCAGGTCGTGAAGGAAATCCGAGAGATGTGTCTCTTTTCCGTCCACAACCTGATCAAGGACCCGCCGTTCTCCCGTCTCGACCTCGTCGTGTGCCGCAACCTGCTGATCTACCTCGAGGCCGACGTCCAGAAATATGTGAACAGTCTGTTCCACTACGCCTTGTACCCCGGCGGCTACTTGTTTCTCGGACCCTCCGAAAGCCTGGTCGGGCCGCCGGAGCTGTTTCGCACCGTGGACCGCAAGCACCGGATCTTCCAGCGCGGCGCCACCGTCACCCGCGTCATCGAGAGTCTGCCCGTCGTGGTGTCCACACGACCTCCAGCCGGGCGCGCGGCCGTCGCCGCGGGCACGGTCTCGGGACCGCAGTCGTTGGTGTCGGCGCTCGAGCGCGTGCTGCTCGACCGGTACGCGCCCGCCTGGGTCGTGATCAACGCGCGCGCAGAGGCGCTGCACTTCTCGGCGCGTACCGGCAAGTACCTCGAACCGGCCACCGGCGCACCGAGCGCCGACGTCGTCGAAATGGCCCGCCCGGGTCTGCGGCTCGACCTGAGGACCGCGATCCACAAGGCTGTCCGGACGGGCGAGACCGTCGTGCACCAAAACGTCCTCGTGGAGACCAACGGCGACACCCAGCGGATCAACCTCTTGGTGCGTCCCGTCACCGAGCTGGGGGCGGATGCCGGACTGTTCCTCGTCGTGTTCCAGGAGGTCGGCCCACCGCAAACTCGCGCCGAGGCCGCTACGGGAGCGGAGGCGGCCCCGTCGCCTGTCGACAGCGTGATCCAGCAGCTCGAGAGCGAGCTTCGCACGACCAAGGATCACCTGCAGGCCACGGTCGAGGAGGTCGAGACCTCCAACGAGGAGCTGAAATCGTCCAACGAAGAGCTGCTCGCGACCAACGAGGAGCTGCAGTCGTCCAACGAAGAGCTGCAGACCTCCAAAGAGGAGCTGCAGTCGATCAACGAGGAGCTGGAGACGATCAACGCCGAGCTGAACGGCAAAGTCAGAGAGCTCGACCAGGCGAACAGCGACCTGCTGAACTTGTTTCAGGCGACCCAGATCCCGACGCTTTTCCTGGACGGCGCGCTCGGCATCAAGCGGTTCACGCCGGCGGCGACGCATGTGTTCCGCCTGATCGACACCGATCCCGGGCGCCCGATCACCGATATCGCGCCGCGATTCACCGAGGACCTGCTGCCCGACATGAAAGAGGTGCTCCGCACCGCCGCGCCGCGGGAACGTCAGGTGCATTTCAGCGACGGGTCCGACACGTACCTCGTCCGTATGCTGCCCTATCGGCGCGTGGACAACACGCTCGACGGTCTCGTCGTCACGTTCCTCGACGTCACGCAGCTCGAGGCCACCCAAGAGCAGCGCGCTCGGCTGGCGGCGATCGTCGCGTCTTCGCACGACGCCATCGTGAGTTGCAAGTTCGACGGCACGATCACGAGTTGGAACGAGGCGGCGGCGCGCCTGTTCGGCCACTCGGAGCTGGAGGCCGTGGGCAGGTCCTACCTGGATCTCATCATCCCGCCGGACCGCCGGATGGAAGTCGAGCACACAGACGAAGTGCTGCAGCGGGGAGGGCGGGTCGCGCCGTTCGAGTCCACCCGTCTCACGAAGGATGGCAAGCGCATTGCCGTTCTCGTGGCGATCTCGCCCGTCAAGGATACCGCGGGGCAGCTGACCGGTTCATCTGCGGTGTTTCGCGACTTGACTGAGATCAACCGCGTCCGAGGCCTCCAGGACGAGGCGCGCCACAAGGACCAGTTCCTCGCGACGCTCAGCCACGAGCTGCGGGGGCCCCTCGCCTCGCTGCGTATCTGCTTCGAAGTCCTCCAAAGCCAGGGAACCGACGTCAAGCGAGGCAAAGACGCGCTGGCGATCGCCGCCCGGCAGCTCGAGCACCTCTCGGCCCTCGTGAACGAGCTGCTTGATGCGTCCCGGATCGCGAGCGGGGTGTCGTCGCTCCAGCGATCGGACCAGGACCTAGTCGAGGTCGTGCGGACGAGCGTCGAAGACCAACGCTCATTGCTGGGCGCCGCCGGCGTCGGCCTGGACCTCAGTTTGCCCTCCACCCCGCTGTGGGTCCACTGCGACCCGCGACGCGTGGGGCAAATCGTCGCCAATCTGCTCGGGAACGCCATCAAGTTCACGGACCGCCGCGGGCTTGTCACGCTGTCCCTGCGGCGGGACGACGCGACGCATACCGCGGTGCTCAGCGTGCTGGACGACGGCCTGGGCATCGAACCCGAGATGCTCCCCCGGTTGTTCGAACCCTTCAGCCAGGCGGACACCGGCGACGGCCGCACCCGAGGCGGCTTGGGTCTCGGCTTGGCGTTGGTGCGCGGCTTAGTCACGGCCCACGGTGGGACGGTCGAAGCGCGCAGTGACGGTCGCGGTCGCGGCGCCGAGTTCACCGTTCGCCTGCCGCTGCTCGACGGATCACCGGAGGCGGCGCCGCCACCAGTCGCCACCGCGGACCCGAGCGCCCCGCACCTTCGGATCCTGGTCGTCGAAGACGATTGGGACTTTGCGGAGAGTCTCCGCAGCATCTTGGAGGTCGCCGGCCACGAGATCCAGGTCGCTCCGGACGGTGAGCGGGCTCTGACGATGGCGATGACACTCCGCCCGGACATCGTGCTGTGCGACATTGGCCTGCCGGGCAAATTGGATGGGAATGATGTTGCCGCCACCATTCGTCGCGACCCGACGTACGGCGCGCCCTACCTGATCGCATTGAGCGGATTCGGCCAGCCGTCCGACAAGGCGCGGGCGCTGGCCGCGGGGTTCAACCACCACGTGACGAAGGCCGAGCACCCGCGCGTGCTGCTGGGCCTGATCGCCGACGTGCCGTCGCGCGCGTCTTAGCGCACCGCGACCCGCCGGACCAGGAGTCCGGTCGTGGAGACGCGCACCTCGTATGTCGCCGGCCGGGCCGGCGTCCCCGTTGAGCTGACGAACGTCGCCGAGCCGTACTCCGCATCCACGAACGGCCGCAGCACCCAGTAGCGACGGGCCAGATCGAAGGCGTCGAACGGCTTCTTGTGGGCGAGTGAGTACACCGTGCGCTCGAGCGTCTGCTCGTCGCCAAGGGCCTGATACCGTCCGGCGATACGATCCAGCTCGTAAACGGTCTCGAGTCCCAGCAACGTGCCGATGGGACGCCACTTCAAGACGTGCGCGTCCACATACACCGCGTCGCCGGCCAGATCGAACATGTGCAGGCTGCTGTCGGGCAACGTCACGGTGGCGCGGAACCGGTGCGGTCCGACGGGCTCCGTCTTGATCGTCGCGGCGAGCGCCTCCTGCGTCAACGCCCGGTACCCCTGAATGCCCACCGTGATCGCGCCGAGCAGCATGCTGAACGTGACCAACAACGCGGACGCGAGAAACCCCACGAACGAGCTCAGGCGGCGACGGTTCCGCCACGCGGATGCCGAGAGGTACATCAGCGCGACGGCGAAGAGCGTCAACGCGACCATGACGAGTCGCAGAATGCCAGTCATTCCCTACACGTTACGCGCGCTCTGCCTCTGGCGCGAATTCCCGCTCCTCGCCACCTTCCCGGCTCACCGGCCAAAAGGGGCACATGAAGCGCTCCAGGTGGATCACATTGGCGGTCGTCGCGGCGGTCATCGCTCTGTTCTTTTACATGTCCACGGCGCGGGCGAACCAGGAATGCACCGTGTGCGTGGAGTTCCAGGGTCGCTCCAACTGCGCCACCGCGGCAGGGACCACGGTCGCGGAAGCTACCGAGACCGCCCATAGCACGGCGTGCGGGCCGGTGGCGACCGGGATGAACGAGACCATCGCCTGCGGGAACCGCGCGCCGGTCTCGGTGCAATGCCGGAACCGGAGCTCGTAAATGCGTGCGCCGTACGCCGTGCGCCGTGCGCCGGGAAGCTACTTCTCCATTGACATCGGTCGACGCAGAAGACCCAGAAGCAGGGCGATCGTGGAGTCAGAGAGAGCGAGGATTTCTTTCACGGCCTCGTCACGCAAATACCCCAGTTCGCCGGCGTTTCGGATCAGACATTCCGATTCCGCAGCTGAACCGAGGGCTATTCGCAGATGCCGGCGAAACTGTTTCGGGGCCCGGAGCGCGTATCCCTCGACTATGTTCGCTTCGACCGAGACCGCAGCTCTACGTAGTTGGTCGAAGACCGCCCATGTTTTCGGTTGCCTCGCCAGATCCGTCTCTCGTAGAGTGGTCACGACGAGACTATGAGCGCGCTGCCAGACATGAAGCGATTGATAGCTCTTCATGGATCCAACTATGCCGGATCCTCGGCCTCGTCGCGGTACCGAATGTATGCAAGCGAAGTCGTTTTCCGGCGCACAGCGCACGGCTCACGGCGCACGCCTTTTGGTCTCCGGCGCACAGCGCACGGCTCACGGCGCACGCCTTTTGGTCTTGGGCGCACGGCGCACCGCTCACGGCGCACGCATTTATGACAGGCTTTTCGATGCCGCGGGTGGCCGTTCGGGCGATCCTCCTGCAGACGGCCGGGGGCAAGCGCGAGGGCGAAGTGTACGTGATGGAGCGTGTGCCCCAGCACGCCGGCCCCGAGACGCCGCTCGACATGTTGAATCGCGCGGAAGGCTTCTTCCCCTTTCGCCCCAAGGATGCCGGTCCCGGCGTGCTGCTCGTGGCCAAGGCTCGGACGGTGTCGTTGACGGTAGCGCGCACGCAGCCGGAGGATTCGGTCCGGCTGTCGGCTGCGAAACAGGCCAGCCTCGAACTGACCCTCGCGGACGGATCCACGTTGAGCGGTTGGGCGACGCTCGAGCTCCCGCAGCATCACTCGCGGCTGCTCGATTATCTCAATGCAGCTGCCGAGCCGTTTTTTGCCATCACGACGGCCGATGCTGTCCACCTCGTGAATCGCGCGCACGTGCTCTACGCCCGCCCTGAGGACTGATTCATGGCGGCACGGCTCGATCCCTTTGTCGACATCATGCTGCGCGAGCGCGCCGATCAGCTGTATTTGCTGCCCGACGAGCCCGTCACCCTGGTGAAAGACGGCAGGCCGCGCAAAGTCTCCAAGCAGCCCCTTACCGATCAGCACATCTACGCGCTGATGGTCGAAGTCGCCCCGCCGGAAGCGGCGGACAAGATCGATCAGCAGTCGGAGACGGAATTCGATTACGCGGGGGCGAACGGCCTCGTCCGCGTGAGAATCGTGCCGGAGGCGGGGCGCCTCACCGCCGTGATTTCCGCGATCCGCCGAGCGTCGCAAGAGCAAGCCACGCCGCCTGTTGCGGCGTCGCCCGCCGGGGCCGACGCCGCCAAGCGGCCGGCAACCCCCGCGCCGGCGCCCAAAGCCGCCACACCCGCGAAACCGCCGCGGGCCTCCGTCATCGCCGCGGCACCAATGGTCGAGTCGCCCGCTTCCGTTCCCGACCTGGCCGCCGCGCCAAGTGCGCTCCCGGGCGAGTTCGCCTCCTCGCAATACGAGGCGGCCGAGCAGCGCCTCGGCAAGCTGCTGCGCGCGCTCGTCCAGTCGAGCAGCTCGGACCTGCACCTCCGGGTCGGCGAACCGGCCATGTTCCGGACACACGGGGAGATCAAGCGTCAGTCGGGGGCGGCGCTCAGCGTCAACGATCTCGAGCTGCTCGTGCTCTCGATCATGCCGGAGCGCAACCGCGGCGAATGGAAGGAAACGGGCGATACCGACTTCGCCTACGAGATCTCGGGTGTGGCGCGCTTCCGGGTGAACGCGGCCCGCGACCGCAAAGGCCCGGTCGCGGTCTTCCGCGTGATTCCGGCCAAAGTGGTCACGGTCGAGGAGATGGGGTTGTCCGACGAGGTGCAGAGGCTCTGCTATCTCAAAAAGGGCCTGGTACTGATTACGGGGCCGACCGGCTCCGGGAAATCCACCACCCTGTGCGCGCTGATCGATCTCATCAACCGCACCCGCACCGATCACATCATCACGATCGAAGACCCGATCGAATTCGTGCACGAGAACAAGAAATGCCTGATCACGCAGCGCCAGGTCCACGTGCATACCGACAGCTTCAAATCGGCGCTGCGCGCGGCCCTGCGCGAGGATCCCGACATCGTGTTGGTCGGCGAGATGCGCGACCTCGAGACGATCGCCATTGCGATCGAGACCGCGGAGACAGGGCATCTCGTTTTCGGTACGTTGCACACCACCAACGCCGCGTCGACGGTCGACCGCATGATCGACCAGTTCCCCGCCGATCGTCAGGCGCAGATTCGGGTCATGCTCTCGGAATCGCTCAAGGGCGTGATTTCGCAGACGCTCTGTAAGAGGGTCGGGGGCGGCCGCGTGGCGGCGCGCGAGATCCTGCTCACCACGCCGGCGATCTCGAACCTCATCCGCGAAGGCAAGACGTTCCAGATCCCGTCGATCATTCAGACCAGCAAGAAGCTGGGCATGCTGACGCTGAACGACGCGCTGCTCGAGCTCGTCGAGAAGAAGGCGGTCGAGCCGGACGAGGCCTACATGCGCTCGGTCGAGAAGTCCGGGCTCGCCGCGTCCCTGAAGGCCAAGGGGTTCAAGGTCACACTTATGCCGGAGGTCTGATTATGAGCCGTCTCAACCCGCTTCGACTGTTCGTTCCCGCGGCCCTCGTGGTCGTTGCCGCGTGCCAGGACACCACCACCCCGCTGGCGCCGGTCGCGGCTCGCGTCGCACCCAGCGCGTACGCGCCACAGCAGGTCCAACGCTGGTTTGACCTGATAGCGCGCGAGGGGCTGGCACTGCCCGGGACGGTGCTCGCCGATTACGACGAGACCACCAACCGCGTGGTGGTCGGCGTCGAGCATGCGGCCGCGGCGGCCAGTGTGCGCGGCCTCGCCGCGCGTCTCGGTGTGCCGGCGGCGGCACTCGTCGTGCGCGAGATGGAGCCGATCGGGTTCGCCCAGACGCTGCGCGACCAAGTCGATC
>Ga0137375_10004526_pt1 | contig 16598 bp, 13 predicted proteins | sample SagtaG_24_FD_104936 | JGI IMG/M metagenome (GOLD analysis project Ga0137375, IMG submission 104936) | Vadose zone soil microbial communities from Sagehorn Ranch, Mendocino, California, USA - Sage1_R_113_16 metaG | ecosystem: Environmental > Terrestrial > Soil > Vadose zone | place: USA...
CTTTTCGGCGAGCAGCCGCAGAGCCGCGGCGCCGTCGTCGACGTGCACGAAGTCGCGGCGCGCCGAGAGATTGCCGACCCGCAGGACCGGCTCGCGCTCGCCGCGGGCGATGGCGGCGAGCTGCGCGGCGAAGGTGGGGAGCGCGAACTTGACCGATTGGCCGGGTCCCACCAGGTTGAAGCAGCGGGCCACCACCGCGCCGCGCAGGAAACCGAGCCGCTCCGCCGCCGCCTTGGTCAGCGCGTAGGGTGTGCGCGGGTCGACCACCCGGTCTTCCGCGATCGGCTGCTCCTCCTCCGGCACGAGCCCGTAGACCTCGGCGCTCGAAGCGACCACCACCGGCCGCCCGGCCGCCGCAGCCAGCAGGTTGTCCGTCCCCAGCACGTTGACCCGGAAATACTCGGGCATCCGCGCCCACGACTCGCCGACGTGCGACAGCCCGGCCAGGTGGATGATCGCGTCCGGCGCGAGCTCGCGGACCACCCGCTCCACGGCTGCGGCGTCCTGGAGGTCGGTCTCGAACAGCCGCACCTCCCCCGCTTCCGGGAACGCGGGATGATCGATCAGGTAGGTCCCGCTCACCCGGTCTCCCTTCTCCAGGAGATGGCGGGTGAGCCGGGGGCCGATGAAACCGCTGATGCCGGTGACCAGGATGTGCATGCGGAGGCCCGCTTCAGGCCGATTGGCGCGCCTTGAGCGTCCGCCGCCAATAGTCCAGGAGGTCGCGCACGGTCTGGTCGAACGGGATCCGCGGCTCCCACCCGGTGTCGGCGCGGAACTTCGAGCTGTCGCCGATCAGGATCTCCACGTCGGACGGCCGCAGGCGGTCCGGATCGGTCTCGATCCTCACCTCCACCTCGGCCATCCGGATGATCTTGTCGAGCACCTCCCGGATCGCGATCCCGTGGCCCGAGGCGATGTTGTAGACCTCGCCGGGCTTGCCCTTGGTCACCGCCAGCCAGTACGCGCGCACCATGTCGCGCACGTCGGTGAAGTCGCGGATCGCATCGAGGTTGCCGACCCGGATCACCGGCTCCTGCAGCCCGAGCTCGATGGCCGCCACCTGGCTGCAGAAGTTCGAGGTGACGAACACCTGGCCGCGCCGCGGACCGGTGTGGTTGAAGCCGCGGGTGCGGATCGCCTTCAAGCCGTAGCTCATGAAGTATTGATAGGCGAGATAATCCTGCGCGACCTTCGAAACCGCATAAGGCGACAGCGGCCGCAGCGGATTCGTCTCCTTGATCGGCACCTCGTCGGGCAGCACCAGGCCGTACTCCTCGCTGGAGCAGGCGATCTGCACGACCGGATCGAGACCCAGGGCGCGGATCGCCTCGAACAGGTTGGTCTGGCCGCTGACGTTGGTCGTCAGCGTCTCGTTCGGCGCGGTCCAGGAGGACGGCACGAAGCTCTGCGCCGCGAGGTGGAAGATGGCGTCCGGGCGCGCCTTTTCGAGCGCCGCCTTGACCGAGGAGAGGTCGCGGAGGTCGCACTCCAGCAGGCGCACCCGCGAGCGCACGTGCTCGATGTTCTCCATGCGGCTGCGCCAGCGGTACAGACCGGAGACCTCGACGTCGGGGTGCTCGGCCAACAGATACTCCGCCAGATGCGATCCGGCGAAGCCGGTGATTCCAGTGATCAGAGCCCTCATCTCCGGTTCTCTCCCTTGCGAATCGCGGACAGGTAGTCCGCCAGTCCCGCCTCCCAGGACTCGACCCGCCGGCCGGCGGCGTCCTCGAAGCGGCCCACGTCCAGCACCGACCAGGCCGGCCGCGGCGCCGGGCGTGGAAATTCCTCGGTCGTCACCGGCACGACCTCGGCCGTGCCGGACCACAGCCGGGCGATCTCGGCGGCGAAACCATACCAGGAGACCGGCTCCCGGTTGCGATAGTGCACCACGCCGGTCAAGTCGAGGGGCGCCAGATCGAGGAGCGCCGCCGCCAGATACGGCGTGTAGGTCGGGCATCCCTCCTGATCGCGCACCACCCGGAGCGGCAGCTTCCCCTCCCGGATCATCCGCACCATCGTGGCCACGAAGTTGGGTCCGCCGGGACCGAACAGCCAGCTCGTCCGCACCACGAGAGCGCGCTTCCCCTGATCGCCCGCGAGCGCTTCCCGCTCCCCGGCGAGCTTGCTCTGCCCGTAGACCGACAGCGGATTGGTCGGCGCGTCCTCGCAGTACGGCTGCCGCGCCGTGCCGTCGAAGACGTAGTCGGTCGAGACGTGGAGCAGCCGAGCCCCCACCGCGGAAGCCGCGGACGCGACGTTCGCGATCGCCGACCCGTTGACAGCGAACGCCTTCTGCCGCCCCTCGCCCTCCGCCAGGTCGACCTTGGTATACGCGGCGCAGTTGATCACCGCCTCCGGACGGAACGCCTCCGCCCAATACCGCAGCCGCGGCGCGTCCTCGATGTCCGCCTGCTCGCGCGACAGCGCCAGAGCGGCGAACCCCCGCGCGCGGGCCGCCACCGCCAGCGCCCGGCCGAGCATGCCGGTGCCCCCGAAGATCAGGACGCGCACTTAGGTGATCCCCACCTCGGAATTGTCGCCCAGCATGAAGCGGTAGGCCTTGGGCTTGAAATCGGTCTTGGTGATCTTCACGTTGCGCCCGATCAGCGAGCCGTCGATGCGCAGCGGGATGTCGCTGATCTCCGCATCGGCCAGGATGATCGAGTTCTCGATCTCGCAGCAGACCAGCTTCGAGCGCTCGCCGATCGAGGTGTAGGGACCGACGAACGCGTTTTCGAGACGCGCGCCGTCGCCGATCACGACCGGACCGCGCACCAGCGAATCGATCAGCGCGACCCCTTCGCCGATCTCGACGCGCCCCTCGATCCGGCTCCCCTGGCCGATCGGCCCCAGCGAGACGCCGCGCCGCGCGTCCAGCCCTTCGAGGATGATGCGGTTCGCCTCCAGCATGTCGTCGAGCTTGCCGGTGTCCTTCCACCAGCCGCGCACGATGTGCGGGTGGACGTCGAGGCCGCGGTCGATCAGGTCCTGGATCGCGTCGGTGATCTCCAGCTCGCCGCGCCCCGACGGCTTGATGCGGTGGACCGATTCGAAGATGTGCGCGTCGAACATGTAGACGCCCACGAGAGCGAGGTTGCTCTGCGGCTCCTTCGGCTTTTCGACCAGGCGCCGCACCTTGCCCTCCGCGGTCACCTCGGCGACGCCGAACTGCTCGGGGTTCTGCACCTCGGCAAGCAGGATCTCCGAGTTGCAGCCGAGCTGCCGGAACTCGTCGACCAGGCCGCGGATGCCTCCGGCGATCAGGTTGTCTCCCAGGTACATGACGAACGGGGAATCGCGCAGGAAGTCTTCGGCGATCATCACCGCGTGCGCCAGCCCGAGCGGAGCGGACTGCTCGATGTAGGTGATGCTGGCGCCGAAGCGCGAGCCGTCGCCCACCGCGGCGCGGATCTCGGCCCGCGTCTCGCCGACGATGATGCCGATGTCGGTGATCCCCGCCTCGACGATCGCTTCGATGGCGTAGAAGAGCACCGGCTTGTTGGCCACCGGCACCAGCTGCTTGGCGGAGGTGTAGGTCAGCGGACGCAGCCGCGTCCCCTTGCCTCCCGACAGAATCAGACCCTTCATCAGGCAACCCTCGAGTGCAAGGCGGTCTACTGCGTGGTCGTCGTGCTGCTGCGGCTGGTCAGGTCGAGGAAGGTCCCGACGTTCTTCAGGCTGAGCGAAAAACGGAAGTCCTTGTCGCGGGTGCGCGGGCCCTCGCCGGCGCGGAAGTCCCGCAGCTCCAGCCGCAGGCCGTAGCACTGCTCGGTCCAGTTCAGGATGTAGCGCTGCGACTGCAGGAACTGGTCGTGCAGATCGTAATTGACCTGGGTCTCCAGGCGCAGCCGCTGCGGCAGGATGGTCAGCCCGCCGAACACCCGGATCTGGTCGCTCGTCGTGTCGCTGCTCTCCGAGTTGTAGTGCGTGAACCAGGTCAGGCCCACGTAGTCGCCCTTTTTCGAGCCGTAGTTGCCGGAGAGGCTGGTCGACTGGAGACCCTTGAACAGCGTGTCGTAGTCCGCCTCCAGCTTCAGGCTGGTCACGTCGCTCGGGTTGAAGCGCAGGAGCGCCTCCAGCGGGCCGCCCAGCGAGGTGAGCGTGCGGTTCGCCGAGGAGAGGAGCGGCTGGTTGGCGTCGAAGCTGTAGCGGCGGGCGATCTCGAAGAGGAAGATCTCGCGCGCGTTGGCCCGCGTCCCCTCGGGCTTGCCGAGGATGCGGTTCGACAGCGCGATCCGCCCGTTGTTCCCCGAGGCCACGGTGTCGACCTCATCGAACAGCGGGAACCGGCCGCGGTCCTGGTCGTCGATCTGCCCCAGATAGTTGTAGGTGAAGCGCGGCTCGATGATGTGCTTGAAGCGGACGTAGTCGCCGACCTTCCAGTCCCACACGCGGGAGAGCGACGGACCGACGATCTGCGCGGTCGCCGACGGCAGGGCGCGGGTCAGCGTCTCGCCGGTAAACGACGTCGGTTGCACCGTCGTGCTCCCGTTGACGCTGTCGGAGTAATAGGTCAGGCGCTCGCCCGCGGTGACCGACAGGTTGAGCCACGGGATCGTGCTGATCGGCAGCGTCAGCTGCGGGAAGGCGTCGATGCGGCCGTAGGTCCCGGAGTAGGAGCCCGGCCGGGCGAGGTCGAGGTACGACGCCGAGCCCTGGAACTGCGCATAGAGCGGCGTCTTGCCGATCCGGGTCGAGCGCAGGCGGTAGTCGAGCTCGGGGAGCTTGCGCTGGTCGAGCGTGTCGTCGACGCCGACGAAGGTCTGCCGGTCGTTGAGCAGCAGGTTGAACAGGTGCGGCCCCCAGTTGCCGGTGACGAAGGCGCGGCTGTCGAGGAAGCGCACGCTGTTGCGGTCGAAGTCCCGCTCGAAGTCGCGGAAGAAGTTGAAGTCCGAGAAGTTCACATAGTTGACGACCCCGCGCATGCCCCACGGCAGGTCGTTCGTCACGTGGTTCCACTCGACCTTCCAGCGCCACTCGTCCTGGTTGAACGTGTTGGCCAGCGGGTCGCGGATCGTATAGGCGATCACGTCGCCCTTGGTCCCCTCGGTCGGGTGGTAGCGGAACTCGTTGCCGAGGCCCAGGTAGTTGGCGGTGAAGAGGTCCGCGTGGAACGTCGTGTCGTAGCTCCGGCCGATGGTCTGGTAGTAGGCCAGGCCGAGCTCGGCGCCGCGGCGGTCCGAATAGCCGATGTTCGGGACCAGGAACCCCGAGGCGCGGTCGCGCTTGACCGGCCACAGGATGTAGGGCGTGTAGAAGACCGGCAGCTTCTTGGCGCGCATCTGCGCGTTGTGGATGTGCGCGTACTCGTCGACCACCACCCGGGCCGTGCCGAGGCGGAAGCTCCAGTCCGGGGTCTTCTGGCTGCAGGAGGTGAAGGTGCCGTTGGTCACCGTGTACTCGTCGTCGCCGGTCTTGGCGATCTGCTCCCCGAAGAAGTAGTAGTCGGGGGAGACGCTCGCCGTGGCGGTCGAGAGCGTGCCGGTCTTGGTGTCCAGATCGAACTCCGCCGTCGCCCCGGTCAGCCGGCGCGGGCCCTGGTCGAAGATGACGTTGCCGGTCGCGGTGACGATCTTCGTGTCGAGATCGATCTCGGCCTTGTCCGCCTGCAGGTCGACGTCCTGATAATGGATCTTCACTTTGCCGGAGAGCACCGCGTAGTCGTCCCGCTTGTACTCCAGGTCGTCGGCGCTGCCGGTGGCGCTCCCGCCCCCCTTGTCCTCCGGGAACTTGAGCTGGAACTGGGTCTGGTCCGGATTGGGCGGCGCGGGCGCCGGAGCGGCCGGAGGCTTCACCGGAGCCGTCGTGCCACCCGCGGGAGGCGCCTGCGTTCCCGCGGTCGCGGGCGTGATCAGCGGAGGCAGAGGCTGCGTGGCCCCCTCCTCTTGCGGCGGTGTCGCAGGCAGGGGCTCCTGCGCCCCGCACAGTGCCGGGACGAGGGAGAGGGCCAGCAGAAGGCTCGGGAGGAGTCGTCGCGCGTCGGCCATGAGGTGGCGTTAGTCTATGCGCTCCACCACCATTGCGGTAGCCTCTCCGCCGCCGATGCAGATCGCGGCGCACCCGAGGCGCTGCCCGCGCTCGCGCAGCGCATGGATCAGGGTGACCAGGATGCGCGCGCCCGACGAGCCGATCGGATGGCCGAGAGCCACCGCGCCGCCCCGCACGTTGACCCGCTCCGGAGCGAGCCCCAGATCGCGGATGAACGCGAGAGCGACCACCGCGAACGCCTCGTTGACCTCCCACAGGTCGACGTCCGCGGCTTTGAGCCCCGCGCGCTCCAGGACGATCCGCGTCGCCCCCACCGGAGCCGTGGTGAACCACTCCGGCTTCTGGGCGAGCGAGGCATGGGCCACGATGCGCGCGATCGGCTTCGCGCCGAGCCGCGCCGCCTGCGACGCCGTGGTGACCACCAGGGCGGCCGCCCCGTCGTTGATCTTGCTCGCGTTGGCCGCCGTCACCGTGCCGTCCTTCTGGAACGCCGGCTTGAGCGTCGCCATGCGGTCGAGGTCGGACTTGTACGGCTCCTCGTCGCGGTCGACGACCGTCTCCCCCTTCCGTCCCGGGACCTTGACCGGGACGATCTCCTCGGCGAACAGCCCCTTCTCGGTCGCCTCGCGCGCCCGGCGGTAGCTCTCGAGAGAGAACGCGTCCTGCTCCTCGCGGGACAGCTTGTACTCGCCGGCGCAGAGCTCCGCGCAGTTGCCCATGTGGATGTCGTTGTACGGGTCCCACAGTCCGTCGTGAATCATCGAGTCGACGAGCTTGCCATGGCCGAGCCGGAGCCCGTCGCGCGCCCCCATGGCGAGATAGGGAGCCTGGCTCATGCTCTCCATCCCCCCCGCCGCCACCACCTGGAAGTCGCCGCACCGCAGATCATTGGCCGCGATCATCACCGCCCGCATGCCGGACCCGCAGACCTTATTTATTGTCAGAGCCCCGGTCGACACCGGGCACCCCGCTCCGAGAGCCGCCTGCCGGGCCGGAGCCTGGCCTTGGCCGGCCGGGAGCACGCATCCGAGGTTGACCTGCTGAATCTGATCCGCCGTCACCCCCGCCCGCTCGAAAGCCGCCGAGAGGACTCGGGACCCGAGGGCATGGGCCGGCAAGCTCGCAAGAGCGCCCTGGAACGCCCCGACGGGCGTCCGCACCGCGCTCAAAATGACCACATCGTCCATGACTTCTCCTGGTTCGCTGTTGGACGCCCGCACGGGAGGCGGACGGAGCGCCCGGATGCTATCACAGGGGGTGGGCCCTCACCCCCGGCCCCTCTCCCGCAAGCGGGAGAGGGGAGAGGGTTAGCTCGCGCAAGCGCGGAATGCCGCAGACTGACTAACCTACACCCCTCTCCCGCTTGCGGGAGAGGGGCCGGGGGTGAGGGCCTGCCTTCCGCGCCTCCCGCCTCACAAAATGAGACGCTCCGCTCGGGATCTGAGACATTCCCACCGCGACGCGCATCATTCGCACCACGGAATATATCGCTCCCTCCGAGGTCTGCATCATTCAGCCTGCCACGCGAGACACTCCCACCGGGCTCCGCATCACTCCGACCGTGGAACGAATGATGAATTCCGAGGGGGAAATGACCGCCCTCTTGAGCGTAGCGATGTAGACCGAACTCGTTGTGATGCGTACCGCGGTGGGAGTGATGCAGACCGCGGGCTGAGTGATCTGCTCCGGGGTCGGAATGATGCGCGCCGCGAGAGCAGAGGCTCCGGGCGAGACGGTGGTCTCGCGGATTCAGGGCCATACGGTGGAGACCCCGGCCGGGGTGCCGCAGCCCACGGAGCGGGTGGTGCGCGTGCCGGGCGGAGTGGCTCCCGATCCTGGGCGGCCGGCCCGGTCTTCGAGCCGCTGAAGGACCCTGGATACTTCGCGCGCTTCTTCCTGGACGGCGGAACGGTTGCCTGGCCGAACGGTGCAGACATTGCGCCGGAAACGCTCTACCAGCGAGCGCGGTCCAGCAAGGCCGCCTGAACCACAGCCCCCCTCCCCGTCACACCGCCCGTGTAGAATCCCCCGCGGGGAAAACGACGGCCGTGCGGTCGCTGGGCATCGACTTCGGCAGCAAGCGGATCGGGCTCGCCATCTCGGATCCCGAGGGGCGGATGGCGGTTCCGCTGACCACGCTGGCCCGGCGGGATACGCGGTCGGCGCTGCGCGAGATCGCGGCGATCGCGCGGCGCGAGGGGGTCGAGCGGTTCGTGGTCGGCGAGCCGGTCGGGTTGGACGGCACCCGCGGGGAAGCGGCCGAGCGGGCGCGCGGGCTCGCGGGACGGCTGGCGGAGCTCACCGGCCTCCCCGTCGAGTTCGTCAACGAGTCGCTGACCAGCGTCGAAGCCGCCGAGCGCCTGCGCGCCGCCGGCGTCGATCCGCGGCGCAATCCCGAACGGCTCGATGCCGTGGCCGCCCAGATCCTCCTCCAGGAGGCCCTGGACAGAACCTGAAGGAGAGGCATGGTGGCACGAGGCAGGGCGAAAGGCGCCCAGAAAGCGAAGCGGGCCGACCGGGGGACCTTCCAGCGCGTCCTCCTGGGATTGATGGTCCTGCTCGTCCTCCTCATGGTGCCGGCCGCGTTCGCGGGCTGGTCGTGGTGGAAGTTGCAGCGTCCCTACAAGGGCTATCCCGACATCGAGCGGCAGGTCTCGATCAAGAACGGGACGAGCGCCACCCAGATCCTCCAGACCCTGCAGACGGACGGGGTCATCGGCGACGCCAACCTGGCCCGTTTCTATCTCGTCTGGTTCATGGGCGATCCCGCCCTCCAGGCCGGCGACTACAACTTCCGCGGCCCGCTCTCCACCCCCGAGGTGCTCGACAAGCTCGTTCACGGACGGGTGATGACGGGATCGGTCACCCTGATCGAGGGGCTCACCCTGGAGGAGATCGCCGACCGCCTGGAGCAGGCCGATCTCGGCCGGCGCGAGGTCTTCCTCGACCTCATGCGCTCGCCCGAGCTGATCGCCGACCTCGACCCCGAGGCTCCCGACCTGGAGGGCTACCTCTTCCCCGAGACCTACAGCTTCGCCCGCAACACCGACGAGCAGACCGTGGTCTCCACCCTGGTCAAGACCTTCCGCAAGCGCTACGAGAGCCAGATCCGGCCGCTCCTGGGGAACAGCCCGTCGCGCAGCCTGCGCCAGATCGTCACCCTGGCGAGCATCGTGGAGAAGGAGGCCCGCATCCCGTCCGAGCGGCCGCTCATCGCGGGCGTCTACAGGAACCGGGTCCAGCGGAGGATCGGGCTGGGAGCCGATCCGACCGTGATCTACGCCTTGAAGCGGCTCGGCCGGTGGAACGGCAACATCCGGCGCTCCGACCTCCAGGTCGACTCGCCGTACAACACCTACCGCTATGCCGGCCTGCCGCCCGGTCCTATCTGCTCCCCCGGCCTCGCCAGCCTCAAAGCCGCCGCCGATCCGGCCGACGTCCCCTACCTCTATTTCGTCAGCCGGAACGACGGCACCCACGTCTTCGCGACGACCCTCCAGGAGCACAACCGGAACGTCGAGCTCTGGCAGCGGCAATTCTGGCGCGACAAGCGGCGGGAAGCCGGCCGCTGACCCCCAATTTCCCCCCTCTCCCGGCCGGCGGGGGGGGCGATGGGAGAGGGGGTTAGGGGGTGAGGTTCCGTTTTTTCCGTTGACAGCTGCGAGGCCATGGTGTATCAAGGACCCTAGCTGACCCTGTGTAACGCGTCGCCGCCACGACTTTGATGGAGGAGTTGCGAGTAGGCGGCGCGGCGGTCCCGAGGAGGCCTGATGAACATCCCAGAGGAATTTGGGAAGTATTTACTTCTCAAAAAACTAACTGAAGATCCACTCGGAGAGACGTTCCGCGCCGGCAGAGTCGGCAAGGCGGGGATCGAGCAGGTGGTTCTGCTGCGCGTCTTCAACGGCAAGGGAATGGACGGCGAGAAGCTGTGGCAGAAAGCCGCGGATCGCGCCGCAATTCAGCAAGCGCTGCGCAGCCCGAACATCGGGAGCGGAGTCGACCTCGGGAAGGTCCGCAGCTTCCCCTACGTCTCCTATGACTACATTTCAGGGAAGAACCTGGCGACCCTGTTCGCCCAGGCCGAGCGCCAGATGTCTCCGATCCCGACCGACCACGCGCTGCTGGTCACGGAGCGAATCGCCCTGGCTCTCGCGGCGGCGCACGAGACGCGGGTGCAGGACGAGCGGGTGCTGCACGGCTTCGTGGTGCCGCACCTGATCATGATCTCCAATGAAGGGGAGGCCCGCCTCCTCGGCTTCGAGATCGCCCCCGGCCTGCGCGCCCTCACCGCGGACGGCTGGAGCGATCCGGTCCTGCGCCCCTACCTGGCGCCCGAGGCGCTGGAGGGGGGACCGATCGCCAAGTCGGACGACGTCTGGTCGCTGGGCGCCATCCTCTATGAGCTCCTGACCGGCGAGCGCCTGCCGGCGCCTACTCCCGACGGTTATGGCGCGCTCCTCGACGCCGCGGTCCTCCCCAACGAGGGGACGCCCCTGCCGCCCGCGATCGTGGGCCTGCTCAAGAAGAGCCTGGCGCCGCGCGACCAGCGCATCGCCGACCCGGTGGCCTGGCACAAGACGCTGTCGAAGCTGATGATCGACGGGCAGTACAGCCCGACCACCTTCAACCTCGCCTTCTTCATGCACAACCTCTTCCGCGACGAAATCGAGCGGGAGAGCCGGGAGGTCGAGGCCGAGAAGAAGCTGGAGCTGCCGCAGAAGCCCGCCGCCGTGCCCGTCCCGGTGCCTGCGCCGGCCGCCGTGGCCGACGTCCGCGAGTCGACGGGCGTGCGCCAGGGCACGCTGGCCGGAGCGAGGGTGGCCGCCGGCTCTTCGTCGAAAGCGGGGCTCTTCATCGGCGTGGCCGCGGCCTTGCTGATCGCCGTGGGCGCGGCCGCCTGGTACTTCCTCGGCCGGAACCAGACCACCCAGCAGGCCGCGATGCCGGCGGCGGCTCAGCCCGCCGCCCAGCAGGCCGCGCTGACGCCCGCCTCGCCGGTCCAACCGGCGCCGGTCCCCGCCGGACCGACCCGCGAGGAGCTCGAGAAGCAGATCCGGGAGATGCTGGACGCCCAGAGCCAGCAGATGGAAGCCAAGCTCAAGTCGCAGTACGACGATCGTGTGAAGCAGCTCCAGCAGCAGCTCGACGAGACGAAGAAGCGCGAGGAGCTGGCGCGCCAGGCTCCGGCTCCGGAGCCGGCCGCGCAGGAGCCTGCCCCGGAGCCGATCAAGCAGCAGGCCGACCCGGCGCCCACACCGAGCAATCCGGCGCCCGCGCAGCAGGCCGTGACCACGCCTTCGGCCGCCACGACGACCGACAAGACCGAGCCGGCCCCCGCGCAGGCGCGCCCGCAGACCACGGCACCGGTTCCGGCGGCGCCACGCCCGGCGCAGATCGAATACGGCGACCTCGTCCAGCCGGGCACCCCGGGCATCACCCCGCCGAAGCTCAAGAGCCGCCTCGATCCGCGCTACCCGTCAGCCGCCCAGCGCCTCAACAAGGCCGCCGTGGTGGACATCAAAGTGCTGGTCGACGAGAGGGGCGCTGTGCTCGATGCGCAGCGCACCGGCCCCAAAGCCGGCTTCGGCTTCGACGAGGCAGCCATCGACGCAGCGCGGCGCGCCACCTTCAACCCGGCGTCGACCCGGGACGGCGTCCACGTGAAGATGTGGACCTCGCTCCGGGTGTCGTTCCAGCCTGGGCGCTGAAGCTACCGCAGGGCGGTTTCGATTTCGTCGGCCACCTGGCGCAGCCGCCTCAGCAGCTCGGAGATGAGCCTGGGGCGGCCCTCGCCCGTCGCGGGCTCCGGTGGTTGCGGCCCCGGACGATCCAGCGGCGGGTGGAGCTGCGCCAGCCCCTTTTCCAGGCGCGAGACCGACTCCGGCCCCTCCTGAGGCGGGAACATCGCGCCGAAAAACCGGTCCGGCGGCAACCCGATCACCCGGCAGACGTCCAGCACATGCCGCACGCGCAGCTCCACCTGTCCGGCGAGGATGCGCGTCAGGTACCCGGTGCTCAACCCGAGCTCGCGCTCCACCTGCCGGTGCGAGATTCCGCTCAGACGTATCGCCGTCCGCAGCGCCGCGGCAATCCGGGCGATCTCTTCGTTGCTCATCGCGCGGCATTCTAACTGCTGGACGCCACGCGGATTCCGTTTCGAGCCCTCCTTTTTGGGGTCTCGGCGTCAAATATCAGCGATGCTAATCATAAGTTAGCGCGGCGCCCGAGGGCATGACGCGTCCCGGGGCTTTTTGCGGAAGGAGAGAAGGTCCTCTTCGAGAGGTAGAGCCGCGCTACAATGTTCACTGCAACGTAGCGAAAATGGGAGGACCGAAAAGATGGCCGACTGGAAAGGGATCGTAGGGAAGAGCTTCACTCCGGATGAGTTCGACAGTTACTGCCACACCCTCCTCTGGACCGCCTGGCGCCCCTCCTTCATCGTCCTGCACAACACCGGGTCGCCATCCCTGGCCCAGCGCCCGAAAGGGTTGACCCAGCAACACATCGCGAACCTCGAGGTCTTCTATCGCGATACGCAGAAGTGGAAGGCCGGCCCGCATCTGTTCATCGACGACAAGCAGATCTGGGCGTTCACGCTGCTGACCGTGTCCGGCACCCACTCCCCCTCCTGGAACAAGGTGGCTCTCGGGGTCGAGATGCTGGGAGATTACGAGAAGGAGGCGTTCGACAGCGGCCGGGGTTTGAAGGTGCGCGGGAATACGGTGGCCGCTCTGGCGACCTTGTGCGCCATTCTGGGGCTGGACCCCCAGACGCTCCGCCTGCATCGCGAGGATCCGTTGACGACCCACGCCTGCCCGGGCAAGAACGTCCGCAAGCTGGAGGTCATCCAGGAGGTCCAGGACCTGATCATCGCCCGCCACGCCGGGGAACATCCGCTCAAGCCGGTCCCCTGACCCCCCTGAGGCGATAGTCCGATCGGCTATGCTCCTCGCACGATGGCGTGGAGCCTGATGGACCTGCTGCCCGGCCTCTGGGTCGGGTTTCTCGTTCTCCTGGTGCGCGCGGCGCTCCGGCGCTGGTACGACCCGGTGCCGGACGGGGTCCTGGCGGCGTTCGGGGCGGCCCTGCTCCTCCTCTTCGGGCCGGTGCTCTTCGGCGGGCAATTCCTGCTTCCGCTGGACAACCTGCGCGGCCAGGCGCCCTTCCAGAGCCTGCCGCCGACCGATCCCCACGGCAACATCCTGCAAGGGGATCTGATCGAGCTCACCGCGCCGTCGCAGGTCGCGGTGCGAAAGGCGCTCGACCTGCGCCGGTGGCCGCTGTGGAACCCCAAAGTGGGAGCCGGCATGCCGCTCCTCGCCGATCCCCAGGCGCAGGCCTTCCAGCCGCTGCAGCTCCTCGGATTTGCCCTGCCCTGGATGCGCGCGGCCGGGGCGGTGGCCGCCCTGCGCGTGCTCGTCGCGCTCGTCTTCACCTTCCTCTGGATGCGCCGGCAGGGGATCGGGGCGGGACCGGCCACCGCGGGAGCGCTCGCCTACGGCCTCGGCGGGTTCGTCGTCCTCTGGGTGGGCTGGCCGATCGCCAATCCGGCCGCCCTGCTCCCGCTCGCGCTCTACGCCGCCGCGCTCTGCCACCAGCGAGGAGAGCGGCGGGACCTCCTGCTCCTGGCCCTCGGAGGCTTCTCTCTCCTCCTCGGCGGTCACCCCGAGACGGTCCTCTACGCCTGCGCCCTCCTCCTCGCCGTCCTCGCCGCCCAGGCACTCGATCGCTCGGAGCCCCTGCGCCTCCGGCGCCTCCGAGCCGCCCTCCTCGCCCTCGGAATCGCCGCCCTGGCCGCCGCGCCGGTCCTTCTGCCGACGCTCGAATATCTTCCCCACACGCTGCGGGCTGCCCGGCTAACCATCTCCCCTCTCCCGCTCGCGGGAGAGGGGCCGGGGGTGAGGGCCCTCCTCCCCATCGCCGCGCCCAACGCCTTCGGCAACAACCGCTTCGTCGACTACTGGGGGCCGGTCAACACGAACGAGGACGCGTCCGGGTTCGTGGGAACGGCGACGCTGCTCGCGGCGCTCCTGGCGTTGGGGAGGTACCGCCGCTTTCCGCGGGAGCGTCTGTTCCTCGGGGTGGCCGGGCTCGTCCTGATCGGGCTCGCCTTTCCCGGGGTGAGCCACCGGCCCCTGATGCTTCTCGCCCTGGCGCTGTCCTATCTGGGGGCTTGCACCCTGGAGAGGTTCCGGCGCAGAGAGTTGCCCTGGTGGCCGGTCGTGGTGGTCGCGGTGGCGCTCGCCGGTGTGATCGTGTGGGGGTACCTGGCGCATCCCGATCCGCAGGACCCGGAGCGGCTGGCGATCCTGCGCTTCGGGTGGCTGCGCTGGCAGATGCGCTTCCTGGCCGGGGCCGTCCTCCTCCTCACGCTGGCGCGCGGGCGGCGCTGGATGCCGCCGGCGGTGGCCGGGCTGATCGCGGCCGAGCTCCTGCTCGCCCACCGGCCGGCCAATCCGCCGATGCCGAAGCGGCTCGCCCTCCCCACACCGCCGGCCGTGGGCTTCCTCCAGAAGAACCTGGCGGATGGCCGCATGGCCGCCCTCGGCCGCGCCTTCCCGCCGAACCTCCCCCTCCTCTGGGACCTGTCCGACGCCCGGATCTACAACCCGGTGGCGCCGCGCGCCTATATAGATGTCACGGCACCGGTCACCGCGGACTGGTGGGGGGAGGTCCCGCTCTGGGGCAAGCCGCGGAATCCGCTCTACCGCCGGCTCGGCGTCCGCTACATCCTCACCGGCCCGGGCGAGGTCCTCCGTCCACCCCTGCGCCAGGTCTTCGCCGATCCCACCGCGCGGATCTGGGCGGTGCCGCAGCCGAAGCCGGTTCTCGACCTGGAACCCGAGGCCCGTCTGGAAAAGCGCGACCCCGAGAAGCCGGAGGGTCCGCAGTGGCTGCGGCTCACCGCCGAGATCCCGGCCGCGCGGAGGTTGACGACGTCCGTGTTCCAGGATGGCCACTGGTCCGTCTTCGCGGACGGCCGGCTCCTCCCGCGCGAGCCGGCGGACGGCCCCTTCGTCGCCGCCCTGCTGCCGGCCGGGACGCACAGGATCGACCTGGTCTACCGGCCGGGCTCGTTCGTGCTGGGGTGCGCGCTGGCGGCTCTGGGGCTGGCTCTCACAGCCCTAATTGCGGTGCCGCCGCCTGCAAGGCGCTGATCACGTTCTGGATGTGCTCGTCCAGCGGGAGGCCGATCTCCTCCGCGCCGTTGTAGACGTCCTCGCGGTGGACTCCGCGGGCGAAGGCCTTCTCCTTGAGGCGCTTCTTGACCGAGGTGACGTCGACGTCGGCCACCGCCTTGCTCGGCTTGATGAGCGCGACGGCCACGACGAAGCCCGAGAGCTCGTCGCAGGCGTAGAGCGCCTTGGCCAGGCGCGTCTCCCGCGGCACGCCGGTGTAGGGGGCATGCCCCAGGATGGCGGTACGCATCACCTCGGGGTAGCCCTGGGCGGTGAGGATCTCGACCCCCCGATAGGGGTGGTTCTCCGCGTCCGGGTAGCGCTCGTAATCGAAGTCGTGGAGGAGGCCGGTCAGCCCCCACAGCTCCTCGTCCTCGCCGAGGAGTCGGGCGTAATGTCGCATCGAGGCTTCGACGGCGAGGGCGTGCTTGCGCAACGCCTCCTTCTCGGTGTACTGGCAGAGGAGCCGCCAGGCGTCCTCGCGGCTCGGGAGGGTCTCTTGCGTCGACATGGCGCGTACGGTAACAGAACTCGGTACAATGGGGGAGTGAGCGAGACCCGGAAGTTGACCGTCCGCTGCCCCGAATGCGATTCTGAGATGGTCGTCGATGCGGCGACCGGACAGGTCCTGTCGCACCGCCGCCCCAAGCATGTGCCGGCCGGCGGCAAGGACTTCGATACCCTGCTCAAGGGGCTGGACGAGGACAAGGCCCGGGCCGCCGATGTGTTCGACCGCGAATTCGCCGCCCACAAGGATCGTGACCGGCTCCTGGAAGAGAAGTTCCGCGAGGCTTTGCGCCGGGCGGAAGAGGAGCCGGATGAGGGACCGCCTCCGCGGCCCTTCGATCTGGACTGAGCGGCCGATCCAATTCCTTGGATCACCCCATGTTAGAATCGAGATCCGCACGAGCCCGGCCCCGGGCTCGGGAAGGGAGTCAACCTTGAGTCCATGGTGGCTGCGCCCCACGGCTGAGGGCATGCAAGAGCAGGAGAACGACAAACCGCAGCGCGCCTCCCAGGAACCCGCTGCCCCCCCCGAAACCCCACCTGTCGAGAGCGCCCCCGAGCCGCCGCCGATGGAGGCGATGTCCGTCGCGGAAGAGCCGCTGCCGATCTCGCAGGGGACGGAGCCCGAGCCCGAGCCCGCCTGGCGCTACGTCGACGAGGCCGCCCCGGAGCGCGAGCCGGACGCCGAGCCCGTCCTCGCCGAGGCCCGCGAGGAGGGGACGGAGGAGGAGAAGGAGGGAGAGATTCCGGTGGCCGGCGAGTCCGAGGAGGACGTCCGGCGGCGCAAGCGCTCGCGCCGCGGCCGGCGCCGCAAGAACGACCGGACCACGGACGCCGCCGCGGCCGAGCCCGGCGAGGAGGAGGACGAAGAGGACGAGAGCTTCGGTGAAGAGCCCGCCGAAGAGGCTCCGGCCC
>Ga0137375_10004528_pt1 | contig 16596 bp, 14 predicted proteins | sample SagtaG_24_FD_104936 | JGI IMG/M metagenome (GOLD analysis project Ga0137375, IMG submission 104936) | Vadose zone soil microbial communities from Sagehorn Ranch, Mendocino, California, USA - Sage1_R_113_16 metaG | ecosystem: Environmental > Terrestrial > Soil > Vadose zone | place: USA...
CTGACCGTATCGCGCGCGCCGGCGTCGGCCGAGGCGATCTTGCGGGGACTGGCCAGCTGCGTGCGCGCGACCCTTTGCAGCACAATCGCGTGTGGCACCCATTGACGGGCGGGTGAGGTCAAGGGTGAGAGATGGCGATAGTGATGCGGTAGGACTTGGCATTCGATACGGCCGCTTCCATCCTGGATCGCATCGGCGATAGCCTCTGATGACACGACCTCCGGCGCCGCATTGCCCTCGGTGATCCAGCGTCGGTAAAGCACCTCGTACGACGGCGCGCTGAAGGCGGCGCGCGCCTGGTAGTAATCCTCCTCGTTGTCAATGCCGACCTCGTCGATCGAGTGGGCGCTTCCGCTCAGGTCGGGCGCGCTGAAGAACGCTAAGGCCGTGGTGAGCGCGCTCGTGGCGACGTTCGTGTTCATCATGCTGATTGGCTGCGCGAACATCGTCCACCTGGTGCTGGCAGATGCGGCGGCACGGAAACAGCGCTTCGAGTCGTGTCCAACTGGCAGGCGCAACGAGCGCGGTGATTGGACACGGCGCAAGACTGATGTTCGCGTCTATTGCACGCGTTCCCAGGCGAGCTTCACCGTTGGCGCACAGAGCAGGTCCGCGTTTTTCACGCGCAGTTGCTGGGCGCCGAACTGATCGAGGGCGGAGAGGGAAGTCTCGAAGGGTTGTTGCGAGATCTGATAGCAGACGAGATGATCGCTGGCATTCTTGATGCCGAATGCGTTCCCGGCCACGTCGATCTTGCGAGTCGGATTGCAGAACAGGATCGGGTATCCCACCTTTACGTCCGGCTCCACGTGAAATTGATCTCGCAACGTCACGACTGTGTTGGCCGGCCGGCCGGAGGCTCGATAGCACTTGTAGTGATCGAGAGTCACCGGGAAGCCCTCGTTGTTTTTCTGCGTGGCGCGCCGGCCAGTAACTGGCCCGGGAGGTCAGGAATTAGCTGAACCGATACTTTCGGGATCACGAGACGCGGAGTTAAGCGTCAGAAACTGCCGCTTACGCCTTTGAATCCTCGCCTCGCCTGACGCGCCAGCCAATGCGCGGCGTGCGCGGCATTGTAGGCATAGCCGAGCGTGTGCTGGCATGTCGACAGGCAGCTGGCCGTGCAGGTCTTCTTGAGTTGATCCAGTTGCGTGATGTTGAAACGGGGATGGCGGATCGTGCCCCAGTCGGTTGTTGCCGAATAGTAGGTGAAGCACGGAGCGAGCGTGCCGTCGGTGCGGATGATGACGGAACTCTGCCCGGCGCGGCAGGTCCACGCCGCCACCTCGCCCCGCATGAAGCGCTTCATGTCGGCGAAGTGCTGGCACGAGTTGACCATCTGATATCCGCTCCGGTTGAGATCGGCAAGCCGATCGAGCAGGTCGTCGACCGCGGGCCGATCCTCCGGCCGGATGTACGTGCCGTTGTCGTGCGCGCGCCCGAAGTGGTCCTGCTCGAGCATCGGCGCTTCGTTGAGGTGATAGTCGGTCGCGATGTTCGCGTCGTGCGCGATCTCGGTCAACGCGATCACATCGTCCAGGTTGAGACGCGTGATGTTGATGTTCAGGAAGACGGTGTAGCCGTACTTCGCCTGCATCTTCACGAGATACTCGAAGTGCTTCCGGATCGGGTTCAGCGCCTTGGGCAGCCCCGGCTTTTCATCCACGCAGTCGACGGCGAGATTCACGGTCGCGAGGCCGGCGTCACCGAGCTTGTCGATGACGGTCGGCCACATGAGCCGCCCGTTAGTGGGCAGGTAGACGAAGAAGCCGCGGCCGGTCGCGTACGCGACGATCTTGTGGATGAACTTCGGCCGAAGAAGTGGCTCGCCTCCCATGATCGCGAGCGCGCGGCAGCCCGCGTCGTGCAGCCAGTCGATCGCGTTGAGTGCGACCTCCTCGGTCATGCCTGCGGTCTTGTTCGAGTGCGCCCAGCAATAGTGGCAATCGAGATTGCACTTGAATTCCGTGAACAGATAGGCGAGCAGCGGCCGGAAATCATTCGGATGGAGTCGCGACCTCAGGTACGGCCAGAGCCAGCAGCGCACCGCGCGCCGCCGGTTGAATAGCTGGTACTGCTTCCGCGACATCCAGGGTTTTTCTTCCGCCGGTGGCCAGGCGGGTTCGGGAAGTGTGGTCATAAGATGGCAGTGCCTGCGGACCCGGGCTCCGGCGCGTGTCCGACGCGCTGCCGGAGAGCACTCTCGTACTCCGCAAGCTGCTCCTCAATCTGTTGCAGGAACGTCCATGTGCTCAGGGATTCTTCGCGGTAACGTTTCAGAAAATAGTCGATGGTTTCCACACGAAGCTTGATCGCGCCCGTTGCGCGGTTCTCGTCGAGGTCCTTGAACGCGAGGTACGGCCGCCCGGCCGATTCGAGAATCTCCTCGACGACGGCGTATACCGGGGCGTCGTGGCCGCATTTGAAACTGGAAAATTCGAGCGCGACAAGATTCGGGTGCCGAGCCGCGACCTTTGCGGCCCAGATCTTCTGGTTGGTGTTTTCGGACGTCGTGTGACTCCAGACATCCGAGATCTCGAGCGGGTGCGCGATCACGCCGTCACGCACCTCGTCGCCGAACAGGCGCTCGAGCAGGTCCTCGTCCTGTGGGAGAGACGCGAGCGTAAACACAGGATAGCCGCGCTTCTGCAGCTCCTCCAGGATGCCGTGGTTGATGCCGGGATCGTGGTGATAAGGGCGTCCCAGGACGACAATGCCCAGACGGTGCTCGCGCTCGATGCGATCGAGCACCACACGCGCGCGCCGGCGGAGACCGCTCCAGAACATGTCGAGCGCCGCGAAGCCGGCGTCGACCGCGCTCTGGTTCTCAGCGCGCGATAGGCCGAGCAGCGGCTCCCATGTCTCGAACATCTGCAGCGCGAACAGGCGGCGGTCCGCCACATTGACGAGCGGATCCAGATACGCGACGCCGGCCGCGGCGAACGCGTCCGACTCCTTCGTGAAAGCGGCGCGCACCGTCCGCGGAGTCGCGGCCACGGTGGGGCAGGCATTCTGGCCGCGCGTGCCGACGAGCGGCGAGTCGAGGACGTCGAACATCGGAAAGAAGATGCAGTCGAGCGCGGCGCGACGGTGCTTCACCGCGAGCAGATTCTGCACGTGCGCGATCGCCACCTTCGACGGATAGCACGGGTCTATGCTTCCGCGGCTGGAGCCGCTTCGATACAGCTCGGGGCTGGTGAAATCGGAGTAGACGATCCGATCGGCCGCGACGCCAAGGGCCTCCAGATAGGCGCTGAACAGCGGAGCGTACGTGTACATGTTCAACACGCGAGGCACGCCGACGCGCAGCGAGGCGCGCCTGCCGCGCAGCCGCAGCCGGCCTGGGCTCCGCCACGAGCGCGATTCGCCGTCGGCGACGCGCGCGGAGTGCTGAGACTTCCAGACCTCACGTCCCGCGATGTCGGCGAAGTTCGGATTGTCGGCGGCCACTCGGTCGAGGCCTCTCTTGACGGCGCGCAGCGCGTCGACGTTCTCTACCGCGCCCTTTTCGCACGTCGCGACAATGACGCGGCGCTCGGTGCCGCCGCCGGTCGACACATCGATGAACGTACGGAGGCACTCATTCGTGCAGAAGCGGCAACGCGTGTCCTCGCCGCGGGCGGTGCGATACGTGATCCGCGCGACCGCGTCCAGGCCGATAAACGTGGTGGCGCGATCCGGACGCGCGGCGACTACGCGGATCGCCTCGAGCGCCGCGCCAATCCCGCCGGCCTCACCGGCATACTTGTGCACCACGATGTCCGGCTCGCAGCCCGTGCGGGCGAACGTCGATCGGATGAAATCGACCTGCGCCTTGACGGCCGCAAGATTCCGCTGCGTGCCCCCCTGAAGAATGAACCGCGTCCCGAGACGTGCGAGGTTCGGAACGCGCGCGACGTAGAGGAAGACGTTCTTGGGGAGCACGGCGGCGAGACCCGCGAGGATCTCCTCGCGCGTCCATCCCTGCCGCTGGAATGCAACGATGTCGGACTGGAGGAAGACGGCGCAGCCGTAGCCGAAGCGCGGCATCGCGCGCGCCGCGAACGCCGCCTCGGCATAGCGCTCGACCGGCACGCCGAACGCTTCTGCCGTCGCCTGCAGGAAGTAGCCGTTGCCCGCCGAGCACTGCGTGTTGAGGCGGAAGTCCTTGACGCGCCCGTCCTTGAGAAAGATCAGCTTGATGTCCTGCCCGCCGACGTCGACGATGACGTGCGGATTGCGATATTCGCGCTTGGCCGATTCGGTGTGCGCCACCGTCTCGGCGATGGCCACGTCCGCGCCGAGCACATCATGCAGGATGTCCTTGGCATACCCGGTGGTGCCGGCGCCCGCGATGTCGATGCACGCGCCGTCGCGCTCGATCGGGGCGCGAAGCTGCGCAACGATGTCGATGGCATCCTCGATGGGGTTGCCGAGCGAAAGGCGGTACGCTTTCGCGAGCACCCCGCCGTCTTCGCCGAGCAGGACGCCTTTGGTCGACGTCGAGCCCGCGTCGAGCCCGAGGAACACGCGCACGCGCTCGCCCGCGGCGAAGCGTGGCTGCACAAACGGCGGCGCCGCGTAGCGCTCGACGAAGAGGTCGCGTTCGCGCTCCGACGAGACGAGGCCAGGCAGGGCGTTACCGTGGCGATCCTGCGTGCGCGCGCCGTGGACGACCGATGCCAGGGCTTGCGTACCCAAATACCGTCCCACGTCCTCGGTCTCGAGCCGGCCGAACTCGATAGCGCCCAGCGCAGCGTAGTACTCCGCCAGCGGGGGGGCGGCGACCAGATCGTCCAGCGCGGCTCCCTCCGGCACCGGAACCCCCCGGTCCTGCCACATCTCGGAGATGCGCAGCCGCCAGGCTTGACGCAGCCCGCCGATGAACGCGTTGGGTCCGCCGAGCAGCAGTACCGACGGCATCAGCGTGTAGCCGCGCGTCAGCACCGACAGGTTCTGCAGCACGATTGCGTCGAAGAGCGACGCCATCAGCTCGCGCGCGGGGATGCCCTGTTTGAGGAGACCCGTGATATCGGTCTCGGCGAAGACACCGCACTTGCCCGCGATCGGATGGATCCGAACGCCGTCATACGCCTGGTGCTGGATGTCGGCAGGCGCGATGCCCACCTTCGCGGCGATCTTGTCGATGACCGCGCCAGTGCCGCCGGCGCATTTGTCATTCATCGACGGCAGCTTCTTCCGGCGGCCGGCCCCCTCCTCCCTGAACAGAATGATCTTCGCGTCCTGCCCGCCAAGCTCGATCACGGTCTGCGCGTCGGGATGCAGTCGCTCGACCGCCAGCGAGACGGCATGGACCTCCTGCACGAAACGGGCTCCAATCGCGGAGGCGAGCTCGCCGGCGGCCGCGCCGGTGGCGAACACACGGCAGGTGGCGGGGGAGATGCCGGCCTCGCGCTCGAGAGCGCGCAGCCATTCGAGAAGTTTGTCGCCGGCGAGCGACTCGTGCCGCTCGTACCGCTGCCAGACGACGGACTGCGTGTCCGCATCGGCGAGCACCGCCTTCAGCGTCGTCGATCCGAAATCGATGCCGAGCAGCCAGCGGGGCGTCATTGTCGTTTTCCTCCCATCAGGCGCCCCACGTGCAGCACGAAATTTGCGGCCGTTCCCGCGATCCCTTCGTGCCGCGGCACCCGATAGGACGGCCGGCGCAGCGCGGGGCGGGCCGCGACCTCGGTCCGGATCTCGTCGAGCGTCCGTCCGGTACGGGAGAGCGCGTCTTCGAACTCCCGTCTCGCCGCGGCCTTTGCTTCACCGAGCGCCATCTGCACACGGCTGTGCGCGTTCAGCTCTCCTTCACCCGAGGTCTCAATCGGCAGAAAGATGAGGTCCTTGACGCGCGCGACGACCGCCGACTGTGCGCCGTCGGACTGCGTCGAGGGCAGGCAGCCGAACGGCTTCAAGCTCAGCACCATGTGGCAGCGTCGGTGCGTCGTGTAGTAGATCGTTTTGCCAATCTCCAGGTGCCCTTCGCCGCCGCGCGTCATCGAGTGATAGAAGGGGTGCGCGAGGCGCGCCAGCTCCGCCTGCGGCACCAGCCGTTCGGCAACGTCACCAAGCGCCCGCACCACGCGGTGATACTCGCGCGTCCACATCCGCTCCCCAATGGAGAAGAGCAGGTGTTTGCGCGCAAATGTCAGCTCGTTCGCGAGCGCGGCCAATGACAGGATCCGCTCGGGCCGCCCGACGCGCCGCTCGACCGCGGCGCGCGCCTTGGCCTGATGCAGCAGGTACATCACCCACGCGCCGATCGGATCGACGCGGATTTCTGCTCCCTCCCGCTCGAGAAAACGGAACATGTCGAAATTGCCGGCCCCCTCCGTCGTCGCCGCCCAGAACTCGCCGGTGATTTTCACGACGGGCTTTACCCGCAGCCGGTCCACTTCAATCTCATCGAGGCGAGCGCGCGCCGCCGCAAGCGCGTCCCGATAGCTGCGCCCGCGCAAGTGCTGCCGGATCTTCACGAGGGTGTTGGTGGTGTCCTTGACTCTCGGGTGCGCGGCAAGACGACGTCCCAACCAGCCGGGTGTGTGCTCGAGGATGTCGAACGGCCGCCGATCACGCAGACGCGCGTGGAGCAGGTGCACGACATCGTCGAATGCGCGATTCGTGTCTCCGTCGCGCACCTCGTATGGACGAATGTGATGGATTGCGTCGTGCAACGCATCGCTGCAGTTGAAGGCGTTCAAGGCGGTCAGACCGAAATGGACTGAGAATTTCAGGCCCGGCTCGCCCGACGTCGCCTTCACGCCGTCGTTCTGCTCGAAGGTGAGGACGCGGAAGCCCTGGAACCCGGCGTTCTTCAACGCAAGGCGATACTCCGACTGGTACATTCCGAACCGACAAGGGCCGCACGTGCCGGATGTAAAGAATACGTAACGATCGATGATCTCTTCGCGTGACAGGCCGTTCGCTTCGAGATTCTGCACGTATTTGATGAGGTTGCCGACGGTGAAATACGCCGGATTGCACTGGCCGACGTTGCCGTACTGGCGTCCGAGCTGGAAAGCCTGAAGGTCCGGCGGCGGCAGGTTGCTCGAGCGGTAGCCGCACGTCTCGAATACCGCTGTAATCAACCGATCGTGAATCGAGGTCAGGCCACCGAGCAGGATGGTCACACCGTCACGTTCGGATGCGGTGAATGGCCGCTCCGCAGGACGCCGGTACTGTTGTGAAAGCGGTGCAAGCCCGGCATGTGCCAGGAGCCGCGCGCGCTCGGCAGCGATCAACCGCTTCACATCCAATACGTGCACGATGGCAGCACGGACGAGCACCTTCTGTTCCATGTTGGGAGATGGCGTAAATCGACTAAAAATAGAGGAATAGCGACCTGCTGGTGCGTCCGTGCCGGATTCCCGTCAGAGATGCTGTGGAAGGCAGTGGATGAGCTGGTCGCCGGAACACTGTTTGCTCCGAAAACCCGAACTCGCACAGAAACTCGGGAGGACATGATGATCCCGGCTGCCATTTCCGATTACCTCGAACGAAACCAGACGCGGTACTCGCTGCTGTCGCACCCGACGGCCTACACGGCCCAGGAAGAAGCAGCGGCGGCCCATGTACCGGGTCACGAATGGGCAAAAACGGTGGTCTGTTTCGCGGATGATCAGCCGATTCTGGCTGTCGTGCCGGCACCATTCGCCGTAGACTTGACTCGGCTCCAACAAACAGCCCATGCACACTCGATCAGGTTGGCCAACGAGCGAGAGTTTGCGCGCCTGTATGAAGACTGCGAGCCGGGTGCGATGCCACCATTCGGACCGCTGTACGGCCAGCGGGTGTTTGTCGACAAGCGGTTGACGACTGATCCCGAGGTGTCGTTCAGCGCCGGATCGCACCACGACGCGATTCGGATGCCATATGCGGAATTCGAGCGGCTCGCACAGCCGACGGTGGGGGAGTTCGCGTCGGGTCCGTCACTGTCGCCCCCGCCGCGCGGCTGAGTGGTTTCGAGCGCAGATCCGATGGCGAAGAAACGATCGAAGAGACGCTGGGTGCGAAAAGTGGCCACGGACTCGACTCATCCGCCACCGCACACGTTCACAGGATCGGCCGAGCAAATCGCTCGCACGATGGCGCGCAGGGATGTCTCGCCCAAAGGCCTGGGCTCCGGGATCCGCATGATCCAGTACTTCATCAATCGGGGAGGCAAGGGTCTCTCGGCCACACGTCGCCGGGAGCTCGAGCGTGCGAAGCGGATCCTGCAGCGCCGCCGCGCGGCCGCGCAGAAGACGTGAGATCGACGCCGTTCGATTCAATCTACGCACACGGCTTTGTGCGAGTCGCAGTAGGCATTCCGTCATTGCGGGTGGCGGATCCGCTCTACAACGTCGAACGCACGTTGAACCTGGCGACGCGAGCAGCACACGAAGGGGCCGCGATCGTGCTGTTCCCCGAGCTCAGTCTGTCCGCGTATTCAAACGAGGATCTCTTTCATCAGGACGCGCTGCTCGACGGCACGCGGCAGGCGCTCCGCCAGCTCGTCGACGCGAGCCAGGCGGTCGCTCCTCTGCTCGTCGTCGGCGCGCCGTTGCGGCTGCAGGGCGCGCTGTTCAACTGCGCCGTGTCGATCTGCCGCGGCCGCGTGCTCGGCGTGACCCCGAAAACGTACCTGCCAAACTATCGCGAGTTCTACGAGAAACGACAGTTCACGGCGGGGCGTGACGCCGTGATTCGCGAGGCCGAGCTCTTTGGCGGACGTGTGCCCTTTGGGAACGACTTGATCTACGAGGTCCCGACCATTCCGGGATGCTCCGTGCACGTGGAGATCTGCGAGGACGTGTGGGTCCCGATTCCGCCCAGCACGTACGCGGCGCTCGCGGGAGCAACCGTGCTGCTGAATCTGTCGGCGAGCAATATCACGATTGGCACAGCCGACTATCGCCGGCAACTGTGCGCCTCACAATCGGCGAAGTGCCTCTCCGCTTACGTATATGCCGCTGCCGGAGCGGGCGAGTCGACGACCGACCTGGCCTGGGACGGTCACGCGATGATTTACGAGAACGGCGTGCTGCTCGCAGAGTCGGCCCGCTTTGCGCCGGACGAGCAGCTGATCGTGACCGATCTCGATCTCGAGCATCTGCTTCAGGAACGGATGCGAATGACGAGCTTCAATGATGCGGCGGGCGATCACCGCGATCGCGTGCAGGCGATGCGCCGTGTATCAGTCGAAGTCGACGTGCCAACCGGTCCGGTCGCGCTGCGGCGGACGTTCGATCGGTTTCCATACGTGCCGAGCGATCCGGCCGCGCGCGACGAGCGCTGCGCCGAGGCGTACAACATCCAGGTGCACGGGCTGACGAAGCGATTGGCCAGCACGGGCATTCAGAAGGTCGTGATCGGCGTTTCCGGCGGGCTCGACTCGACGCAGGCGCTTATCGTGTGCGTGAAGGCAATGGAGCGCCTGCGGCTGCCGCGAGCGAACGTGCTCGCGTTCACGATGCCGGGGTTCGCGACCACGGAGGCGACCCGGACGAATGCGCATGGCTTGATGCAGGCGCTCGGGGTGACCGGTGCTGAAATTGACATCAAGCCGTCGTGCCTGCAGATGTTCAAAGATCTCGGTCACCCGTTCGCGGAAGGGAAGCCTGTCTGGGATCTCACGTTCGAGAACGTTCAGGCCGGCGAGCGCACGTCACATCTGTTTCGGCTCGCCAATTACCACCAGGCGCTCGTCGTTGGAACGGGAGACCTCAGCGAGCTGGCGCTCGGCTGGTGCACGTACGGCGTCGGCGATCAGATGTCGCATTACAACGTCAACGTGTCCGTTCCCAAGACGCTGATCCAGCACCTGATCCGATGGGTCGTGGCGTCAAGGCAGTTCGACGATTCGGCAGGCAGAGTGCTCGACGCGATCCTCGAGACGAAAATCTCGCCGGAACTGGTGCCTGCCGCGGCGATGGACGATGGCGCGCCATCGCAGGTGACCGAAGAAACGATTGGCCCATTCGAGCTGCAGGATTTCAACCTGTATTACATCAGCCGCTTCGGATTTCGGCCGAGCAAAGTGGCGTTTCTCGCCCATCACGCCTGGCGCCAGGAATATTCGCTCGGCGAGATCAGGCGATGGCTGGGAGTATTCGTTGAGCGTTTCTTCGCGCTGAGCCAGTTTAAACGATCGTGTCTGCCGAACGGTCCCAAGGTGGGATCCGGCGGCTCGCTCTCGCCGCGCAGCGACTGGCGCGCACCGACGGACGCGGAGGCGGATGTCTGGCTGCAGGAGCTGAGGGACAACGTCCCTAACTCATGACAGCGCGATTGACGGTCCTTCCGTCATTCCGCGCTGCCATCGAGCACGAAGGTGACCTTCAGGTTGACCTTGTACGCGACTATTTTGCCGTCGTTCACCTTGGCTTCCTGCTCTTTGACCCATGCGCTCTTGACGTTGCGAAGGGTCTTGGTGGCGCGATCGATGCCCTGCACGATCGCATCCTCGAAACTCTTGGGTGATGTCGAGCTGATCTCAACGACGCGCGCAACTGACATGGATGTGGTCCTCCGTGGTCACTCGAACGCAAGGAGCATGCTAATCGCCGCGATCTAGTGGACCGCCCACAGTTGGCTTGCCGATTCTCGCAGTTGAGATCTATCGTGATGTGTTGTTTCGTGAAGAGTCAGATTCAGACGGGAGGACGCTATGGCGGAAGCCGTTCGACAGCTCGAGTATTTTTATGTCGAAGTGCCCAACAAAGTGGGCGAAGGAGCGAAGATACTCCACACATTGAAGGAGGCGGGCGTCAACTTGTTCGCGTTCTCTGGATTTCCGTCCGGCCGCCGGGCGCAGCTCGACTTCTTTCCGGCTGATCCAGCCGCGTTTCGCCGAGTGGCCAAAGCGAACCGTTGGAAGCTGGTCGGCCCGAAACGCGGCTTCCTCGTGCAGGGTGATGACCGCATCGGCGCCGTGGCGGATCTGGTCGGCAAGCTCGCTGCGGCGAGTATCAGTGTGATCGCGATCGACGCGGTCAGCGTTGATGAGCGTTACGGTGCGCTGTGCTGGGTCGCGCCGCGTGACGTCAAAAAAGCGAGCCAGGTTCTGGGCGCGGTCTAGACGAACGCGAGTTCCACGACGAAGTGTGCCGCGCTCACGATGCTCACGCCGCGTGACCGCGCGCCGCGCGCAGCTTGGCCATCGCCTTCCGCTCGATTTGTCGAGCGCGTTCACGCGTTACTGACAGCCGGCGGCCGATCTCCTCCAGCGTGAGCTCGCGGTCGAGACCGAGTCCATACCGCAGCCTGAGGACCTCCCGTTCACGCTCGTCAAGCGGCGCCATCGCTCGCTCGACCTCCTCGGCAAGCTGGCTCCGAATGGCCGCTTCCTCGGGTGACAGACTGGTCACATCCCGAACAAGGTGGCCAACCGACATTTCCTCGTCTCCGCCGATTGGCGCTTCGAGAGACGTGGGATGTCTGGCCGCCTCGAGCAGCAGCTCGATCTTGCCGACCGGCAACCCTAACTTCGCCGCGAGCTCGCCCGGGCGTGGCTCGCGGCCTGATTGCGCGAGCAGCTCGCTGCGGGCGCGCGTCACCTTGTTCAGCGACTCCATGACGTGAACGGGAAGTCGAATGGTCCGTCCGTAGTCGGCGACCGCACGCCCCACCTGTTGCCGGATCCACCACGTGGCGTACGTCGAGAATTTGAACCCACGCCGGTACTGAAACCGATCGACCGCCTTGATCAGGCCGATGTTGCCTTCCTGAATCAAATCGAGCAGCGTGAGGCCGCGATTGACATAGCGCTTGGCAATCGACACCACAAGGCGAAGGTTGGGTTCGATGAGTTGCCGCTTCGCCTCGTCAAGGGCTTGCTGCTTCTCACGGACTCGTGCCAACCGCTGGTGGAAGCTGCGGTGCGAGATGCCGGTGCGAGCCTCGAGCGCACGGAGCGTCCGCGTGCGCTCGGCGCTCGCCGCGGTCCGCCCGATCGATTCGAACTGCGTGTCCAGTGGCCGCAGTTCCGAGACGATGTTGTCCACTACGGCTGGCCGAATCGGGAGATCGCGAAGGACCGCGCCCATCGCCTCGTCGAGGCGCTCAATGTCTTTGCTGCATCTGGCGCGACTCGCAGCTGTCGAGCGGCCATCTTGTGACCGCCGCCGCCGCTCGTCAGCCTGCCGCTCGAGCCGCCGAACACGCGCGAGCGCCCGCAGGACGGGATCGATCTTCTCTGGCTTCAGCTCACCGCCGTCAGGCAGCAGGATCAACTCCGCGGCCGGCACCTCCTCACGGCTGACGGCGTCCGCGAGCGACAGAAGAGTCGATCGCGCCGCGGGAATTGCCGCCATGGCCGCGAGCAGATCACCTCGTGCGACCTCGATTCTGCGGCCGATCTCCTGCTCCTCATGTGCCTTCAAGAGTTTGCGCCGGCCGATGTGTGTCAAGTACACGCGCACCAGGTCGGGCTCTTCGTGCGGGACGCGAGCATCCGGCGCTTCTTCGATTTCTTCAGGCGCCAAGACCTCCCGTTCCACTTCATCGAGCGGCTGATCGTCGAATGCTTCGGGTTCTTCCTCCTGGAGGAGCTGGTCGACCGGTTCGACGATGGGCCGGTCGATCGCGCCGTCTTCATCAATGGGCACGAGGCCGAACTCGCGCGCGCGCTCGCGCCAGTCGAGCACATGGGCATTACGCTCGGGTTCGTGCCAGTCGACGAGTGACTCAGCCGAATGAGCGCGCGATACAGAACTGGTTCGGTTCGCCATTGGTGGAGCGGGTATTGCTGGACAGCCGTGCAAGGACACTGCCTATCGCGACGGATTTCGGAGGCGATAATGTCCGTTGCCGAAAAGACGCAGGACGTAAAAAGATTACACGCGAGCAGAGCACGATGACTACCCGCTCAGCCACTCCCATCGATTCGGTCTTGGCGGACCGCAGGCTCTTCCGCGAGGCGTGCTATCTGGACGGCGCATGGGTCAGCGCGGGGGTGGGGTCCATCGAGGTCGACAATCCGGCCACAGGCGATCGCATCGGAGCGGTGCCCAAATTGGGCGCGGCTGAGACACGAGACGCCATTCAAGCGGCTCGACGAGCGCTCCCCCGGTGGCAGAGCACAACGGCAAAGGAGCGAGCGGCGGCGATGAGACGCTGGTTCGACCTGATGATGGCGAACCAGGAAGACCTCGCGCGGCTGATGACCATCGAGCAGGGCAAGCCTCTCGTGGAGTCGCGCGGAGAAGTGGCCTACGCCGCGGGCTTCGTCGAATGGTTCGGCGAGGAAGCGAAGCGCGTCTACGGCGACACGATTCCGCCGCATCAGGCTGATAAGCGGCTTGTCGTGCTCAAGCAGCCGATTGGCGTGGTGGGCTGTATCACCCCGTGGAACTTTCCGCTGGCGATGGTGACGCGCAAGACGGCGCCGGCCATTGCTTCGGGCTGCACGGTTGTGCTGAAGCCAGCCTCGCAGACGCCGTTCTCGGCTCTCGCGCTCGCGGAGCTTGCCAGTCGCGCGGGTCTTCCGAAAGGCGTCTTCAACGTCGTCACCGGATCGGCAACCGAGATTGGCGCAGAGCTGACATCCAATCCCACTATCCGGAAACTCTCGTTCACGGGATCGACCTCAACCGGGAAGCTGCTGATGGCACAGTGCGCCGATACCGTCAAGAAGCTCTCACTAGAGCTCGGCGGGAATGCGCCATTCATCGTGTTCGATGACGCGGATATCGATGCCGCGGTTGATGGAGCGATCGCCTCGAAGTATCGCAACAGCGGCCAGACGTGCGTCTGCGCCAATCGGCTGCTGGTGCAGGAGGATATTTATGACACCTTTGCGCGAAAGCTCGCAGAGGCGGTCGGCAAACTGCGCGTGGGGCCAGGGCTCGATCCGGACGTGACGCAAGGGCCACTGATCGACGATCGCGCCATGGCGAAGGTCGAACACCACGTTCGCGATGCCACGTCGAAGGGTGCACGAGTGCTGGTAGGTGGCCATCGACACCGTCTCGGCGGGCGTTTCTTCGAGCCGACGGTCCTGACGGATGTCACGACAGGCATGGTCCTGGCTCGGGAGGAGACGTTCGGTCCCGTGGCACCGCTGTTTCGGTTCGCGAGTGACAAGGAGGCTGTGGCCATCGCCAACGACACGGAGTTCGGTCTGGCCGCCTACTTCTACGGCCGTGATATCACGCGCATCTGGCGCGCGGCCGAAGCGCTGGAATATGGAATCGTCGGCATCAACACGGGCCTCATTTCGACAGAGGTCGCGCCGTTTGGCGGGATGAAGGAGTCCGGCATCGGCCGCGAGGGCTCGAAGTACGGGATCGAGGAGTTTGTCGAGATCAAGTATCTCTGCTTCGGCGGAATCTGAAGTTGAGGGAAAGGTCACTCCGCTTCTTCATCTTCATCGCCCTTGCGCGGGAATCGCTCGGCCCCAATCAGCCTGTCGTCCTGGCTCACCGGACTACCTTCCTGCGGCTGTCGTTCGCGGCGCGTCTCTTTCGGCTGCCGCTTCGCCGTCCCTCCAGTACCTGGACTCGTCGTGTCGGCCTCTTGCGTTCGACGCGTTGCCATGGTGAACCTCCTCGTGGCACGCTTGCGAATGGGATGCCACCCGTCCGAACCGTGCTGGTAAGCTGAGCACGCCGCTTTGCGGAACCGTCTTTGTATTGGGCTATTTCGAAGATTCGGAGGCTACCTCATGCCCAACGTCCTTCAGGCAGAAGCGAAACACCGAAGACCCCATCCGCAACCAATGGCGGCGCCGTTTCTCGAGTTCGATCTCGCCCGAGAGCTGGAGCAGCTGCATCGAGAACCCGAATGGGAGAGCGGCCAGAACGCCAAGACGCTCGTCAAGTACGACGACTTCCGCATCGTGCTGATGGCACTCAAAGCACACAGGAAGATTCCGGCCCATCGAACAGATGGTCGGTTATCGATTCAGATCGTCAGCGGCCATATCCTGCTGCGTGCCGAAGGGCGCACGTTCGATCTCCCGATGGGTCGTATTGTGGCGTTGGATCATGGAATCGTTCACGAGCTCGAAGCCGTCGACGACAGTGCGGTGCTCCAAACGGTCGTGTGGCCGGCAGAAGGCAAGACGGAGACGATCCCGCTGCCCATGTGATCAGGCGAACGATGACAGAAGTCGAGCGTCTCGCGGAATTCGCGGTTGGGGCCTCATACGAGACGCTCTCCGACACGGCGCGGGAACACCTCAAGATTCGCGTGCTCGACGCCCTCGGATGCGCGATCGGCGCACTGGATGGTGAGCCGGTACGGCACGTACGCGAATACGTCCACGAATTCGACCATGGCGGCCCCTGCACACTGATCGGAGGCGGAACGGCGGCGCCGGACCATGCGACGTTCTACAACGGCACACTGATCCGCTATCTCGATTACACCGATAGCTACCTGGCGCAAGGTGAGACCTGTCATCCCAGCGACAACCTGTCGGCGGTGCTGGCCACGATCGAGTACGCGAAGGGCACCGGCCGCGATCTGATCACGGCGCTAGCGGTGGCGTACCAGGTGCAGTGCCGTTTATGCGATGAGGCGCCCGTTCGGGCCAAGGGGTTTGATCACATGACACAAGGCGCCTACGCCGTCTCGGCCGGCGTCTCACGCGCGCTGGGACTCGACACCGAGGCTGCGGCGAACGCGATCGCGATCAGCGGCACCGCCTTCAATGCATTGCGGGTGACCAGAACGGGCCGGCTGTCGCACTGGAAAGGTCTCGCCTATCCCAACACCGCCGCCAACTGCGTGCGCGCGGCCTTCCTGGCCCGCCGCGGCGTGACCGGCCCACGCGAAGTGCTGGAAGGCCACAAGGGATTCATGCAAGTGATTGCCGGGCATTTCACTATCGACTGGGCACACGAGGATCTCGAGCGCGTCACGCGCACGATCATCAAGCGCCATAATGCTGAGACGCACGCGCAAACCGCGATCGATGTCGCTCTCGAGATCAAGCGTGAGCACGGGATTCACGCGTCCGACGTGCAGCACGTGGATGTCGAGATCTTCGATGTTGCGTTCAAGATCATCGGCGGCGGCGAAGAAGGGGACAAGCGGATCGTGCACACCAAAGAGCAGGCGGATCACAGCCTGCCATACCTCATCGCCGTCGCGCTCCTGGACGACAGGGTCTCACCGAACCAATTCACGCCAGAGCGAATCCTGCGGAATGATGTTCAGGAACTGCTGCATCGGATTTCGGTCCACGCCTCCGATGACTATTCCGCCCGCTTTCCGGAGGCGATGCCCTGCCGCATCACGCTCATCATGGCTGATGGGCGACGGTACGCGAAAGAGGTGGTCGGCTATGCGGGTCTCGGAACGCCCGCCATGTCATGGGAGCTCGTTCGGGAGAAATTCGACGAATTGAGCGCACCTTACGCGACGCCGGCGCTCCGGGACGCGATCGCCGCGGCGGTTCAGCATCTGGACGCGACTCGCGTCAGTGATTTGATGGCTTTGCTGTCGGACGTTCACGTCAACGCGGATCGCGAATCAGGGGAGTCGGTCGCCCGTCGGAGGTAGACGCCACAACCGCATGATTCTCGGAGCGCGGCATCGACCACGCAACGCAGGCAGCGTGAGAACGGTTCGACATCGAGGGTGACGGCATCGAAAGGAGCCGAGCGGCCATTCAGCAGAATGAGA
>Ga0137375_10004530_pt1 | contig 16595 bp, 21 predicted proteins | sample SagtaG_24_FD_104936 | JGI IMG/M metagenome (GOLD analysis project Ga0137375, IMG submission 104936) | Vadose zone soil microbial communities from Sagehorn Ranch, Mendocino, California, USA - Sage1_R_113_16 metaG | ecosystem: Environmental > Terrestrial > Soil > Vadose zone | place: USA...
GCTGTGCTCGCTGACGCTGCAGAGGGGTGACAGCTCGATACCGAACCTGATCGCCAGCGGCCTCTTCGGTGATGGAGCCGCCGCAGTGGTCGCCGTCGGCACCCGGCGCGCCCAGGACCACGGGTCGTTGCAGACGACGCCGCAGCTCGTCGATCCGCAGCCCGAGGTGCTCGCCAGCCGCAGCCATCTGTACCCCGACAGCGAGCGCGCGATGGGCTGGGACGTCGGTGCGTCGGGACTGCGCATCGTCCTCGACGCGCAGGTTCCGGAGCTCGTGAAGACGTATGTCGGAGGCGATGTCCGGGAGTTCCTCTTCGACCACCGCCTACGGCGCGAACAGATCGAGTGGTGGGTCGCGCACCCCGGCGGGCCGAAGGTGCTCCAGGCGCTGCAGTCCGCGCTGGGCGTGGACCGCGCGGCACTTCAGATCACCTGGGACTCACTCAGCCGAGTCGGCAATCTGTCGTCGGCCTCGGTCCTGCACGTGCTGGCCGACACGCTCCGGCAACGCCCGCCGCGGCCGCACAGCTACGGCCTGATGATCGCCATGGGTCCCGGTTTCTGCTCCGAGCTCGTGCTGCTGCGAGCGATGGAGGCGGCCGAATGAGCAGCGAAGCTCTCTTCACCGGACTGATCTTGCTGGTGGGCCTGGAGCGGGTGGCCGAGCTGGCCGTCTCGCGGCGCAACGCCGCGTGGAGCTTCGAGCGCAGTGGGGTGGAGACCGGCCAACAGCACTTCGTGGTGATGGTCCTTCTGCACAGCGGGCTGCTGGCCGGCGCCGCGGCCGAGGTCTGGATCCGCCGGCCTGGCTTCGCGCCCCTGCTGGCCGCCGTGATGCTGGCCGCCGTACTGGCCTCCCAGGCGCTGCGATGGTGGTGCATCGCCACGTTGGGCCGACGTTGGAACACCCGTGTGATCGTCATCCCTCGCCTGCCCTTGGTCAGGAGCGGTCCGTACCGCTGGTTCTCGCATCCGAACTACCTCGCGGTGGTGGTGGAAGGCGTCGCCCTGCCGCTGGTCCACACCGCATGGATCACCGCTGTCGTGTTCACCGTGGCCAACGCCGCACTCCTTCGGGTGCGTATCCGGGTCGAGGAAGCAGCACTCCGGGCGGCCGCAGCGGCCGACTTGTCATCATGACCGACCTCCTCGTCGCCGGAGGAGGCCCCGCCGGCCTGGGCGCCGCGTTGTACGCCGTACGGGCCGGACTCGACGTCGCCGTTTGGGAACCACGCGGCGATGTCATCGACAAGGCCTGTGGCGAAGGACTGATGCCCGGTGCTGTGGCGGCCCTCCGCGAACTGGGAATCGACCCCTCCGGGCACCCGCTCAAGGGGATTCGCTATCTCGCGGGAAGCTCTGTCGCCGAGGCGGACTTCCGGGCCGGTGAGGGACGGGGTGTCCGGCGAACCGTGTTGCATGCCGCGATGCGCGCCGCCGTCCTGGAGGCAGGGGTGGAGATCGTCCGACGACCGGTGACGAGCGTCGTGCAGCGCGATCGCGACGTACTCGTAGACGGCACCGCGGTGCGGCACCTCCTGGCCGCTGACGGCCTTCATTCGCCCACGCGCAGACTGTTGGGACTGGAAGGCCGTCCGCCACGGATCCGCCGCTACGGACTGCGGTGTCACGTGGAGATGCCGGCCTGGACCTCTCACGTCGAGGTCCACTGGTCCGCCGCGTCCGAGGCCTACGTGACTCCGGTGGCCGAGGACCTGATCGGCATCGCACTGCTCACGACCGTGCGCAGGCCGTTCGAGGAACAGCTCCAGGACTTTCCCGCGTTGCTGTCGAGGCTCGACGGCCGTGGCATGGCATCGGTGAGAGGCGCGGGGCCTCTACGCCAGCGCTCCCGTCGTCGCGTGGCCGGCAGAGTGCTCCTCATCGGTGACGCCTCGGGCTACGTGGACGCCCTGACAGGCGAAGGGGTGGCACTCGGCCTGGCCCAGGCGCGCGCCGCAGTGGCGGCGGTGGCGGCAGAGGACCCGGCCCGGTACGAAGCGGCGTGGCGACGCATCACCTGGCGCTACCGCCTTCTCACCGCGTCGCTTCTCGGCGCGTCCCGGGTCGCGACGGTGCGGCGACGAATCGTGCCCGCGGCCGCGGCACTTCCCCCGGTCTTCCAGGCCGCGGTCGACATGCTGGCGAGGCCGTCATGACAACTCCGCTGACCGCCGGCCCGAGCCGGGGCCCAGGAGAGCTCCGTGTACACCCGCAAGCCGAGGTGCCGGGCGACTGTGGGTTTCCGCGGCTCGCGCCGCACTCGGAATGGGGATCCGGTGCACGGTCGGGCGGCTCGGCCTTGGTCGGGGCCGTCAGGTTGGCGCGAGGCGGTGATGGTGCGGACGGCTTTGTGGACGCTGTCGGCGGTGACGCGGACGGCATCGGCTACGTCGCCGTGGGCCTGTCCGGCGACGTAGCCGATGCACATCGTTGAGGTGCCCAGCCCGAGGAGCGCGGCGACGACGTAGGCGACGGACTCGGCCGAGGCTCGCAGGCGTCGCGGGGCGCCTGATACTCCCCGCCTCCAGGTCGGCGTGCAGCACGGTGCTGCCTGCCCGACAGTCCTCAGTTCAGCGATTTCAGGCCTGGCACCTTGACGACGATGAATTCGTTGTCGTCGGCGAGGGACGGATTGCGGCCGGTGTTCGGGAGGTTGTTGTCGCACCCGAGGAGGAGCCGCTCTGCGTCGATGACGTGGATCGCCTCGATGGACTCGCAGGCGACACCAAAGGGATCGCCGAGGCGAACGTCGCCGGCGTGCAGAGGTGGTAGCGAGACCAGGTCCGGATCGGGGATCGCGGTCAGGTCGACGGCCTTGTGCTTCTCGAGGAACCCGTCGGGTCCGACGTCGCGAAGGTCGACCACATAGACGTTGCGGAACACCGCCGTGAGGCCCCGCCCGCCATCACGCTCGATGACCACCATCCGATGCTGGTCGAGCGCCCACATGTCCGCAACGAAGTAGCCCGGCTGCTCGGTGTGGTACTGCCAGACGCGGCCTGTGAACTCCCCGTCAGCGATGCTGAACTCGAACATGAAGCGCCGGCGAGTGTCGGGGTCGACCACCGTCGCGCCCTCGAGGATCGGATACAGGTGCTGCCCGTCGGGCGTCGACGACATGGCCTCGAAGCCTCGACTGTTCGGCTGCGTCGCGGTGGCCGGCGGGACCAGGAACGGGTTGTTCGGTGACATGAGACTTCCCGGCACCGTCGGCTGGACCAGGCTCCCGGGCACGGGGAATGGCGGCTCGAGCAGCACGCCGGTCGGGTCGAAGTGCAGGACCCACGGGCCGAACTCCTCACCCACCCACAGATCGCCGTTGCTCCCCCTCTGCATCGACTCGGGATCGATGTCCCCACCGGTCAGGAGTCGTTCAGTCGTGGCCGCGTTGACGATGGGGAAGCCGATGACGCCGTTCGGATCCCGGAACTGGATGAAGTCCTTCACGGTGACCGCGCCGGTACCGCCGTTCGCCGTCTTGAAGTCCGGTTCGATGTAGTACGCGCGGATGAGGAAGTCGCGGGAGTTGGCCTTTGCGCCGAAGCCGTTGTCGGGCATCGCGAGAAACTCACCCGGCGTACGTCCACTCAACACCGACGAGAAGCCCTCGACCGGCTGCGACGGCGTCGGGAACGAGATCCCGTTGATCGTCTGCCCCGCGAAGAACGAACCAGCCGGAGGTCCGGGCGCGTACGTCGCCGCGGGCAGCACGGCGCGACCCTCCAGAGTCGGCTTCGGCGTCGAGGCCGACGCGGGGTACGCGACAAGACATAGCGGAACCACAGACAACGCGAATGCACGCAAGAACCTCACGGTCCACCCCTCGATCTCTGATTGCTTGACGTTGCAACCCAGCATCTCGCCGCTCGAGCGGGCTGGTCGATCAGGCTGGCACCTCTGCCGGCGGTACGGTTAGCCGTACCCGATGGGTGCACTACTTCGCCACCGAGTTGCTCGACGCAGGGTCGACCTACGCACACTGGCAAGCCGCCTCGGGCATGGAAGCGGCGGTACAACGACCCTTCGCTTCATCGCGGCGCGGGCCGACGAGCCAGACCGCCGCGCCGCTGATCGCCATAGGCGTTCTCACCTCAGCATCGACGTGGGTATCGCGACTATCCGCCGGGGCGGCGCCTCCGGTGCCACCGACGCCCACCCGCGCCGCGCCCGACGCCGGCGAGGTACAGGGCCTGGCAGAACAGCCCCAACAGGACGAGCGTGCTCCAGTTGAACAGGTCGGGCGCGCCGAGGTTCTCGTTGAACAGATCGAGCAGCAGCGCGAAGCCGAAGACTACTGCCGCGAGCCAGGCGAACATAGGACTCCTCCAATAATGGAGCCAGTAGGCTGCTTCCTTCTGATACCCGATCCGGCCTGGTGTCAATCGGCAACGGAGAGCGACGCGCCGAACTGATGAGGGCGACAGCCTGCTCTGGCCGCTGTCGGGCTGGGATCCTGTGCTCTCGATGTACGGCGTGGCGCAGTCCGCTACAGCATGGACATAACGCTGATTGAGTCGCACACCCTTGGCGAACTGACTGACCTGGGTTGACCGGACTGGGCGTGGTCAACGGCGAACCGTTGACAGACTCGTTGCCACCGGCAACTGCTACGACTCGTAGCCTTGACGGACGTCGGCGAGCTCCCACACCGCCTCGATGTCATTCGGCAGGAAGCTCGGCGGCGACCCCAGCAGCCGTTCGTACCACTCCACGGCTGCCGCATACTCGCTGACCGGAATTCCCGCAAACAGGTCGAGAGCCACGCCGCGATCGTACGATCCGGCGGGTTGGTGTGACTCCGGCTGTCGACCGGTTCAGGCGTTGTCCGTCTCGCCGGGGAGTTTGTCGAGAAGTTCCTGGAGCGTGCGACAGGCATCAGCGAAACGGGCCGGTCCGACGACTTCCGACCAGTGCTGCTCGATTTCGGCCACCCTGTTGCCGGCGTCATCGAGCGCCCGCCGGCCGCGGACGGTGGGGACGATCAGTTTCGCGCGCCCGTCGGAGGGGTCCGGCCGGCGTTGCAGGTACCCGAGGCGCTGCAGCTCGTTGACCAGCTCTGACGTCGCGGCAAGGCTCAGCTGCGCCCGAGCGGCCAGCTCGGTGAGCCGCACCCCGTCGACGCCGAGGTTGCCGAAGACCTGCAGGTGCGGCTCCCGCACATCGGAATACCCGCCCTCGGCTGCCGAGAAGAACTTTCACCTGACAGTACGACGGCGCGCCGAGTTCCAGGTCGCGAACCGGTCCCGGGCGTCCGGGACAAGGGTCGTGGAGTCTGCGCCATGGCCGGGCTGCCGGGCTGCTCATACGTTGGCGTCGACCTACTCGGGAAGGAGCACACATGGCCGACGCGGCACGAGTGGCCGAGGAGTTCTTCGACGCCTGGACAGGCAAGGATTTCGACCGGGCGCGGGCGCTGCTCCACGATGACGTTTCCTTCGAAGGCCCGATCGACAGCTTCACCGACGCCGATACGTAGCTGGCGTCGCTACGCCAGCTCAGCGGGATCGTGACCGGGGCGGACAAGCTGAAGGTGTTCGCCGACGGCGACGACGTCTGCGTCATCTACGACCTGAGGACCGCGCCGGTGCCGCGGTCGCGCACCTGCGAGTGCTACCGCGTGCGGGACGGCAGGATCGCGTCCGTTCCGGTGGTGTTCGACGCCCGCCCGTTCGCGCCGCTGTTCGAGGCGCGGCACGACCAGTGATCGGAAAGGCACGGGCATGCCTCCCCCGCGGCGCGCGCCGGACGATCTGTCCGGTTACCTCGAGGCGCTCTGTCGCCCGGTCTTCCAAGCGGGCATGAGCTGGCGCGTCGTCGACGCCGAATGGGACGGTATCCGGCAGGCGTTCGCCGGCTTCGAGCCTCGCGCGGTGGCCGAGTTCGGACAGGACGACGGTGCCTACCACTTCCTGTACGCGGTCGACGAACCAGTACCCGCGCGCGACGAACACGGAGACGCGGATGGCTCAGCTCAGCGGCAGGCGGACAGTCACCACCGCACCGCCGAGCGGGTCGCCGTTGCGTGCCTCGACGGTGCCGCCGTGGGCGGCGACCACGGCGCGCACGATCGCCAGTCCAAGACCTGCTCCCGCTGACCCCGGGGTACGGGCGTGGTCGCCGCGGACGAACCGTTCGAATGCGGAGTCCCGGACGCTGAGCGGGAACCCGGGTCCGTCGTCGGCGACGTCGAGCCTGACAACGTCTCGCTCCCGTTCGACACCCACCCGTACCACGGCCGCTCCGGCCGCGGCGCTGTTGTGCACGGTGTTCGCCAGCAGCTGGCCCAGCCGGTCGGGGTCTCCCTGGACCACGGCCGGTTCGCCGGACACCTGAATGCGCAGCCCGAGCACGGACTCCAGCCGGCGGGCCTGCGTGGCGACCAGGTCGAGCAGGTCAACAGGTTCGCGACGGACCAGCAGCATGCCGGCCCGCTCACGGGCCAGCAGCAGGAGGTCGTCGGCGAGCCTGGACAGCCGTTCGGCCTCGGCGAGAGCGGCTCGAAGTGACCGCTCCACCTCGTCAGGCTCGTCAATGGCGGACAGCGCGAGCTCCATCTCCGCGCGCAGCACGGCGATCGGGCTCCGCAGCTCGTGACTGGCGTCGTCCACGAAGGCACGCTCCCTCGTGAACGAGACCCGCAGGCGGGCGAGCATGTCATCGAGGGTTCGCGCCAGACGTGCGATCTCGTCGTCGCCGGGGACCCCGGGCAGCGGTCGGTCGGCCTCCACCGAGGAGATCGCGGCTGCCTCACGAGTGAGTACGTCGACCGGTCGCAACGCCGCGCGGACGACGAGCCAGCCACCCGCGGTGAGGACGCCGATGAGCAGCGGGGCGGCGAGGAGCAGGACGGCGAGCAGTCGACGGCGGGCCTTCTGCAGTGGTGCGGCCGACACACCGACGGTGAGTATCCTCGACGAGTCGACGCGCTGCGACAGCAGCCGCACCGCCACCGGCACGGCGTCCCTGCCTGGTGGGAAGGATCTTGTCTGCAGGGTCTCCCGCTCGATGCCGGGTACCTCGTCGGCGGACAGCAGTCGGCGCTCACGGAGGGACACTGAGCTGGCGAGCACCGTGCCGTCGGCACCGTACAGCTGCGCCAGCGGGTCCCTGGCGACAACCGTCACGTCGCCGGTACGCACCGCGGCGGCGAGGTCGCCGCTGCGTGCGCGCAGGTCGTCGTCGAGAGCCGTGGTGAGCTGCCCGTCGAGCGCGACGTACAGCAGCGCGAGGCCCAGGCAGAGTGCGGCGGTCGACCCGGCGGAGAACACCAGTGTGACCCTCGCGCGGATCGAGCGCGGCACGAGTCGCACAGTGCTCACCCCTCACCGTTCGTGTCAGCGGCGTTCTTCCTGCAAATACTCTGTCGCACCACCCGGCACCCGCGTCCCGAGCGAGCCCCCGGTTTCACCGTTCTCTCATCCGCGCCGCACGATCATGCTGGGCATGGCCTCGCCCAGCAGCCGCCCGCCCAGCCCGGCGCAGCACCGCTCCGGTTTGGCAGGGCTACGACCGCTGCGTGCCTGGGAACTGCATCCCGGGGTGCGGTCCGGCGACCGTCTGAGTCGCGGGGAACGGGCTGCGGACCTGGTCCGTGACGGGCTGGGATCGTGGCCCGTGACGCTCGTGGGCGCCGTGCTGCTGGGTTCGGGCGTCGCGATGGCCGTCCGGGGTGGCGGCGCGGGCCCGGTCGCCGTACTGGGCGTCATACTCTGCGGCCTTGTCGTCCTGGATCTGTCACTGCTTCTGATGACGGCCCGCCGTGCCGACAGGACAGCGAGTGAGCTGGCGTCGTACGACCTCGCGTCGAAACGGCGGGCAGCCGCGGCCGCCGCGGATCTGCGCGACGAGGTGGACAGGCTGCGGGCTGAGTTGGCCCGTGTCGCAGCCCGCCTGCAGACGTCCGGGCAGGTCGACCAGGCAGAGGGGGATCCGTAGATGAGTTCGCTCGGGGCCCGGGCACCGGGGCACGCGGCCGCGGAGGTCTCTAGGCTGGCAGGCATGCGGCTGCTGGTGGTGGAGGACGATCCTCGCATGGCCGCGCTACTGGTTCGTGGCCTGCGGCGCGAGGGGTACGCCGTGGACTCCGCCGACAACGGCGAGGACGCCTTGTGGAGCGTGCGGGAGAACGACTACGACACCGTGGTGCTCGATGCGATGATCCCGCCGCCTGACGGGCTCGAGGTGTGTCGTCGGATGCGCGCCGACGGGCGGTGGGCGCCAGTGCTCTTGCTCACGGCGCGCGATGCCGTGCCGGACCGGATCCGTGGCCTCGACGCCGGCGCCGACGACTACCTCACCAAGCCGTTCGCGCTTTCGGAGTTGTTCGCGCGGGTGCGCGCACTCACCAGGCGGGATCCGCTGGAGCGTCCGGTGGTGCTGCAGGTCGACGACCTGACGCTGGACCCGGTGTCGCGGCAGGTACGCCGAGGCGACGTCGACATCGCGCTGTCGCCGAAGGAGTTCGCGCTGCTGCAGGAGCTGATGCGCCGGCCGGGCGAGGTCCTGAGCCGGACGTATCTCATAGAGCACGTATGGGACTTCGCGTACGACGGCGGGTCCAACGTCGTCGACGTGTACATCCGGTACCTGCGGGACAAGGTGGACCGTCCGTTCGGGCGCGAGACGATCCGCACCGTGCGCGGCGCGGGCTACCGACTGGGTCCGGGTGGCTGAGCGCCTACGCCGTGACGTGCTCGTCTGACCGGCGACACGTCCATGCTCAGGACGGGATCATCCACGTCGAGTCCCCGACCGCGCGCACCTACACGCTCGGGCAGTTCTTCGGGATCTGGCGCCAACCCCTCGACGCTCAGCAGGTGGGTCCGGCCAGAGGCACGCTGACCGTGTTCGTGAACGGCCGACTGGACACGGTCTGAACTGTGACGTCGGCTCAGCTGAAGCGGACGCGCGGGTCCAGCAGCGCGTAGAACCCGTCGACCACGATGTTCGCGAGGACGATGAACGTCGCCGCGACGAGCACGATGCCGATGACCACCGGCAGGTCCTGTGTGGTGACCGACTGGACCGCCAGCTGCCCGAGCCCCGGCAGCCCGAAGACGCTCTCGGTGACCACGGCACCGCCGAGAAGGGTGCCGATGTCGACACCGAACTGGGTGACCACCGGCGTCAGCGCAGCCCGCAACCCGTGGCGGTAGACCACGCGGCGCTCGGTCAGGCCCTTCGCGCGCGCGGTCCGGACGTAGTCCTCGCTGAGCACCTCGAGAAGGGTGGTGCGGGTCAGTCGCGTGTACGTCGCGGCGGAGGCGATCGCCAGCGTGAGCCAGGGCAGTACCAGATGCTGTACCCAGCCGAGTGGGTTCGGCGTCAACGGGGTGTAGCCGCCGCCGGGGAACCAGGTCACACCGGCCAGGTGCATCCGGAAGAACAGGAAGTACAAGAACAGCAGACCGAGCAGGAACGGCGGCATGGACAGCCCACTGACAGCGAACAGGGTGGTGGCACGGTCCATGAAGGTGCCCGCGTGCCGGGCGGCCGTCACACCGAACCCGACACCGATGACGAGCCAGATGACGGCGGCGCCGAGCGCGAGCGACACCGTGACGGGAAGCCGCGACCAGATGAGCGTCCTGACCGGCTCCGAGTTGTAGTACGAGTAGCCCAGGTCGCCGTGCAGCAGCCCGCGCAGGAAATGCAGATACTGGTCCACGACAGGCCGGTCCAGCCCGAGCTGGTGTCGCACCGCCGCCAGCGTCTGTGCTGAGGCCAGCCGCCCCGCGATGAGACGTGCCGGGTCATGCGGCGCGACGAAGAAGAGTCCGAAGACTGCCGTGCTGACCAGCCACAGGACGGCTGCGCCGAACAGCAGTCGGCGGGTCAGGAATCTGAGCACAGGCCTAGCTCCTCACGGACAGCCGCGCGGTGTGCGGGTCGAGCGCGTCACGCACGGCGTCGCCGAGCAGGTTGAACGCGAGTGTGGTGACCAGCAGCGCCAGACCAGGGAAGAGCGCGAACCACCACGCGACCTGGTAGTACTGCAACGAGTCGGCCAGCATGCTCCCCCAGCTGGGTGTGGGCGGTACGACGCCGAGACCGAGGAAGGACAAGGTCGCCTCGAACACGATCGCGGTCGGGATCAGTAGGGTCGTGTAGACGATCACCGTTGCTACCAGGTTGGGCAGCACCTCGCGGAACATGATGCGTGCGGCGCCGGCGCCGAGCGACCGCGCCGCTTCGACGTAGTCACGCTCCCTGATGGACAGCGCCTGGCCGCGGACGATGCGGCCTACCGTCGCCCAGGAGAAGAACGCGATCACCAGTACCGAGATGGTCAGGCTGGAACCGGCGATCGAGACCAGGGCGATCGCGAAGAGCAGGAAGGGGAACGAGAGCACCACGTCCATCAGCCGGCCCAGTGCGGTGTCCACCACCCCGCCGAGGAAGCCGGCGAGCAGGCCCACGACGACGCCCACGGCGACGGCCAGTACCGTGGCGAGGACGCCGACCACGAGGGAGATCCGGGTGCCGTACGCGATCCGGACCAGGACGTCACGGCCGAGGTCGTCGGTACCGAGCCAGAAGCGCGCGCCCGGTCCGACCGGCAGCCCGTCGCTGGTCAAGCCGGTCTCGCGGAACTGCACATCAGGCCCGTGACCGGTGATCCGGGCCACCAGCGGCGCGGCGAACGCGACCGCGACCAGCAGCAGGACCACCGCCGCGGACACCACTGCGACCGGATCGCGGCGCAGCCGTCCCCAAGCGATCCTCAGCGGGCTCCGGCCAGGGCCGGCGACGTCGTCCGCCGCCGGCTTCCGGCCGAGTTGCAGCCCGCCGTGGGTCACGACAACCACACCTGGGTGAGGTCGTAGTTCTGCGACAGCGGCAGGTAGATCGCGTTCTGAACTCGGGACGACCGGAAGAGCGCGGTCTTCTGGGTCTGGAACGGGATGATAGCGGCGTCCTTCATGATCTGCAGGTCCGCCTGGTGCCACCACGCCGCGGCCTTGGTCAGGTCTGGCTCGGCGAGCGCCTTGTCGATCTGGGCGTTGACTACGGGGTTGTCGTAGTCGCCGTAGTCGACCGAGTTGGGCCCGTAGGTGCGACCGTCGAAGAGCGGCTCGATGATGGAGCGTCCGTTGTTCCCGTACCAGTCCGGGACCCACCCGGGCGCGGCGATGTCCCACTGCCCTGCCTTGGCCGCAGCAGGACTGGACAGGTACTTGCCGTAGAAGTCGGCGGACGGCTGCGGGATGAGCTTCACCGACACGCCGCAGGCCTTCAGGTCGGCCTGCACCGACTGCGTGACGGCCGGGTGGTTGCCGGAGGTGCGGTAGACGTACTTGAGGGTGAGGCCGCTCGGGTAACCGGCCTGGCCGAGCAGCCGCCGGCACGTCGCCGCGTTGCCCCGGTCACCCGCGGTGGGGTACAAGTTGAACGCTTGGTAGCCGACGTTCCCGGGCGGGATCACCTGGTTGAGCGGTGTGTTGAGAGCGGGGCCTCCGTAGATCTGACCGATCGCGACCTTGTCGATCGCGTACTCGAGCGCCTGCCGGACCTTGACGTTCCGCAGCGCACCGCCGTTGCGCGGGCTCTGCAGGTTGAACACCAGGAACGGGTTCGTGTCGAGCGCCGGGTAGAGCCCGAGGCGCGCGTCCCGGCCGGCACGCAGCGCCGGGATGTCCGCGGTGGGAACGACGGTGTCCCACTCGAGGTCCGCGGTACCGGCCCGGATCTGCTGCTGGACCGTGCCGGGGTCCGGCTGGCCCTCCCTGATCTGGATCCGGTCGACGTACTGGTGCCGGATCGGGTCGGCACTCTGCGACCACGCGGGGTTGTGGTCGAGGTCGATCTCCCTGTTGGGCACGTACTTGACGATCTCGTAGGGGCCGTCTGACACCGTGTGCTGCCGGAAGGCGGCGCCGTCGGGGAGGTAGCCGAGGTACTCCTTCGGCGCGGCCGACGCGAACGGCATCGCGAGAATGTTGACGAAGTCGCTCGCCGGTCGGATGAGCTTGAACACCAGCGTCGAGTCGTTCGGCGCCCGCACGCCGGCGATGTCGTGGGTACGGATGTACTGCGCGATCGCCGGAACCGTGCCGTCGACCTTCGCGAAGCCGTCGGCGTACTGCTTCATCCCGACGATGGTGTCGGTGAAGTAGCCCGGCGCTCCGACCGGGCTCACGGGGTTGAACAATCGCTTGAGTCCCAGCACGAAGTCCTGCGCGGTGACCGGCCGGGCGGGGGTGGTGTTCCACCGTACGCCGGGACGCAGGGTGGATCGTGTACGTCGTGCCGTCGGCACTGATCCCGCCGTTCACCATCGTGGGTACCTCGGCAGCCACGTCCGCGACCGGTGTGTTCGCCTGGGCCCGGTCCGTCGTGGCCGGGTAGCTGAACAGCTGGCGTGCGAACGTCCGCTCGAGGGTGTAGCTCGTGGTGTAGTAGGCACTGACCGTGTCCACGTGATCCACATCGCTCGCACCGACCAGCTGCAGGGTGCCGCCCGGGACCGGACTACCGCCGCTCGCGTTGGTACTGGGACCCCCGCAGCCCGCCAGCGTCAGCGCGAGCAGCGAGATGATCGGCGCGACCTTGGCCGCGGCGCCTGTTCTGTCATACATTTCCGCCTCCATCGCCTGGGTGCTGTACGACGCTCGTGCGGCGTCACGTCAGCAGATTGGTCCGGCGAGGCTGAGAGAAGCGTGAGAATCGGTCGCGACAGGGGGTGTGTCATGCCTGCGCGGCGTGCGTGGCCGGGGGCGCGGCGAGTGGTCCGGCGGCGACCTGTGCGGTGACCGGCGCGGCCCGGGAGAACGCCAGCGTGACCGGGAACCGCTGGCCGGGCCTGAGGTTGCGGCGCAGCCCTTCGAGCTCGATGCCGGCACGCCACTCGAGATCGGTCTGGGTGGCGGCAGGGACGGCGATGCTGGTGACCGTCCGCCCGGCACGCAGGAGTACGGCGCGCTCGGCGACGGGTGTCATGACGCCGACGAGCGCGTCACCGGTCGTCGTCGACTCGTTCGTCATCGCCAGCAGCAACGGGGCGTCGGCTCCGGCGGTGAGCCCCTGCGGACCGTCGACCCAGATGTCGTCGATGACGATCTGACCGGTGGCCGCGTCGACACCGCCGGCCGGCAGGTCCTCGACCGGCGACTGTGACGCGCACCCGGCCAGCAGCGAGACGGCGAGCAGCGCGGGCAGCCGCCGGATGATTCTCGGTCTCGGCAGGTTCGTGGGTTTCATGAGTACGGTCCTGTCTCCCACGATCTGCTCGTTCCAGCGCACTGCGGCTCGCGGGGAGTCGGTCGCCGTTCCTGTCTCGGTGCCGAGGCGTCGGTCCGGCGTCGCACCAACGTTCCCCGGTGAACGATGAGAGATTCGTGAGACCGGCGGTAACGTACAGAACCCGGAGCGGCGGCGCGTGGCCGGAGGGCGGCCCCCTTCGGTCCGACCGGGACGACCAAGAGGGGCCCGGCCGCGGCTGATGCCGTCGGCCGGGCCCCTCGTGGTCAGGTCAGAAGACGGTCACGCCGTAGGCGCTGGCCGCTTCGGGGACGGGCTGGAAGAACGTCGTACCGCCGGACCTGCAGTCACCACTGCCGCCCGAGGTGATGCCCAGCGCCTTGGTGCCGTCGTACATCGGGCCGCCGGAGTCGCCGGGCTCGGCGCACACGGTGGTCTGGATCAGGCCCTGCACCGTGCCGCCGCCCTGGTAGTGGACCGTGACGTTCAGCGCGGTGACCACACCGCTGTGGGTGCCGGTGGTCGACCCGGTGCGCTTGACGTTCTCACCGACGAACGCGTTCGCCGCCGTATAGCCGCCGGGGTGGCTCAGCGAGGTGTTGTCGTAGCGGACCAGCGCGTAGTCGTTGCCCGGGAAGCTGTAACCGATGGTCGGGCCGATCAGCGTGGTGTGGCTGGCGTTGGTGTACCAGGTCTTGGCGACCTTGCCGCAGTGACCGGCGGTCAGGAAGTAGTACGTGCTGGCCTTGACGACGTTGAAGCCGAGCGAGCAGCGGTACTGGCCGCCGTAGATGGCGTCGCCGGCGGACAGCAGCGGGCGGAAGATACCGGATGCGCGGGCGATCCGGATCGCGCCGGCGTTGGCACCGGCGCTCTGCTTGATCGTCGCGAGCTCGGCGCCCGACACCGAGCTGTCGGCGGTCACGATGATGCGGTTGGACGCCGCGTCGACGTACCAGGCGATGCCGTCGACACCGGACTGCTGGACGGCCGCGCTCGCGGCGGAGAGCTGCGTGACGGAGTAACCCGCCGTGGACGCCGACGAGCTCGGCAGGGCGAGCGCCGAGACGGCGATCAGGCCGACGGCCGCGGCGAGCAGCTGGACGGACCGGACGACCTTGCCGCGGGACGGAGTGCGATTGATCCTCACCGGCATCCTCCTGAGAAGTGATGGGACCACCAGGTGTGGGCGCCAGGACACGTACCGTCAGGTAGCGTGTTGCTGACGTTGCAGCAGTATCGGCCGGGCGTGGCAGGATCACAAGGGTGAGACTGCTCCTGGGCGACGGCATGACAGCGCCCGCCGAGCTGGGTGTCGACGATCTGGTGCGGCTGTACGCGTTCCCGTCAGCGCTGGACCGTGCGCACGTGCGGGCGAACTTCGTCAGCACGCTGGACGGGTCGGCGCAGGGCGGCGACGGGCGGTCGGGCAGCATCAACGGCCCCGCGGACCAGTTCGTGTTCGCGGTCCAGCGGGCGCAGGCGGACGTGATCCTGGTCGGGGCGCAGACCACACGGGCCGAGGGCTACAAGCCCGTCGTACCCGAGCCGTGGCAACGTGAGCTGCGCGCTGAGCTGGGGCTGACCGCGGCGCCGGCGATCGCGGTGCTCACGAAGTCCGGTTTGATCGACGACGAGCTGCGCGCCGGTGGCGAGGCGCCGACGCTGGTGTACACCGACCTGGGCCTCGAGGCCGTGCTGGACGACCTGCGCGGCAAGGGTCTGCGGCGGGTGCTGTGCGAGGGCGGGCCGAGCGTGCTGGCGCAGGTCGCGGCGGCCGGGCGGCTCGACGAGCTGTGCCTCACCGTGTCGCCGCTGGTCGTGGGCGGGCACGGGCTGCGGATCGCCGACGGGCCAGAGCTGCCCCAGCCGTGGCATCCGCGGCTCGCGCACGTGATCGAGGCCGACGGGATGCTGCTGCTGCGCTACACCGGCTCAGCTGCCTGACGCGGTCCACAGCTCGCCGGCGGTGCCGTCGGCGACGTGCTCCTCGTACACCTTCACCTTGTGGCTGATGACGTCCAGGCACCGGTTCAGCTCGGCGATCTGCGCGGTGACGCGGTTCTGGTGCGCGCGCAACAGGCCCAGCCGCTCGTGCTCGTTGCCGCGGCCGTCGCGGACCAGCGCGGCGTACCGCCGGATCTCCGCGACCGGCATCCCCGACGAGCGCAGCCGCACACAGATGTCCAGCCAGTCCAAGTCGTCCTCGCGGTAGACCCGCCGGCCCGCGGTGTCACGTCGTACCGGCGTCGTGAACAGGCCCTCACGCTCGTAGAACCGCAACGCGTGCACACTCAGCCCGGTCCGCTCCGCTACCTGCCCGATGGTCAGGTCCGGCACCACGTGATCGGTCATACCGTCCAGCCTAGGCAGACCGTCCGACAGCCCGCGGGTCCTGAGCGCTGATCAGTCCACCAGCCCGGCCGCCGCGTGATGTGGCGGCCGGGCGGACCAGCCCGTCTCGTCCAGCACCAGGCGCACCGTGTCCTCGACGGCGCTGCCGACGTCGCCGCTTCAGCATCGCGGTGGTGGTCTTGCCGGAGCCCGAGTTCCCGCGCAGTACGACGAGCCGAGTGCCGGCGTGCCCGGTCAGTAGTAGCCCTTCGTGCCGTCGAGCAGCTCGCGGATGATGTCCAGGTGGCCCGCATGCCGGCCTGTCTCCTCGACCATGTGGATCAGCATCCAGCGCAGGCTCGCCTGCGCGGAGCGGAAGTCGGGATGCGTGCCGACATCGTCGAGCGAGTGCGCCGCGACGATCTCGTTCGAGATCGCGCACTGCTTCTCGTACTCGTCGAGCAGCTGCGCCAGCGGGACGCCGTCGACCCGCATCTCCGCGTCCTCCGGCTCGTCCAGGAACTGCGGCCCGTCGGCCGGACGGCCGAGGAACAGCACCTCGAACCAGGTCTGCTCGACATGCCGCAGGTGCGAGACCAGACCCGCGACCGTCATCAGCGGCGACGTCGGCAGCACCACCCGGTGCGCGTCCTCCTCGGACACGCCCTCGCACTTCCACTGCACGATGGCGCGCTGCATGTCGAGCCAGCCGACCAGCTGGGTCCGTTCGCCGGCGGCGAACGGTGGGCGCTCACGAGGGATCGTCATGGCCCCGGACGCTACCCCGCACCGCGGACGGTCCGCATGCGACTTTCCGGCCGGTCGTCAGGACAGGGCGACGGTGAGCAGAACGATGCCTAGCGCGGACTCCATGATCGAGTTGAGCCAGAGCTTGGGCCGGGTCGCCAGCAGCACCAGGGCCAGGAAAATGTGCTGCGCGGCCGTGAAGTAGACGAGCGCCTCCCCCGCCTCCGCGTGACCATTGCGCGCCAGCCCTACCCCGACGAACATCGCCACCGCGGTGGTCAGGTTGTAGAACCCGACGTTCACGGTCCACA
>Ga0137375_10004536_pt1 | contig 16578 bp, 19 predicted proteins | sample SagtaG_24_FD_104936 | JGI IMG/M metagenome (GOLD analysis project Ga0137375, IMG submission 104936) | Vadose zone soil microbial communities from Sagehorn Ranch, Mendocino, California, USA - Sage1_R_113_16 metaG | ecosystem: Environmental > Terrestrial > Soil > Vadose zone | place: USA...
TGGGTGGCTTCGATGGTCATGGCCCGGCTCTTGCACGTCGCTCCAACAGACTCTAACGATCCTGTCGTCTGCCGTCACCCGCGTGCGGTCGCCGCACGCAACACAGATACGTGACCAAATTTCCGCCGGATGCAGCGCATGACCAAGACCAGTGCCGGCAACTTCTTCGAGGATTTCCGCGTCGGGGCGACGATCCGGCACGCCACGCCGCGCACGGTGACCGCGGGCGACGTGGCGCTCTACAACGGTCTCTACGGGGCGCGCTTTGCGGTGCAGTCCTCGAACGTGTTCGCGCAGGCGATCGGCTATGCGCGCGCGCCGGTCGACGATCTCCTGGTCTTCCACATCGTGTTCGGCAAGACCGTGCCGGACATCTCGATCAATGCGGTCGCCAATCTCGGCTATGCGGGCTGCCGGTTCCTGGCGCCGGTCTATCCGGGCGACACCATCAACGCGGTGTCGGACGTGATCGGGCTCAAGGAGAATTCGAACCGCAAGACCGGCCTCGTGTTCGTGCGCTCGACTGGGTTCAAGCCCGACGGCAGCAAGGTGCTCGAATACGTGCGCTGGGTGATGGTGAGCAAGCGCGCCGAGGATGCGACCGCGCCCCCCGACCACATCCCGCGCGTGCCGGAGGCGCTGCTGCCCAGCATGCTGGGCGACGCCTGCCCGCCGATCGACCTCGCAGCCTATGACGTGGTGCTGAGCGGTAGCCCGCATCGCTTCGGCGACTATCGGATCGGCGAGAAGATCGACCATGTCGACGGCGTCACGGTCGAGGAGGCGGAGCACCAGATCGCGACGCGGCTCTACCAGAACCCGGCGCGCATCCATTTCAACCACTATGCCCAGGCCCAGGGCCGCTTCGGCCGGCGGCTCATCTATGGCGGGCACGTGATCTCGCTCGCCCGCACGCTCACCTTCAATGGTTTCGCCAACGCGTTTCATGTCGCGGCGATCAACGGCGGGCGGCACGTGGCGCCGCTGTTCGCGGGCGCGACCGTGTTCGCCTGGACCGAGGTGCTGGCCAAGGCGGAGCTGCCTGGGCGCAGCGACGTCGGCGCGCTTCGCCTGCGCACGGTCGCCACCAAAGATCGCCCCTGCCACGACTTCCCCCGCAAGAACGGGGACGCCGACGACCCCGCGGTCGTGCTCGAGCTCGACTACTGGGTACTACTTCCCCGTTGAGCGGCCGACGCTCGAGGCGGTCGTAATGACGCCGCAGGCGATCCGCTCGCCGGAGGCTCCGTCAGGGTCGCTCTTGTAGTCGTCGGCGGTGGCGTGGATCACCAGCGACGACCCGTCATTGTCGAGCAGCGAGTTCGGCTTGCCCAGTTCGAGCGTGACGTTCGCGGCCAGCATCTCGACCTCGAGGTCGCCGTTCTGCGGAACGTGCAGGTTCGGCAGATCGCCGGCATGGCCCTCGCCGGCCAGCATGCCGTGCTTGTGATTGCCCGGATTGAAATGTGGACCCGCCGACTCGAACGGCGCATCACACTTGCCGACCGCATGGACGTGCACGGCGTGTTCGCCGGGCTTGACGTCCTTGATGGCAAGCTTGATCAGCACGCCGCCGCTGGTCTGCGCCAAGTCGGCGGAGCCGACGGCTTTGCCGCTCTTGTCCTTGAGGTCGGCGTGGGCGATCTGCGGGGACTGGGCGCTGGCGGACAGCGTGAAGCCCGCGATCAGCAGGCCGGCGCCGGCGAATGTCAATGCATGGAAACGCTTCATGGGTGACCTCATGAGTGCCATGCGGGCGGTCCGGGGCTCGGAGCGCTCGGGATCAGAATGGCAACCCGCTCGCCGCGACCGCGGTTCCGGGTTCCCATACCCCCTTCACGCCTAAGTTCCCGCGCGCAGATGCTCGACCAGCTGGCGCGCATAGGGCGGCAGGTCGCGCAGGCGACGGATGCAGATGGTGAGCTCGCGCACCGCCCAGGGGTCGGTGAGCGCGACCACCGCGATCGCCATGGTGCGCGCCACCCGGCGGGCGGTGGTCTCGGGCACGATGCCGATGCCGACCTTGCATTCGACCAGCCGGCACACCGCGTCGAAGCTGCGCAACTGCACGCGCAGCCGCAGCGACCGGCCGATCGGCGCCGCTTTCTCGGCGAGGAAGCGCTGCAGCGCGCTCGCCCGGTCGAGGCCGACGAAGTCGTGATCGAGCACCTGGGCGAACGGGATCTTGGCGCGCTTGGCGAGCGGGTGATCGCGCGCAACGACGAGCACAAACCGATCTTTGCGAAACGGATAGGTCTCGAGTGCGCTCATGTCGACCGTGCCGGCCACGATGCCGACGTCGGCCATGCCTTCGGCGATCAATCCGACGATCTCGTCGCTCAGGCGCTCCTGCAGGTCGACGCTGACGTTCGGATGGGTGGCCAGGAACGAGCTCAGCGCCTCGGGCAAAAATTCGGTGAGCGCGTTGGTGTTGGAGAGGAGTCTGATCTGGCCGGCGGCGCCGCCCCCGTAGGCGCCGAGGTCCTCGCGCAGGCTCTCGGCCTGGCGCAGGATCGCGCGCGCGTGCTGCAGCAAGGTCCGGCCCGCCTGGGTTGCGGTGACGCCCTGGCGGCCGCGCACCAACAGCGTCGCGCCCAGCGCCTGCTCCATATTGCGGATGCGCGTCGAGGCAGCCGCTAGCGCAAGATGCGCGCGCTCGGCACCGTGCGTGATGCTGCCGGCTTCGAGCACGTGGCGAAAGAGATTGAGATCGACCAGATCGAAGTGCATGGCCCATGATCCTTCGTCATTCACGAAGGCAGATTACGCCAAATGCTTATTGTACAAGCATCTCCACTATCTTACTTCGTGGGTGACGAAGTTCAAAGCCTTCCAATGAAAGACGGGAAGGCAACGAAGCGGGCGGCGTCGCCGCCGTCCACACAGGTGCGTGGCTGGCCGTGCCCGGCGCATTGCGGCATGTGCGGACATTGGATAGGAACCATTCCAAGCTCGGATCCTCGGGCTTGCGTTCGGAGAATAACGATGGCCGGCACCAAGGCCCCGGAACGGCCGCTCTCGCCGCATCTGCAGATTTATCGCTGGCCGCTGCCGATGATGATGTCGATCCTGCATCGCATCACCGGCGGCGGACTCTATGCCGGCACACTGCTGATGGCGTGGTGGCTGATCGCGGCCGGCTCGGGCCCGAATGCCTATGCGACCTTCGGCACCTTCATCAACTCGATCTTCGGACGGCTCATCCTGTTCGGTTACACCTGGGCGCTCTTCCATCACATGCTGGGCGGCATCCGCCACCTGATCTGGGACACCGGCCATGGCTTCGCCCCCAATGAGCGCGAATGGCTCTCGCTTGCGACCGCGGTCGGAGCGCTTGGGCTGACGATCGTGGTCTGGGTGGTTGGATACCTGTACATCGGAGGCCCGCGATGACCGAGCACCGCACTCCGCTCGCGCGCGTGCGCGGGCTCGGGACCGCCAAGTCCGGCACCGAGGACTTCTGGCACACGCGCGTCACCGCCGTGGCCTTAGTGCCGCTGACAATCGGCTTCGTTCTCCTTGTGGTGTCGCTGCTGGGCCGCAACCACGCCGCGGCGCAGCAGATCCTCGGGACCCCGCTGGTCGCGATCATGATGCTGCTGTTCATCGGCATGAGCATCTACCACATGTGGCTCGGAATGCAGGAAATCATCGTCGACTATGTTCACGATGAATTCTGGAAAGTCGTGGTGCTGATGGCAAACACGTTCTTCTGCATCACCATCGCGCTGGCATGCGCGTTCGCCATCTTCAAGCTCTCCTTCGGAGTGTGAGCATGGCCACCAACGGAAAAAGTGGCGGCGCGCCGGCGGTCAACGGCCGGGCCTATCCGATCGAGGATCACAGCTACGACGTGGTGGTGGTCGGCGCCGGCGGTTCGGGCCTGCGCGCGGTGGTGGGCTGCAGCGAGGCGGGGCTGAAAACGGCGTGCATCACGAAAGTGTTTCCGACCCGCTCGCACACGGTGGCGGCGCAGGGCGGCATCGCCGCCTCGCTCGGCAACATGGGCGAAGACGACTGGCGCTGGCACATGTACGACACCGTCAAGGGCGCCGACTGGCTCGGCGACCAGGACGCGATCGAATACATGTGCGTCAACGCGCCGAAGGCCGTCTATGAGCTGGAGCACTGGGGCCTGCCGTTCTCGCGGCGCGAAGACGGCAAGATCTACCAGCGTCCGTTCGGCGGCATGACCACGCACTTCGGCAAGGGCACGGCGCAGCGCACCTGCGCGGCCGCCGACCGCACCGGCCACGCCATGCTGCACACCATGTACGGGCAGGCGCTGCGGCATGCGGCCGAGTTCTACATCGAGTATTTCGCGATCGACCTGATCATGGAGGACGGGCGCTGCCGCGGCGTGATCGCGCTTTCGCTCGACGACGGCTCGATCCACCGCTTCCGCGCCCACATGACGATCCTGGCGACCGGCGGCTACGGGCGCGCCTATTTCTCCTGCACCGGCGCCCACACCTGCACCGGCGACGGCAACGCCATGGTGCTGCGTGCCGGCCTGCCGCTGCAGGACATGGAGTTCGTCCAGTTCCATCCGACCGGCATCTATGGCGCCGGCTGCCTGATCACCGAGGGTGCGCGCGGCGAAGGCGCCTACCTCGTCAACAGCGAGGGCGAGCGCTTCATGGAGCGCTATGCGCCGTCGGCGAAGGACCTCGCCTCACGCGACGTGGTCTCGCGCGCCATGACCATCGAGATCCGCGAGGGCCGCGGCGTCGGCAAGCTCAAAGACCACATCCATCTGCACCTCGACCATCTCGACCCGGCGATACTGGCGGAACGGCTGCCAGGCATCACGGAGACGGCGCGCATCTTCGCCGGTGTCGACCTCACGCGCGAGCCAGTCCCGATCGTGCCGACCGTGCACTACAACATGGGCGGCGTCGCCACCAACTATCACGGCGAGGCGCTCACCAAGAAAGACGGCAACGCCGACACCGTGGTGCCGGGCCTGATGGCGCTCGGCGAGGCGGCCTGCGTGTCGGTGCACGGCGCCAACCGGCTGGGCTCGAATTCGCTGATCGACCTGGTGGTGTTCGGCCGCGCCGCCGCGCTGCGCTGCGCCGAGATCCTCACGCCCAACGACAAGCACGCGGACCTGCCGAAGGATTCCGCCGACATGGCGCTCGCGCGGCTCGACCGCTTCCGCAACGCTTCGGGCAAGACCCCGACCGCGCAGATGCGGCTGAAGATGCAGAAGGTGATGCAGAACAACTGCGCCGTGTTCCGCACCGGCGAGGTGCTGCAGGAAGGCGTGAAGCTGATCGACGAGGTGCTCGGCGGCGTCGGCGACGTCAAGGTCAGCGACCGCTCGCTGATCTGGAACTCGGATCTGATCGAGACGCTCGAATTCGACAACCTGATCGCGCAGGCGGTCGTGACCATGCACGCGGCGCAGAATCGCACCGAGAGCCGCGGCGCTCATGCGCGCGAGGACCATCCGGAGCGCGACGACAAGACCTGGATGAAGCACACGCTGACCTGGCTCGATCCCAACGGCAACGTGACGATCGACTACCGGCCGGTGCACACCTATACGCTGACGAACGAAGTGTCCTACATCGAGCCGAAGGCAAGGGTGTATTGAGGCAGACGCGTGGCCGACGACCCCCAGAATCTCGTTTTCGAATATCTGCGGCGCCTCGATCGCCGATTCGACGGTATCGAGCAAAAGCTCGACACTGTGACCGGGCGGCTTGCCTCGCTTGAGGATCAGTTTGCCGTCATGAAAGCCGATATGGCCTTGATGCGCGGTGACCTTGCCCGCATCGACCATCGCATGGACCAGATGGACAAGCGCCTGGAACGAATCGAGCGTCGTCTCGATCTGATCGAAGCCTGACCCGACAGCAAGCGAGCAACAATGGCCCAGTTCATTCTTCCCAAGAACTCCAAGATCACCGACGGCAAGACCTGGGCCTATCCCACGGGCGCGCGCGAGGTGCGCGAGTACAGGGTCTATCGCTGGAACCCGGAGGACGGAAAGAATCCGCGGATCGACACCTATCAGGTCGACACCGGCGATTGCGGACCGATGGTGCTCGACGCCCTGATCTGGATCAAGAACAACATCGATCCGACGCTGACCTTCCGCCGCTCCTGCCGCGAGGGCGTGTGCGGCTCGTGCGCCATGAACATCGACGGGCGCAACACGCTCGCCTGCACCAAGGACATGGCCGACATCAAAGGCGCCGTGAAGGTCTATCCGCTGCCGCACCAGCCGGTGGTGAAGGACCTGGTGCCCGATCTCACCAACTTCTATGCGCAATACGCCTCGATCGAGCCGTGGCTGCACACCACGACGCCGACGCCGGAGAAGGAATGGCGCCAGAGCCACGAGGATCGCACCAAGCTCGACGGCCTCTACGAATGCATTTTGTGTGCGTGCTGCTCGACCTCGTGCCCGAGCTACTGGTGGAACAGCGAGCGCTTCCTCGGGCCCGCGGCGCTGCTGCAGGCGCAGCGCTGGATCGTCGACAGCCGCGACGAGGCGACCGGCGAGCGCCTCGACAATCTTGAGGATCCGTTCCGACTCTATCGCTGCCACACCATCATGAACTGCGCCAATGCGTGTCCGAAGCATCTCAACCCGGCGAAGGCGATCGCCGAGGTGAAGAAGATGATGGTGGAGCGGAAGGTGTAGGGCTGTCGTCTGAGCCTCCCGATGCGGCAGGGTGCCCACACGCGTCTTCCCGATGCGAGGCGGTGTGCCATCCGCCGGGGTGAACGCCGCTCAGCGGTCCCTTACCCGATAGAGGCGGTTCGCCCGAGCACGGAACCCGCCCCGCGGCCGCGCCGTTAATCCGGCATGACCGACAAGACCGAACGAGTATGGGACATCATCGAGACGGTCGGCGTCTGCATGCTGACCACGCGCTTTGCCGGCGGCTTGCGCGCGCGGCCGGTCGAGGCGCGGCCTGATCGCGACGCGGGTCTCATCTGGTTCGTCACCGATGAGCGCAGTGCCAAGGAGCACGAGATCGAAGCCGAGCACGAGGTCGGGCTGGTGTTCATCGACGCGAAGGCCAAGGCCTATCTCTCGATCACGGCGCGCGCCGAGGTGCGGCGCGACCATGCCCAGGCCGCGGCGATCTGGAAGAAGACCGACAACATGTGGTGGGACGGGCCGGACGATCCGAACGTCTGCGTGCTGCGCGTTACGCCGATCACCGCGGAACTGTGGGACGGGCCGGCCAGCAAGGCGGTCGCGGCCTATGAGTTCGCCAAGGCGCGGCTGACGGGGGAGAAGCCCGATCTTGGCGAGAACCGCAAGGTCACTGTTAAGATGTGACGATGCAAAAGGGGGATGTGACCATGCCAGGCAAAGCCTCCGGTGGCGGAGACATGACGCTAGACGCAGTCATGCCGAGCGAGACTTACGCGCTGATCTGGCAGGCGGTGCGCAGCCGCCGGCGGATCGCGTTTGTGTACAACGATCGTCCGCGCGAGTGTTGCCCGTTGATCCTTGGCTACGCCAAGGACGGCCGCGAGGCGGTGTCGGCCTATCAGGTCGCGGGAGAGACCAGCGGCGGCAAGACGTTGCCGGAGTGGCGGTGCTTTCGGCTGGAGGGCATGCGCGATGTGAGGACGACGTCAGGGGATTGGCGCGAAGGCGGCAGCCACAAGCAGGCGCAGATGTGCGTGCAGTTCGTCGACGTCGACGCGAATATTCCGGAGACGTTGACTCGGGACGCGCCGCTGGCGTTCGGCGACCCCGATTTGCAGCCGCCGCGGCGCGGGTGATCTCTTGCTTTCGTGTGGCGGACTCGGTGCAACCCTCTCCCCTTGCGGGAGAGGGTGGCGAGGACCGAAGGTCCGAGCCGGGTGAGGGGGCCGCTTCCGAATAGAGCGTCGTGACGAGACTCCCTCACCCGCCTCGCTCGCAAGGGGAGAGGGTGGCACCGCCGTTGCCGCCGGATCACTTGTCCAGCTTGAGCTTCTTGCGGCGCTGCGCCAGCGTGCGCAGGCGCAGGGCGTTGAGGCGGATGAAGCCGGCGGCATCGCGGTGGTCGTAGGCGACCTTGCCTTCCTCGAACGTCACCAGGTCGTGGTCGTAGAGCGAACAGGGCGACGTGCGGCCGATCACACTGACGCCGCCTTTATAGAGCTTGAGCGTCACTGAGCCGGTGACGAGCTCTTGGCTCTTGTCGATCGCGGCCTGCAGCATCTCGCGCTCGGGCGTGAACCAGAAGCCGTTGTAGATGAGCTCGGCGTATTTCGGCATCAGCTCGTCTTTGAGGTGGCCGGCGCCGCGGTCGAGCGTGATCTGCTCGATGCCGCGATGGGCGGCGTAGAGGATGCTGCCGCCCGGCGTCTCGTACATGCCGCGCGACTTCATGCCGACGAAGCGGTTCTCGACCAGGTCGAGCCGGCCGATGCCGTTCTTCCGGCCGAGCTCGTTGAGCGCGGCGAGGAGTTGCGCGGGCGACAACGCCTTGCCGTCGAGCGCGGTGGCGTCGCCCTTCTCGAAGCCGACGGTGATGACAGTCGCCTTATCGGGCGCGGCCTCCGGATCGACGGTGCGTGAGTAGACGTAGGATGGCACCTCCTGCGCCGGATCCTCGAGCACCTTGCCCTCCGAGGAGGCGTGCAACAGGTTGGCGTCGACCGAGAACGGGGCCTCGCCGCGTTTGTCCTTGGCGATCGGGATCTGGTGCTGCTCGGCAAACGCGATCAGTGCTTCGCGCGAACGGAAGTCCCACTCGCGCCAGGGCGCGATCACGGTGACGTCGGGCTTGAGCGCGTAATAGGTGAGCTCGAAGCGGACCTGGTCATTGCCCTTGCCGGTGGCCCCGTGGGCGACCGCGTCGGCGCCGACCTTCTCGGCGATCTCGATCTGCTTCTTGGCGATCAGCGGCCGCGCGATCGAGGTGCCGAGCAGGTACTGGCCTTCGTAGAGCGCATTGGCGCGGAACATCGGGAAGACGTAGTCGCCGACGAATTCCTCGCGCAGGTCCTCGATGAAGATGTTCTCCGGCTTGATGCCGAGCAGCAGCGCCTTCTTGCGCGCCGGCTCGAGCTCCTCGCCCTGGCCGAGGTCGGCCGTGAACGTGACCACCTCGCAGCCGTAGGTGGTCTGCAGCCATTTCAGGATGATCGAGGTGTCGAGCCCGCCCGAGTAGGCGAGCACGACTTTTTTGACGGGGCGTTTCTCGGCGTCGGCCATCGCATACTCACGGCCGCAAGGCCGAACCTCTCGTTCGTCATGGCCGGGCTTGTCCCGGCCATCCATGCCTTTTTGCTTAAAGAGCAAGACGTGGATGCCCGGCACAAGGCCGGGCATGACGGCATGTGTTGAAACGGCGCGGACTATAGGGGGAACGGCCCGCGACGCAAGCTCCAACCGCCCGCCGCGATCAGCCGCCCTTCTTGAGCTCGCTATACACCGCCGTGACGAAACGGTCGGCGCTCGCGGTGGTGCCACCCGCCACCTTGGCGTCGTAAGGAGCCGTCACTTTCGCGGCCAGTACCTCCTCCAACGTCTTCCCCTGCGCAATGAGCTGCCGCACCTTGCCGGCTACCGCGATGATCATGTCGCGATAGGGAATGATGTCGTCGCGCTTGATCAGGGTGCCGTGGCCCGGCACTAGCGTGGTGTTGGCGTCGGCCGACGTCATGGTGGCGTCGAGCCCTTCGATCATGCCCTTGAGCGAGCCGCCGTTGTTGAGGTCGATGAAGGGATAGCCGTAGTTGCGGTAGAAATCGCCGATGAAGAGCACGTTCGCCTTCTCGAACTTGATGTTGGTGTCGCCGCCGGTATGGGCCGACCAGATCGGGATGAAGTGGACGATCTCGTCGTTCATGTGAATCTTTACCGGCTCGCCCATCCCGTAGGTGATGACCGGAAAGCCGGCCGGATTGGCGACGGGGTTGGCGCTCGCATTGGGCGCCTTCGACAACTTGACCATGCCGTCGCGCAGCTCCGCGCGCGCGAAGATGAGCGCGCCCTGCTTGGCGAAGAACGCGTTGCCGGCAGTGTGATCGCGATGAATGTGAGTGTTGACGAGGTAGCGAATGGGCTTGTCGCTGATGCGCCGGACCGCCGCCAGAACCTTGTCGGCGAGCTGCACATACTGCGAATCGATCATCAGGACGCCGTCGGGTCCCGCGAGCACGCCGATTCGGCCGCCGGCCGCGTCGTCATGCGACGGATCGACGCCGCCCGAGCCCGACAGCATGTAGGCGTTCGGTCCGAGCTGCTGGGTGATGATCTCGACCTTGTTGAAGTCCATCAGCTGGGCATGCGCGCTCGTGGACAGCGCGGCCAGTCCCACCAACAGCCATGCGCATTTCATCGCTTCTCTCCCTTTTGACGCTTTGTCTTGGCCGGCATTTGCCGGCGGTTTATTATCGACACGAAGGCTAGCATTCGGCATGAACGTGCGGAAGCCGACGCGCGATGGGGCGCCGCGACGCCGGCAGGCAGGGAGTTTCATATGCTGATCACAACGCGGGGCCTGCTGGTCGCAATCACGGTCACGTGCGTCGCATCCGCGGCGCAGAGCCAGCCGGCGGCAGAGTTCTACAAGGGCCGGCAGCTGCGGCTGATCACCGGCCACCAGGTCGGCAACGACTACGACGTCGGCGCGCGGCTGCTGGCCAAGCATCTGCCGAAGCACCTGCCCGGGCAGCCCACCATCATCGTGCAGAACATGGTGGCGGCCGCGAGCGTCGTCGCGGCGAACTACATCTACGCGCAGGCGCCCAAGGACGGCAGCGTGATCGGCACGTTCTCGCGCAACATCCCGAGCCAGAAGCTGATGGGCCAGGCCAATGTCGAGGCCGATCCGCGCCGCTTCAACTGGCTCGGCGCGACCTCCTATCCGGGTCGCATCTGCACGGTCTGGCATACCGCGCCGGTCAAGACGCCGGAGGAGCTGTTCACCCGCGAGCTGATCGTCGGCGGCGCCGGCGCCGGCTCGTCGACCAGCATCCTGCCGACCGTGTTCAATCATGTGCTCGGCACCAAATTCCGCGTGGTCGAAGGCTACAAGGGCACGCAGGACATCATGATCGCGGTCGAGCGCGGCGAGGTGCACGGCGTATGCGCATCGTTCGGCCAGTTCCGCACCTACGACAAGCTCATCGCCGACGGCAAGCTGCGCATCCTGTTCCAGGGCGAGGAGACGCCGATGCCAGAGATCGCCAGCGTGCCGTCGATCTACAAATACGCCACGCGCGACGACCAGCGCCAGTTCATGCGCTTCGTGTTCTCGAGCTCGGAATTCGGAAGGCCTTACGTGCTGCCACCGGACGTGCCGGCCGACCGCGTCGCGCTGATGCGCGAGGCCGTTGCGGCGACCGTGAAGGACCCGGCGCTGCAGGCGGAGGCGGAGAAGATGAAGCTCGACATGAGCTTCCGGGGGCCGGAGGCGCTGGAGCAGCTGGTCGCGAAGCTCTACGAGACGCCGCCGGACGTGATCGAGGCGGCGAAGAAGCTGGTGCCGAATCTGCAGTAGGGCAGTGGTCCGATCGATCAGCCCTTCTGCTCCGGCATCAGGGTCTCGCGCGTGGGGAAGCCCGCGAAGGTCGACGCCGGCACGCCGAAATTGGTCGCCAAGAGCTCCTTCGGGTTGGCGGACATCCAAGCGGTGATCGAGATCGACTCGTAGGTGCCGTTGTTGAGCACGACCACGACCTCGAGGTCGTCGGAGCCGGTATTCTCGATGTAGTGGCCGTAGCCCTGCGGCACGTAGCCGACGTCGCCGGCGGCGAAGTCGTCGGTGCGCGCGCGGCCGTGCGATCCGAACACCGACATGCGCCCGCGGCCGCTGACGTAGTACTGCCACTCGTCGGCGTTGGGGTGCCAGTGCAGCTCGCGCAAGCCGCCCGGCTTGATGCGCAGGAGCGCGCCAGTGACGGTCGTGGAGATCGGGAATTCGCGCTCGGAGGCGACGCGCATGGTTCCGCCGGCGAAGCTTTCCGGGCGTTGCGCCAGCAGCCGGTAGCGGTGGGTGAGCGCGCCGGCGTCGAGCGAGCCGGGCGCCGGATCGGCCGGCAGCGGCGGCGGCACCGGCCCCTTGGCCATGTAGACTTCGCGCTTGGGGAACGCCGCGAAATGCGCGGCCGGCACGCCGAAATTCTTCGCCAGCACCTCGGGCGGCACATGGCCGAGCCAGTCGGTGATGCTGAAGGTGCCGAACTCCGAGAAATAGCCGTTGTCGAACACCAGGATGAATTGGCACTCGTCGGGGCCGAGGCCCTGGATCGAATGGCCGTGGCCGCGCGGGAAATACCAGACGTCGCCGGCGGCGAAGTCAGCCACTTCGGCACGGCCCCTCGGGTCGATCGTGGTGACGCGGCAGCGGCCCTTGATCACGTAGGCCCATTCCGCCGCGTTGGCGTGCCAGTGCAGCTCGCGCAATGCGCCGGGCGTGAGCGCCATCAGCACGCCGGCGAGCGTCTGCGAGACCGGGAATTCCGCGACGGTCGCTTCCTTGGCCCAACCGCCGTCATAGGTCTTGGCGGGCTGCTTGCCGAGCGCGAAGCGGAAGGACGGCAGCTCCTTGCCGGCGAGCGGCGCCGGCGCCGGACCCGATGGCGGCTGCTGGCCGGCCGCGTAGGCGCTCGGCGCAGCGGCCGCCGTCGCGATTAAGCCGCCGGCGGCAGCACCACCGATGATGTTGCGTCGGGACAATGGGAGCATCGCGGACCTCCTCGACACATGCGTTCGGTCTTGCCGCGACCGGGCGACAGGACGCGCGTTGAGGAGTGTTATGGCGGTGCCGTTAATGAAGGGCGCGGGAAATGAATCAATTTCGGTGCATCGGCGCGGATCGTGCAACATGATGAGGAGTGAGCAAGCAGCAAGTTGTAGCTTCTCACGACCGCTTCCCTTCTTGCTTGACTAGTACGCGTTACGTATCACATACTAGGCCATGATCCGGAGCTTCGCCGACCGGGCAACCGAACGGTTCTTCCGCGATGGCGCCTGTCCAGCGCGATGGCGGGCCTTCGAGACCGTGTCGTTACGCAAGCTAGACATGGTCGATGCGGCGGTGCGACTCGACGATCTGCGGTCGCCGCCCGGCAACCAACTTGAAGCGCTCAAGGGCGATCGCCGGGGTCAGTTCAGCATCCGGATCAACCGGCAATGGCGGGTCTGTTTCCGCTGGACCCCGGAAGGACCCGAAGACGTCGAGATCGTGGACTATCATTGAAGGAGGCCAGCATGGCACGCGTGCGCACCCACCCCGGCGAAGTGCTGCGCGAGGAGTATCTCCTCCCGCTTGGCCTGTCCGCGCGAGCGCTCGCTAAGTCGCTCGGCGTACCGGCCAACCGCATTACTGAGATCATGCGCGGCGAGCGCGACGTGACCGCGGACACGGCGATCCGTCTCGCGCGCTATTTCCGCACCGATCCACGATTTTGGCTCAACTTGCAGGTCGCACACGACATTTCGAAGGCGCAGGCGAAGAACGACTATTCGAAGGTCGGCCCGCGAACGGCGGCGTGATGGTCAATCTCTACATCGGCAACACCGACAACGACTGGTTTGACTTTCTGGCCTCGCAGCTGGACGTGACTGAGGTCAATTTCTGGCAGCCGAGCGAGAAGGCTTTTCATCGCATTCGGCCGGGGGAATTATTCGCGTTCAGGCTCAAGGCCCCTCGCAACAAAGTTGGAGGGTTTGGAGTTCTGAGCAGCACTTCAATACTGCCGCTGCAGATGGCTTGGGAAACGTTCGGCCGATCGAACGGTGTTTCCTCATACGAGGCGCTGCGCAGTGCAATCGCGAAGTACAGACGGAACGAAATCGTTGGACCTACCACCAACATTGGTTGCCGAATTCTTGTCCAACCGGTCTTCTTTCCGTCCGCCTCATGGCTTGATCTACCAGCGTCGTGGTCGCCAAATATCGTTGAGGGAAAGGGCTTTTCGAGCGACGATCCCGAAGGATTGGACCTGTGGAATCGACTGCAAGACACCGCGCAGAGTTTATCCGCGGGCGCCGCTGTGGGATTTTCTGAGACTGGAGCCCGGTACGGCATACCTACGTTGATAGCCCCTCGCTTGGGGCAAGGCGCCTTCCGAATTGCAGTCCTCGAAGCGTATGGCCGGCAGTGTGCGGTCTCTGATGGGAAGGTCTTGCCCGCATTAGATGCCGCTCATATTCGTCCGTATGAGGAAGGGGGCCAGCACGCCAAATCAAATGGCCTCTTGTTGAGGAAGGACATTCACTCTGTATTTGATGCGGGCTACGCCACGATCGACACGAGCTATCGCTTCGTCGTCAGCAATAAGGTCAAAGAAGTGTTCGACAATGGCGAGGAATATCGCCGGCTACACGGCAAAGCCCTGAGGCCGCCAATCAGAATTGCAGACCGGCCGGACCCTGAACTGCTTCGCTGGCACAACGACAACCGATTCTTGGCCTAATCCCCCCTTGCTTTCTTCACCATTGCGACGGTGTCGGGCGTCACCGCCAGCGTGTCGGCCACGATCCTGGCGAGGCCGGGGCCGTCGAGCGCGGGGCCGATGTCGATGTTGCGCTCGCTCGCGAAGCCGATCAGCTCGGGATCGTTCATGGTATCCATGAACGCCTTCTGCAGCGCGGCGAGGCGTTCGGGCGGAATGCTGGGCGTCGCCATGATCGAGCGCCCCATGGCGTTGCCCATGGCGAAGAGCTTGAGCGCGGCGCGGCCGAGCGGCTCGGTGCCGAGCTCGGCGGCGAGCGGCACGTCGGGCAGATCGGCGGCGCGCTCGAGGCCGTACTGCAGCAGGATGCTGACCTTCTTCTCCCGCAGCCAGTCCGCATTGTCGACCTTCATCGAGGCCCAGGCCTTGCTGCCGCCCTCGACCTCGCCGCGCTGCATCGCGAGCTCGGTCTCGGCGCCGCCCGGAAAGCCCTGGATGATCCTGAACCGGGTGCCGGCGAGCGCGTTGAGCGCCTTGAGATAGAACACGGTCGGCGAGGTCGGGCCGGAGCCGCCCATCACGGTCTCGCGCGCGCGGGCGTCGGCAAGTGTCTTGGTGGGCGAGGTGTGCCAGGTGTAGGTGATCTCGGTGACCGGCGCGGCGCGTCCGATCCAGCCGAACTTGGCGGCGTCGTACTGGATGCCCTCGGAGCCGAGCGCCTGCTCGATCGCGAGCGCCTGCGGGGCGGTGGCCAGCACGGTGCCGTCCTTGGGCGCCACATTGTAGAGCCAGTTGGTCATGCGCAGGTGGCCGGCGCCCGGCATGTTCTTGACGATGACGGTGGGCTGGCCGGGGATGTGCTTGCCGATCGAGCGCGCGATCAGCCGGCCGTAGAGGTCGTAGCCGCCGCCCGGCTGGGTGCCGATCACCATCTCGACAGTGCGGCCCTTGTAGAACGCCTCGACGGAGGGCTGCGCGAGCGCGGGCGTGGCGACGAGCAACGCGACGACGGCGAGCGCACGCATGACGGTCCTCCCGCTTTTCATGAAACTATCGCGCACTTGCAAATCCCACGCAATCCGCGGATGTTCGCCCCCGACGTAATCGCCGGGGGAAACGCCGACATGACACGAGACAAGAGCGTTGCGCTGCTCGCGCGCATGCTGCTGATGCGGCGCTTCGAGGAAATGGTGATCACGGTGTCGGCGGCGCACAAGCTCGGGCGCCAGCATCTCGCCATCGGACACGAGGCGGTGGGCGCGCCGGCGCTGGCGCAGCTCAAGGCCGGCGACCTCACCTACTCCACCCACCGCAACCACGGCCACATGATCGCGCGCGGCGTCGATCCCGCAAAAGCGCTGGCCGAGATCATGGGGCGCGCCGGCGGTCTGTGCGGCGGCAAGGGCGGCACCTGGCACATGACCGACCCGAAAGTGGGCTTCCAGTCGACCTCGGCGATGGTCGGCGGCTCGATCGGGCTTTCGATCGGGGGCGCGTTCGCGCTCAAGCATCAGGCCAAGGGCAACATCGCGGTGGCGCTGTTCGGCGACGGCGTGCTCGACGAGGGCATCAGCTACGAGGCCATGAACATGGCATCGCTGTTCAAACTGCCGGTGCTGTTTCTGTGCGAGAACAACAGCAAGGAGGGTGAGCGGCAGACCTCGCAGCTCGCCGCGAAGGAGCTGATCGACGTGCCGAAGGCGCTCGGGATCGAGAGCGAGCACGTGGACGGCGGCAACCCGGAGGCGGTCGATGCCGCGGCGGCGTACGCGATCGCGCGCATCCGCGAACGCGGCACGTTGTTCTTCCTGGAGGCGCGGCTGACGCGCTGGCCGGGCTCGCACCAGATCACGCACGAGTTCCTCACCGGCGTCACCGACCTGGCGATGGCCTGGGACGAGAGCGCGGTTCCTGCCGAGCATCTGACGTGGGTACGCGCCGATCCGATCCTCGCCTATGTGCGCGTGCTCACCGGCCGCAACGATCTCACCCGCGACGAGGCGCTCGCGCTTGACCGCAAGGCGAGCGAGGCCATGGCGGCGGCGCGCGCCTACGCCGAGGCGAGCCCGTTCCCCGCTCCCGAGACCGCCGTCGCCGGCGTGTTCGCGTAGAGGCTCCCCAATGCCAGATCGTCACGCGGGCACGTTGTTAATGTCGCGAAGATTGGTGCCGCGACATTCCCTGCCCCCTTGAGGGGGAGGGACA